>Ga0101941_1000039_pt1 | contig 371909 bp, 294 predicted proteins | sample DewCreD2012metaG_3_FD_75242 | JGI IMG/M metagenome (GOLD analysis project Ga0101941, IMG submission 75242) | Hot spring sediment bacterial and archeal communities from British Columbia, Canada, to study Microbial Dark Matter (Phase II) - Dewar... ... | reverse complement strand
GGGAGAGGAGTCGACGTGGCTTGGTGCGACGGAAGTGACGGTTTGCACATCGCAGTTGCGCGGGAGAGAAAAGACGCCTCTCCCTGGCAGGGAGAGGCCGGCGCGCAGCGCCGGGTGAGGGTGGGTTGCGTCGTGGATCGACGCTCGACCCACTCCCTCACCTTTCATCCTCTCCCTCGCCCTAGCCAGGGCGAGGGAGAGGAGTCGACGTGGCTTGGTGGGACGGAGTGACGGTTTGCACATCGCAGTTGCATGGGAGAGAAAAGACGCCTCTCCCTGCCAGGGAGAGGCCGGCGCGCAGCGCCGGGTGAGGGTCGGTCCTACAACGCCCGGCGGTCAGATTGGTGGCAATGGATTCGCCGATGCGGTCCAGCGTTCTCGTTGTAGGGGCGGGTCCGGAACCCGCACCCATCGGTTGCCGGGAATCACGATGACCCCGGGCGCGGCGCGGCCGTGCATTGCGTTTGTTGTTCGTCCAGCAGGGCGAGGAGGCGGCGGGCAGCGTCGGTAGGGCTTACGCGATGTTCTACGACGGCGCGTTCCAGCTCTGGCAACAGTGCTTGCACGTCGTGACGGGCAAGAAAATGCTCGAGAACGCCCTCGCGCACCATGTCCCAGAACCACTTTTGCTGCTGTGCCTCGCGCTTGCGGCGTAGTTCGCTGCTGGCGCTCAGTTGCGCGTGGTGTTCGCGCACGAGTTCCCACACCGTATCGATGCCTTTGCCGGTGAGCGCACTGACGGTCACCACCGGCGGTTCCCAGGAACCGTGGTGGTGGCGGAACAAGCGCAGTGCGGTGCGGTACTCGGCGGCGGCGCGTTCGGCGGCCACGAGATTGTCCCCGTCTGCCTTGGTGATCGCGAGGGCATCGACCAGTTCGAGAATGCCTTTCTTGATTCCCTGCAACTCGTCGCCTGCACCAGCGAGCATAAGAACCAGGAAGAAGTCGACCATGGAGGCAACGGTAAATTCCGATTGTCCCACGCCAACCGTTTCGACGAGCACGACATCGAAGCCGGCGGCCTCGCAAAGCAAGATGGCTTCGCGCGTATGGCGCGCGACGCCCCCTAACGAACCGCCCGAAGGGCTCGGGCGGATGAACGCCTCCTCCGCCACCGAAAGGCGCGCCATCCGGGTTTTATCCCCGAGGATACTGCCGCCAGAAATGGCACTGGAGGGGTCGACCGCGAGCACCGCCACTCGGTGCCCATGCCGAATGACGTGCAGACCGAACGACTCGATGAACGTGCTTTTCCCGACCCCGGGCACGCCGCTCACCCCGATGCGGTAAGCCTGCCCGGTGGCCGGAAGGATGCGCTCGAGAAGTTTCTGGGCTTGCTCGCGGTGGTCGGGCCGTGTGCTCTCGATCAAGGTGATGGCTTTGGCCAGAGCGCGGCGGTTTCCGGATTGTACGCCCTCGGCCAAAGCTTCTACCGAGGAAAACGGGCGGTTCACGCGCTGGCAACCTTTGGCGCAGGCTCGCTGGCAGCGCGCACCAGTTCGAGCACGCGCCGAGCGGCTTTGAGCACGTGAGTGCCGGGGCCGAAAATTGCCTTCACGCCGGCTTGCTCGAGGAACTTGTAGTCGCGCTGCGGGATAATGCCGCCCACGGTGACAAGAATGTCGCCGGCACCGAGGCGCTCGAGTTCGCGGATCAGTTGCGGCACCAGGGTTTTGTGGCCACCGGCTTGGGTCGACACGCCAATCACGTGCACGTCGTTTTCCACGGCTTGGCGGGCAACTTCTTCAGGGGTTTGGAACAAGCTGCCGATGTCCACATCGAAGCCGAGATCGGCAAAAGCGGTAGCGATCACCTTGGCACCGCGGTCGTGCCCGTCCTGGCCGATCTTGGCGATCAGGATGCGCGGGCGCCGGCCGTGCTCGCGGGCGAAGGCGTCGACCTCGCTGCGGAGCTGTTGCCACTCCGGGTCGTCAGCATATTGCCCGCCGTACACCCCGGAGATGGAGCGCACTTCCGCTTGGTAGCGTCCCCACACCTTTTCCAAGGCTGCCGAGATTTCTCCCACCGTGGCGCGAGCGCGCGCCGCCTCGATCGCAAGGGCCAACAAGTTCCCTTCGCCCGTTTCCGCGCACCGCGTCAGAGCGTCCAAAGCGGCCTGCACCTTGGCCTGATCGCGGGTTGCGCGAATGTGCTTCAAGCGCGCAATTTGTCGCTCTCGCACCGCGGTGTTGTCGATTTCTCGGATGTCGATCTCCGGTTCTTCCGGAAGGCGGTACTTGTTCACGCCCACGATGATGTCTTCGCCGCGGTCGATCCGTGCTTGACGACGAGCAGCGGTTTCTTCGATGCGGAGTTTCGGCATGCCGGCCTCGATGGCCTTGACCATCCCCCCCATCGCCTCGACCTCCTCGATGATGTTCATGGCCTTGCGGGCCAGGGCATGGGTGAGCGACTCCATGAAGTACGAGCCGCCCCAGGGATCGATGACCTTGGGAATTCCGGTTTCCAGTTGCAGGATGAGCTGGGTGTTCCGCGCGATGCGGGCAGAGGTATCGGTCGGCAGCGCGATGGCCTCGTCGAACGAATTGGTATGCAAGCTTTGGGTGCCACCGAACACCGCGGCCATGGCCTCGATGGTCGTACGCACGATGTTGTTGAACGGGTCTTGCTCGGTGAGGCTTGCGCCCGAGGTTTGGCAGTGCGTGCGCAGCATGAGCGAGGTGCGCTTTTTCGGCTGGAACAACCGCTTCATCAGCGTGGCCCACAACAGTCGGGCGGCCCGCAGTTTGGCGATTTCCATGTAGAAGTTCATGCCGATGGCAAAGAAGAAGGAAAGCCGGCCAGCAAAGTCGTCGATGTCGAGTCCCTTCGACAAGGCAGCGCGGACGTACTCCAAGCCGTCCGCCAGGGTAAAGGCCAGCTCCAAGTCGCAGGTCGCCCCGGCTTCTTGCATGTGGTAGCCGGAAATCGAAATGGAATTGAATTTGGGCATCTCCTTGGCGGTGTACTCGATGATGTCGGCAACGATGCGCATGGAGGGACCAGGCGGATAGATGTAGGTGTTGCGGACCATGAACTCTTTGAGGATGTCGTTTTGGATCGTACCCGTGAGTTTGGCGCGCGGCACGCCTTGCTCTTCGCCTGCGACAATGAAGCTCGCGAGCACGGGGAGCACCGCCCCGTTCATGGTCATCGACACGGACATCTTGTCCAGCGGCACTCCGTCGAAGAGGATTTTCATGTCCTCGACCGAGTCGATCGCCACGCCCGCCTTGCCTACGTCGCCGACCACGCGGGGATGGTCGCTATCGTACCCGCGGTGCGTGGCCAGGTCGAACGCGACGGACAATCCCATTTGCCCTTGGGCCAAGCACGCACGGTAAAACGCATTGGATTCCTCCGCGGTGGAGAAGCCGGCGTATTGGCGGATGGTCCACGGCTTCTCCGCGTACATCGTGGCTCGGGGACCGCGAATGAACGGGAAATCGCCGGGGATGGTGTCGAGGAACTCCAGGTCTTCGACGTCAGCGCGGGTGTACAGGGGTTTGACGTCGATTCCTTCCGGCGTGTGCCATACGAGCTCGTCGGGGCTGCGCCCTTTGCGTTCTTCTGTGGCGAGTTGCCGCCAGCGTTCCAGGTCGGCTCGATCACCTTGCTTGCTCATAGGTCACTCCTTTTAACAGCTTGCGCGTGTGGAAAAACCGGGGCTCCGCTCCTCGGCTACGCCAGCAGTTGGCGGGCGATGACCTTGAGTTCCAGAATTGGCTTCACGCCTTCGAAGATGGGCAGCACGGTCGCATCCACCACGTAGCGCGAGATGGGAAACTCCTCCGCGTAGCCCCAGCCGCCGTGCAGGAGCTGGCCTTCTTGCGTCACCCAAACGGCCACATCGGAGGCAAACAACTTGGCCATGGCTGGCTCGAGCGACACGGACTCGTCGCGGTCCATCGCCAGAGCCGCCGCGTACGTGAGCTGGCGTGCGGCCATGATGTGGGTGGCCATGCGCCCGAGCTTGTACTGGGTGAGCTGGAACTGGCCGATCGGCTGGCCGAACTGCTTGCGGTCGTTGGCATACTCGGCTGTCCGCTCCAGCGCCGCTTGCGCTAGGCCCGTGGCGCGCCCGCCGGTTTGCAATCGACCTGCGGCAAAACCAGCCATTTGCAAGTAGAAGCCCTTGTTCTTCTGTCCCTCTTCGCCCACCAAGTTTTCCGCAGGCACGAAGTAGCGCTCGAAGTTCAAGGTAAACGAGTGCATCCCGCGATAGCCCGGGGTGGAGTCTGCCTTCCCTGTCAGCACCCCGCCCGTCGGCTGACGCATCTCGAAGCTGTGGCCGTAAAACGGATCCTTGGGCACGATGAAGAGCGACAATCCGCGTGCAGCCTTCTTCGGGTCGGGATCGGTACGTGCCAGCAGCGCCAGTACGTTGGCTCGGCCAGCGAACGTGCACCAGGCCTTGGCACCGTCGATCACGTAGCCCTTTTGGCCAGCCACCTCGGCTTCGGTGGCGCGGCACTTGATGGAGGCCACGTCGGAGCCCGTATCCGGCTCGGTGACCGAAACGGCGACCATGATCTCGCCGCGCGCGATGGGCGGGAGCCAGCGTTGCTTTTGCCGCTCGGTTCCGCCTTTCAGCAGCGCCTTGGTGAGTATTTCCGGGCGCGTAATGAGGCTACCGGCGGCTGCCAGCGAGCAGCGCGAGAGTTCCTCGGTGGTAATGATCATGGGGAGGTTTCCCATCCCCCCGCCGCCGTATTGCTCGGGAACCGACATACCGAAAAAGCCAAGCTCGGCCATCTTCCGGATCAAATCGTCGGGAACGAGTTCGTCGTGACGATGAATCCGCTCGGCAAGCGGAAGCACTTCCGCTTCGGCGAACTGGCGCACGGAATCGCGGGTCATGGCGGCAAGTTCGTTCTCCAACCAGGAGTGATTCGCCCCACGCGTTTCGATCACGTGCCGGCCGATTGCCCGCACCCGCGCATCGTCCACTGCCGCGCGGAGCAGGCGTTTGGTTTCCGGGTTGCCGAGGGTTTCGTTCCAGCGCTCCGGGCTCACTCCAAAATCCGTGTAGTGCGCATCCACGGCCGCGGTGAGCTTTTGCGCGACCTCTCCGGCAAAGACCGCGGCCATCTCGGCGTACACGGAGGCCTCGGGGGATTGGCCCCGAGCTGCCTCGGCGTACTGCAGCAGGTCGCGCGCCGCTTGGAGCTCGGTGGCGGCGTACGCTAGGCGTTCGCAGTGCACTTGTTCCTCGTCGATGGCTTTGCCGTAATCCGTTCGCTTGCGGGCCACAGCCATCGCCTCGTCCAGCACGGCTGCCATGGCATCTACGAGACGCTGGGCGTCTTTCGGTTCGATTGGTTGCAGTCGCTCCTGTGCCATCAGCGGGTCCTTTCTATCGATGCAGTTCGGCTTCCTTGCACGAAGCCCTGATGGCCTTGTTACCATCACACCCGCAGCGACTCCAGGGTGCACGAAGGAGCAAGCCTCGCCCCTGCGCGCAGCGTGGCTGCTGCGTGCGGTGCCGAGGCTTGTTCAGTTCCCGGCCACACGAGGAAATGCCGGAAACGAACGCGCTCCGGGCGCAGGCGTTGCGTGGCGGGGCAGCAACACGCCCTTCGTGCGGGGACGAGCGGGCTCCCTATTGGGGACGAACGCGGGTTTCGGGTTCCGCCACTCCGAAGTACAGCTTTGCGGACGGAGCGGCGCCTTTTTGAAGAACGACCTTCACATGGCTGAGGAACCGCTGGCCGCTGGGTGGATGTTCCTCCAGCGATGCGCGTTGCCAGTCGAGCGCCGCTGCCGCGCAACGCTCGTCAGCCAAGCCGTCGGCCACCAGTTGCGCGAACAAGCCGTGCCACCCGGCCGGTTCGCCCGGCAAGAGACTCAGTCCCACGCGGGTGGCTGTTTGTTCCCCCACGTCAAAATCCACCTGTACGCGCTGAGGGCCGCGACCGAAGTGGCAGGTTCGCGCGTACCGCTCGAGCACGAGGGCGGCACCGTTGTCGTCAGCAGTGCGGCTCACTGCGCTGAGATATGCCGCCACCGCACGTGCGGGGACCAAGAGCGACATGCGCGGGTCGCCAACCGCGCGGCCGGCGAGTACGCCGACGTGAGCCCACACGCCGCCTGCCGGAAGAAGCTGCAAGCAACGTGCAAGTTGGCGTACCTGGTCGCTCGTGGGCCGCGTGCCCAAACGGGCCAGGATTTGCACGATGGACGTGAAGCCGGGCAACGCCAGTGGGGCTTGTTGCCGGAAGCGCGCGTCCAGTTCCGCAAGCGGCCAGTCTAACGCCACGAACGTGCACGGAACCGTGCTCCACTCTTCGCCAGCCCGATCGAATTCGAGAAAGAGAAAAGGAACGCGGCGGCGAACCGCGGTGCTAAGGTCGCAAACCCACGCGGCGGCAAACTCGAGCAACGGACGCCATGCGGGAAATCGTCGTGCGAGCTGTAGCAACCGGGGGTTTCCCGGCGCTGGCACCAACGCGTGGGCACCAGCGTGGTCGCGCGCCACACCGATGCCCGTAGCCTGCACGTCGCCAACCGTTTGCAGTCCACATTCGAGGCCGACGCTTTGAGCGCAAGGGGGCAGTTCGGCGAGAAACGCCAGCAAAGAGGCGTATTCTTCCGCCGGGCATAGGACCGCGGGGACCGCGCCGCCGGCCGCGAGCATGGAGGCCGGTGACATGCGTGGCACCGCGCACAACTCCGCGCTGCCGGGCGCTAGGCGACCGTGAAGCGCGTATTCGCCACGGGAGAGTCGATGGTGAATTCCCAGCCGTCTCCAAGATCGATTTTTACGTTCGCACGGTACGCACCCGGAGGCAGCGCGAACGGCGTCACCACGATCTTGCCCCCTCTGAATGTAGAACCCGCCTCGGGGTTGCTCTGCACCCGCAGCACGGAAGTGCCGGATGCGTCGGCAAGCACCTCCACAGCGGTGCGGCCAGGCAGAAACCCTTCCCCGTAAACCTCCAGACTTCCCGGAGCCGATGGCTTTGCCTTGCGCAACACAACCGCCTCGATCTGGCACACTGGGTCGGGATAAGCGGCCACCAGGGAATTGGGTGGAGAGAATCCCTTCTTGTATTCACCTTCCTCGCTGGGGTCCCAGTCCCAACGACTGTACTCGTACAGCCACAAAATGTAGTCGCGCACGTCCGCGGCGTTGCCCCGCAACGTGGGATCGGCGCCGATGAGATCGGTCAACACTTGCAGGGCAATGGGTCCTTTGCGCAGCTGCAGGAAGGCCTCCACTTCCGCTGGGGAGAGCGTACACAAGTCGGCCGTCGGGTCGCGATTGAACTCCTTGCGATTGGTGAGGCCGCTCGCGTGTGGCTGGGTTGTGAGCTTGCTCACAAGTTCGGCGAGGGGGGATAGAGGCATGAAAGGCTCCTTTCTCGGGAAGCGGAGAGAATGGGCGTCGCCTATCACTCCGCGCTCCTGGAACACAAGCGCGCGGGCAACTTTATTTTTCCTGCGCGAGGTCGAGCGCAACTTTGCAGGGTGTTTTGCCCGGGAAGCAAGGGTAGGTCCGGCAACTCCGCGAACGTTGCGCTTTCTCCTTGGAACGTGATACGCCTGGCTGGAGCGCGGGCCCATTGCGCATTCGCCACTGGCGCGGTGCCGCACCACGCTGGAAAGCGAGTGTCCGATGAACCTCAGACGAGCGTTCGAGTGCCGCCCCCGCCGGTGGGCAACGTTGGGCTTCGTTCTTGCCGTGCAGTGGGCGTGTGCGGCTACGTGCGCACAGGCTTTACCGACGGCTACCCGGAGCCCGACGGTTCCGCCACCTTCCGCGGCCTCGCCCGGGGGAGGATCGGTGCCGCTTGCCACGCCCACTTGCAGTTGCCCCGAGCGCTGCCGTTGCTCGGGCAATAGCAGCGGCTCGGAACACTTCGGTACCTTCGATCGAGCGCATTCGGTTTACGGGTCTTCGACCAGCGCTTTCGACTCGAATCTCGTGTCGCGGAACCGCCTTCGCTCGTCGCGGAACCTTCACGGCGCGGCAGCGACACCGTTGGCCGCGGGGAACACGCCGTCGCCGTTGTTTGCCCCGGCGACACCGCTGCCCGGAGCGGCATGGAATCTCCGCGAGATGCGCGCACTGCAAGCGTGGCAAGCACTCGGTTGGCCGCAAACTCCTCTGGAGAACCACAAGGTGTACGTTGCGCTGATCGACACGGGCATCGACACCTCGCATCCCGACTTGCAGGGGCGCCTCGCGCCTTGGTCGAGAAATTCTGCGTCCTCGCAAGACAACTCCGATGCCGCCCACGGCACAGCCATGGCGGGAATCATCGCGGCGACGGGCGACAACGGCGTCGGAATCGACGGAGTGATGTGGGGTGCGCAACTGATTCCTTGCGCGATCGGTGGCGCGAGCACGGGCAAGGCGGAAGAAGCGGTGCAGTGCTTAGACTGGCTGGCCGGGTTGATCGATCAGGAGCACATCCGCATTGCCGCGGTGAACTTTTCGTTCGGATCCGACTGCTGCGACTGCGCAGCCGAGCGAGCCATTGCCCGGCTGCGCGACCGCGGTGTTCTCGTGGTGGCCTCTTCTGGCAACGGCCGGCAAGACAACGACTCCGAGCAGGACTGTCCCTTTTACCCGGCGAGCTATCCGCTGTCGAACATTCTCTCGGTGACCGGCTCCGACAAGTTCGGCAACGTGCTGTACCGCTACGGCAAGCGCCGCGTACACGTGGCGGCTCCTGGCGTGGACATTCCTGTGCTGACCCCAGGCGGAGGCCGGAGCGTCATGCCTGGGGGAAGTTCTCCCGCGGCCGCGCATGTAACCGGACTCGTCGCCTTGCTGGCAGCACAAGACCCCACACGGTCGTGGGCTGCTTTGAGAAACCTCGTTCTCGCTGGCGGCGCGCCGGTTGCGTGTGGCGATCAGCCAACGTGTGCCCTGGTGAGCGGACGACGGGTACGAGCTTGGGGAGAGAACGGCGAGGGGTCCCTGCGGTGCGTCGGAAGAAGGGTCGTTCGCCGGCTTCTTCCCGTAAGAGACGTGGTGAGCCTTTGGCCTGAAGAGACGTTGGTCGTCCGCGTGTTGAGCATCGATTGCGCCTACGCTCTCGCGGTACCGCCCGCTACGGTGCGCCAAACCGCACCGAGCAGCAGCACGGCGGGCGAGCTGGTGTTCCGCGACGATGGGCTGCCACCGGACGAAGTTGCCGCAGATGGCGAGTTTGCGGGAAGCTGGAAGGTGCCCCCACCTGCGCACCGACGGTACGAAGTTGTCGTTGCCGGTGAGGTTTTGCGGGTGGACGTACCTTGAGGGAGCGCGGCTGCGGCCGAAGTGCCTGCGGTCGCTGCACGGGCATGGCGGCAGCAGGCACATTGCGCCACACAAAACCAAGGGCAGCGCAAGGGCGATGCGGTCCCCGAAGGTGCGGGCAAAAAATCGTTCGGCCGCGCCGCGGTGGGCGTCCTGCCGGCCCGCGCCCCCGCCGGGCGACCCACCGGGTCGCCCCTACATTGCCTGCCGGAAGGGCGCGGGTTCCGATGAACCACGCGCGTTTCCGCGTGTCGTAGGGGCGGTTCGCGAACCGCCCTGGCAACTGGTACGCCGGGCGTGCTGCGATGTTCGTTGGAGAGGGGTTTGCTGGGGTGGAGTGAGCGGACAGAAAGCTGCTGGCTGTTTCCAACGAAGCAACAAAGAGACGCCTCTCCCTGCCAGGGAGAGGCCGGCGCGCCGCGCCGGGTGAGGGTGGACCCTGTCGTCGTGCATCGACGTTCGACCCACTCCCTCACCTTTCATCCTCTCCCTCGCCCTAGCCAGGGCGAGGGAGAGGAGTCGACGTCGCTTGGTGCCACGGAGTGACGGTTTGCACATCGCAGTTGCACGGGAGAGAAAAGACGCCTCTCCCTGGTAGGGAGAGGCTGGCGCGCAGCGCCGGGTGAGGGTCGATCCTGTGGTCGTGCGACCTGTGAGGGTCCACGTCGTCTGTCATCCCGCCGGGCGCCTGGCAGCGGCGATTCCATCGCGGCATCCGATGCAACATGGCATGTCGTTGGGGCGGTTCGCGAACCGCCCCAACGACTCCTACGGGGATCGTCGCCGCAGTGTTTACATGCGGTAGACGCCAGGGCGCATAGGCTCGATGGGGGCGTTCCGGGCAGCGGCCAAGGCGAAGCCAAGAACGTCGCGGGTGTGGACCGGGTCGAGAATCCCGTCGTCCCACAGCCGCGCGGTGGAATAGTAGGCGCTGCTTTCTTCCTCGTACTTCGCTCGAATGGGTGCGAGAAACGCCTCTTGTTCCTCGGGGCTCATGGTTTGCCCTCGTGCTGCGAGCTGCTGGAGCTTGACCGTGAGTAGCGTTTGCGCTGCTTGTTCACCGCCCATCACGGAAATGCGCGCGTTCGGCCACAGGAACAGCAGCCGCGGCTGGTACGCGCGGCCGCACATGCCGTAATTGCCAGCGCCGTGGGAGGCGCCGATGATCACCGTAAACTTGGGCACGCCCACGGTACTCACTGCGTGCACCATTTTGGCCCCATCTTTCGCGATGCCACCGTGCTCGTACTGCTTGCCGACGATAAAGCCTGTGATGTTTTGCAGGAACAACAGCGGGATGCCGCGTTGGCCGCACAGCTCGATGAAGTGCGTGGCTTTCAGGGAGGATTCGGAAAACAAAATTCCATTGTTGGCTACGATTCCGACAAGGTACCCATGGATGCGAGCAAAACCGGTGACGATGGTCGTTCCGTAACGGGCTTTGAACTCGTGAAAGCGGCTGCCATCCACCAGCCGTGCAATCACTTCCCGCACGTCGAAAGGCTTGCGCGGGTCGCGGGGCAAAACTCCGTAAATCTCCTCGGGAGGGTATGCGGGAGGCTCGGGCGTGGTGACATCGAACGGAGCGCGCTCCACGGGCCCGAGGCTCGCAAAGATGCCGCGCGTGAGTTCCAGGGCGTGGTGGTCGCTGAGCGCCAAATGATCTGCCACGCCGGAGATCCGGGTGTGGACATCGCCTCCGCCAAGCTCCTCGGCGGTGACCTCTTCACCGGTAGCGGCTTTCACCAGTGGCGGGCCGCCGAGGAAAATGGTTCCTGTGCCTTGCACGATGACGGTTTCGTCGCTCATCGCGGGGACGTACGCCCCGCCGGCGGTGCACGAGCCCATCACTACGGCCACTTGCGGAATCCCGGCGGCCGACATGCGCGCCTGGTTGTAAAAAATCCGGCCGAAGTGGTCGCGGTCGGGAAAAATTTCCGCCTGCAACGGAAGAAACGCTCCGCCGGAGTCGACGAGGTACACACACGGCAACCGGTTTTCGAGGGCAATTTCCTGGGCCCGGAGGTGTTTTTTTACGGTGAGCGGGTAATACGTTCCGCCTTTCACGGTGGCATCGTTGGCGACAATCATGGTTTCGCGGCCGTGGATGACACCGATGCCCGTTACGATCCCGGCACTGGGAGCCTCGTTGTCGTACATGCCCCAGGCGGCGAGGGGCGATAGCTCGAGGAACGGCGTGTCGGGGTCGACCAGCGCATCGATTCGCTCGCGCACCAACAATTTGCCGCGCTCACGGTGGCGCTGTCGCTGATCGGGCGGCCCGCCTTGCTGCACGAGTCGAATCCGCTCGCGTAACTCCTCCGCGAGCCCCTCGTGGTAGCGACGGTTTTCTTGGAACTCGGAGGAGCTGGGTCGAATCTTCGATTCGATGCGGCGCATGGCTCACCGCCTTAGCAAAGCCACCCGAGGGTGAACCACTGAAGGACACGCGAAAAATGTTTCCCCGGTACGCCCAACCCGCGGCAAGAAATTTATCGGGGCGGTTGGAGGGATTTCGTTGTCGGGCGCGTAGCGCCGGGTGAGGGTCGGTTGCGTCGTGCATCGACGTTCGACCCACTCCCTCACCTTTCATCCTCTCCCTCGCCCTAGCCAGGGCGAGGGAGAGGAGTCGACGCGGCTTGGTGCGACGGAGTGACGGTTTGCACATCGCAGTTGCACGGCAGAAAAAAGACGCCTCTCCCTGCGAGGGAGAGGCCGGCGCGTAGCGCCGGGTGAGGGTGGACCCTGTCGTCGTGCGACCGCATCATCCGGGGGGCCCGCCCGCCGCACCCCACGGGCGACCCACCGGGTCGCCCCTACATTGCCTGCCGGTGGCGCGCAGCGCCGGGTGAGGGTCGATGGTGTCGCCGTGGATCGACGTTCGACCCACTCCCTCACCTTTCATCCTCTCCCTCGCCCTAGCCAGGGCGAGGGAGAGGAGTCGACGTGGCTTGGTGCGACGGAGTGACGGTTTGCACCTCGCAGTTGCACGGCAGAGAAAAGACGCCTCTCCCTGGCAGGGAGAGGCCGGCGCGCAGCGCCGGGTGAGGGTCGATGCTGTGGTGCATGTAGGGGCGACGCGGCGCGTCGCCCTGATGCGATCGTGCACCACGGCCCACGCAACGCCACGTGCCTGCGCTGGACCGCCCCCCCGCCGGGCGACCCACCGGGTCGCCCCTACATTGCCTGCCGGTAGGGCGCGGGTTCCGATGAACCACGCGCGTTGCCGCGTGTTGTAGGGGCGGTTGGCGAACCGCCCCTACAACTAGAATCGGTACGTCAAGCCGGCGCTTACGGGGATGTGGTCGGTATTCTCGATATCCCCGACCGTAAACACGTACGATGCTTCCACGGTCACGGCGATGTTGGAGGTCAAATATCCATCCACGCCGAGTCCGGCTTTGGGGCTGAACCCGTTGTCATCCCGCGAGATCCCCAGCACGCGTGAGCGCCCCGCGTCGAGGTGGGTAAAGCCTGGCCCCAGCAACAAATAAGGCTGCACCTGGCCCGTAAGGGGGTACAACTTTGCGTTCAGCCAAAAGCCCCACGCGAGCAAATCGGCGGTTGGACCTCCCCGCACAATCATGGCCCGGTTGTTGAAGTACTGGGTGTTCCCTTCGATCGCGAGGTTGGGGTGAGCTCGGTAACCGACCCGCAGATCGAAGCCTTCCGTCCCATGCACGCTGACGTTCGCAGAACCGGTATCGAAGTTCTCGAACGAGTATGCCGCCATCGCTCCGACGTAAAGGCCGGTGCGGCCAAACTCGTCGCCTTCTTGCGCGTGCACTGCCAAACCGACCGCGAGGCTCGAAGTTACGACGACGCCACACCACAACAGCAAACCACCGAGTCTCTTGTGCATCACCATCGACCTCCCTTCTCGATTTGCTCCCGCTCGGCCAATCCGCGGCCGGCAACGCGCCGACGTACCGCCGAGGCCGGCCGGAGTTCGTGTTGGCGCGTTCCCTTTCACAGACCAACGCCGGTGTCAACAAACAGCACCGGACCGCGGGCGTCGGGACGCGACGTGTTTGGTCGGCACACGGACCCTTACGCGTCGAGGAGGGAGCGGGCTTGTTCAGCAAGCTGTTGGATTTTGCTGGCCTCTGCCTCGAGTGTGGGGACGCCTTTGCGCAAGAGGTCGTGCTCGTGCTCGTAAGCATCGAGCTGCGTTGCCGCACGCACTTCCGCCAGTTGGGCCGTGATGCGCTCCTCGATGCGGCGCAAACGTTCCGCTGTCGCCGACTGCCCAGCCTCCACCGCGGCACGCGCGGCTGCGTGGAGCCATTGGTCGTACTGTTGGGCATCGGCAACAAGAGTTTGCCGCTCGAAACGTTCGAGACCGGGCAAGTACCATTGCTTCCAAATTGCGCGCCGGAGCATGCGCAAGCTTCCGCTGTTGGCGCGCACGTTGCGATCTTCTGGGGTCAAACGGCCCACCTCGGGCACGCGCTTGCCAAGCGGGCTCAACGAGACGTCCGCACCGAACGCGGCTGCTGCGGTGACCAACTGATCGCGTGTGTCTTTCGCGATTGCGGCCATGTCCGTGGCGTACGCCTCCACCGCTGTGGCCACCGCGCGTTCGAGCCGGAGCAAGTGGCCGTTCCGCATCCAACGGCGGCGGGCACGATGCACCTCTTCCAGGAGCTTCGCCCGGCGCGCGGCCGCCCGCCTGCGGCTGTGCTCCGCCAGTTGAGCGATGCCAGCCTCGTACGCCGACTGCCGCTGCCGCGCCTCGGCCAGTTCTTGTTCGCCTGCTTCCTGCACGCGCGCTAAGGCGTTCCGCGCTTCGCGTACGTGCTGGTCGACTTGCTCGAACCGCGCCCGCAGTCCGGGTAAAACCTGTTCCAGCCACGCCACTCCCGCCTTGCTTGCCTCGCGCAGTGCGGCCACGTCGCGCGCAGTCGACGCCACGAACGTTCGCAATGCCGCTACGAACGCTTCGATTCCGCTGTCCGCGCGCGCCTTTCCGTGCGGAGCAGCATCGAGCGCCGCACGCGCGTCGACGAGGTGCAGCTCGTGAGGGATGCGAATATTCTGAGAAAGCTGCTCTGCAAAGCGCTGCCGCTCGGCAGGGCTGAGGTCGGCGCACGCACGGTCGAGGTTCCACACCACGAACAACTTGCTGATCGTACCTTCCAGTCGCTTCACGAGTTCTCGGGTGAAGCGCGTGAACAGCCCAGGGTAGCGCACCACCAGCACCACGGCGTCGAGAGCCTGTAACAGCGTGCCGGTAATGGCGTCGAAGTGCTCGTCGCAACTGCCCATGCCGGGCGTGTCGAGCAAGTCCACCTGGCCACCGAGCGAAAGCAAGTCGAGCGGTGTGGTGACGAGCACCTCCGCAGCTTCGAACGGATGCGCCCGCATGAATTGCTCCAGTGCAGAGATGGACTCGAGTCGATGCTCGTTCACCACCCACGTGGTCTCCGGACCGTACGTGATGTGCACGGGTACCGAGGTCAGCGGATCGAACGCCACCGGCGACAAGGGCTGCCCGGCGATTGCGTTAATGAGGGTCGATTTGCCGGCCTTGACCTCCCCGAACAAAGCAATGCGCACCCGCCGGCGGGAGAATTCCTCCAACAACGTGTCGAGCCTCTCGATGGTTCCGGGCGGCAGGTGGGTCGCCTCTGCGCGCACCAGGTCGCGAGCGAGCTGCAAACTCTCTCGTAACGTGGTTGCGAGAACCCCGCTCGCGCGGGCGAGCAATGTGGGATCGGTGGCCCGTGACGTCTGCATCGTGAGTGCTCCTTCTGACTGTTCCTTACATGCGCTTCGCTGGTGATACCGAACCGGCTCCACCCGGAGAAGCATTGCCCCGGATCCCGGCCCCGTGGGCACGCAAGCGAGGAATCACTTCGCGAGCAAAGAACTCCATGCTTTTCCAGGCCAGTTCTTTCGGCATGTCGCCTGTGCGGCCGCTGTACAGGAAGATCCCCACCCCCAGCTCTTGCTGCACGGCGGCCAGGCGCGCGGCTACGGTGGCGGGGCTCCCCACCAACACGTACCCATGCTCGATCAACTCTCGGTAGGAAAGTTCCCCAGGGAGACGCACCCCTGCAGCGAGAAATTTCCGCAGCGACTCTTCGCTAATGTACCCGGGCGGGAGCAAGTAGTTGGGCGGAATCTTCAAGCCCCGGCGAAAGAGCCACAAGAAGTGGGGTTCCGCTTCGGCTTCGGCTCGCGCGTCGCTTTCCGCAACGTACATCGGAGCGGCAAAGCCAATTTGCTCGGGCGGCGCGGTGTAACCGCAGCGCGCCGCCGCCTCGTGATATTCTTCGATCCAGCGTTTGGTGTTCGTGTAGGAGTTGAACACGCTCACGAACGGGTAGCGGTGCTCGGCTCCCCAGCGAATCGTTTCCGTGCTGCCTTGCGAAGGCAGCCAAATGGGCGGGTGCGGCTGCTGTAGCGGGCGCGGCCACACATTGACGTAACGAAACCGGTAATGCTTGCCTTCGAAACAAAACGGCCCTGGCTCGCTCCACGCTCGTACGATGAGGTCGTGTGCTTCGTAAAACCGCTCGCGCGAGTACGTGGGATTGACGCCCAGCGAAAAATACTCGCACCCGATGCCACGCACGAAGCCCGAAATCACTCGCCCGCCGGAGAGCACATCCAGCATCGCAACTTCCTCTGCCACCCGCAGTGGATGTTCGTGCAGGGGAAGGGCGTTGCCAAGAATCGCTATTTTGGCTCGTTGAGTCCGGCGCACCAAGGCTGCTGCCATGAGGTTTGGCGAAGGCATGGTGCCGTACGCGTTTTGATGGTGCTCGTTCACGGCGAGCCCGTCGAACCCCAGTGCCTCTGCGTACTCCATTTCGTCGAGGTACTCGTTGTACAGGTGGTGGCCGAGTGCAGGGTCGTAGTGGCGGTTGGACAACGTCACCCACGCGCTCGGCTCGCGCTGGTCGAAGTCGGCAGGCAGATGTGGCCAGGGCATCAAGTGGAAGTAAAAAAACTGCACCATGTTACCTCGACAAAAACGGCACCACGCGCGCGGTAAACACTTCTGGGCGTTCGAGCGGAACGAGATGGCCCGACTCGGGCACGAGGACCAGCTCGGCGTCCGACAGTGCCCGTAGGTAGGCTTCACCGTGCGGCGGCGGCAAGAAACGATCCTCCGCTCCCCACACCACGAGTACCGGGCAGCGCACGCGCCGTAACCGGCGCTCGAGTTTGGGATCGTACAAGTACGGGTTCCAACTGAGGCGGGCTAAAGTCGTCGCTTCGCGATACATGCGCAGCAGGGTGTCTGTTCCCGGCTCGGTGGGCAACAGTTGCACCCAACGATCGGGCGCAAAGAACAACTGCTGCAGCGTTTCCTCCAGCGGGCGCGCGAATAGATCGAAGCGCTCGACGCCTTCCACCTTGAGACCTGCAGCACCGACCAACACGAGGCGCGAAACCCTTTCTGGGAACCATGCAGCCAGCTCCGCGGCGATCCAGCCGCCAAACGATAAGCCGACGACCCGCACCGGTGCCAAGCCGAGCGTGTCGATGAAGTCTGCGTAAAACATGGCCAGGTCGTCCATGCCTTCCAGCCAGTCCGGGCGCGGCGTACTGCCAAATCCCGGGTGGTCTGGCGCGTAAACCTGAAAGTGGCGCGCAAGCTCGTCGTGGAACGGAAACCAACGCCCGGCCGCGAACTCGGGATGCAAGACCAGGAGCGGCTCGCCGCGCCCGCCGCGCAGCAGGTGCACGTCGAGGTCGCCAATTTGTATCGTCTCGCTGCGGCAGGGCATCGCGCTTATTAAGGACGATCCCCGAACCGCTGCAAGATCTGCGCGGGGCCCCTATCGTGTTAACAAGTGGCCTGCGCTACCACGCGTGATCGTCGAGGAGGAGCGCCGCATGTCGAGTCAGGGTTCGTTCCCAGAGTACAACCCCCGCATCGCGGAAATGATGATCCAGGCCAATGCCGCTGCCACGGGGTTACCGCAGTTTCTCGGCGTACAGTTCTTGGAGTTCCAGCCAGGGTACTTGCTTGCGGAAATGCCCGTGCGTGCGGAACTCATCACCCCCATGGGCAACTTGCACGGCGGCGTGATGGCGGCACTCGTAGACCATGTGCTTGGCTGCGTGTTGTACCCGCTGATGAAGCCAGGGCAGTGGGCGGCCACGACCGAGTTCAAGTTGAACTACCTCGCGCCGGTCAAAGGCGGCTCGCTGCGCGCCGAGTCGCGCGTCATAGCCATGACCAAGCGCACCGCCGTCGTGCAGGTGGAGGTCAAGAACGGAGACACCTTGGCTGCATTGGCACAAGGCACGTTGCTCATCGTCGATCCCCCGGCGAAAGTTGACAAGTCCGCCTCGGCGCAGGCATAATCCGCCGCGTTCAAGCCCTGGCACGCAGGGCGAGCTTGCCGAAGGCGGTGCGAAGTGCGGCGAAAGAGCGACTGGCAGCGATGGGCGTGGCACCTTGGGGGCATGGGTTTCCTGTTTGCATCAGCATCGGGGCTGGCTCAGGTGAGCGTGACCAAGGAAGCGTATCTCGGTTGGCCGAACACGTACGTGCTACGGAACGAAGCCCTCGAGGTGCGGGTGGTGACCGATGTGGGTCCCCGCATCATCAGTTTGGCGCGCACGGACGGTGAAAACATTTTTCACGTGCGGCAGAACGAGGCCGGTAAGAAGGGCGAAAGCGAATGGATGCTGCGTGGGGGTTGGCGTTTGTGGGTGGCACCTGAGCGGAAAGAAACGACCTACGTGCCGGACAACCAGCCATGCACCGTAAAAGTCACGGGCCGAGACACAGTAGAAGTCACCGGCCCTCCGCAGCCAGAGGCAGGAATTCAAAAAATCGTCGAAGTGCGCATCGTGCCCGGGAAGTTACGCGTGCGCCTCAGGAGCCGCATCCGCAACATTTCCAATGTGCCACGCGAGTATGCGCCTTGGAGCTTGGCCGTGATGCGCCCGGGTGGCCGCGCGCTGATTCCGGTGGACGAGGGACCGGTCGATGCCTTCGATGCGGTGCGGTCGTACATTTTGTGGAGCTATGCGCGTTTCGACGACCCGCGCTACCGGTGGGGATCGCAGTTGATTCAGGTGGACCACAGGCAGGTTCGCCCTGGGCAGCCTTGGCCTGGCAGCCAGCGCCGCCGCGACGAGAGCAAGATCGGCACCGACTCGAAGCAAGGCTGGGCGGCCTACACGTGGCGAGACCTGCTGTTTTTGCAGCGCTTTCCTTTCGTGCCGGGAGCGACCTACCCTGACAGCGGCGCGACCATCGAGGTGTACTCCAACGCCGAGTATGTAGAACTCGAACACCTCGGCCCGCTCGCCCGGATCGAACCAGGCCAGGAAATCGTGCTCCCAGAGGAATGGTGGCTGATTGCCGACGTGCGCATACCGGAAGACGAGGCTGGCGCAATGGCAGCCCTCCAACCTTGGCTCGAGCGCACGAGCCGGTGAACCTCGTCGCCCGCGCTGCGCCGGGGCTGTGTGTTGTTCTTCGTATGCCGTTGGTGCGCTCCCTTTACCCTGGCAGGGCCAGAACAGGGTAAGCCGCGAGGAGTAGGGGGTGCCGGGTCGCCTGGCGATGCTACGGGTGCAAGATGCGGCCAGTCGACGGCTGGCGACGCTCGCGCCGCACGCCGCGTCGGGAAGACGACGTTGCGGTCGCGCTAACGGCGCGGGTTCCGCGCCTTTGGTCTGTCGCGGTACGATACGGTGGCAGGGGCGCTGCGTCCTGATCGGCCATGTTGCAGGGCAAGCGTGCTGCTCGCTCGGTGGTCACGTCTTACGTCCAGTCGATGCAGGGACACACGATTCCGGCTCAAAAGGGCGCTGTGGTCTAGACGAGCGGGGTGGCAAGACGGCGTCGAAAGGCAGGGGTTCGTGGCGACTCGCCTCGCTCGCATCGAAGTAGGGAACAAGCTACACAGCGCCGCATGCATGCAAAAGTCGTAAGTTTCGGTCACTGCCTGCCGCCGCAGGTGGAGCGTGCCGGAGTGATGCGGCCGATTGCCGAAGAGCCCGTGGGGCCATCCACGCTAGCAGCCGAGGCGGCACGCGTGGCATGCGAGCGGGCAGGGCTGACGGCGTCGGACTTCGACTTCATCGTGTTTGCAACGACCACTCCGGACGTCACCTTTCCGGGTTCTGCTTGTTACCTGCAAAGTCAGCTCGAATGCGGCACCGTGCCGGCGCTGGACATCCGGGCGCAGTGTGCCGGTTTCCTCTTTGCCCTGGCGATCGCGGAGAAATTTGTTCGCTCGGGACAATACCGGTGCGTTCTGGTGGCCGGCGGGGAAGTGTTTTCGTCGGGGGTCGACTACGAGTGGCAGCCGGATGTGGCGCGGCTGTTCGGTGACGGCGCTGGAGTGGCGGTGTTGGGTCCGGGTGCAGGGCGCGAACGAATCGAGGCGGTCGTGACCCACTCCGATGGCCGGAGGTACCGCGACTTCTGGTGCGAGTATCCCGCAAGCCGGCAGCATCCGGTGCGGATGACCCGGGAAGACTTTGGCTTGGGAAAGCACCTTCCGCAGATCCATCCTGTGCGTGTGGCCGAGTTTGGCCGAGAACACATTCCTCGAGTGGTGCGCGAGGCTCTCGATCGAGCGGGTCGAACCGCTAGCGAGGTCGACTGCTTCTTTATCAGCCACGTATTGCCTGAGGTTGCGGAAGACGCAGCGCGTGCGTTGGGCCTGCAAGGCGACGTGGTGACGGTTCCCTCGGCTCGGTACGGCCACCTCGGGGCGGCGGCCCTGCCCGTGGCGGTGAGCGAGGCCCTGTCGAGCGGCCGCGTGGGGTCGGGTGCGACCGTCTGCTTGGCGGCCTGTGGAGCTGGAGCTGCGTGGGGTGCTGCGGTGATTCGACTGTGACTCGGGGAGCTGAAGAGGAGGCGGAGCCGTGCGAAGGGCACATATTTTAGGGATTGGCCACTACGTCCCGGAGCGTGTGGTGACCAATCACGATCTCACCCGCTTGATGGATACATCGGACGAGTGGATCCAGCAGCGAACCGGAATACGCGAGCGGCGCTTCAGCGACGGCTGTACGGGCGCTGCGGACATGGGCGCCGTGGCAGCTCGCGAGGCGATGCAAAATGCGGGCGTGCAGCCCGAGCAAATTGACTGCATCGTGTTTGCCACGCTCAGTCCGGACGTGGACATGCCTGCGAGCGCGTTCCTGCTGCAAGACAAGCTCGACCTTCCTGGGGTCCCTGCCTTCGACGTGCGAAATCAATGTAGCGGCTTCTTGTACGCGCTGGCTGTGGCAGATCAGTTCGTGAAAACCGAAACCTTCGACCACGTGCTCGTGGTGGGCGCGGAGGTGCACTCCACGGGCCTGGATTTGAGCACCCGTGGGCGGGACGTGGCGGTGATTTTTGGCGACGGCGCAGGAGCCGTCGTGGTCGGTCCCTCCCCGAGTGCGGAGCGCGGGATCTTGTCGACGCACTTGCACGCCGAAGGCAAATACGCCGAGAAGCTGTGGATCGAGGCTCCCGGCAGCCGGCTGCGCCCGCGACTCACCGAGGAGATGATTACGGGCCCCGAGGGGCGAATTTTTCCCCGAATGGAAGGCCGGTACGTCTTTCGCCATGCGGTGACGCGGATGCCGGAGGTGATACGGGAAGCGCTCGATGCCAATGGGTTGAACATCTCCAACTTGGATCTGCTTGTGCCGCATCAAGCCAATTTGCGCATCAACCAGATGGTGGCGATGGAGTTCGGGTTGCGCGAGGAGCAAGTGGTGAACAACATCGACCGCTACGGCAACACCACGGCGGCTTCGATTCCCTTGGCGTTGTACGAGGCGGTGCGCGACGGGCGCGTGCAGCCCGGAATGCTGATATGCCTCGCTGCGTTTGGTGCGGGATTCACGTGGGGCGCTGCATTGGTGCGCTGGTAAGTGATGCCTGCGGGAATGGACCTTCGCTTCGAGCCCATGCGGGAGGCTGACTTGGACGCTGTACTGGACATCGAGCGCCAGTCGTTTGCCGAGCCATGGTCCGCCGGCTTGTTCCGCCATGAACTGCGCTTGCCGTTTTCGCACTGTGTGGTGGCACGCGATGGCACTGGACGCGTGTTGGGCTACGTGTGCTGGTGGGTCGTGGGTGACGAAGTGCATTTGCTGAACTTGGCCGTGCATCCGGAGGTGCGCCGTCACGGCATCGGCCGCGAACTGCTGCGCCTCGTGCGCGAAAGTGCAGAGCAAGCCGCCGCACGGCTGGTGACCTTGGAGGTGCACCACGACAACGAAGCGGCCCAGGCATTGTACGCCGCCCACGGGTTCGTCCCCACTGGCTTGCGAAGAAACTACTACGCCCCAGGACGGCACGCGTTGGTGATGACCTGGTACATTTCGCAACCCCGTCATACCGCCGCCCGGTAAGCGGGGCTGATATTCTGTCGTTGCCGACGTAGGCGCGGCATGGAACACCCACGACGCACACCCAACATTCGGTTTGTCCGGTCCTGGCGTTGTAGGGGCGACGCGCTGCGTCGCAGTGCGATGGTTGAGCCCCCCACCTCACCCTCTCCGCCCCCGAAGGGGCGGAGAGGGGTTTGCGCGGTCGCCTGAGCGGACAGAAAGCTGCCGGCTGTTTCCAACGAAGCAACCAAGAAACGCCTCTCCCTGCCAGGGAGAGGCCGGCGCGGAGCGCCGGGTGAGGGTGGACCACGCGGTGCATGTAGGGGCGACGCGTTGCGTCGCCCTGGTGCGATCGTGCACGACGGCCCCGCATCATCCCGGGTGCCCGCGCACCACGGCCCCGCCGGGCGACCCACCGGGTCGCCCCTACATTGCCTGCCGGAAGGGTTTCGTGGCTTGGTGCGACGGAGTGACGGTTTGCACATCGCAGTTGCACGGCAGAGAAAAGACGCCTCTCCCTGGCAGGGAGAGGCCGGCGCGCAGCGCCGGGTGAGGGTCGATCACGCGGTGCATGTAGGGGCGACGCGGTGCGTCGGCCTGATCCGATCGTGCACCACGGCACCGCATCATCCCGGGTGCCCGCCCACCACGGCCCCGCCGGGCGAGCCGCCGGCTCGCCCGTATCCAATCCCAGTGGCGACACGTCTTTTCGTTCAGAATGTGCAGACAGCCTAGCGGGTCTCGCCTCGTAGAAACTTGACTCGCTTCTCAGCGCTGCGTATAGCGCCGCAGTCTTGCCGCGGCGTATTGCCGCGCACGGAACCCCTGAACGACAAGGATGAAGAAACCAGTTGAAGCCGTGTTGCATCGTGCTTTGCGCAAGGCCCGCGAAAGAGGCTTGCTGCAAAGCGATCCGACAGAGGTCCCCCTCGAAGTTCCCAAGGATCCGAATCTTGGCGACTTGGCTACGCCCATCGCCCTGATGCTTGCGCGGGCCGAGCGCGCAGCCCCGCGTGCCGTCGCGGAGAAGATCGTTGGCTGCCTCGAGGATCCGGAGGGGATTTTTTCCGCGGTCGAGATCGCTGGCCCGGGGTACATCAACGTTCGGTTGTCCATGCCGTTCTGGGCGCGTTGCTTAGCGGCGGTGGAAAGTCCCGACTTCGGTCCTGCCCCCTTTGGCCGTGGGAAACGCGTGCTCGTGGAATTTGTATCTGCCAATCCAACCGGCCCTCTGACAGTCGGACACGGGCGCAACGCCGTTCTCGGCGACGCCATTGCGCGCTTGTTCGAGGCGACGCAGCACGCGGTCACGCGCGAGTACTACTTCAACAATGCTGGCCGCCAAATGAAGCTGCTGGGCGAGTCGGTGAAGGCGCGGTATCTGGAGCTTCTTGGCGAGCGAGTCCGCTTCCCCGAGGAGGGCTACCAAGGAGATTACATCCGGGAAATCGCCGCCAGCTTGGTGCGCGAACACGGCGACCGGCTCCGCAACGAGGATGCGACCGGTATTTTCAAGGAGGCGGCCGAACGCGCGATTTTCGAGGACATCGAGCGCACGCTCCAACGATTGCAGATCCGGTTCGACTCTTACTTCAACGAAGATTCGTTGTATCGAGATGGCAGTATCGACCGGACCCTGGCCGATTTGCGTGCGCGCGGTTTGGCGTTCGAGCGCGATGGCGCGGTGTGGCTCGCGGGCGAAGCCGTGGGGCTTGGGCAAGATCGGGTTCTCGTCAAGTCGACCGGTGAACCCGCGTACCGTTTGCCCGACATTGCCTACCACCGACACAAGTTTGCCCGCGGGTTCGACTTGTTGGTGAACGTGCTCGGCGCCGACCACATTGCGGAGCACGAGGACGTGCGTGCGGCATTGGCTGCCCTGGGCTACGACGTTTCCCGGCTGCGGGTGATTTTGTACCAGTTCGTCACGTTGACCCGTGGTGGCGAGCAGGTGAAGATGTCGACGCGCCGGGCAGAGTACGTAACCTTGGACGAGTTGATCGACGAAGTCGGTGCCGATGCGGTGCGGTTTTTCTTTCTCACCCGTAAGGCGGACAGCCACTTAGAGTTCGACCTCGACCTGGCGAAAAAGCAATCCACGGACAACCCCGTGTTTTATGTCCAGTACGCGCACGCCCGTGTGGCCAGCTTGATGAAGCAAGCGGCCGCCGCTGGTGTAGCGCTACGGCCGGCAGCGGAGTCGGCATTGGCCAGCTTGGTGGAGCCCGAAGAGGTAGCCGTGACCAAGCGCCTGTCGGCGTTTCCGGACGTAGTGGAAGATGCTGCCCGCTTCTGCGAACCACACCGGGTGGTGTTTTACCTGATCGACCTGGCAGGCGAGTTTCACCGGTTCTACAACCGCCACCGCGTGCTGACGGACGACGCGGAACGTACCGCAGCGCGGCTGTACTTGGCATGGGCGGTGGGAAAAGTCGTACGGCAAGGGCTGGAACTTCTGGGAGTACGAGCGCCGGAAGAGATGTGAGAGCGATGAAGCGCTACGGCCGCTGCCAGCAAGGCTTGACGTATCCGCAAGTTTTTCTGCTGATCGTGCTGTTCCTCGGCGCTTCCGTGCTGATTTTTTTGTTTGGCATGTGGGTAGGGCGAGATGCGGCCGAACGGCGCCTCCTGCAAGAAGAGCGGATCGTGCGCGGCCCGATCGTGTTTGCCACTCCGTCGCCCGAGTCTCCGGACCGAGCAGAGGAAAGCGTCGATCGGGCGTTTTATGAACGGCTGCGCCAAAAGGCCGCAGAGCGCTTGGCACAAGCAGCGCCGCAAGAGACCCCAGCCGCAGGCAATCCACCCCCGCCTTCGCCGACGGCGACGCGGCCGGCTGCGCCCCTCGGCGGATTTACCTGGTTACCCACCCCGACGCCGATTCTCGCTCGGCCCTCGCCGCGCCCAACGAACACGGTGGCGCGCGTGCGGCCGACTCCCACGGCAGCGGTGCGCGTGCGCGATCGTGAGGCCAGCGATGCGTGGGCGGATGCTGGTTGGACTGTGCAAGTAACAGCGACCACCGACCCGACCGAAGCACGGGCTTTGGTCCAGCGGCTGCGGGCCCGCGGCTACGATGCGTACCTCGTGCAGGCACCGAGCCGAGAAGGCGCTACGTGGTATCGAGTTCGCGTCGGTCGCTACCAGTCGCGCGAAGAGGCGCGGCAGTGGGAGGCGCGACTCAAGAACGAAGCGGGCTTGTCTGGCGCGTTCGTGACGCCCCGTTAAAGACCACCGACACATGTTTGCACCCGACTACCCAACGTTTTGCGCCCTTGCGGAACAAGGCAACTACGTTGCCGTTACCCGCGAGATCTTGGCCGACGTGGACACCCCAGTGTCAGCTTTCTTGAAGCTCGACGATGGGGGCGATGCGTTCCTGTTCGAAAGTGTCGAAGGTCCGGAAAAGTGGGGCCGGTACAGCTTTCTCGGAATTTCCCCGGCGACGGTGCTGAGTGCGAAAGGGCGCAAGGTGCGGCTGCAACGGCGCGGAGAGGAGCCGCAGGAGATCGACAGCGCCAACCCTCTGTTCGAGGCACGGCAGCTGTTGAGCCAGTACCGCACCGTATCGCATCAACCTCTGCCGCGTTTCGACGGTGGTTGGGTGGGCTATCTCGGTTACGACCTCGTGCGCCACTTCGAGCGACTTCCCAACCCGCCACCAGACGACCTGCACTTGCCAGACCTGTACTTGATGCTGGTGGATACGTTCCTGGTGTTCGACAGTGTGCGGCACTCCATGACCGCGGTGACGTACGCGCCGACTGGACCGGGAACCGCACTGGAGCGAAGCTACGCCGAGGCTTGTGCTCGGCTCGACCAACTTGTGGGCCGGCTGCGGCGGCCAGTGCAAGTGGCGCAGGAATTTGGTCCCCTGCCGCAACCTTCGGCGGTGCAGAGCAACGTGTCGCAACAACAGTACGAGGCCATGGTGCAGCGTGCCAAAGAATACATCCAAGCTGGCGACATTATCCAAGTGGTGCTCGCCCAGCGATTCGAGGGTGCGCTCCGTGTGGACCCCATGCAAGTCTATCGTTGCCTGCGCAAAACCAATCCGGCTCCGTACATGTTCTTCTTGCGTGCCGGAGAGGCCACGCTCGTGGGCTCTTCTCCGGAAGTGATGGTGCGGCTCGAAGGTCGGGAAATTACGGTGCGTCCGATTGCTGGCACACGGCCACGCGGAACCGACGAGGTGTCCGATCGCGCGCTGGAGCAGGAACTGCAGCAGGACGCGAAGGAAATCGCCGAGCACATTATGTTGGTGGACTTAGGCCGCAACGATGTCGGCCGCGTGGCGGAAATCGGCAGCGTGCGGGTCACCGAGTGCATGGTGGTCGAGCGCTACTCTCACGTCATGCACTTGGTCTCCAACGTGCGCGGTACCTTGCGTGCCGGGCTTGACGCGTTTGACGCGCTGGCGGCGACCTTTCCCGCGGGCACACTGACTGGCGCACCGAAGGTGCGCGCGATGGAAATTATCGACGAGCTCGAACCAGTGCGTCGTGGAGTGTACGGCGGCGCCGTTGGTTACTTCGGGTTTTCGGGCAACATGGACACGTGCATCACCATCCGCACGATCCTGGCCAAGCAAGGCCGCTTTTACGTGCAGGCGGGAGCGGGAATCGTTGCCGATTCGGTTCCCGAGCGTGAGCACGGGGAATGCGTGAACAAAGCCCGGGGCGTCTTGCAGGCAATTCGCCTGGCAGAGAGCCTGCGGGCTGACTAAGTTCCACGCTCGTTCCCTCCATGTTGCTCGTGATCGACAATTACGACTCGTTTACCTACAACCTCGTGCAGTACTTCGGCGAGCTTGGTGCCGACGTGCGCGTCGTCCGGAACGACGCGGTGACGTTGGATGAAATCGCTGCCTGGAATCCGCGCCAGATTGTCATCTCACCCGGGCCTTGTACGCCAGCGGAGGCAGGAATTTCCGTGGCCGCCATTCAGCGCTTCGCTGGCAAAGTGCCGTTGCTTGGCGTGTGCCTGGGGCACCAAAGTATCGCGGCAGCGTTCGGCGGCCGGGTCGTGCGTGCTGGCCGGTTGATGCACGGGAAAACCTCGCCGATCTTGCACGACGGGCGTACGATTTTCCGCGATTTGCCGAACCCGTTCACAGCCACGCGGTACCATTCCCTCCTGGTGGAGCGCGAAACCTTACCGGAGTGCTTCGAGGTGAGCGCGTGGACTGCGGAAGGGGAAATCATGGGTTTGCGCCATCGAAGCATGTTCGTGGAGGGTGTGCAGTTCCACCCCGAGTCGATTCTCACCACGTCGGGCAAGCAACTGTTGCAAAATTTCCTTGCCCTGACCGCGTGACGGCCGTCATGACCACCCGCGTTGCCGCTTGTCTCCGGGAGTTCGTCGAGGGGCGCAGCATTTCTGCCGCCGAAGCGGAGGCCCTGTTGCGAGAAATCATGCAGGGCGAAGCTTCCCCGGTGCTGCTGGCCGGGTTGTTGGTGGCCTGGCGGATGAAAGGGGAAACTGCGGCGGAACTCGAAGGGGCAGCGCGCGCGCTTCGTGGTTGCGCCGAAACGATCCACCCGCGGCGTCCGGTGATCGATACGTGCGGCACAGGTGGAGACGGGCAAAACACGTTCAACATTTCCACCGCGGCAGCGTTGATCGCCGCCAGTGCTGGGGTAGCCGTTGCGAAGCACGGGAACCGAGCAATTTCCGGCCGCGTCGGCGGCGCGGACATTTTGGAGGCACTGGGCATGCAAATCGACTTGCCACCCGAACGCGTGCAAGCGTGCATCGACGCGAACGGGTTTGGCTTCTTATTTGCGCCGCGGTTTCATCCGGCGATGAAGCATGTGGCCCCGGTGCGCCGCGAGTTGGGTTTGCGCACGATTTTCAACCTCCTCGGTCCCCTTTCCAACCCGGCGGGCGCACGGCGGCAACTGGTGGGCGTGTTTTCCAGCCAGTGGCTGGAGCCCGTGGCACGGGCCCTCGCGAACTTGGGCGCGGAACACGTGTGGGTCGTGCACAGCGAGGATGGTTTGGACGAAATCTCCCTTTCCGCTCCCACGCAGGTGTGCGAGTGGGCCAACGGGACCTTGCGATCTTGGGTGTTGATTCCGCAGCAGCTCGGGTTCTCGTTGTACCCGCGGGAGGCCTTCGTCGTGAGGACCCTCGACGAGGCCGTGGCCCGTATGCGCAGCGTGCTCCGAGGCGAACCAGGTCCCTGCCTCGACGTTGCCGTACTCAACGCGGCTGCCGCGTTGTACATTGGCGGAGCGGTGCCCTCGATCGAAGCCGGGGTCGATCAGGCACGAGCAGCCGTGGCCGGGGGACAGGCGTGGCAAAAACTCGAGCAGATCGTGGAGTGGACAAGGGCATGATTTTGGATCGCATCCTGGCTGCGAAGCGGGAGGAAGTTGCGGCGGCAAAACGGCGCGTTCCGGAGGCGGAGCTTCGCGCGAGTCCCCTGTATGCTGCCCCCCGACGGAGTTTTCGGGGAGCCCTGGAACGCGGGCGGGCGATCGTGGCCGAAGTCAAACGCGCCTCCCCGTCGAAGGGGGTGCTGCGAGAACACTTCGAACCAGTCGAGCTCGCTCGGGCGTATGCTCGAGGAGGGGCGGCGGCAATTTCTGTGCTGACCGAGTCGCAATTTTTCCACGGCCATCTCGATCACTTGTCCGCCATTCGCCAGGCGGTCGGCTTGCCGCTGTTGCGCAAGGACTTTTTGTTCGATCCGTACCAGCTCCACGAGGCACGCGCCTTCGGTGCCGATGCCATCTTGCTGATCGTGCGGGCGCTCGATCGTCTCTTGCTGGCCGATTTGTTGCAGCTCGCCTCCGAACTCGAGCTTGGAACCCTCGTGGAAGTGCACAACGAGGAAGAGCTAGATGCTGCATTGTCCGTTGGAGCCACGCTCGTTGGCATCAACAATCGCGACTTGGCTACGTTCCATACCAGCCTCGAGACCACCGAGCGGCTGGTGCCGCGGCTACCCCAAGGCGTGCTCGTGGTGGCGGAGAGCGGAATCGAAACCCGGGCAGAGATCGAGCGGCTCGAGCGGATTGGAGTCCACGCCTTCCTCATTGGCGAAGCGCTGGTGCGCGCTGGAGATCCGGTCCGGAAGCTGCAGGAGCTGCTCGACTAGGTGGGGGCATGGTGGTGGTGAAGATCTGCGGAATGACGTCTGTGGAGGATGCGCTTGCCGCGGTGCAGGCGGGCGCCGACTGGATTGGTTTGAACTTTTATCCCCGCAGCCCCCGGTGCGTGGACCTTACGGTGGCCGAACGCATCGTTGCCTCGCTTCCGGAGACCACGAAAGCTGTGGGTGTGTTTGTCAACGCTCCGCGTGAAGAAGTCGAAGCGATTGCGCGGCGCGTGGGCTTGCACATGTTGCAGTTTCACGGGGACGAACCGCCTGAGTACTGCCGCGACTGGAGTTGGCCGGTGATCAAAGCGGTGCGCGGTGTCGGGACAGAAGTTCTGCGACACGCCGAGGCATTCGCGACAGCCTACTTGTTGATCGACGCGTTTGCTTCTGGGCAGTACGGCGGAACCGGTAGGGTCGTGGATTGGAGCGCATTGGCTACCTGGAAGGCGCCACGGCCGCTGATCCTCGCGGGCGGGCTCACTCCGGACAACGTTGCCACCGCAGTACGCGTCGTGGCACCTTTTGCGGTCGATGTGGCCAGTGGAGTCGAAGTTGCTCCGGGGCGCAAAGATCGCGTTGCGATGAGGAGGTTCGTAGAACATGCAAAGGCTGCCTGACCGCCGTGGCCACTTCGGGGTCTTCGGCGGGCGTTACGTTGCGGAAACGCTCATGCCGGCGTTGATCGAGCTCGAGCAAGCGTACCGTCGGATTGCCCGCGATCCAAGCTTTCGCCGCGAGTTGCGCGCATACTTACAAGAGTATGCAGGGCGCGAAACGCCCTTGTACTTTGCGGCTCGGCTCACGGAGCGACTGGGCGGGGCAAAAGTGTATCTCAAGCGGGAAGACCTGTGTCACACGGGCTCGCACAAGATCAACAACGCGCTGGGCCAGGCTTTGTTGGCGCGTCGGATGGGCAAGCAACGGCTGATTGCCGAAACAGGTGCTGGCCAACATGGGGTCGCCACGGCCACGGTGGCTGCGTTGCTCGGGTTCCCGTGCGAGGTGTTCATGGGAAGCGAGGACGTAGCCCGGCAGTCGCTCAACGTATTCCGGATGAAACTGCTAGGAACCCAAGTGCGCTCGGTGTCGGCGGGGAGTGCAACGCTCAAGGATGCCATCAATGAAGCGTTACGGGATTGGGTGACGAACGTGGAAACCACCTATTATTTGGTGGGCTCCACCATGTCGGCGCACCCGTACCCGATGATCGTCCGCGATTTTCAATCGGTGATCGGGAAAGAAGCGCGGCGACAAATCTTGCGCCGCGAAGGGCGGTTGCCCGACTACCTGGTGGCGTGTGTCGGTGGAGGAAGCAACGCCATGGGGTTGTTTTACCCGTTCTTGGACGACGCGGAAGTGCGCCTGGTGGGAGTCGAGGGCGGTGGGAAGGGGATCCACACGGGTGAGCATGCCGCTTCCATCAGCGCCGGCAGCATCGGCATCTTGCACGGGAAGAAAACGTACATCTTGCAGGACGAGATGGGTCAAGTTCGTCCGGCGCACTCCATTTCCGCTGGCCTGGATTATCCCGGAGTCGGGCCGGAGCACGCCTATTTGCATTTCACTGGTCGCGCGCAATACGTGGCGGTGACGGACGACGAAGCGCTCGAGGCGTTTCAGCTTCTGTCGCAAACCGAGGGAATCATTCCGGCATTGGAAAGCGCCCACGCCATTGCGTACGTGGCGAAGCTTGCGCCCACGCTCGATCGCGACCAGGTGATCGTGGTGAACTTGTCCGGGCGCGGCGACAAGGACATGAATACGGTAGCGCAGGCTTTAGGAGTGAGCCTATGACCCAGCGGCTGCGTGTTTCCGACGCGGTGGTGGAGTCTCTGCAGCAAACCAACCGCATCGACCGGTGTTTTGCTGCTTTGCGTGCGCGCGGGGAGGCAGCGCTGGTGCCCTTTTTGACGCTTGGCGACCCGAGCGTGGAGATGACGCTCGAGTTGATGCACGCGGTGGAACAGGAAGGTGCCGATCTCATCGAACTGGGTGTGCCGTTCTCCGACCCGACGGCCGACGGGCCGGTGTTGCAGCGCTCGCTGGAAATCGGGCTGCAGGCGGGCGGCACGTTGCCGCGTGCCCTGGAAGTGGTGCAGCAGTTTCGGCGGCATTCCGACGTTCCGGTGGTCCTGTACGGTTACTACAATCCCATTTTCCGGTACGGAGTCGAGGCGTTTGCGCGGGATGCAGCGAGCGCAGGGGTGGATGGCTTGCTGGTGGTCGATTTGCCACCCGAAGAGGCGGAAGAGTTGTTGCAGTGGACTCGGCCTGCAGGACTACATTTCGTCTGCTTGCTTGCGCCCACGAGCGGTCCCGACCGTGTCGAGGTGGTGCTGCGGCACGCCGCGGGATTCATTTACTACGTTTCCGTTACTGGGGTCACCGGGGTGAAGGTCATCCGGCCCGCAGAAGTGCGGCCCGCAGTGCTGGCATTGCGGGAGCGGACGCACTTGCCCATTGGCGTGGGCTTCGGCATTTCCACGGCGGAGCATGCGGCTGCGGTGGCCGAGTTTGCGGATGCGGTCGTGGTTGGAAGTGCGCTCATGCGGCTCGTCGATTTGCACCGCGAGCAAGAAGACATGGTGCCTCAAGTCGCCTCGTTGGTGCGGCGGTTGAAGCACGCCATTCTTGAGGTCCGACGCACTCCTGGCCACAGCGTTTAGCGAGGAGGAGCCGTGCCGGCCACCAATTACCGGGAGCTTTTGGCCTGGCTGTATGCGCTCGAGGCCCGCAAGGGAATGGACTTCAAGCTCGAGCGCATCGAACTCGTGTTGCGCGACTTGGGCAGTCCGCACCGCGCCTACCCAGTGATCCACATCGCGGGAACCAACGGGAAGGGGTCGGTTGCCGCGATGCTGCACGCGATGGCGCTGGCTGCGGGCCTTCCAGCAGGCTTGTACACGTCGCCGCATCTCGTGCGGTTTACGGAGCGCATCCGCGTTGGCGACGCGGAAATCACTCCCGACGAAGTGGTGCGACTCGCGGCGGAGGTGCACCGGGCGGCCACGCTGAAAGGGGTGGAGCTGACGTTCTTCGAATTCACCACGGTTCTCGCGTTCCGGTATTTTGCCGACCGCTCGGTTCCTTTGGCGGTGGTCGAAACAGGACTTGGCGGCCGGCTCGATGCGACGAACGTCGTCGAGCCCGAAGTGAGCGTGATTACCAGCATCGGGTTCGACCACCAAGAGTTTCTGGGCAACACGCTGGCAGCCATCGCAGGGGAAAAGGCTGGCATTATCAAGCGCGGTCGGCCGGTGGTTGTGGGCCCAGTGCCGCGCGAAGCTCAGGAGGCCATTGGTCGCCGCGCTGTGGAGCAGCAAGCGCCGGTGTGGTGGTCGGGCCAGGAGTTCGCTTGGTGGGGTACGGAGGCCAACTGGTGTTTTCGCGGGCCTGGCGGAACGTGCGCGGGGGTGCAGCTTGCGTTGCGTGGACGCCATCAGTGCGAGAATGCAGCCGTGGCGGTTGCGGCAGCGCAAGCGCTTCCCGACGGCTTGCGCTGGCCCTCCGAGGCGTGGAGGCTTGGCCTCGAAAACGTCCGCTGGCCCGGACGGCTGGAGGTTGTACGGCAGCAACCGTTGGTCGTGCTCGATGGAGCGCACAACATCGATGGAGTGCGGACGCTGGCCGAGACGCTGCCACAACTGGTGGGAGAGAGAAGGGTGCACCTGCTGTTCGCAGTGATGGCCGACAAAGACTGGCCAGAGATGATTGCAGCGCTGGCTCCACGAATATACGACGTGGTCGTGACGCGACCCTTGCCGCGACGTTCCGCAGATCCGCGAGAAGTTGCCCAAGAGTGGGGACGCTTTGTGCCTACGGTTCGGATCGAGGAAGATCCGCAGCGTGCGATCGAGAGCGTGTTGGCTTGTGCTGCCGAGGACGATGCGGTGTTGGTTGCCGGATCCTTGTTTTTAGTTGGCGCAGTGCGCTCGGTTCTTTGTGAAGGTGCGCGCGAGTGGAAAGAGGATGGTGCCGATGCGCGCGCTGCCCCGTGAACGGCGCTGCCCGTCCTGGTGGCTTGCCTATCTTGGTTGCTTGTGTTGGGGGCTCGTGCTTGGGGGGCCGTTGCGCGGGGCTGCGCAAGAGCTTCCCGAAGACCTTCCGATCCAAATCGACGCGAGTTCGTTGCAGTACGACCAAGAGCGGGACGTGTTGACTGCTCTCGGCGACGTGGTCGTGCGCTACGGGGAAGTCGAGGTGCGTGCCGACAAGATCGAAGTCTACAGGCGCACTTCGGTGGTGGAGGCGGAAGGGCAGGTGAGGGTCGACAGCCCCGAAGGCGTTTTGTTTGCCGACCGTGCCAGAATTGACCTGGAGCAAGAAGTGGGTGCGCTGCAAGGGGCCGCCCTGCGCTCGCGGCGCTTGCAGTATTCATTGTGGGGAAGTTCGATCGAGAAGTTTGCGGGCCAGCGCTATCGCATCGTGAATGGCCGATTCACGACCTGCAATTGCGAACAGGGGCGGCAAAGCTGGAGTATCGCGGCGAAAGACCTCGACGTGACCCTCGATGGCTATGGCGTGGCGCGGGGGGCGACGTTCAACATTTTGGATGTTCCCGTCTTGTACCTGCCGCGACTGGTGTTTCCCGTGCAGCGGGAACGGCAAAGTGGTTTTCTCATGCCGCGGTTCGGGGCATCGAACCAGCGCGGGTTTCAAACCGTGGTGCCGTTCTATTGGGCCATCGACCGCAGCCGCGAAGCAACGGTTGGCCTCGATCTAGAAACCAGCGCGCGCTTGGGGCTATTGGGTGAGTACCGCTATCTTGCGAGTCGCCAAAGCGGCGGCACGCTCTCGGCAGCGTATTTCAACGAGTTTCTTCGCGGGAGTCGGCAGCGGGGAAGCACGGTGGTGCCGCAAGACCGTTGGAGTTTTCTTACCGACGTGCGCCACCGCTGGAAAGAACGCGGTGAGTTTTATGTCGACACCAATTTCGTGAGCGACGACCAGTTCTTTCGCGAGATCAACACGTACTCGTTCGAGCGTGGACGCACGATTCTTTTGCGCACCTTGCCGTACACGGCCACGCGGGTGGGCGGGGTGTTCCTGGGGCAACGCTCGCTACTGTCGGTCGAAGGAAGCTACTTCCAGGACCTCACCGACCCGATCGAGTCACGCACCGTGCAAGCCGTGCCCCGTGTACAATGGACCGGACAGGTGCCGTGGCAAGGCTGGTTGCTCGGGGACTGGGATGTGCAAGCAACCCAGTTCGAGCGCGCCCAAGGTCCTGCTGGCGGGCGGCTGTTGCTGCGCCCACGGCTCACGGCCGTGCTCCCCACGCGCGGGTGGGGATTCGGCACTCTTTCCGTGCGCTTGTGGGAGAACGCGTACGCATTGCACCGCACTTCGCCTCTTGCAGCGCCGGGAGCGGCACCGGCGTTGCCGAGCGAATCGCACCGCGAGCAAGTGGAAGTGCGAGCGGAGGCGGGCACGACGTTCCAGCGCGTGTATCCGTTTGCACGGTGGGGACTCACGCGGCTTAAACATACGATCGAGCCGATCGCGCAGTACTACTTCGTACCGGCAACACGACAAGAGGATCTCCCGTTCTTCGATGCGTTCGACCGGGTGGATCGACGGAACGTCGTTGCGTACGGAGTTAGCAGCCGGCTGATCGGCCGCTTCGACTCGGCGGCAGGTACGACATCCAGTCGGGGTGGCTCGAACGTGCGCGAGCTTGCGCGCTTCTCCGTGCTTCAGAGCTACGATTTCAGCCGTGTCATTGCGCCACTGACCCAACGCTTGACGGAAAGCCATGCCTCGGATGTGGACATTCTCGGCCGGGTGAACCCGAGTCGCTTCTTTTCGTTTCGCTTTGCTGGCGCGTTGGATGCCGGGGCGAAAGAATTCAGCTCCACGCAGGTGGGCGTGTTCGTCGAGGATCCCCGCGAGCCCGACGTAGCCGCGGGGCGCCGGCTCGCCACGCGAACGAGCGCTGGCGTTGCTTACCGCTTGCTGGCGAACAACGTATTGCAACAAATCGACGGCAACTTCGTGTTGCGTCTTACCGACTGGGCGGGCGTTTCGTACGCGACCCGTTACAACGTTCCCGCTAATCGGTTTCTCGAGAACTACTTCGGCCTGCGGTTCGTGTCGCGCTGCGATTGTTGGTCGCTCGATTTTGCGGTGAGCAACCGTACGAACCCGAACGAAACGGAAGCGCGCCTACAACTGACGTTGGTGGGCCTGTCGACGGTCCGGCAAGCATCCCGAGTGGCTGTGGCTCCGTGATGCCTGCGGGGGCTCAAAAGGAACTCGGGAGCACGATCACATCGCCTTGCAGCGAGCCTCCGATGAAATGCGGCTTCAAGGCAGTACCCATGCGCCCGCCATCGCGAAACTCTTCTGCGATGGCCAACACCCCACTGCCTTGGGTGACCGAGCGTGTCGGGACAGGGCGGATGCGTGTCTGGGCAACGAGGGTGCCTTGAAGCGCGAAGTGAAACACCGACCGCGCCGGATCGGAGCGGCTGTCGATCCAGGGCAAGGGAAGGTCGGCAAAGCAGTTCACCGAGAAGCTTGCGGATAACCGCTGTTCGAACTCGTTGAACGTCTCGAACAGGAGATTCGTCGTGGTAGGCAGACCACGCTCGAAGTCGGCACTGCAAGGCACGAAGGTAATGTTGGTCGTGATGGGGCCGGAAGTAATCGGGTCGGGCGCCTGGTCGTAAAAGTGGTTCAGCAAAAGAATCCGGGGGCAGGCGCTATACTCGCGGTCATCGAGGGCGAGGATCTTGTCTCGATTGTTGTTGCCGCTGGCACGCAGGGAGTAGGCGGGGTATTTCCGCACGCTTCCGTTGACACGGTCGATCAGGGTTGCCTCCCCAGTAAGCGCGTTGCGCCCGCTGGGAATTTCGCCCTCGTCGATCACGACACAGCGGAGTTCCCCGAGGAAACCCTCTGCGAGTGGGGGTACGAGACCAGGGTGCAAGTCGGGCGCGCGGCCGTCCGTTGGTTGCGGGCCGAGGCCGCTACTAGCCACCCAAAGCGTGGGTTGTTGGCGTGTGAGGGAAATTTGGAAGTCCACGACCTGCCACAAAGGTTCTCCGGTGTTCGGGTCGGGCGCGCCGTTGACGTACAGGCAGAGGAGCGAGATCCGCACGCCGGTCGTGTTGCTGATTTGAATGATGGTGTCCTCGGTTGCGGTTCGGACCACCTTCGGAAACAGGATCACGGCTCCCGGTTCGTCGGTACCAATCTCAGCGCGGGCGGCGCCGACCCACGGGAGCAGCACCCACACGCACACCCACCACCACAACGGTTTCTTCCTCATGGCGCCACGATGCCGAAAAATCGATCGCGTTGCTAGCTAGTTTCAGCGCTCCGGCGACGCCGGACGGGGATATTCGCAGTTGGGCACCTGGATGTGTTTGCCGCGCGTCGTCGGTGAGCGCCCGAAATCTTTTTCTGGAAACAAAAAGGGCAGAAGCTTTTGGCTTCTGCCCTGTGAACGAACGAGTTGCAACGATCTAGAAGTTCGGGCTCAAGACGATGAAGTCAGATTTGTCGCGCGTTCCCGTGAAGTGGACGTTCTCGGCGCTGCTGTTGATGCCACCCTCGGAACGCAAGAAGCGTTCGGCGACAACGATGACTCCGTTGGCGCGCTCCGCGCCGACAACCGAGCGAATGCGGGTTTGCCCGCTGAGCGTACCTTGGACGCCGACGTTGAAGATCGAGAATGCGTTGTCCCCAGTGCCTGGCCGCGTATCGATGTCCGCCAGTTGAACTTCGCGGAAACAAGTAAAGCGCGTCGAGCTCGAGAACCGCTGTTCGAATTCGTTAAAGATGAGGAATTGCAACGTCGCTCCGCCCAGGTTGTTTTCTTGCAACGAGAAGTCCTCGCTACACGGCACCACGGTGATGTCTGTTGTGGCAATCTGGGCGAAACCAGCATTTCCGCCGGAAAAGTGCGACGGAATGCTGGCATCGTCAAAGAAGTGGTTCAGAATCCACACGTTCGGGCAACCATCGTACTCGGCGCCAGGTCCGCCCAGCACTAAGGTGTCATCGCGGTCGTTGACCGTGGTCGACTTGAGGGTGACCGCGCTGTACTTCCGCGCATCGACGTTGTTCGGTTGTGTCGATGCGGAGACGATTGTGGCCTGGCCCGCCAGGTCTCCAGCGGCGTTGTTCGCCGGATTAAACCCGATTGTGGGCTGGAAGTCCTCCGGGTTCACCTGGACGCATTTGAGCTCGCCGATGAAAGGATCTTCCGGAACGGGCGGAATCGAGGAGTCCGCATTGGTTTGCCCGCCCGGGCCCTGCACTCCACCGGTGAGCGGGAAGACAGGCAACCCGTCGGCGGCGTTGAAGGCAATAGGCTGCCGCTTGGTCAGGCGAAAACGGAAGTCCGTTTCCGTCCAGCCCTCCACACAGCGGCCGCCGGTGCCGCAACGCGTGGCAGCGGTTTCTGGGGTACATGCAGTAGTCGGGTTGTTGCTGCAGTGCCCCGTAGCGTTCACCCAGTAGCACCGAGCAGCGATGATGGAGTTCGAGGTGTTGGTAATTTGGATTTCTGTGTCTGTAGGCCGCCCGAACAGCACACCACTGGTATCCACAATGACCTTGGGGAAAATCAAAATTGCGCCGGAACTGTCGGAGCCAATCGTTGCTCCCGCGGGCTGCACCGCCCAGGAGGCAGCCAAGGCTGCCGCCCCAATCCACAGCGCCCTGCGAAGATTCTTGTTCGTCATGGTGCTCATCACAACGTCTCCTTTCCTCTCCACCTGCAGATGGCCCTTCATGACGTTTTACTCGACAGGAACCGAGATTACGTCGACAGCGTTGGGCGCTGGCAGCGGATCGTCATTTTCACCCGTGGTTGCCCCATCGTAGCGGTTCCCTTGGGTGTACAGGTTGTAAGCAGCCCAGGCCGTAACGTTGGAGAACGAAGTACGGCGCAGCTCCTCTGCGATCGCGAGTACTCCACCCTGACCAGGAACCGGCCGGAGGCGGGTGTGCCGAGTGGTCGAACCTCCGAGAGCGCTGGGAGTAAAGGCATTCGATAGTTGGCTGAGCTGTGCGGTGAGCCAGCAGTTGACCGAGAAACTCCCGCTCAGGCGCGCCTCGAATTCGTCCCAAGTGAGGAACTGCAAGGTCACGGTGGTTTGACGGCCGCTCTCGAAGTCTTGCGAGCACGGAACCACGGTCAGGAACGTGTTCACCGGGCAGTTGTTACCGGCACAAAGCCCGACCGGACCCAAAGAATTTGCCGAACTCAAGGCGATCTGGGTGGCTCCATCCGCGAAGTGGTTCAAAATGGTTGTGTCTGGGCAAGCAGCATACTCCCCGCCAGGATTCGTGTCGGTCAAGTTTAACTCCAGATCCGTACCAGGCAGCACTTGAGTGTTTGCGGGCAGCGCGATGGCGTTGTAGGTCGCCACGTCTCCATCGTTGCGCTGCATGGTGGCTTCTCCTTTCAGTCGGTTTCCAGGCCAGGGCTGGCCGGTTTCGTCCACTTGCACGCACTTGAGTTCGCCAGTGAACCCCTGCGGCACTGGCGGAATCAGCCCCGGATCGAACCCCGCACCGTACGTGCCAAACGGACTTGTATGGTCTACGCGGCGCCCCGCGCTAGCAGCCCACATGGTAGGTTGCTGGCGGGTCAGCACCAGCTCGAAATCTGTCACCGTCCACTGGGGTGGATTGTTCGGCCCAGGAGGTTGGTTCGGGTTCACCGGCGCACCGTTCACGTAGAAACAATGTACGTACGCCAGGTTGTTTCCCGTGTTCGAAAGCTGGATGATCGTGTCACGGGTGCCGTCCCATACCACCTTCGGATACACGACCACCGACCCACTAATCTCTGTCGTCGTACTGCGGATCTCTTGACCCGCCCCGGTGCTCGCCCAGACAAGCACGCCGAGAGCGGAAGCTCCCAACGTCCCCAAGCCCCAAAACCGCTTCTTCACTCGCATCCGCTTTCTCCTTTCCTCGCCGGAGAAGAACCGCCTTCCAACCTTTGTTCCTTGCCGTCGCTAGCAAGTTTTTGCGCTAATAATTTACCCCGTTCCGGCACCAACGAGCCGCGCTGTGGAAGCCACGCCCAAATACTTCAACCCCCAAATGTTGTCAAGCTGAAAAGCCACGACTGCAGCGGGCCGTCGCCGAAAATGGCAGTGTTTCACGCCTGTCTTCCCGCAAGCAATAGGCCTCTCGCCTGCTTGGTGTTGTGAAAGTGTCACAGGGATTCGAGACGATACCCGTTTGCTTCGCCTGTCGCCTCCAGCATCGACGCCATGTAAGGTGAGGTTCCACGTTCCAAGGGGACGCTGTTCCGCAGGGGCATGGGAGCAGAGCGCTAGCAGCCCGTGGAAGAAGTGGGTGCCTGATGCACCCGGGGTTGGGCGGTAGGGGCGAAAAATTTTTCGCCCCTACCGCTCAGTCCATCGGCCCCCCGAAAGGAGAGGGGGTACGTGTCGGTGTCGGCGAGTACGTTTCGGTTTGGGTCGGCGTCTGCGACGCCCGAGGGGGCGCTGTCGAAGTAAAGGTGGCAGTCTGCGTCGGCGTCGGGGTCGGACTCGGGGTTTCCGTCGATGTGTGGGTGAGCGTCGGGGTATTCGTTGGTCTTGGCGTTGGTGTGTGGGTGATTGTGGGAGTGTTCGTGGCGGGGAGTGGTGTGTGGGTCAGGGTTGGGTGTTGTGGGCGAGGAGTTGGTGTGTGCGTGAGTGTGGGCGTGTTCGCAGGACTCGGGGTCGGCGTGTGAGTGAGCGTGGGAGTGTTCGTCGGCCGCGGAGTTGGTGTGTGGGTGAGCGTCGGGGTGTTCGTTGGTCTTGGCGTTGGTGTGTAGGTGAGCGTGGGAGTGTTCGTTGGGCGCGGAGTGGGTGTGTGGGTCAGGGTTGGCGTGTTTGTCGGGCGTAGAGTTGATGTGTGCGTAAGTGTCGGAGTATTCGTCGGCCGGGGAGTGGGTGTGTGGGTCAGGGTTGGGGTGTTTGTCGATCGTGGCGTTGGGGTATGGGTAAGCGTGGGTGTGTTGGAGAGCGGCGGTTTGGGGGTATCCGTGGAGGTAGGCGTGGGAGTGGCTGTGCAAACAGCACCGGGGCAGGTGGCAAAAGCTGTGGCGGTGGGCGCAGAGGTTGGTCGGCACTTCCCGGCAGAGTCGGCCAAGAACAGGCTTTGAACCTCTTGCGCTGTTAGCTCCCGGTCGAACAGTTCCAGCTCGTCGATGGCGAGTTCACAGCGGCCACCAGGAATACGAATCTCCCCGATGAGCATCGACAGGGGATTGGTGATGCTTCCTGAGGGCGGGGTGAAGGTTCCTGCCTGGAGACCGTTGATGTAGAACGTTCCCGTGGCCGAGGCGCGGTTGACAGTGACCGCCACATGGACCCACGGGCCGGTGTTTGCCAGGGGGTTGGCACCTGTGGGCAGCGACGTGGAGCTGGTGAACAGGGAGCTGTTGAACTGGAACTTCAACAATCCGGTAGTGGGTGTGGGTTGTTCGACAAAGAACGAGAAGCCGGTTTGCGTTACTGGGTCCCACTTATCGACGATGGGCGCGAGCCATCCCGGTCCACATGGCACGACACGGATCCAAGCATCGATGGAGAAGTCGCCGACGAAGTTGAGGTCTGGGCTGGATGGGACATCCACATAAGGCCCGAAGAAGTACAGGGCACCGGCGCCGACCTTGCCTGGTACGGACTGAGGACCGCCACTGCCCACCGGCCCGGGGATGGGCGTACCGATATCGCTGACCGTGGAGCTTGGGGGAACAGCGATGTCGTTGACTGCGGTGGCACCTACGGGCTCATCGAGGGGATACCAGGCAGTCATGCCTGTGGGTGTGGGAACGCAGGTGGGCGAAGCAGTTGGCGTGAGGGTGAGCGTAGGGGTGTCGGTAGGCTGAGCTGTGGGGGTCAGGCTCCAAGTTGGAGTCGCACTGGGCAGGGCTGTTTCCGTTGCAGTGTGCGTAAGTGCCGGAGTGTTCGTTGGGCGCGGAGTGGAGGTGTGAGTCGGAGTTGGAGTGTCCGTGGGGTGCGGAGTAGCTGTGTGCGTCAGCGTCGGAGTGTTCGTGGGACTCGGAGTCGGCGTGTGGGCGAGACCCGGAGTGTTTGTCGGTCTTGGGGTCGGTGTAGACGTAAGCGTGCCCGTATTCGTGGGTTGCGCGGTGGCGGTGGCGATAACGGTTGGCGTGGAGGTCGGGCGCGACGGTACACACTCGCAACCCGAGTCGTCCGGCTTTGGCATGCAAACGTCGCCAGGGTTGGGGCACGTCCCGCCACACATCTTCGGTGCAATGAAGTCGCATCCTGGGGTGGCACTGGGTGACGGCGTCGGCGTGCACGTGGGCGCTGGTTGGGGACAGCCGTTGAGGGCGTTCAGGACGGCGAGGATGATTTCGCTCACGTCGATGGTCAGGTCGTTGTTGGCATCGCCGGCGAGGCACGCGGACACGGGAATGTTCCCGAGTGCGATGTTCACCATGACGATGATTTCGTTGATCGTCACCACGCCGTCTCCGTTGCAGTCACCCGTGCACACGCTCGTGCACGGCGCCGCGGTGGGGCTCGCGGTCGCTGTAGGTGGTAGGGGGTCGATGGGGTGCGGCGTCGGTGTGGGTGTGGCCGGATCTCCGTCGATCGGCGGCGAGGGTTTTTGGATCAAGGTTGCCGTGGCCGGAATGGTGTTTTCGGAGTCTTGGTTGCGGTCGCGGTTGGGGTGTTGCCGTCCAGTGGCGGACTGGGAATGCTGATTTGCGTTGCCGTAGCTGCCAGTGTGGGCTTCGGGGTGTAGGTCCGAGTGGGGGTCGGCGTGGGAGGGTTCGGGGTATTGCTTGGGGTCGGAGTGGGCGATGCCGCACTCGCGGGTTTGCACTTGCCTGCGCTCCCCGCTTGGTAGATGGCTGCGATTTCCGACTGGCTGAGCGCTCGCTTGTAGAGGGAGAGTTCATCCAGCGCGAAAGCCGCTCCACCAGGCGCCTCCCCAACCATAAGCGGTGCGGCATTGTTCAGATTGCCGCTGTACCATGTAGTTGCAGAGGCGGTGCTCACCTGTTGTCCATCGACGTAAAGCCGCGCGACATTTGCGGTACGGTCGACGACGACCGCAAAATGTTTCCACTGGGTGCTGGCGATCCACGGGTGCGGCGGTGGCAAGCTGTTCGTCCCGCTCTTCATGATATACAGCAGTCCGTTTGCAAGAAGCAGGGCGTACCCAACTTGCGTGCTGGCGTCACGCTTGTTGATGACGTAACCGATACTGGAGAACGTGTCCCAGCGCGACACCCAGCCTTCGATCGTGAAGTTGCCGGTGCCCACGTCGAGGTCGGCTTGCGGTGGCGTTACTCCCTGGCCCGGGCTGCCTCCGCCATTGAACTGGCGTGCCCCGGCGACCATGCCGGCTACCGCCACGGAGTTTCCCGTCAGAGACAGGTTGTTGGGAAAGCCGGCAAGGTCTTGCGCCGTTGTCCCCGTGGATTCGTCGAAGGGCCACCACGCCACCAAGTCTGCCGGCGGGGGCACACAACTAGCCGTCGTTGCTGCAGCTTCTTCGCGCGGTCGAACATTTGCGGAAGCGTCTTGAGCCATTGCTCGGCCACAAGCCAAGGCGCAGGCAAACACCGCACCGATGCGGAGCACACGCTTCGCCCAACCTTTGGATGCACGGTCCAAACGTGCTCTCGCCACCTTCGTCATCGCCTCCTCCTGCCGCCAGAACTGGCCTGCTGGTGCCTCAGCGCGTCACCCGTGCAGTGCCGATGTCGCGATGAGCTGCCTCGCCACCGTCCGGCTCCAGTGCCCTAAGAGCGTTACTCGCGTGGAACGGCCGAGTCAACGCACAAACTGTAAACCAGGCACACAACGGGGCGGATCGCGCCAGAGAAGGCTCGTTCCGTCGCTCCGGCTCGCTGGTTGACCGTGCCGCCTGGCTCTGGTACAAGCGCGCGACCCTTGTGGAAAGGGGAGCGAATCCCCAAGTGGATGACGGTCAGCCGCAAAGAGGGGGCGGCAACCTCGGGGGAGTGAGGAGTAGGTAGATGAGGAAAGCGAGTAAAGTTCTGGCAGCGGTGGTCCTTCCAGCTTGTGCGTTGTTGGCGGGCTGTCCGGCGCAAAAGCCGCGTGCCGCAAAAGAGTCGACGCCTCCAGGAATGAAGATTCCACAATACGTATCCGCCCGCGCCGGCCTGCCGAATGGCAAAATTTGGAAGAGTCAGATCGCCTTCGGCGACATCAACAACGACGGCTTTGCCGACCTTGGAGCCGTCTCGCGTTTGGCCGACGGGCCGTGGATCTGGGCTGGCGACGGGAAGGGCAATTGGACCGACGCATCGGCTGGTCTTCCACGCGAAGCATTTTGTGGCGGGGGCATGGATTTCGGCGACGTGAATCGCGACGGGCACATGGACGTGGCGATTGCCGACCATTGTAAAGGTGTGTTTGTGTTTCTCGGCGACGGCACCGGTCGGTGGAAATCGGCCTCGGCAGGCTTGCCCACGATCGGCTGTGAGGACGTGGCTTTCGGGGACTTCAACAAAGATGGGTGCCTCGATTTGGTTACCGTGGCGGCCTCGGAAGAAGGGGTGCGCGTATTCACGGGCAATTGCAAAGGTGTCTGGCGTGAAAGCTCGACCGGCTTGGCGCACACCGAGTGGGGGAACTCGGTCACGGTGGCGGACATGAACGGCGACGGAAACCTGGATATTGTCGCCGCGTACTCGGCTGGCCCGCGTGTGTGGCTTGGCGATGGTCGTGGCAACTGGCAAGAGGCCTCGGCAGGATTGCCGGCACCAGAAGTCCACGGCCTCTTTTGGGGCATTGCCGTGGGAGACATCAACGGCGACGGGCGGCCCGACGTGGTGGCCACCGACCAATCCCGCGGCCCGCAAGTGTACTTGCAAACGGACGCAGGTGGGTACGTGGCAACGGATTCTCGCCAGTGCGTGGGCGGAGCCAACGATGGTTTGTTTTGTCAATCCTCGGCAGACTGCCCCGGAGGCACCTGTGCGACCCACGTGTGCAAAGGGGTTTGTGTCAAAGGTGCGCGCGGGAACGCTTGTTTCACGGATGACGACTGCGAGGACCCCTCGCCGCCTCGACCGGGCCGCGAGCCGGAGGCGCCCAAATGCGACGTGCCGAAAAACTTAGGTCAGGCGTGCAATTCGGAGGGGAACCCAGCCCAGTGTGTTCCAGGCACCTGTTCTGCGGTGCAAAATGGACACGGTTTACCATTGATGAACGCCCTCGGAATTGCAGTGGGAGACATGAACAACGACGGGAAGGCCGACCTGGTCGTAGCCGGCAAGACCAACACCCGAGAAATTGGCGGGGTGTATGGAGTGTTCGTGTTCCTTGGCGATGGCAGGGGGAACTTCACGATGGTGCCGGAGTCGGCGGGCTTGCCTCATACAGGCCGGGAGCGCACCTGGGGGGTTGGCTTGGCGGACATCGACCGCGATGGCGTGCTCGACATCGGGGTGGCCTTTGGTGACGTGCTGCCGCCAACGTTCCGCTCGGGCGATTTGGTCAAAAAGCCAGCCAAAAAAGCGGAGAAGAAGCCTGGCTTTTTTGGGCGCCTGTTCGGGGGAAAAGCAGAAGAGAAAGCGCCGTCGACAGCTCCGACGGAGGCACCAAAACCCCCGGAACGAGGATTTTTCGGCTCGATCGAAGTGTGGCGAGGGCAATTGCCGTAACGGCCTCGTGAGCGCTGCACGAGTGCACAGGGGCTTCAGGCGCGTCCTGAAGCCCCTTTTTGTTTTGCGGTTCGGCCCGAGATGCCGCGACGGTTGCTGCTGTTGCACGCGGTGCAGTTGCGTGCCGCCGGCGCTGTGAGATGATGGCGGATCATGAAGCGCCTCTGGAGTTATGCGGGCAGGTACTGGCAGCGATACGTTTGGGGCGCCCTGTGTTTGGTTGCCACGGCCACGTTGGCAATGGCGGTGCCGTATTTGATGAAACGTGCTGTGGATGCCGCCACGGCCGGACAATTGGCCCTGGTGGGTCAGTTTGCGCTTGCCATTGTCGTGATCGCTGGGGTGCAAGCAGTGGTACGGATCTTCTCCCGCGCGCTCATTTTCAACGCGGGGCGCGACGTCGAGTACGATTTGCGCAACGATTTGTTCGCTCATTTGCTCACACTCCCCCAGGCTTACTACCGGCGCCATTCCACGGGCGACCTGATGTCGCGACTAGTCAATGACGTCACCGCCGTACGGATGGTTCTTGGGGTGGGAATCCTGAACCTGATCAACACGCCTCTGTACTACGCATACGGCCTCACGATCATGTGGCAACTGAATCCGCGGCTCACGGTGCTGGCGTTGTCGCCTTACCCGCTCCTGTTCCTCGCGGTGAAGGTTCTCAGCCGCCGCCTGATGGAGGGCACGTTGCGCGTGCAGGAGGGACTGGCAGAACTCTCTACGCGCGTGCAGGAAAACGTGAGTGGCGTTCAGGTGGTGCGCGCGCACGCCGCGGAAACCGTGGAGCTCGAACGCTTCCGGCAAGCAAACCAGCGCTTTCAAGAAGTGAGCGTCGATCTCGCGCGCGTACGTGGCCGCCTGTTTCCGCTGATGCGGATGGCGGCAGGACTCGGTTCGCTTGTGGTCCTATGGTACGGAGGACACTTGGTCATCCGCCAGCAGCTCAGCATGGGCGATCTGGTGGCATTTCTGGGCTACTTGAACCTGTTGGCATGGCCGACCATGGCCCTCGGCTGGATCCTTTCGGTGTTTCAACGCGGCCGCGCGGCAATGCAGCGGCTCGAAGAGGTGTTCGCCACCGAGCCAGCGATTGCCGATGCCCCGCGAGCCCGCGCACTGCAACGCATTGCTGGCGAGATCGAGTTTCGGAACGTGACGTTCGCCTACCCAGGACGAGAGCGCAGCCCAGCGTTGCGGAACATCGATTTGCGGGTGCCTGCAGGACAGTGGGTCGCAATCGTCGGGCGCACCGGCGCGGGCAAATCCACGCTCGCCGCTTTGTTGGCGCGCTTGTGGGACCCGACCAGCGGTGCGGTGTATTTGGACGGGCACGATTTGCGCGAGCTGAAGCTTGCGCATGTGCGCCAAGGAGTGCGCGTGGTGCCCCAGGATCCATTTCTGTTCTCCGCCACGGTTCGAGAGAACATCGCATTTGGGGTCGACCACGCCACGGAAAGCGATATTCTTCATGCTGCGTCGCTGGCGGGATTGGACGGCGACTTGCAACGCCTGCCGCTGGGCCTCGATACATTAGTGGGCGAGCGGGGGGTGTTGCTGTCTGGCGGGCAGAAACAACGGGTGGCTCTTGCGCGCGCCTTGCTGTGTCCTGCGCCCGTGCTCGTCCTCGACGACCCGTTGGCTAGTGTCGATGCGGAAACGGAGCGGCGTGTTCTGGAGCGGCTCGCCCCGGTGTTGCGCAGCCGAACCACGGTATGGATCTCCCATCGCATCTCGAGCGTGCAACATGCCGACCGGATTGTGGTCCTCGAGCGCGGAGAAATTGTCGAAGCCGGTACGCACCGGCAACTTCTAGCTCGCGGTGGCGTGTACGCAGCGTTGTTTCGCCAACAACGCATCGAAGAGGAGCTGGCGGCCATATGAAGGCGCGGCTCGGGTTACCCAAAGGAAACCAACCAGCCGACGCTGCTTTGCCCGCGGCGGACGCCGCCACCGACGTGCGGTTGCTTTTTCGGCTTTGGCGGTTCGTCCGCCCCTACCGCTGGTTGTTTGCTGCGGCCATGGCCACCTTGCCAATCGCCACCGGTTTCTCCTTGTTACAGCCGTACTTGCTCAAACTTGCCATCGACCGGTACGTCGCCACCGGTATCGAGCCGGGGCTCTTCCACATGGGGCTCGCGTACTTTTTTACCCTGCTCGGTGAGGCTGTGTTTCTGTACCTCGAGTACTACTTCACCATGGCAATGGCGCAAAAGAGCTTGGGCGATTTGCGGCTCGAGCTGTTCCGCCATTTGCAAACGCTCGACATCACGTACTTCGAGCGCAATCCAGTGGGGCGCGTGGTCACGCGGCTCACGACTGACATCGACGTGATCAACGAAATGTTTTCTGCGGGCGTGATGACGGTGTTGGTCGATGCTCTCACGTTGCTCGGCATCGTTGCGATCTTGGTGTGGATCGATTGGCGACTCGCTTTGGTGAGCCTTGCAGTGGTTCCGGTGTTGGTAGCAATCGTGAATGTGTTCCGAGTGCGCGCTCGCACGAGTTATCGTTTGATCCGCGAACGAGTGGCACGCCTGAACGCGTACTTGCAAGAAGCTGTGTCTGGGATGGCCGTCATCCAGTTGTTCGGGCGGGAGCGCAAAGCTTGGCAGGAGTTCGATGCGCGCAACGATGCGCACCGTGTAGCCAACCATTGGTCCAATATTTACGAGGCAGCGTTGTTTTCCCTCGTCGAAGCTGTCGGCAGCATCTCCTTTGCCGCCATCGTTTGGTACGGGGGTGGTCAGGTCGTACAAGGAGTGCTGGCATTTGGCACCTTGGTGGCCTTCCTCGAGTATGTGCAGAGGTTCTTTGCGCCCATCCGCGACTTTTCCAGCAAGTACGCCGTCATGCAGTCGGCGATGTCTGCAACCGAGCGGATTTTCGAATTGTTGGATACGCCGCCCGGGCAGTCGCGGCCAATGGCGGCGCCAGGCGTGGTGCCGCGACTGCGTCGCGGACAGGTGGAATTGCGCCATGTTTGGTTTGCGTATCGCGACGAGCAGTGGGTGCTTCGCGATCTGTCGTTCGCTGTGCGTCCCGGAGAGCGGGTTGCCATTGTTGGAGCCACCGGGTCTGGAAAAACCACCATCGTGAAACTCTTGCAGCGCTTTTACGAACCACAACGAGGAACGGTTCTGGTCGAAGGACTTGATACGCGCCAATGGGATCCGCAGGCGTTGCGCCGGCATGTCGGCGTCGTCTCGCAAGACGTGTTTTTGTTTTCCGGAACCGTGGCAGAAAACATTGCCTTGGGTCGGCCGGATCTCAGGCGCGCGCAGATCCAAGCCATTGCCGAGGCGATGCACGTGGATCGCTTTGTCCGGCAACTGCCTCGCGGGTACGACGAACTCTTAGGGGAACGCGGAGCGAACCTGTCGGCGGGGCAGCGCCAGCTTCTCGCCTACGCACGGGCCCTGGCGCAAAACCCGGAAATTTTGGTGCTCGACGAGGCGACCTCGGCCATCGACCCGCAAACCGAAGCGCTGGTCGAGGACGCAGTCGAGCAACTGGTGCGCGGGCGCACGGTCATCGTGATCGCGCACCGACTGGCGACCGTCGAACGGGCCGACCGGATTCTGGTGTTGCATCGAGGCGAGTTGCGCGAGGAAGGAACGCACGCGGAGTTGCTTGCGCGCGGTGGGCTCTACGCGCGTTTGTACGAGTGGCAAAACGCGCTGGCGGCGTTGGACCAACCGTTGGCGACGGGCGGCTCGGGGTAGACGTCGGGCCCGTTACGGCAGCGCCGCGGAGGCAGAGCGAGTGGAAAACTCGTCCATGGCACGCAGCCCCCGCCTGATCGCCTCGAAGGTCGCCCCAGCAACGACGAGTGCCGATGCCACCAACGAGCCGACGACACTGAACCATTGCCCGGGATCCAGCGGGATGTCTTGGAGGTAACTGAAGAACAGCACGTATGTCGGCCAAGCCTGCAAAACCACCACGCCACCCACCACGCTCATGCACAGGATCATCGAGATCAAAGCTCCGGCACTCGTGGCAATCTTGCTCGCTTGGTCGGCATCGAAGCGGGGATAGCGGGTGCCAGCGGCGAGACTGACTGCCACGATGGCAACGGTCAGCGCTGCCATCGTAAGCGGGGCAAGCCAGCGCATAAATGGCATGACGCGGAGGTAGTGATTCGTCAGCAGGATCAGCACCTCCCCTAGAACGAGCAGCGGCACCAAGCTCACCCAAAACTTGCTCCACCAAAGGTGGCGCAAATCGATGGGAGCGGTTTGGGCGATCCAAAACGCACGACCTTCGAGACTGATTGCGGGAAACACGAAGCGCTGGGCCACGGAAGCCACCACGAACCCAGCAAGGAGGATGTTGAGGAACGAGATGACGTTGCGGAAGTAGAACGTAACGAGCGGCATGCCTCCGAGCGGGAGAACACGAAAGTTGTACACGTACACCACCACCAGTGCGAGCAACAGGATGAGCTGGGACCATTGGCTCGCATCGCGAAAGAACGTGCGCGTGTCTTTCCCGACCCAGAGCCGCATCACCCGTGGCAGTGGTGCAAGGGAAAGGCCGAGGGCCGCCGTCCACAAGCGTTGCTGTGTGAGACGCGCTTTGCGCCCTTCCTGGGATTTGCTGTAGCCCGATCGGAACAAGGCCGCGGTGACTCGAGCGGAGGCAAGCCAGCTCCCGGCCGCGGTGACCAACAAGAGTGCGGCCCAAAAGGGAGTATGGCCGACCTCTCCCACAGCCAGGCCGTGAACCACCTCAGCGGCCCATGTGCTGGGTAGGTAAGTTGCCGTCGGCGTGCGCATAGCCACGAGATACTGCGCGAAATTGTGAAATTCCTCCGGCCGTACCAGCCGCTCCGGCTCGAGCAAGCGCAGCGAGAGGTAGAGAATGGCTCCCGCAACAATGGCGGCCAACACCATGAGATCCCGCGCCTGCCGGGCAGGGAAGACATTCACTAGAACCGCAGTGAGCATCACCCCAACCGCAGCCGGAACAATGGCAAAGGGAACCAGCGTCAGCGGCGCCCACAGGTAAAACCACGGGGGTGCTTCGTGCGCGAGGCCGTAAGCAAGGAACGCCGGCACGGCGAACAAGAACACCATCCAGGAAGACTCGATCAACGTTTCCACGAACCGTGCGTGGAAGAGATTCCGCAGCGGAACCGGGGCAGCCACGAAGCGCTCGAGTTCTGCGGCAAGGAAAAACGTCGACAGCGCGGTAATGAGGTTCGAGAACAGCAGGACGGATAGGAAGGTCAGCAAGACCATCGCCAGGAGTTTGTAGGTAAGGATGGGACCAAAATCCGGAACGGTAAGGAAGTGCAGCAGCACGCGGTAAAAGAAAACGAACACTCCCACGGCAAACGCGACCGCGAGCGCGGCAAGCAAAAGCCGTTGCCAGCGGGTCGCCACTGGCGCCCGCTGGTAGCGGTTGCGCGCTGCTTGGAAGCGCGGCCGCAAGAGGTACGTCACCGGAGGCCCGGTAAGACGCTCGGTGGAGGCGGCAGTGCGGAGTATCATGCGTGTGCTCGGACGACCACGTCGGTTGTTTCCTCGGCTGCAGTGAGACGCAAGAACACCGCCTCCAAATCTGCGTGCGCGGGTGTCCCTGCCATGCGCTGAAGCTCCGGAAGCGTACCCACGGCAATCAGCCGGCCCTGGTCGATGATGCCGATACGGTCCGCCAGTTCCTCGGCCACTTCCAGGCTGTGCGTGGAAAGAAAAACAGTGACTCCGCGCCCCGCCCATTGCCGAACGAGCTGCTTGAGGAGCCTCGCCCCGCGCGGATCGAGTCCTACCATCGGTTCATCCAGCACCAGGATCCGGGGCTCGTGAATCAGCGCGGCGGCTAGTGCGAGGCGCTGTTTCATGCCGTGGGAATAACTTTCCGTGAGTTCGTCGGCCCAATCTTCGAGGTCGAACAGTTCCAACAAGGCGGCACGTCGTTCGCGGGCTTGCGCGGGCGGCACACCGTAAAGGCCAGCGACAAAGTCCAGCATCTCCGCTCCGGTGAGCTTGTCGTACAAGAAGGGGCGATCCGGTACGAACCCGCAAATGCGTTTGGCGCTCTCAGGTTCGCGGGCGAGGTCGAAGCCGCCTAAGCGAACTTGTCCGGCCGTCGGTCGCAGCAAACCCATCATCATTTTGATGGTCGTGGTTTTCCCGGCGCCGTTCGGGCCCAGACACGCAAAGATTTCTCCTGGGAGCACGGTGAGGCTCAGATTGTGTACGGCCGTTAGGGCTCCGAAGCGCTTCGTGAGGTCCAGAAGCTCGATCATGATCCGATCGTGCGGGAGAGCGGTCCTCCACGCAAGAGGAATGTTGCGCGCCGTTGTTCCGCAGGGGTTCGATGCCGGTGTGTTCGGCACGACGATGCCCGTAGAACTCTTGGTGGAATTCGGTCATGAGGCGGAGCGGTTTTGCGTGGCTCGCGCTCGAAAGTCGCGCTGGAAAGGCAGAGTTTGCGCCCTCGCCTGCGCAGGCCGCGTCGGGCGAGCGCGAACACCCCACGGTACAACGTATGGCTTGACACAAGGAAGCAGAACAAGGTAGCGAAGGGCGTTCGCCCGGTGCGGGTGCCGGCGGAAAAGAACTCTGGAGGAGGAGGCATGAAGCAACGAAGCCAATGGTTCTTGGGTGTCGCGTGGATGTGCGTGGTTGCCAGCGCCGGTCCGGTTGCTGCGCAAGTGTGTGGCAACGGGGTCGTGGAGGCTCCCGAAGAGTGCGACGACGGTGGGTTTTGCATCGGCAGCAGCAATGCGGGTACGGCGTGCCGGGCGGATGCCGATTGCCCTGGAGGACAATGCCGCGCATTTGGAGGCGATGGCTGTGCCGCAAACTGCACGACCGAACGTGACGTGCGCTTCAATCTGGTGCCGGGTGTCGCCCAAGGGTTTTCGTTGGCGCCGGGAACCAGCGGCGTGGTGGCGAACGCGTTCTTGACCTTACCGATCCCGCTCGACGGTTGGCTCATACTGACCTTGGGCAAGGAACGAAACGGTGAAATTCCAGTGGTCGTCAAAGAAAACGCGATCCAGTTTCCCGCGGTGGAGGTGCTGAGTTTGGCGTGTGGATGCGTGCGCGGGACAGCGTTTAAGACCTGTGGCGGCACATATCTCGAGCCCGATGGCACACTGTCGCCGGATTGTACGGAGAATCCCGGTGTCTGCGCTGGCCGGAAGCCGTGCGCGTACTTGCATGGGCCGGGGAACACGCTGTCGGGAGTGATCGGGTGCAATGGCTTACCGGAGGCGAGCTTCGATTACACAGTAGATGCGGGAGGGGCGAGTGGATCGCCGGGCGAGCCCGTGATCACCTTTCACGATGCAGGCGGGCCCGGGTCTGCAAGGCTGTTGGCGACCATTGGACTGGACGTAGTGCTCAACCGCTGCACAGGCTCCGGTCCAGCGTATGGATCTGACGGCCAGTTCTGCACTGGCGACGATCAGCCGGATGCCCGCGTCGCTGCGACGAACCCCGCGGTAACGGGAAACGCCACCGCTCTGATTACGAACCTACCGGACGGAGGCGAAGTCGGACCGGTGAGTGTCAGTGGCGCGCCATTTTCCTGTGAAAAACTGGCGGCAGGAAACCCCGGGGGGGCGAAAATCGTGTCGGCTTTCGGCATCCCGGATGTGCCGACCGTAGGCCCGGTCGTTGCCACGATCGAACTCGTTGCTCAGGAGAACAACACGACCCCGCCCACTTGTGCCGGCGACTGCGGGGGCGACGGAGAAGTGACCGTCGACGAGATCGTACGCATGGTGAACATCGCGCTGGGCAGCGCCACGGTCGATCAGTGCCGCGCGGGCGATGTCGACGGTAACGGAGAAATCACCATCGACGAGATCATTGCTGCGGTCAATCGCGCGCTGGCCGGGTGCTGAGTTCACGAAGCAAGGCGTGAACCGAAGAGTTGCCGTGCGGTGGCAGCCTCGCTAGGATGGCGCGCCGCTGCACGGCATCTTTTTTGGCGGCGTAGCTCAGTTGGTCAGAGCGAGGGTCTCATAATCCCTAGGTCACTGGTTCGACTCCAGTCGCCGCCACTTCTGGACTCGGGTGCACCCCGGGGATACCGTTCGGCGGGCGCGACCGAGTGATGGCTTGGGAAACGGGGAAGCCAGAAGAACCGCTGGACGGAAGCGGCATCATGTGGAACCCGCCCGGCGATCAGGTTGGGCGCACTGCGACAGCAGAGAGTACGGCCGCTTCGAGCGCAGTGGAATCCGCGAAGCCGCGCCTGCGCTTCGATCGGAACGAGCTTGCGGGGGCATTTGGCGACCTAGGCACCGATTTGCCGCTGCTCGTCGGGATGACCGTGGCTTCCGGTTTGCACGGGGCCAGCGTGCTCACGGTGTTCGGAATTCTGCAAATCGCTACCGGCCTTTGGTATCGCCTCCCGATGCCTGTGCAACCGCTCAAGGCAATGGCCGCCATCGTCATAGCCCAGAACGTTGCGCCGGATGTTCTGCTCGGCGGCGGACTCGCCATTGGGGCCGCCATGTTGCTGTTGGCTCTCACGGGAACGCTCGATCACGTCGCGCGCTGGATTCCGAAATGCGTGGTGCGGGGGATCCAGCTCGGCCTCGGGTTGCAGCTCGCCTCGATTGCCCTTGGCCGATTCGTCGTGGCAGACGGGGCTCGCGGGTACTTTTTAGCGGCGATTGCATTTGTGTTGGTTGTGGCCTTGCTCGGGAACCGACGCCTTCCGGCAGCGTTGCCGGTGGTAGCGCTGGGTGTAGCGTACGCGGCCGTGTTTCACCTTGATGGGTCTGCGTTGCTCGCCAGCTTCGGATTCCAGTTGCCGAGGGCGCACGCGCCGGGCTGGGATGCGGTGGTTTCCGGTGCCCTTCTGCTTGCGCTGCCGCAGTTGCCGTTGTCCCTGGCCAACTCGATTGTCGCCACGCGCCAGCTCGTGGCCGACTTGTTTCCCAGCCGCCACGGGCTCACAGCCAGGCAGATTGGTTGCACCTATGCGATCATGAACCTCGTGGCGCCCTGGCTCGGGGGTGTGCCCGTATGTCACGGCTCGAGCGGTTTGGCTGGCCACTTTGCCTTTGGTGGCCGCACAGGGGGATCGGTGATTCTTTATGGGAGTATGTTCGTCGTCGCGGGCCTCTTTTGGGGCGGCGGCTTCGAGCACCTCGCGCGAGCGTTTCCTCTTCCGGTGCTCGGGATCCTCCTGCTGTTCGAAGCACTCGCACTCATGACACTTGCCGCTGATGTTGCCCACGCGCCGCGAGAATTCAAAGTGGCGCTGTTGGTCGCGGTTGCGGCTTCGGCACTACCGTATGGATACGTGATCGGGATGGCGGCTGGTACTTTGCTCGTGCACGTGCGTTGGTTGCAGCGGAAATAGGTAACAAAGAAACGCCGGCGCCTGGCGGAAAACAGTTCCTCGCTCGGGAGGGCAACCGCTTTCGTGGGCCACCGTGGTCCACGTCAAGCAGGCATGTCTCTTTTCCTTAGCTTCGTAGGAACGGAGTGCCTCGTTTCTCCACTTCCCACACCCGGCCAACCCCTCTCCGCCCCCGGTGCGGGGGCGGAGAGGGGTTGGCCGGGGCTGCAACATCGCAGCGCGACACAACCGCCCCCCTCACCCGGCGCTGCGCGCCGACAATTCGCGCGCTTGGTTGCAATCAAAGGGTATGCTTTGACCGGATACGCTAGCGGCTCTTAGCGCTGGGGACGTGTTCGCACTGGCGATTTCCTCTGCTCGTAGCCCCAGGAGCCACCAGCAAAAGGCGAAACGCGTTTCGTCGAGTTCTGCATTGCCACGTGTTGTGCGTGGCTGTAGAAGGCTGGCGATGGTGGCCTTGGCTCGGATCGTGCGGCGAATTGGGGTGTTGGCGTTGCCTGTTTGGCTTTGCGCCGCCTCGGTATTTGGGGTGTCCCGCACAATCCCCCTATCGGTGTGCGGCAACGGTGTCGCGGAAGAAGGGGAGGAATGCGACGACGGGGGCATTTGTGTCGGCGGGCCACGTGCCGGACAGCAGTGTACCGACGAGGCCATGTGCGAAGCCGGGGGTGCCTGCTTGGGTGGGCCACGTGACGGCACGCAGTGCACGTCGAATCTCGACTGCCCGTTCGGGCAGTGCGTACGCTGTCGGCCGTTTGGCGGAGACGGGTGTGCGGCAAACTGCACGAAAGAGATGGACGTTCCAACGAAGTTCGTGCCTGGGATCGTGAAGGGCAACGAACTCCTTCCCGGCACCAGCGGGATCGTGGTGAACAGCGGCTTCCTCAACATCGCAATTGCAGTGCGCGGCGCGCAAACTTGGAGCATCGGGAAGGCTCGGGACGGTAAGATCCCTGTGGCCGTACGTGCCAGTACGGTGAACTTTCCCCGAGTTTCTGTGGCTGGACTGGTCTGTGGGTGTGCCCGCGGCTTGCCGGTGAAGACGTGCGGCGGAACCTTGTTCGAAGCGGACGGCGTGACTCTTTCGCGCGACTGTACCCCCATTCTCACCGCCGGGGATGCGGAGTGCGAAGGAAGATTTCCGTGTGCGTATGTGAACGGACCAGGTAACGCGGCCGCGGGCGTGGTGGGTTGCAACGGCACCGAAGCTGCAAACGTGTCTTTGGTGCGCGATTGCGGTGCGCCAGCCGAGGCGCCTGCTGGTCCGGCGCAGCTAGTAATCCACGGCAGCGGGCCCCCAGGCTCCGCCCTGGTGACCACGAGCACTCTGATTACGGCCCTCATTGGTTCGTGTTCCGGCACCGATCCGGCCATGGGTCCGGATGGAGAATTCTGCACGGATGACGACGACTGGCTCGCGTCGCCGAGCTTGCGGTTTACTCTGCCCGCCACGACAGCCACTGCGTCTGGGCTCATTACCAATGCAAGCAACCAGGCAGGGAGCGACCTCGGGCCAGTATCCGCGGTGGGAAACGTGTTCGATTGCAGCGCCCTCGAGGCCGGGCAGGCGCAAGGAGCTACCTTGGTGGGTGTACTGGCCACGTGCGATCAAAACCCGCTGGGTGACTTGCTTGCCCGCTCTGTGTTGGCAGTCGGCGATCCGGTTGCCACGCCCACTCCAGAGCCCACGGGCCCAACTCCCACACCAACCCCGACGCCGCTGCTGATTCGTGGCGACCGGCGCGACCCCAAGCGACCGGGCGGCTGCCAGGTCGCGTGGCGGGCGCTGGCCGTGGAACCGGTCCTCGATCGTTACGGAGCGGCGGCAAATCGTGTGCGCTGCGTGGATGGGGACCCAACGTGCGACTTTGCCGCGGAGAAGCCCGGTTTGTGCGAGTTCCTCGCGCAAGTGTGTTTGAACGTCGTAGACCCGATCTTCCCAGCTTGTCGGCCTGACGGGATTGCGTCGGTCGAGGTTCGGCGGCCGGATCCTCGCCTTGCTCGATTGCAGCCCGTGCGCGAAGTGCTGTCCGCAAACCGGTTCGCCCTTCAGTCGGCGCTGAGCCACTTGCTCGACCCGGCGCGTCCCGGAGCCGGATTCATTTTCAAGCCACCACTGCAGCCCACGCAACGCAATTTTTGCAGCGCGCCCTTTCCGGTGCAGGTGCTCGTGGGTGGCCGTCGTGAAGCAAGCGTTACACTGGCGGTGCGCAGTCAAAACCTCGCCTTCCCGCCCGCGACGGAGCTCTCGAGCGTGAAGTTCACGTGCGAGCGCATGCCCCTGCGTTCCGAGCCGCTACCGGAACCTACGCCAACCCCGATTCTGGAAACGAACAAAACTGAGCTGTAGCACCAGCGCATGGGGAACCCGTTGCCGCGGCTCCATGTGCGCAACCTGTTCTTCGTAGCTTTGGGATTGGTGCACTTGGCTGCCTTCGTGTCTTTGGCAGTGCAGGTGCCGGTGCTGATCGGTTCGCGTGGTCTTTTACCGGCGGCGCCGTGGCTGGAAGCCCTCCGGGATCGCGTCGGCTTCGCTGATCTTCCTACGGTGTTTTGGGTCGACGCAAGCGATCGCACGTTGCAAACCGCCGCTGGGATCGGCGTGGCGCTAAGCCTCGGTCTCGTATGGGGCGTAGCGCCGAGGCTCATTTTGGCGTTGCTGTGGGCCTTGTACCTTTCGTTCGTGTCGGTCGGGCAGGTGTTTTTTGCGTTCCAATGGGACCAATTGCTCCTGGAAACCACACTGTTGGCGCTTTTTGTAGCGCCCGGGCGAGTGGACCATCGCGGGAACCCTCCGGCCTTGCCGGCGGTGTTTTTGATGCAGTGGCTGCTCGTGCGCCTTCACGTCGAGTCCGGCCTGGCGAAGCTCCTCTCCGGAGACCCGAGCTGGCGCGATCTCACCGCGATGGTGACTTATTACGAAACCGCGCCTCTGCCTACCTGGCTGGGATGGTACGCGCACCAACTGCCGGCGTGGTGCCACCGGCTTTCAGCGTTCGCGACGTTGGTCATCGAGATCGTTGTGCCTTGGGGAATTTGGGGGCCGCGCTGGATGAGGCGGGCTTCGGTTGGTGCGCTAGCCATGCTCCAAGTGTTGATTCTCGCAACTGCTAATTACGGCTTCTTCAACTACTTAACTTTGGCCTTGTGCCTTTGGGGGCTGGACGACGGCGATCTAGCTGCACTCGCGCGCAAACTGCGGGTGGCGCCGACGGTTCGCGCTCGAACGGCTGCGAAGGCGAGCCACACACCGCGTTGGCGAGCCCTCGCGCTTTGGGTTTTGGTGGCAGTGTGGGTCCCCCTTTCTCTCGTGCCGTTCTTCCATTTCATCCCGCCGCTACGCGGCACGCTGCAAGAATGGAGAAGCCGGCTCGAGCCGTTTCGCTCGGTGAACGCATACCACTTGTTCGCTTCGATGACCTATGTGCGCAACGAAGCGGTGATCGAGGGATCGAACGACGGTCACACTTGGAGCGCGTACGAGTTCCACTACAAGCCAGGAGCGGTGACTCGGGCGCCGGGCTTCGTGGCACCGCATCAGCCGCGGGTGGATTTTCAGATGTGGTTTTTACTGCTGCGTGGGCGTGCCCCTCGCGACCGTTATTTTCAGAACCTCTTGGCTCGCGTGCTCACGTCCCCCGACGCGGTAAGGCCATTGTTCGCGAGGGATCCGTTCGATGGACGCCCGCCCAAATGGTTGCGCGTGCAAGTGTACCGTTACCGGTTCACCGACGGTGCTGTTCGGCGAACCACCGGTGCATGGTGGCAAAGGGAGCTCCTCGCTTCTTTGGGGCCAGTGAGCGCCGACGATTTCGCTGGGGCTTTGCCGCGAGACTAGAAGTGTCAGCGGCGCGAGAACCGCAGTCTTCGCCGGGTTGGGCGCTCGGTGGTAACGGGGCGGGACGAGCGTGCCCTTTGCTTGCTGTAGCTTTGGTCGCGGCTTACAAGCACGAACGGTGTCGGTTTCGAGTACACCGTGAAGGAGAACGTAGATGTCCAGCGACTATTTGCGCTTTGGGATTTTTCTTGCGCCGTTTCACCCCGTCGGGCAAAACCCGACGCTTGCTTTGCAGCGGGATTTCGAACTCATCGAGTGGCTCGACCGCCTGGGTTACGACGAAGCCTGGATCGGCGAGCATCACTCTGCAGGCTACGAGATTATCGCGTGCCCCGAGGTGTTCATTGCCGCGGCTGCGGAACGGACGCGGCGAATCAAACTCGGTACGGGTGTGGTCTCGTTGCCGTACCACCATCCGCTCATGGTGGCCGATCGGATCATGCAACTGGACCACCAAACTCGCGGGCGCGTGATGTTCGGGGTAGGTCCGGGCGCGCTTCCTTCGGACGCCTTTATGATGGGCATCGATGTGCAGCGCCAGCGCGACATGATGGACGAAGCCTTGGCTGCCCTAGTGCCACTGCTGCGCGGAGAAACCGTGACCATGGAAACCGACTGGTTCAAACTCCGAGAGGCGCGGCTGCAATTGGCCCCGTACACCAAACCGCACGTGGAAATTGCGGTGGCATCGCAAGTGTCTCCCGCGGGAGCACGTGCGGCAGGCAAATACGGCTTGAGCTTATTGTCACTAGGCGCCACCACCACTGGTGGGTTCAATGCCTTGGGTTCCAACTGGGAGATTTGCGAGCAAAAGGCACGAGAGCACGGGCAGCAAGTGCATCGGGCGAATTGGCGCTTGGTCGGGCCGATGCACATTGCCGAAACCCGCGACCGCGCACGGCAAAACGTGAAATTCGGGCTCGGAGCCTGGCTCGATTACTTTCGCGAAGTGGCTGCCTTGCCGTTGGCGCCGGAAGGCCCGATCGACGACGCCGTCGACGCCATGATCGCCTCGGGCCTGGCGGTCATTGGCACTCCGGAAGATGCGATCGCGCAAATTTACCGGTTGAAAGAACAGTCGGGGGGCTTCGGGTGTTTCCTGCAAATGGCCCACGAGTGGGCAGACCGCGAAGCGACCTTGCGCAGCTACGAGCTGTTCGCGCGGTATGTGATGCCGGAATTCCAAGGAGCGGTGGAACCACCCAGGGCTTCGCGCGACTGGGCGGCAGCAAACCGCTCGACGTTCATTGGTGCCGCGATGCAAGCCATCATGACCCAAATTGCCCGGCACGCTGAAGAACAACAGCAAAAGCAGGAAGTGCCTGCTCGAAAAACTGGTTCTTGATCTCTCGGTCGCTCCGGCTTACCGCGCTTGCGCGAGGGAACTCGGCCACCTGGGCCCTCCAAGTCAGCGAGCAGGGCCGCTGCGGATCACTCGCGGCTAGCCGGTGGGGCGGACGCTGAGCGGAACGGAGGTGTTTGTTCCGATGCGTCGCGCCCGTCGAGTTGGCGACGGACTGCCTTGCACACCAGCGGCGGAGGAGACGGGCATCGTGGACCCGCAGCCCGTTGGCGCGCTGCGTTCCCGGCCCCGAGGCGCTAGCTGCTTCGTTGGTACGGAGTGACGCCGGGACGCTGGTACGACCGTGCGGGTTTTACTCGTGCCGTACTTGTCTCAGAACTTGCAGCGAACGCAGCGGACGGCGGAGATGCGGAGCAAGGAGCGCGGAAAGCGCCAGCGAAGACTCGTTCATGGTGCGGGAGTCGAAATGCTGCTGCTGGGCGTCGGGCAGGGTCATGGATTTGAGTGCTTCGAGACCCTCGATCGTGGCCCCGTGAAGGGCGAGGCATCGGGGAGCAGAGGCCCCGGGGGCACAGTCCGAGCAAAAAGTGTAATTATGTTCGGGGTCCAGAATCGCCGAGTCGCGACCGAACAAATCCGCGCCGCATCGCGAACAATTGCGCAGTGGCGGCGCATAGCCTGCGTGGGTGAGGAGTTTCATTTCGAACGCACGCAAAAAGGGGGCAGTCGCCGGCCGCTCTACCAGTAACTCCAGGGCTAAGTCTAATAACGCGAACATTTCGGGTACGGCGTGGGCCTCCTCTGTCAGCACGTCCACCAGCTCGGCAAGGTACTGGGCATATGCCAGCCGGGGGAGCTCGGAGTACACGCTCGCGGGGCGGCGCAAGTCGCACCGTTCCATGAACACCAAGCCAGGGCCGGAGCGCGGGCGGTAATACACCCGCACTCGGGCGAGGGGATCGAGGCAATTCGGAAATCGCCGGCGCGAATTCTTTGCTCCCTTTGCGATTCCGGTCAGCTTGCCCGCGTGATCGGTGAGAAAGGTGACGATCTTGTCTGATTCTGCGTACGGGCGAACGCGCAGGACGATCGCCTCGGCACTGGTACTGAGTGGCACGGAGCAAGGGAAAACACGGGCGCGTTCGGTTGACAAGGTTGGAGCCCGTTCTTAGCTTTCGGCCGCTTCCTTCCAGAAGTGCGGCAGGTGTGAAGCGGTTTGGCGCTGGTGGAACGAGGAAGCGCGAACAGCCATGGCAGGACCCAAGACAGACGAAGCATTGGAGAACCAGAACTTGGACGCGAAACAACCCGAAACGAAGGCCGACCGCGGCGAACCGGATCCTTCTCGTGCCGCGAGCTCCGGGGCGGAGGAGGAGATCGAGAGCTTGCGTGCGCGTGTGCGTGAGCTCGAGCTCGAACTAGAAGAGGCCCGCAAGGCGTACTTGTACGAGCGGGCGGAGTTGGAGAACTTCAAGAAGCGGATGCAGCGGGAGCAACACGAGCTCTTGCGGTACGCAACGGAGCCGCTCGTTCGAGATTTGCTGCCGGTCGTGGACAGCCTCGAGCGCGCACTCTTACACGCCAAAGCGGGGGAGCAGTCGATCATCGAAGGGGTGGAACTGACCCTAAAGATGTTTCTCGACGCATTGCAGCGCCACGGGGTCAGTCGCGTGGAGGCTGCCGGGGAAGTGTTCGACCCGACGCGGCACGAAGCGGTGGCACATTTGGAATCCGAGGAGCACGCCGCGAACCAGGTGATCGAGCAACACCAAGTGGGCTACATGTTGCACGATCGCTTGGTGCGACCGGCGTTGGTGAGCGTGAGCCGCGGCCGGACAAATTCCGGCGCCAACGGGAGCGCGGTTGCGGCGGCGGAAAACAGTGATTAACGCCTCGAACGTACTGCACCGGCACGAAGGAGAACAAAGCTTATGAGCAAAGCAATCGGAATCGACTTGGGAACCACGAACTCATGCGTGGCGGTCATGGAGGGCGGCGAGCCCAAAGTGATCACCAACGCCGAAGGAGGGCGGATCACGCCATCAGTCGTGGCCTTTACCGAAGCAGGGGAAATCTTGGTGGGGCAAATCGCCTACCGCCAAGCGATTACCAATCCGGAAAATACCATTTTTGCCGTGAAGCGCTTGATGGGTCGCAAGTACGACGACCCGGAAGTCCAGCGCGCCATGAAGGTGTTGCCGTACAAGATCGTGCGCGCAGACAATGGCGACGCTTGGGTGGAGGTACGCGGCAAGCGTTACAGTCCGCCGGAAATTTCGGCGTTCATCTTGCAGAAGATGAAACGTACAGCCGAAGACTACCTCGGCGAACCGGTCACGGATGCCGTGATTACCGTGCCCGCGTACTTTAACGATAGCCAGCGGCAAGCAACGAAGGACGCTGGCCGCATTGCGGGCCTCAACGTACTGCGCATTATCAACGAGCCCACAGCCGCGGCATTGGCCTACGGGCTCGACAAGAAAAAGGACGAGAAAATTGCCGTCTTCGATTTAGGTGGCGGCACGTTCGATATCTCCATTCTGGAAATCGGCGATGGAGTGTTCGAAGTAAAAGCCACCAATGGGGACACCTTTTTGGGCGGCGTGGATTTCGACCAGCGCATCATCGAGTACCTGGCAGACGAATTTCGCAAAGACCACGGGATCGACTTGCGCAAAGACCGCATGGCGTTGCAGCGCCTCAAGGAGGCTGCAGAAAAGGCCAAGTGCGAGCTGTCGACCTCGATGGAAACGGAGATCAATCTCCCATTTATTACCGCCGATGCTTCGGGGCCGAAGCACCTCAACATGAAGCTCACGCGGGCCAAACTGGAGGCCTTGTGTGCGGACTTGATCGACCGGCTAGAGGGGCCGTGCCTCGCGGCACTGAAAGATGCAGGCCTGAGCGCCAGCGACATCGACGAAGTCATTCTGGTTGGCGGCATGACTCGGATGCCTGCTGTGCAGGCGCGGGTAAAGAAGATTTTTGGCAAGGAGCCGCACAAGGGCGTGAACCCCGACGAAGTCGTTGCTGTGGGTGCAGCCATTCAAGCGGGTGTTCTGAAGGGCGAAGTGAAGGACGTGCTGTTGCTTGACGTCACGCCCTTGTCCTTGGGGATCGAAACTCTCGGTGGGGTGTTCACGAAGATCATCGAGCGGAATACGACCATTCCCACCCGCAAGAGCCAAATCTTCTCCACTGCGTCGGATAACCAAACCGCGGTCACCATCCGCGTGTACCAAGGGGAACGGGAGATGGCTGCTGACAACAAGTTGCTCGGCCAGTTCGACCTGATCGGAATCCCACCCGCACCACGCGGCGTGCCGCAAATCGAGGTAACGTTCGACATCGACGCCAACGGCATCGTGCATGTGTCGGCGAAAGACTTGGGAACGGGCAAAGAGCAGTCGATCCGCATTACCGCCTCCAGCGGGCTCACCGAGGAAGAAATCAAACGGATGATCAAAGAGGCGGAAATGCACGCTGCGGAGGACCGCAAGCGCCGCGAAACCGCGGAGGCTCGCAACCAACTGGACGCGCTCGTGTACCAAACCGAGAAAAATCTCAAGGAACATGGCGCGCAGCTCGATGCTTCCACGCGAAGCAACATCGAGGATGCCTTGGCTCAAGCGAAGAAGGAACTCGAAGGCAACGATGCCGAGGCCATGCGGCGTGCCACGGAACGGCTGACGCAGGCTGCACACAAGCTTGCCGAGGTGATGTACCACCAAGCACGCGGGCAAGCCGGGTCCACCGGCCAAACCCAAGCGAGCGGTGGCGACAGCGGTGCCTCTGCGCGGCGTGGAGGCGATGACGCCGTGGATGCCGACTTCGAAGAAGTCAAAGGCTCCTGATGCGCCCTTCCTGAACGCATCAAAGGCCCTCCCTCGACCATGAGGGAGGGCTTTTGTATGTTCGGACGGAGGTTGTTCGGCCGTGCCACAGAAGCGGGATTATTACGAAATCTTGGGTGTCAGCCGCTCGGCGACACCTGAGGAAATCAAGAAAGCTTACCGCAAGCTTGCCTTGAAGTATCACCCCGACCGCAATCCGGGGGACAAGCAGGCCGAGGAGAAATTCAAAGAAGCCTCGGAAGCGTACCAAGTACTCAGCGATCCGGAGAAACGTGCGCAGTACGATCGCCTCGGTCACGCCGCGTTCGAGCAAGGCGCTGGAGGGTTTGGTGGCTTCGACTTTTCGGCGACCAATTTCGAAGACTTGTTCGGCGACCTGTTCGGCGAGTTCTTCGGTACTGGACGCCGACGTGGCCGCGCGCGCCCGCGTCGCGGCGAGGATTTGCGGTACGATCTCGAACTCTCCTTCGAGGAAGCGGCGTTCGGCACCGAGAAAATCATCGAGGTTCCGCGCTTAGTGACGTGCGACGCATGTCACGGACGGGGAACGAAAGACGGAGTGGAGCGGCCCACCTGCCCGGCGTGCCGCGGGACCGGCCAAGTCCGTTACCAGCAAGGCTTCTTCACCATTGCCAAAACCTGCGGGCAGTGCAGCGGAGAAGGTACCGTCGTTCGCGATCCCTGCCGCGCATGCCGTGGTGTGGGTTGGGTGGAGAAACGTTTCCCTGTGAAAGTACGGATTCCTCCAGGGGTCGACACGGGAACACGCTTGAGGCTGCGGGGAGAGGGCGAGCCCAGCCCGAATGGCGGTCCGCCAGGCGACCTGTACGTCGTCGTGAAGGTTCAGGAACATCCGCTGTTCCAACGCGACGGGGTGAATGTCCTGTGCGAAGTTCCGGTGAGCTTTGCCCAGGCTGCGTTAGGCGCAGACATCGAAGTGCCTACGCTCGAGGGCAAAGTGAAAATGAAAGTGCCAGCGGGTACTCAGTCGGGCACGGTGTTCCGCTTGAAAGGCAAGGGCGTTCCAAACATCCAGGGCCAGGGGCGGGGCGACCAACTCGTGCGGATTGTTGTTGAAGTTCCGCGGAAACTGTCGCAAAAGCAACGGGAACTGTTGGAGGAGTTCGCGCGGGTCAGCGGGGAGGAGGTCCACCCGATGACGAAAGGATTTTTCGAAAAAGTGAAGGAGATCTTCGGCTGATGCAAAGGTGGGCAGCCCGGCTGTGGGCGGTAAGCTTGGGGTTGGCGTTGGCGAGCACGCTGTGGGGATGCGCTGCAAAGGTACAAGCTCCTCCAGAACCACCAGGAACTGTGCGGCGTGCGGAAGAGGCGTTTCGCTTGCGAGACTACGAGCGCGCCATCGAACTGTACCGCACGTACGCAGACTTGGTCCGGCGCGACCCGTACGTGCCGCGCGTGCTCTATAAAGCCGCGCTCGCCCAGTACGAACTCGGCCGATACGAGGATGTTCTGGCGACTCTTGACGATCTGCAAGGACGCTACCCCGACAAGCGCTGGGTGCAGGTCGAGGCCCTTCGGGGGGATGCCCAGCGAGCACTGGGCAACCCAATTGCCGCGATCCAAGCCTGGGATCAAGCGTTCACGGTTGCTCGTCCCGCCGACGAATCGAAACTGCGCTTGCGCATCGCCACTGTGGCTCGCTCGCTGTCCGACGAAGAACTCACCGAGGCTAGTCAGCTCGTGGCTTCGAAGCCCGCTCGGGAAATCTTGGCCGCGGTGGTCACGCAACGAGAACAGCCGGAAATCCCGGAGCCCTTGCCCGAGTTCGAAACCGGGCTTGCGCAGGCTGAAGGGACACCGCCCGGAGCCCCTGGCGGAGAAGCCGAAGCGACGGAGGGCACCCTGGGAACAGGTAGTGCGCTAGCAGGCCCGAGCGGTGCTGCGGCGGAAGCAATTCCAGAAACGCGACTCATTGGTGTGTTGGCGTCTAGCGGCACCGCAGACCAAGGACTCGTCCAGGCCGTCAAGTTGGCTGTCGATCCGGAATGGATCGCCGTTCGGGAGGCATCCGGCGGTGCGAACGTGACTGCCGCGTTTGCGGATCTGGGTGCGGACCCGAGGGTTGTGGCCGTGATTGGATCGTCGGCAGGGCGGGCCGAGGAGCTGGCCCGCGTGGCGCGCGAGCGTGCCTTGCCTTTTGTCGACGTCGACGGCGGGGGAGTTGGCGGTCCTTACTTTGTCTCTGCTGGTGTGGCCCGCAACGAAGCACTGGGTGCGTTGCTGGACTACGCCATCGGACGCGCACGTTTACGCCGCTTCGGGGTAGTCTATCCCGACACCTTGGCAGGACGGCAGTTTTTCGCGTTCGCGCAAGCGGAAATTCTGCGGCGAGGCGGGGAAATTGTCGGGTCCGATGCCTACGCCTCCGACACGCGCGGCCTGACCGCCGGCCTGGTTCGCCGTTGGCGAGACAAGGAGAATCTTCAAGCAGTTCTGCTTTCCGACGATGCCGTTGCGGCGGCCACCTTTGCTCGTTTCCTTCAGAGGGAAATGCCGGACATTCCCTTGCTAGGGGTCGACGCTTGGGAGGCCGTCGGGAACATGGTTCCCGAAGTGAGTGGGGTGGTTTTCGTGTCGCCGTTTTCGCCGGACCGAGCCACCCATCCTTTCGTGGAGCAGTTTCGCGAAGCCGTGGGGCGGTTGCCGGATGCGCGTGAGGTGTGCGCTTACGAAGCCGCAGTGTGGCTGCGGCATGCGGTGGCGAGCGTGCCGCCAGGTTCCGCCCGCGCTGAAGTCTGGGCCGCATTGCAGCGGTCGGACACATTCGAAGGACCGAGCGGTACGGTGGAGGTCGCCGGCGGCCGGTTTGTGCGGCGCCCGGTAGTGGTGCAGTTCACGAAGGGGGAACTGCACGAGGTTCCTCACCCAGTGGCGACAGCCCAACTTGCTGGCAACTAACGCCCGGCGAAGCCGACCCAGCTCCAAGCTGGCACTGCGCGGTGGAGTCGAGTGCTCGTAAGCGCAGGGCACGCCGCCTTGAGGCGCGTTTTGGTTTCAGCTCCGACCGCGGTACTACCTTGCAGCTTGCTCGCTTGGCGCAGCCGCCGGAGTTTTGGCGCTGGGCACTTGCAGCCCGAGTTCCTTAGCGAGCACCCGAATCAATTGTTCGATGCTGAGGGAGCCCTCGCGCGCTGCTCGCCCGGCATGTTGACGGAACTCCGCGACACGTTGGTGCTCGGGTAGGATAACCCCTAAGGGAAGTGCGGCCGTTTTTTCGTCGTTCCGGAGCCGACTCACCAAGCGCAAGCCGTCGGCACGAGGGAGCGAAAGGTCGACCACCACGACTTCTGGCTGGATCAGGGGCAGCAGTTCCATGACTTGGCGAAAATCCAACGCGACAGAGGTCGAGCAGCGAATCTTACTCAAGGAGTTTCGCAGTTCGCTGGTCATCTCGATGTTATTGCTGGCAACAAGCAGCCGCTGCACGGAGCCCAGCGACGACAAGAGCCACGTCGTGCAAGCGTCGACCTCGAACGGACTTGGAAAGAAGGCTGCCTCTCCAAACAGAAAGCCAAATTTTCCTTCCGAGCAGTAAGCGAACACCCCAAATTCTCCACGGTGGCGTACGATGCGGGCTAACGCGGCAATCGGGTCGTGCGCCCGGTTGAGCAAATTCACGGCTAGGAGCACGGCACTTTCCTTGGCCGGATCCGCGATGTCCATCGTGTTGAGGTATCGCACGTTCGGGAGTTGCCGAACCAAGCGCTGCACTTGCTCGCGGCAATCCTTGTTTTCCTCCAAGTGAATCACCGTAAGCTGTGCGGCACTGCGCAGTCGTGCCAGGCCAGTTTGCGGCACCGGCGTTTCCGTCGGTTGGGTGTACTTGGCTCCCGGCTCTGCCAAGCGCAACGGCATGCTGGGGCTTTTGGCGGTGGATTCGGCTGCAGCGGTTTCTTTTTCTTTTCCTTTTCCAACCTTGCTCGAGGCTGGGGCGGCCGGTCCGGTTGCGGCGCGACGCAACTCCTGCAGTGCGGCCTGGGCTTGCACCCGTTCTTCGCGCTCGAGTTCCAGCTGCGCTTGGAGGTCGTCGAATGCGGTTCGTAGCTCGTCGAATTGGCGTTGGAGCCGCTCCAGCTCCGCTTCCTTTGCTTGCAAGGCCTCGGTGCGTTGATTGAGTTCCACCAGGTAGTTGGCCACCACGGCCGAGTGATTTTGAGCTGCCTCGGCGCGCAGGCGTTCCAATTCCTCCACCCGAGCCTCGAGTCGGGAGATTTCCGCTTTGTACTTGCGCAGTTCTTCGGGCGACAGCCGTTCGCGCCGGAGTCGCTCGCACTCGCGATCGAGCTGATTGGCCAACGTTTCCAGCTCCGCCACCCGCAGCGAGAGCGCGCCCCGCTCGGCGGCAAGCTCGTCGATTCGCGCTGTCAAAGCGGCTTGAGCTTGCAATGCAGCGACACGCTGCTCCTCCCGCTCTTGGCCAAGTTGGCGGATGACTGCCGACAGTTTTTCCACCTGAGTTTTCAGCTCCGCGCGTTCTCGTTCGAGCTCCAACAAATCGGTATTCGAAAGCGCGGGCCGCGCTGCTCGTTCGTTCTGCAACAAGGTGATTTGCGCTTGCAGCTGTGCTTGGTGTGCGCGCGCGGCTTCGAGAGCATCGCGCAATCGTTCCCGCTCGGCGTCGAGTTGCTGCCGAATGGCAAAATACTCCGACTGTTCCTTTTGTCGTGCGGCCTCGACCTCGCGAAGTCGTTGGACAGCCGCCTCGCGCTCGCGCAAAGCTTCCGTGTGAGTGTGCTCGAGCTGGCGTAGAGTTTGTTGCAGTGCTTCGTACTCCGCACGCAGTGCCTGATGTTCCTGAGACAGAACTTCCTGGCTTTGCAGAATCGCAACCGACTGCTCTTGGAGCGTCTCGAGGTGGTGTTTGGTTGCCTCCAGTTCGCTAAGGGTTCGGGCGCGCGCTGAGCGTTCTTCGTCTAGCTCTCGAGCCAGCGCCTGCAGTCGCTGTTCGAGGAGGTGACATTGTTCCTGCCAGTGGGTCGCCTCCGTCTGCGGTGCGGCAGCAGCACGACGGGTCGTTTCCAGTTCGGCACGCAGGGTGTCGGCAAGCTGCTCCGCGGCTTCCAATCGCTGGCGCCATTCGTCCGCCTCGGCACGCAAAGCAGCAACTTGGGCAGCATATTCGTCGTGGACCTGGTCGTGTTTCGTTCTCGCAGCTTCCAGCGCCGCCTCGAGCGCTGCAATTTGAGCCACCGCGCGTTGCCGCTCGTGCTCGAGTCGCTCGACTTCCTGTTGGTGGGTGGCCAGTGTGGTCGCACGTTCCGCAAGGAGAGCGTCCGCCTGGCTCCGTGCGGCCGCGAGGTCGCGCTCCAGCGTTTCGCTCCGCGACTGCGCTGCGGCGAGGGCGGTTTCCAAGCGGGCGATTTCTCCTCGTGCCTGGTCCAAACTGGAACGGAGAGCTGCTTCCTGTTCCTTGAGTTCTTGGGCGGTGCGCTGGCTTGCGTCCAGCGCTTCGCGCAAAGTCTGGGTCTCTCGTTGCAGCTCGCTGCGCTGAATGTCGAGTGTGCGCACGGTTTCTTCCAGCGCCTGCTGTCGCCCGTGGGCCCGATGCATCTGAGATTCGTGCTCCACCTCGCGACGCTCGTGCTCTTGTGCGAGCAAGCGATAGGCGAGACCTTGCTGCGCTGCGTGGCAACGCGCTTCGGCAGCGCCGAGGATCGACCCGTGGAGAGTCACTGTTGCGCGAGCGAGCTGTTGTTCCAGGGCGGCGTATTGGATTCGGAGGCGATCCAGTTCGGCACGTGCGGAACTGCTCTCGGCTTCTTCTCGAGCGAGCGCCGCGCGAAGGTTGCTGCACTGCTCTTCGAATTCGGACTGCTGCTGCGCAGATCGAGAACGTTCGTCGGCTAAGAGTTCCTGCAAGCGAGCGCACTCGGTTTCGAGCGCCTGGGCTCGGGCTTGCACTTGCTCGAGTGCCTCGCGTAGTTCCGCGGCCAGGGTCTCGGCCGCAGCTCGTTCAGCTTGTTCCGCCCGAAGAGTGTGCTCTAAGGCCCCCACGTGCTCGCTTTGCTTGGCTAGCCGATCCAACGCTGTGCGGAGCTCTTCCGTACGCCCCGACAGGGCTTGCCGCAGTAGTTCGAGGTCCTGTTCGTAGCGGACAGATGTGGCCTTGGCGTCTTCGAGCGCTTGCCGCAGCGTCGAAAGCTCTTGCTCACGCTCGTTACGGTATTGGTCGAAGGTCTGTTGGAGTTCTTCTAGTTGTTGGCTCCATTCCGCTTGCCGGCGGCGAAGCAAATCATCGTAGATCCCACGTTCTCGTTCGAGTTCGCTCCGGGCAACGCGCAGTTCCTCTTCGAGGCGTAGTTGTTCCTCGGCATCGAGCTGGGTGCGAAGCTGTAGGGAACATAGCTGCGCGCGCAGCGTTCCCAGTTCACGTTCAACGGCGACGTTGCGGTTTTGTTCCTCTTCCAGGGCCCGGGCGAGAGCATCGCGCGTCCGAGCCCACTCCTCTGCTTGCTCGGCAGCGCAGCGCTCCTGTGCCGCGCGGTCGCGTTCGAACTCGGTGCGGGCGATGGCAAACTCCGCCTGCAAAGCTTGTACGGCGGTTTCGAGCTCCTCGATGCGTGCGTGGGCCTCGTGCAACGCGACCGTGAGTGTGTCGCTGCGCGCGCTTCGCTCGGCCGCGAGGTTCCGAACCTCCTGCAACTGGGATTCGAGTTGACTCTGAGTCTCCAAGAGGCGTGCAATCGTCTGCTGCGCTGCCTCGGCAGCTTGCCGGTCGGCCTGCCGTTCTTCGGTCAATTGTTCCAGTGCGGAACGGAGTTCCTTTGCCTGTTCGTTGGTGCGCTCGAGTTCCTGTTGCAGCCGTTCGATTTCCGCTTGCAGGACGGCATTCTCGGTTTCCAAGTCAGCAACGCGAATTTGGGTAGCTTCCAATAAGGTTTCGAGCTCGGTGGCACGTCGCCGAAATCCCTCCGCTGCAAGCTGCCACTGCCGGGCCTGCTCCTGCGCTTGGTGGTGTTGCTGCTGAAGATCCTGCAGGCGTGCTTCCAGTTGTTCGCGCAGGGTTTGGGCCGCACGCTTGAGAGCCTCCACCTGAGCAACGGCTTCCCGCGTGCGCGATTCTGCGAACGCTACGCGCTCCCGAGCTGTAGCCTCACTGGCTTGCAAACGGCGGAGTAGTTGGTCGCGCTCCTGCCGTAACGACTCCACGGTCGACTGGAGTACGACGAGGTCTTCCGGCGCAGGTGCTGATGGGTGGCTCGCTGCGCCCTGTTCGCGGGTTTCCCCTTCTACCATGGGAGGCGACCCTCCATACGCGGCGCTGGCTCAATCGAGCGTAGCTAAGTGCGCCGGCAAAATGTCTTGACCCGCCACACGCACCATCTCCTCGATGAGCTGCTCCTTCGTAAACGGCTTGGTGAGATAGCCTTGCGCACCAACCTCCCGTGCGCGCCCGCGATGCTTCTCGCTCGACCGCGAGCTGCACACGATCACCGGAAGGTGGCGGAGGTGAGGCTGGCGGCGAATTTCAGCGATCAGCTCGTAACCGTGCATTCGAGGCATCTCGAGGTCGGTAATCACCAACCGGAACCTTCCAGTGGCGAGCTTGTCCAAAGCATCGAGGCCGTCGACAGCGGTATCCACCTCCCAGCCTTCGCTCTGTAGAAACCGGCTGGTGAGTTTGCGCACGCTGATGGAGTCGTCCACCACGAGAATGGCTTCCGGGCGAACTTCCTCGACTTCGCGCTGGGCTTGAAAGATAAACGTCGACTGGTGCGGAGCCTCGGCCCCGAGGATCTCGAACAAATGGGCCACGTGGAGCGTAAAAATCACCGTACCGTCGCCAGAAATGGTCGCCCCAGAGAGGAAGGGGTGGTGGTCCAAGAGGCGCCCCAAAGGTTGGAGCACGGCTTCCCGTTGCGGCTCCACGCGGTCGACAACCAGGGCCATGAGCTTGTCGCCGCTGCGCAAGAGGAGTCCGGTGGCGGCGTCGGGGGGTGCGGGTTGCTCCACGAGCGGTCCGAGGAAGAGGAGTGGGACGAGCTCGTTGCGCACTTGGAGCATGGGCTGGCCGTCGACGTTGACGATTTGTTCGCGATGAACCGCCACCGCTTGCTCGACAAAGTCCGCGCCAATTGCGTACTGGTGGTCACCCACATGCAACAGCAGCACCTCGTCGATGCTGGTGCTGATCGGCAAAAGCAAGCGGATCGTGGTGCCTTCGAAGTCGCGCGACTCGACTTGCAAGCTACCGTTCAAAGCAGCGATTTCTCGAGCGACGACGTCCATGCCGACGCCACGCCCAGAGAGATCGGTGACCTCCTCGCCAGTACTGAACCCGGGCTGGAAAATCAGAGACAGGAGTTGTTCGCGCGTAGGTTGCGCGTGGGCCGGGATCATTCCGAGTGCGCGGCCTTTGGCGAGAATGGCATCGTAGTCGATGCCGCGGCCATCGTCTTGGACCTCGATGACGACGCTGTTGTGGCGCGGGTGGGCAGCAATTCGGATCGTACCAGCCGTAGCCTTCCCGCGTGCTTGCCGTTCTTCTGGCAGTTCGATCCCGTGGGAGACGGCATTCCGTACGAGGTGCAAAAGCGGCGCGTAGAGTGCTTCGACGATGGCCTTGTCGAGCTGGACGTCGCCGCCTTCGAGCACCAGGTCCACGATTTTGCCCGCTTGCCGGGCGGCCGTGCGCACCGGGCGCAGCAAGCGACGGAATACTGCCTCGAGCGGGATCATCCGCAAGCGGGTGATTTGCCGCTGGAGCGAGGAGGTAATCTTGTTGAATTGGCGAGACTCGTCGCCGAAGGATTCGATGAGCTTGCCCAACTGATCGGCAATCTCTCCGGTGTCGGTTGCAAGCTCGATGACGCTGCGCGCAAGGATGTTGACGTCGTCGTACTTGTCGAACTCGAGGTCGGTAAAGAAATTGTCCGACTCTCCAGTGGCCGTTTCATTGGCAGCCGGCTGCCCACGACGCTCGCCGATGGTGTATTCGTAATGCTCTTGGAAGCCTTGGATGAGGTCGGTCAGCCGACGCCGGCAGTAGTCCAACTTGTCGCGCAGCTCCGCGAACGTCTCGATTTTCCTTTCCATGCGGGTGCGACTCACGACCAGCTGGGTTACCTGGCTCATGAGCGCATCCAAACGCGATGCATGGATACGGACTGTGCCCGCTTCCAGCTCTGCTTCCACGGGTGCCGGCTCCACGGGTGCAGCCTCGGTGGTGGGCGCCGTGGGAACCTCCGCAACCGGCGACTGGGCCGCCGCCTCGGCGCTCAAAGCAGCGATCTCGGCAGCGACTTGCCGTGCCGCTTCGGCCGATGGCGCTACGCCGGTGCGGGCTTGGGCAACAAACGCACGCACGGCATCGACCAGCCGGAACAACAGGTCCACCAAACGTTCGGTCGGGAGGCGTAAGGTGTTTTGCAGCACGGCCTCCAGGAGCGACTCGCCTTGGTGCACTTGCTCGGCGATGTGGTCGAGACCGACGGCACCCGCGGCCCCCTTGAGGGTATGGAACCGCCGAAACAAGGCTTGCAAGAGATTGCGATCGTCGGGCTGGCGCTCCAACTGGAGCAGCATGCGCTCGGAGGCTTCGAGCGCTTCTTCGGCATCGAGCACAAACGCTTCGAGCAGTTCCGGATCGATATCACCCAGGGAGATCCGTTCTGGCTGAGCAGCACTGGGTGCCTCGCCGGGCAGCAGGGCAGGCGGAAGTTCGGGCAACGGCAAGTCCGCAGCTTGGAAAATGGTTCCGAGCGTTGTTCGCACCGGCTCGATTCGCTCCGCAGCCAGCTCTCCGATTTCCGAAGCTTCGCCGAAGGTGTCTTGGAGGTAGCGCGCGAGATTGGAAAGCTCCTCCCGTCCGACCATGGCCGCCGAGCCCTTGATGGTGTGGAATACACGGGAAAGGTCGTAAAAGGCTTGCGCGCGCCGGTTTGGGTCGTTCAGTTGCGTAAGCAGCTCCGGGACGCGAGTCAGATTTTCGCGGAGTTCTTCGTTGAACGTTTCTGCGAGTTCCGCAAGCCAAGCATCGTCTTCGCTGCTCGTAGCGCCTTCTTCCGCGGGCTCCCCCCTGGTGGCCTCCGTTTCGTCGCCCTCGTCCGTATGCAGGGCTTGCCGGACCGTTTCGGGAAAGCACAAGGCGAATTCCGTATACAAATTTTCCTGCCGTTCCGGGTTGGCTCCCTCGAGGGCATCTTGAAGAATTTGCTCCACGTACGGGAGCGCTGCTTGCAGTTGCTGCACGAGCACTCCGGGAACGAACAGCGGGGAAGGGGGAGCAGCAAGGAAAGTGGCAATGCGTTCGATGGCTTCGCCGGCTTGACTCAAGTATGTGAGTCCCACAAGCCCGGCGCTGCCTTTCAGCGCGTGTCCGTGGCCACGGAGCCGCTGGACCGCTTCGCGGTCGTCGCTCTGCTCCAGTCGCGCGAGTTCTTCGCGGATTCCGTCGAGAAGTCGCAGGACGTCCTCGCGGAACAAATCTTTGATTTCGTCCAGCCGGAAGCGATCTGCCATTTCCACTCTCCCCCCAACCGGAGCCGTCGGCGGTTACGAAAACGACAACGCGCGCCCGTTGCCGCGGTTGGCCGCGGCGTCGCCATCGCCACTTGCTGCAACCAGCGGCTCGGCTCCCGTTTCGCCCTCGGCCCCGGGCGTGGGGGCAGGCGTTTCCAGTTCCGTTTCGGGCACACGGAACAAGCCAATTTGCTCGTTCAGCTCCTTGGCGACTTCGAACAAACTTGCCGAGTTTTGTTGGGTTCGCTCCGCTGCCAGCTGTGCTTGGCGGGCAACCTCCGAGATGCTTTGCATTGCGGCGCTGACTTGCTGTGCCGTGGCTGCTTGCTCTTCGGTTGCGCGGGAGATGTCCGCAATGAGTTGGGCACTTTGCGTGGAGGCTTGAAGAATTTCTTCCAAGCTTGTGCCTGCCTCGAACACCATGGAGGTTTGCTCTTCCACGTACTGGGCCTGACGTTCGATGTTGCCGACAGCGTCGTTGGTTTCCGCTTGGATCGACGCGATGAGTTCGGCAATTTCTCGCGTAGCGGCCTCGGTCTGCTCGGCGAGTTTGCGGACCTCGTCTGCGACCACGCTGAACCCCAGGCCGTGTTCGCCGGCACGCGACGCCTCGATTGCGGCGTTCAATGCGAGCATGTTCGTTTGCGCAGAGATTTTTTGGATTGTGTTCGTGATCGTGGAGATTTCCATCGACCGCTCGCCAAGCCGCTTGATTTTCACGGCTGCTGCACGGGTGTTCTTCTGCAACGCGTCCATCCCGGCGATGACCCGCTTCACCAAGTCGCCGCCTTGCTGGGCAGCCGCTTCGGTTTTGCGAGCTGCATCGGCGGCAATGGAGGCGTCGGTTTGCACCGACTGAATCCGTTCGGTCATGTTTCGGACCGATTCAGCCGTTTCTGCCACTTCTTGGGCCTGACGCACGGCGCCGCTAGCAAGTTGGTCGGCAGAGGAGCGAATGCCGGTGGCTGCGTCGAACACTCGGGACGACGCCCCCCGGAGGTGTTGGATCAAAGCGCCGACGTTTTCGAACATCAAATTGAGTGCGTCGGCCAAGTTTCCGAGGGTTCCGCTTCCCACGACGGCACGCTGGGTAAAATCGCCATCGGCAGCAGCGGCCACGACCATGAGCAAATCGCGGATTTCCTTTTGCAGCCGGCGGTGCTCTTCTTCCGCTTGCACGAGAGCGTCGACGCGCTCGTCGAGAGCTTGGTTCAAGCCTTGCGCCAGTAACCCGAGCTCGTTGCGGGCGCGCACGCGGGCGCGAGCGCGGTAGTTGCCTTTCTGAATCTCAGCCACCACGTTCGCGAGCGCGCGTACGGGGCGGGAGAAGGTAGCCGACACCAGGATGGCTGTGAGCAGGAACCCACCAATGAGGGCACCCGCAAGGCTCGAGGTCATTTTGCGGAGCTGGACAACAGGTTCGAGAGCCTCGTCTTCGGTGATTTCCGCGACCACAAGCCAGTCGAGTCCGTGGAGGTTTTCCAGCGGTGCGGAGGTGCCGAGAACCGGGATTCCCCGGTAACCGATGTAGCGACCGGCGAACTCTTCCTGTCCGGGCGGGATGTGCGTTGCCTCCGTGTCGACCTTCTGCCGCAGCACGGCAGTGCGCGCTTGCGCCAGTGCGGGGTTGTTCTGGCTGAGTTCTCCGAAGAACCGAGATTCGCTTCGCAGCAAGAGGTCATTGGGCGCAGCTCCTACGAGGTACGCCTCACCAGTTTTGCCAAGGCCGGACCGCGCCCACTGGTTGTCTGCGGTCATGATGGCATTGATTTCGTCGATGTTCAGTTGAACGATGAGTGCCCCGATTTTTTGCCCTGCTTCGTAAATCGGGCTTCCAGCAAAGGCGGATGCCCGGCCGTGTTGCGCGAAGTAGGGAGCAAAGTCGAGTAGGATGTAATCCCCTTCGCGAGCCTCGGCCTGCAAGCGTTGGAAGAGCTGTCCAATGGAGCTTTGTGCAAAGCGGCCCTCGCTCAGGCTCGCTTGATAGTCCGGTCCCTTGTTCACCGAGTACACAACGCGGCCCGTGGCAGCGTCGACGAGGTACACATCTTCGTAGCGAAAGCGAACTGCGGTGTTCACGAAGACCGGGTGCCACACAGCATGGTAACTGCTGTACCGAGTGTTGTCTTTGGCGTTTTCCAGCAAGAGCTTGCGTGTCGGCGGATTGGGGTTGTTGGCGACGTACTGCGATTGCAGGTACACGCCAGAACGATGGGGAGAAATGACCTCGCTCAAATTGATGGTCTTGTTGGCCAGCTCGGTACCGAAGAAGCTGCTGAAGTACTGTTTGACGGCTTCCTGGTGGGGGCGGAGTTTTTCGCCTTCGGTCATTGGGTCCGTTTCGAGCTCCTTCACCGCGGTAATGAACTGCCGTACGGCCAAGGCGGTGGACGGGTTGCGCGCGAGGCTCAGCACTTGGTCTTCGAGGCCGTTGAGGTAGCGCTCGATCTCACGCTGCTTGTTGTCGCGCACGGTTGCGAGCTGCCGCAACGCCTGCTCCCGCAGCGAATCGGAGGCGACCCGATAGCCGATGTATCCTACCGTAGCGATGGCCGCGACCGCGAGGGGAACGAACGCCAGAATGAGCTGCCACAGAATGGGAAAACGGACGGCGCGTTGCCGCTTTCCGGTTGCCTTTTCATCGGGCTTTGTTGCCATCGTGAACACCCTCCCTTCGGGCCAGATTCACTCGGCCGTGCGCAAACTGAATCCCTGCGCACGGCGCTGCTGAAATCCTTCTTGCGTCATGGCCACTGCTTGCCGGGCCAGGCTTTGAGGATCCAAGATGTACACCACCCCAGTGGGCCCCTCCCAAAATCCTTTCACGTGAGGACGCCCGACCTCCGCCGCAGAAGCCGGCCGGATGTCTTTCGGACTGATGGGGCGCACCTCGCGCACCCGGTCGACCACGAGGCCCATGTGGACGTTTTCCACGGAAAGAACGAGGACGTGGTCCTCGGGCGTGAACGGTCGCGGCTCGAAACCGAGGAGCAAGTCGAACCGGACGAGCGGCAGTACTTCGCCACGCAAATTGATCACGCCGAGCAAGATCTCGGGTGCACGCGGAACTGGCGCGGGCACTTCGTCGAACAAGACCTCCCGCGCAGCGCTGACCGGCACCGCGAACAGTTCCCCGTTCCGAGCGAACACGCAGTGTTCTTGCCCGAGTTGCGCTAGGCGCTCGGTCAGTTGATCGGCGACATCCACTCTCGGTGGCGTCAGCGGAACTTCGGTGTTTGGCGAAGTCGCTGGGTGTTTGTCGGTCATACGTATTTTCTCACAATCGCTAGCAAGTCGTTGGGCGAGAACGGTTTCGCGAGGTAATCGGAGGCGCCTTGGCGCTGGCCCCAGAACCGGTCGCTCTCTCCGTTCTTGGAACTCACGATCACCACGGGGATGTGCTTGGTGGCTGCGTCGCGCTTGAGCTGCCGGCAGGTCGCGAAGCCGTCCTGTCCGGGCATGACGATGTCGAGCAAAATTAGATCGGGCTGCTCGGTTCGCGCTCGCTCGATGGCTTCCATCCCATTGCTTGCCCTAATGCATTCGTACCCGGCTGGGCGCAAAGTGTCGGCCATGAGTTGTACGTCGCTACGCATATCGTCCACGATGAGAATTTTCGGCATGGTCGTTGATTCCCCTCCAAATAGGACAATTCGTTTTGTTTGATGCATTGTGTGCGGCTGCGTTCATGAAGCGCTGAGAGATTCCCCGCCCAGCGACGGGCTGGGCTCGGCTGTCTCGAATTCGTTCGACGGACCCGCGATCGGCTCTGCCATTGCTTCCTGCTGGCTGGGCGAGCGGTCTTCCGCGAGGATGTGCTCGGCCTCGAAAAGGGATTGGGCAACGATGCGAATCGCGCGAACACCGAGCGCCTCTTCCCGGGCCCGCGGATCTTCCAAAGCCGCGGGTGGGGTACGTTCTGCGGTTGCGACCCCAATGACGCGAGCGTTCTGCAGCTCTGGCAGCCGTGCGGCGACGGCAAGTTGCTCCCAGAGAGCACCGGACCATGTCACCTCGGCCAAAACCACCGTTGGTCCGAACAGTCGCACCACCATGGGGAGTTGACGAAAGCCCTCGGTGACTTGGAACACTTGCCAGTCGGGGTGCGCGGCCACGAGTGCCGGAAGCTGGCGATGCACAGTTCCTCCCTTGGAGCAAACTACGAGGACGCGTGGTCGCTGCACAGTAGAGTCGTGCCCCAGAGCACCAGCCGACGTAGCCCGGAAGACCAAGCGACAAGCTCGCCGGAAAATCTCGTGCAGGGATTCGTCGAACGACCGCACAGAGCCGTCGCCATACAAGCGGTACCGGGCTCCGGAACGCGCGTGCTCGAGCCCTTCTCCCAGTTCCCGTACCAGCGCTTCGAGAATTTCGATGTAGGATTTCGCCTGATCTGCAGCGGCCCCGAGCGGTGTGTCGACTTCTTCGACATACACCCCTTCGGTGCTCGAACGCAGCGTCTCGAACATGAGATCGAGCGCCTCGCGCCGTGCGGCTTCGGAGGCGAACGGCGAGTGCGCTTCCACTCGCATGCCCTCGGCCAACGGAAGAGAAGGCAAAGGCCGTCGCGCAGCCGGCCGTGGCCGTGGTGCCACCCGAGCAGGTGGGGCCAAGGGTTCGGCTGCCAGCGGCGGCGCCACGGGTTCCGGCGGCGTCGCCACTGGAGGTGGAGTCGGGGTAGGGGGTGGAGCTTGTTCGCTGGTCCAGCTTGGTTGCGGAGGCGTCGGGGCAACTGGCGCAACTGGCGGGATGGAGAGACCTTCGGCTTCGTGCACCGGCACTGCTGCCTTGACTTGCTCTCCCGCCGCCGTTTTGGCCAAGACCTCAGCGACGATGCCGGTAACCACCTGCGGCTTGAAGGGCTTGGCAATGTAGCTGACGACGTTGTGGGCGTCGCGATACGCTTGCCGGATCTCCGCTCCCTTTGCGGAGACGAGAATCACAGGAATGTGAGCCGTTTCAGGATCCAAGGCCAACTGTTGGCACACTTCACTCCCGCGCATGTCGGGGAGGATGAAGTCGAGAAGGATCACGTCCGGCTTGAACGACCTGGCTTTCGCTAGCGCATCTGCGCCGTCTACTGCCAACTCGAGGTCATAACCGGCAGGCTTGAGGACAATTTCCAACGCCTTCCGAATCGTCAGGCTGTCATCCACTCCGAGAACTCGGGGTTTTCTTTCCGACATCATGAATTCGCTCCCGTTGCTTCGTTCTCAGCGGGCCTCGCGGAGGTGCTTCACCCGCCGCTCGTCCGTCAGTTGCTGCACAATCTCCGTAAGAACCCACGCGGGAGAGTCGGCGATCCGGCGAAGGTGGCCCGCAGTGTCGCCTGGCTGAAAGGAGTACGTGCCTTCGCGAAGGGCGAGAATTTCTTTCAAGGCCTCAGCACCCCGCTGGTCGGCGCACTCTGCGTCGATGAGCGCACCGCTACGGAAAATGACCGAAGCCTTGCCTTTGGGGCTTTCTACTTGCACGGTGCCAGATTGGCCGGCTGCGGCGAGTTCGAGCAAATCCCGCAAAAATTGCTCGCTGCCGAGCGAGCCTTGAACCCCTCCGTTCAAGCCGTGCACTTCTTCGAGCGCTTTCAAAACCGTCCTGGCCGCAGCAGCTGCACGCGTGAGCCCGTTGCGCTTGGCAAGGCGCGCGTAGGTTCTCAATCCGGCCGCTGTGCATTGCTTGCGTAGCTCCGGCACCAGCCGATCGAGCCGAGCTTGCCGGTCGCGGAACGCCAGGGCCTCCTCCAGCAAGGGATCCAACGCGTCGCGCAGCGTATTGCTGAGGATTCGGTTGGGATCGAGCAGCACGTGCACCGCACCATCGATCTCCACGAGGTGCCCCACCGGATGGCCACCATCGCGCAGCAGAGCTGCGGCGACCGGAGCACGCTCTGCGAGGTCTAGTTCGCGAACGCCGGTGAATTCGTCTACCCGCAGCGCGAGCAACGCGGAACCGGAGCGTACCACAGCAAACGCAGGCCGTTCCGCCACTCCGAGCACATCGTCCAGGCCGAACGCCTGGCGCAAGTCGACGACCCACGCGGGTTGGCCACGATGTATGAGGAACTGTTGCGCCGAGCCGTCGGCTGCCTTGAGCGTGTGGAGAACCACTTCTCTGCGGGGGTAGATGGCTTCCACCCAGTCCGCGTGCAGGCAAAACTTGCCGTCGTCGACATGGAACACGAGAACGCGACTCATCGTTGCTGGCGTTGTTTGCTTCACTTCCACCTTGAGCCCTCCAGGAACGCACGGCATTCAGCAGAAGCTGTGCCAGTTGTTAGGTGTGGTAGTTGGGCGAAACTCAGCACCCGTCCGCCTGCGCGACCTGGTACTCTGTTGGCGCTGCGTTCGTTTGGTGCCGCAAAAACTGATAGGGGGCGCACAATTTTGTGAGCTTTTTGCGCGATCCCTGCCATTTTTCGCGTCAGCACAGTGTTTGCACGTTTTGAACGCTCATGAGACTTCCACTGATTACGGGGATGTTTGCGGTTCTGGTGTTGCTGTGGAGTGACCTCAGTGTGGGCCAGGGGGTGGATTGGACTGAGTACTTTCCAGACGACCCGCTCGCTCGACCGGAACACCGAGCGAAAAAAGAGAGAAAAGAAGAGGCGAGTGCCGCTCATCAAGGTTCGAGTCCTGCCGCGCCCGACAAAACCCAAAAGCAAGAGTCAGCTTCTCGTTCCGAGAATTCCTCTGCGTCCGGATCGACGGCTCGCGCGAAAAGAGGGAAAGCCAGTCGCACTTCGGAGGAGAGCTCCCGCGCTAGGCCGGGAAACGCCGGCTCGAAGCGCAGGCAGGCGAATTAAGCGCTGCAACGCGATTTGGTTGCCTTGCGCTGGTGGGAACTGGCCGCGGAGCGCACGAGCGCTGTTCTCAAGATCTGCCCCGGGTGGCAACGCGGCTCGAGCAGAGCAACGAGGGATCCCAGGCTTCGATTCACACTCCCGGCGGTTTTCGCCTGATGCGGCCGGCGGCTGTGCGGGCGCGGATTCTTACCGCACGTTCTGTACGCAGCGAACGCTGGAGCCCAACTGGGTTGCTTAACAAATTCGTGGGAGTTGCTCGCCGCTGAGCATGTGGAGGAAGCGGCTTGTACCGAGTCGGCTCCTTAAAGTCACATGACCACGAGGGGTTGCTTCAACTTCCCCAATGATGGCTGGCACGGTTTCCGTGGATCGCGACCGCAGGATTTCCAAAGCACGTTCCGCTTCATGAGCGGGTACGAAAGCGACAAAGCGGCCCTCGTTGGCAACGTAAAGCGGATCCAGTCCGAGGATCTCGCAAGCTCCGCTGACATCGTCGCGAACAGCGATGTGGTCTTCGTGGATGACAATGTGCGTGCCCGAGGTTTCTGCCAGTTCCAGAAGCGCTGTAGCCAAACCACCGCGCGTAAGGTCCCGCAAACAGTGCACGGCAATCCCGTGCTCGAACAGCGCGCTCGTAAGTTGGTGCAGGGGAGCACAGTCGCTCTCAATCTCGGTTTCGAACTGTAACGACTCGCGGGCTGCCATGATGGCGATGCCGTGACGACCAATATCTCCGCTCAGAATGACGGCGTCTCCTACCTGAATTGCACTGGGCGACACGGGCAGGTCGTGCTCGATGACGCCAACTCCGCTCGTATTGATGAACAAACCGTCGCCCTTGCCTTTTTTGTCGACCACTTCGTGGAAGCTGCGGCCACGCAAGAAGGCTTCGAAAAATCGCGGGGGCTCGAAGATATCCAAGCGCAGGTCGACCACTTGGCTGTCTTTGACCGTAATCTTCAGTGCCCCTTCGCCTTCCACCCGGGCAAGGTAATCGACGCGAATGTGTTGCTCGCTCACAAGCTTACTCCTCCGAGAACTCCTCGCTTGCCCGATGGAAAGCCGGCGCCCCTGCGGTGAAAAGCCGAAACGCTCGGCTCACCGCGGGGCGTGTGAGCCCGAGTTCAAGGAACTTTTGTCCGAGAGCGCTCGCGTTCGGCTGTTCCATCGGACCGAAGCAGCCGTAGCATCCGCGGTTGTACGCAGGGCAAATCGCTCCGCAGCCCGCTTGGGTGACCGGACCCAGACAAGGCGTGCCGCGGGCGACCATGACGCACACGGTTCCCCGAAATTTGCATTCCAGACACACACTGTGGGTGGGTACACGCGGTTTCCGGCCAACGAGGAACGCCGTAACCAACTCGAGGAGCTGTGCTTTGTGAATCGGGCAGCCCCGGAGTTCGAAGTCGACCTTGACGAAATCGCTGATCGGGCGCGCGAGCGCCAGCGTTTGGATGTACTGGGGGCTCGGGTAAACGGTTGCTGCAAACTCGCGCACATCGGCCCAGTTGCGGAGGGCTTGGATGCCACCTGCGGTGGCACACGCGCCAATCGTCACCAAGACCTTGGCTTGTTTACGCACCTCCCGGATGCGGGCTTCTTCTTCGGGCGTGGTGACCGAGCCTTCTACCAGAACGAGGTCGTACGGCCCGTCCAGGACTTGGCGGCGAGCTTCTGGCAAGTAAGCAATCTCGATCTCGCGAGCGAGGGGAAGGAGTTCGTCCTCGCAGTCGAGAATCGTGAGTTGGCAGCCGTCGCAGGAAGCAAATTTGTAAACGGCGAGGCGGGGCTTTGGCCGAGTGACGTTGCCCATCGTAGTTCTTCCACGACAAAAAAGGGTTCGAGTTGTCCGAAGTGCAACGCCGGCCCATCTTTGCACAAAAAATAGGGCCCGAGTTGGCAGTGTCCGCAAAGACCAATCCCGCACTTCATGTTGCGCTCCAGCGAAAGATAAACGCGCTCCTTCGGAAATCCGCTGGCGAGCGCTTAGTAAACCACGAACCGCATCATGACTTCGGGCCCGCAAGTGAACAGGAACGTTCTAAAGGGGTTTGCGCGAACAGAACGGAGCAGCAGGGGAACGACTCCGACTTTCCCTCTCCGCTGCGCATCGGCACGGTGCTCGGCTTTCGGCGTGGAACGCAGGGGAGCGGTGGGGTAACGTGTGCGTTCGTGTCGCGACGATTGCAGAGTCCCAAGGGCGAATTCGAGTTTCTAAGTCGGCTGCTACCGCAGCTTCCGCGAGGGCGGGAGATGGTCGTCGGGCCAGGACACGATGCGGCGCGGGTTCGCGTTCGGCGGGGCGAGTGGCTGTTGACGGTCGACGCCCAAACCGAAGGAGTGCACTTTCGTTTGCCTTGGTTGTCGCTACCGACGCTCGGGCGCCGGAGCTTCCGTGTGGCAGCAAGTGACATCTCGGCCATGGGTGGCACACCGCGATTCGCCCTGGTCGATTGCGGTGTGCCGCGGGATGTGAGTTTGGATGCGGTTTACAAGATGGAACTGAGCTTGATGCGCGAAGCGGCTGCGTGGGGTGCGACCATCGTGGGTGGAAACCTTCACCGCGCCCAGGAGCTGTCGATTTCGATCACTGTCGTGGGCGAAGCCCCAAAACGTCGGCTCGATCGTGGTGGAGCGCGGCCTGGAGATCTGGTTTTGGTGAGCGGGCCGCTTGGCGACTCTGCCTTGGCGGTGCACTTGCTTTCCCGTGGAAACCAATGTCCTCCAGCATTGCTGAGGCGCTGGCAGTTACCGCCACGGCGCGACGAGCTGGGGCGGCGGCTGGCAGAACGTGGGTTTGCCACAGCCATGATCGATTTGAGTGACGGACTCGCCCAGGACTTGTCGCACATCTGCGTGGAAAGCTCGGTCGGAGCGGAGGTGTTTGCGGCGAAGATTCCCTTGAGCCGTCCGTACCGCCGTTACAGTGGCGGGGATCTTTCGTTCGCACTTGCGGGAGGCGAGGATTACGAGTTGTTGTTCACCGCGCCTCCGAAGCGACTGGAAGCCATTTGCAAAGCCGCATCGGCTGTTGGATGCGAGGTGCACGTTGTAGGCCATGTGGTGCGCGGGCGAGGCGTGGTGGTTCGCGATGCCGCCGGGAAGGAGATCGATTTACACACCGCCGGATTCGATCATTTCGCGCGGCGGTAACGGTTTTCGTGGTGGAAGGAAGTTTCATGGACCCGAACAAGATCGAACAACTCTTGGCAGATGTTCGGCGCGGTCGAGTGACCGTCAAACAGGCGTACGAGCGGCTCAAGCACCTTCCGTTCGAAGACCTGGGATTCGCCAAGGTCGACCATCATCGGTCGCTGCGAACGGGGTTTCCCGAGGTCGTGTTCGCGCCGGGAAAGACGGCGGAGCAAATCATCGACATCGTACGCTCGCTGAACGAAAAAGGGCACGACGTGTTGGTTACGCGCCTCGGTGCAGCAACGGCCGCTGAACTGGAAGCGGCGGTGCCAGGCGTGAAGTATCATCCCGTGGCACGCGCAGCGACGCTCTCGGTCAAGCGGCCGAGGATTCGCGGCAAGGGGCGGGTTGCAGTGGTTGCTGCTGGTACGGCCGACCTACCGGTGGCAGAAGAGGCTGCCGTGACCGCCGAGTTCTTCGGCAACAAAGTGGACCGTGTACACGATGTCGGAGTGGCTGGGTTGCATCGTTTGCTGGCGCACGTGGAAACATTGCGGCGAGCCCGCGTTTTGGTGGTCGTGGCCGGCATGGAAGGCGCTCTGCCGAGCGTCGTTGCCGGATTGGTCGACCGCCCCGTGATCGCTGTACCGACCAGTGTCGGATATGGGGCGAGTTTCGGAGGGTTGGCGGCGCTGCTGGCCATGCTCAACTCGTGCGCCGCTGGGGTGACCGTGGTGAACATCGACAACGGATTCGGCGCCGCGGTGGCGGCAACGCTCATCAATCGCGGATAACGGGCGGGCTTCGATTCTTTGTCTCAATTCGCCCCGTGACCACGACCTGTGACGCCTGACGGATCCCAGCGAACCGAGGAGATACTCCGACGTCGGCTCACTGAAGACTCCGAGCCGTTACGCTTCTCGCCGTGCATCGGATTCTCGGTGCGGGGGCTCCGCGTCGGTATCGCAGCGCCGATGCTGCGTGCCGATTCCGCGGGACGCCGACGACCGCTGCTCGTAAATCCTGAGCGCGTGGCACGCCAGCGGTCCCCGGGTCGATCCAACATCGTCGCCACACTTCATTCCCCGCGCGCCGCACCAAGGCATCGCATCGCCCTTCATTCGCACGTCACGTTGTACGTGCTCGGATTCGTATGCGCCGCGGGTGGGGTATGTGGTGGCGCGGCTGTGCGCGGAACGCCGAAACATCCAAGTGCGCTACGGTATCGCGCGATGCTCACGCTTGCTTGAAGAGTTCTGTGTGGATCGCCGGTGCCGAGGGAGTCCTCTCAGATTCGGGAATTGGCTCCGGGGTGAGGATGAACGGTGCAGCGGATGCGCTCCGGTACGGGACTTGCTGACCTTTTGAGTCGTCGTTCGTGGGTAGCGAGTCTACTCGCGGCAACGTAGAAACGGAGGCCGAATCATGCGCTGGATGTGCGTAATCCTGGTGGCTGCTGCGATTGGTATCGGTGGCTGTTCTCGCTCGGAAGAGCCCCAAGCGAAGTCGCCGTCTGGTGTTGACGGCGGAGCGCCTGCGGGGCACGCAGGTAAAGGGATTGGCCCGGTCCAACAGGTGGAGTTGGGCCCGATCGACGATGCGATGGCAGAGAAAGGAAAAGCGGCATTCGAGCAAAAGTGCGCGGCCTGTCATCGCTTCGACGAGAGGTTCGTCGGGCCCCCGTTGAAGGGCGTGACGGAACGGCGCAAACCTGAATGGATCATGAACATGATCCTCAATCCCGTCGAAATGACGCAAAAAGACCCGCAGGCCAAAGAGCTGCTCGGAACGTATTTGACACAGATGACCTTCCAAAACGTTTCCCAAGAAGAAGCCCGCGCGATCTTGGAGTACTTTCGCAAGCTCGACGGAGCTTCGTGAGCTGCTGCGCGGGCGCTGTTCGCTCGCCGCGGGCCTCGTTCCGCAAAGCCAGCAACGGCGTGTGCCTGGTACGAGGGTGCGCGTACGTCGGTCTGTGTATGACTTCGCCGCCGGGCAGTAGTGTGCGGAGAGTTGCGGTAAACGCCATCACGAACGTCCGTTGCGGCCGGGTCGGTCGAACCTGCACAGCTGGCGCTTAGCGTTCACGTAGGAAGGACTAGCTCGTCTGTTTCACGGGAGATTCGTTCTTCGAAGCTGGCTCTACGTGGCCCGCGGGGCCTAACAGCCTGTCGAAGAAGTGGCTGCCAGGTGCACCTGGGGTTGCGCGCGGTAGGGGCGAAACATTTTCCGCCCCTACGCTGTCTGCTCGCACGGTTTGCACGTTTGCCATCCGCGAGCGAATCGCGCTGCTGAAGATGGGAACTTTGCTCCCTTTGTCCTTGCGCGGGCGCCTAAGAGCCGCGCGACAACCCTAAAGCAACGCTGCGGCACTGGAATTGCGACAAATCGCCGCAGGGACCCGAACGAAAGGAGGGCACCATGGAGAGAGGAGCAAAGCGGAAACGGTACTTGCTCGGAGCCAGTGCGGTCATTGCGTTAGCGCTGGCGAGCGGCTCGTGCCGCAAGGAAGTGTCGACGCAAGGTTTCCTGGCCGAGGATGCGGCTCAGCGTGTGTACGTACCGCCCGGAAAGTACGACGAGTTTTACGCATTTCTTTCCGGAGGGTTTTCCGGTCAAGTGGCCGTGTACGGGTTACCGTCAGGGCGCTTGCTGCGGGTAGTACCGGTATTCGCGGTGAACCCGGAAAATGGATACGGTTTTTCCGAGGAGACGAAAGCGCTGCTCATGACCTCCCACGGCTTTATCCCGTGGGACGACTACCACCACCCGGAACTCTCGCAGACGAACGGTGTTCCGGACGGTCGTTGGCTGTTCGGAAACTCCAATAACACGCCACGGATTGCGCGGACCGACCTGACTACGTTTCAAACTGTGGAGATCCTGGAAATCCCGAACTCCGGCGGCAACCACGCCTCGCCGTTTGTCACGCCGGATACAAAGTACGTGGTGTCAGCCACGCGATTTTCCGTACCTGTTCCGCAGCGTGACGTGCCGATTCAAAGCTACAAGGAAAACTTCAAGGGTACGCTGAACTTCATTGCGGTCGACCCGCAAACCGGGCGCATGAAGATCGCCTTCCAGCTCCTGGTCCCCGGTTTCGACTACGACTTGGCACACTGCGGGAAGGGGCCATCCTATGGTTGGTGTTTCTTCACGTCGTACAACACGGAGCAAGCTCACACGTTGCTCGAGATCCGCGCATCGCAAAACGACAAAGACTTCATTGCCGCGGTGAACTGGAAGAGAGCCGAGGAGTGCTTGAGCCAGGGGAAGGGACAAACTTGGCCGGCAGAGTACTACCACAACGTGTACGACGAGGACCGCCATCTGGCGGAAAGCGAGGTCAAACGGGAAGTGACCGTGTTAGAGGCGGCCGCGTGCCCGGGGGTGATTTACTACTTGCCGACGCCAAAGTCGCCGCACGGCGTGGACGTGGATCCATCGGGAGAGTACATCGTTGGCGGAGGCAAGCTGGCGACCGTGATTCCGGTCCATTCGTTCTCCAAGATGCAGAAGGCCATTGCGGAGAAAAAATTCGCTGGAGAGGTAGCCGGAATTCCGGTGCTAGCTTACGAGGCGACGATTGCTGGCGAAGTGGAGAAGCCTTGTCTCGGCCCGTTGCACACGGAGTTCGACGGGCAAGGCTTTGCTTACACCTCGTGTTTCGTGAGTTCCGAAGTTGTGAAATGGGAGCTGGGCACGTGGAAAGTTGCTGACCGTGTGCCGACGTATTACTCGATCGGTCACTTGCTCATTCCGGGTGGAGATTCGCAAAAACCTTGGGGCAAGTACCTGCTCGCAATGAACAAGATTACGAAAGACCGGTACCTGCCTACAGGCCCGGAGCTCGCCCAGTCGGCGCAGTTGTACGACATCTCAGGGAAGAAGATGAAGTTGCTCCTGGATTTCCCCACTGTGGGCGAACCGCACTATGCACAGGCGCTGCCAGCGGAGTTGCTCAAGGACAAGGTGGCCAAAATGTATCCGCTCGAGAAAAACCACCACCCGGAAGTGACACGGACGGAAAAGGACGCGCGTGTCGAGCGGCGCGGCAACGAAGTGCACGTGTACATGACAACGATTCGCAGCCATTTTACGCCCGACAATATCGAGGGTATCCAGGTCGGGGACACGGTGTACTTCCACGTGACGAACCTGGAGCAGGATTGGGACATCCCCCATGGCTTTGCCGTGTTCGGGTCGGAGAACGCCGAACTGCTGATCATGCCCGGGGAGACGAGAACACTGAAGTGGACGCCGAAAAAGGCTGGTGTCTACCCATTCTATTGCACAGACTTCTGCTCCGCATTGCATCAGGAGATGCAGGGATACGTGCGTGTTTCGGAGGCAGGGGCGACCGTTCCCATCACGTTCGGCACTGGAAAGTAAGTGGAGGACCTGATGAAACGGTGGTTGACGAGCCCGCGAGCCTGCTTCGTGCTCGCGGGCTGCCTCCCCTTGGTGAACTTCGTGTTGCCGCTGTGGGGGATCCGGTTGTATGCGCCGCAGTACCCTGAGGGCATTTCGATGTACATTTGGATCAACCGGATTACCGGCCAACTGGATTTGGTGAACGGCCTGAACCACTACATCGGGATGAAGGCAATCGACCCGGCAGGAATTCCCGAGCTGCGCTGGATGCCGGCAGTGTTGCTAGTCATGTCGGCATGGGCTTTCCTCGTGGCACTACTGCCGCGTCGCCTCCTGGCGCTTAGTTGGGTAGGAACGTACTCTGTGCTGGGACTCGTTGGCCTCGTGGACTTCTACCTATGGGAGTACGACTACGGGCATAATTTGGATCCCACGGCACCGATCAAGATTCCGGGCATGTCGTACCAGCCTCCGTTGATTGGCGTGAAGGAGCTGTTGAACTTTACTGCCGTTTCGTTCCCTCATGTGGGCGCGGTTGCACTCGTGGTTGCCGCACTTTGCGGAATTGTTGGGGTCGTGTTGCTTTGGCGGCAAAAGGCGTAACGCGGGTGAGCAGCAGACGAACGACCCAGGTGTCACAAGTCTTGGTGCGCGTGTGTCTGTGGGCTGTGCCAGGCGTCGCGTTTGTACTGCTGGCTGCTTGTAAGCCTGGCGGGCCGGTGGAACTGCCAGCGTCCGCTGTGGAGTGTGCCCGCTGTCACATGGTCATCGCGGATGCTCGTTTTGCGGTGCAGGTGCATACCGACAAGGGAAGAGTGCTGTTTTTCGACTCCGTCGAGTGCGCTCGAGACTACGTTGCCGAGCACCGCGACCGCGTGGCGCGGGTGTTCTTCCGCTCTTTTTTGGACCCACCACGATGGCTCGAGGGCGAACGCACTTGGATCGCTCGCTGGGCGGGAGTCCGGAGCCCGATGGGCGGAAATTTGGCGGCGTTTAGCAGTGAACAAGAAGCTCGGGCGTGGCTCGACTCCAAAGGGGCGAAAGCAGGCGACTTTGACCTTCGTCCGTGGTCCGAGTTCGTGGCTCGGCCAGCGGGCTGACCATGTTTGGATTGCTGGTAACTGCGCTGCTCGTATGTCGGGATTGCCCGTACCAAACCATTGGTGCTGCAGTGGCAGCCGCTGCGCCTGGGGATCGCATCGAGGTGCAAGCGGGCACGTACCGTGAGACGGTCGATGTAGACAAGCCTCTCGTCCTCGTGGGATCGGGCGCAGTGTTGGACGGGGAGGGCATGCGACCAATGATGCACATTCGAGCGGACAACGTACGCGTTGAAGGGTTCCGCTTTGTTCGCTCAGGCCGGGACATCCTTGCCGACACGGCAGCGCTACGTGTTTCCCGAGCGAAACACTGCGTCGTGGCCAAGAACCAGTTCTGGGACAATTTTTTCGCGATTTACCTGGAGGATGCCGAGCAGTGCCGTATCGAGGAAAACATTGTCGAGGGAGTACCGCGAGGGGAAGGGGGTTCGGGCAACGGCATCCATGCGTGGAACTCCGCGCATGTCGCCTTCGTTGGGAACCAAGTCCGCGGGCACCGCGACGGGATTTACTTGGAATTTACGCGTGCGAGTGTGATCGAGGCCAACGACGCGAGCGAGAACATCCGCTACGGGCTGCATTTCATGTATTCGGACGACAATCGTTTCACCCACAACCGCTTTTGGCGAAACGGTGCTGGTGTCGCTGTGATGTACTCCCATCGAGTAGAAATGGAGCGAAACTGGTTTGCAGAGCAGCAGGGCCCGGCGACCTACGGACTCCTGCTGAAAGAGATCTCCGACTCGACCGTGGCCTGCAACCGCTTCGAGCAAAACTCGGTGGGCGTGCATATGGATCAGAGCAACCGCAACGGCATTCGCGGCAATGATTTTGCCCACAACGGCCTTGCTCTCTCGCTGTGGGGAAGCGCAGAAAGGAACCGCTTCGAGGCAAACACCTTCAGGGGAAACTTATTCGATGTGTACACGAACACGACAAGCAGCGGAAACAACAGCTTTGCGAACAACTACTTTGCTGCGTACACGGGTTACGACCGTGACCGCGACGGTAAAGGCGACCTGCCGTTCCGGCCGGTTTCTTATTCCGCGGTGTTGTTGGCGCGCTACCCACTGGCCGGCCTTTTGGTGAAAAGCCTGTTTTTCGAGCTTTTGGATACGGCCGAACGACTGATCCCCGCCTTTGCACCAGTGGAACTTGGCGATCCGAGTCCGAGTTTGCGTCCCATCGATTGTGCAAACTGATGGCGAGGTGGTTGGAGGTGCAAGCGGTGGGATGTGTCTTGCGAGCAACGTCCGGGGCTGAGCGGAGCACCGCTTTTACACAGACACAGCTGAAACTGTGTTAGAAAAGATTGCTTTCGCATGCTGCAAATTCGCAACGTTTGCAAATCCTATGGCCGAACCCTTGCCTTGCGGGACGTTTCGCTGGACGTTCCTCAGGGGGAGCTCACAGCCCTGGTCGGTCCGAACGCCAGCGGCAAAAGCACGTTGATGAAGTCGATCTTAGGGTTGGTTCGGCTGGATCGGGGCGAAATTCTTTGGGAGGGCCGCGCATTCCACGCAGAGCCGGGATATCAGCGCTTGTTCGGCTTCATGCCCCAGACCCCGCATTACCCTGAAAACCTGACCCCGACCGAAATCTTGCGGATTGTGCAGGAAGTGCGCGGTTTGTCGGCTGCGAATTTCGAACCGTACGTCGAAGGGTTTCGCTTCGGCCCATTCCTACAGCGCCCGATTGGAACGCTTTCGTTGGGCACTCGGCAAAAACTCAGCGCAATCCTGGCCCTCGGCGTGGAGGCTCCGGTTCTCATTCTCGACGAGCCGACGGTAGGCTTCGATCCCGTGGCTGCTGGTGTCTTTCGGCGGATGTTTCTGGAAAAAAAAGCTCGCGGTACGACGATTTTGTTCGTCTCGCACCTGTTGCAAGAGGTCCAGGCGGTGGCAGACCGGGTGGCTTTTTTGGAAGAAGGGAGGATTGTGTTTTCCGGATCCGTGGTGGAAATCCAGGCGCGCACGCAAACAACGTCGCTCGAGGAGGCCGTGCTATCTTTCTTCGACTGCTGACCTACGAACTCCGCAACCTGCTTCGCGCGCGATGGCTGTATGGCTACGCGCTGTTATTTTTTGCAATCGCCTGGTTGACCCTGATGTTCGGGGAGGGCCGCGAGCGGACGTTACTCGTGTTGGCGCACCTGAACCTCATCGTGGTGCCCCTCGTGAGCTTGTTAGCTGCGGCGAATTCCACGTACGCGCGGCGAACGTACACAGAGTTTTTGCTGACGCAGCCGGTGTCGCGGGCCGCGGTGTTCCTTTCGTCTGTTACCGCACTGGTCGTGGGGTTGGCGGGCAGCTTCGTCGTACCCGTTGGCTTGGTGTCCTTGCCGGCCGGCTTACCGACCTGGGACGCGTTCCGCGTGCTGGCGGGTGGGGCGGCGCTTGCGGTGACGTGCGTGCTGGCTGGGGTGCTCGTGGCCACCCTCGTAGACGATCGTACCCGTGGATTGGGTGCGATCCTCGTGGTGTGGTTCGTGGCCAGTGTCGTTTACGATGCGATGCTCCTTTATGTCATCGTGTTGTTCGAAGAGTACCCTGTCGAGCCAGTGCTCGCAGTAGCGGTGCTCGCGAACCCGGTGGACGCGGTGCGACTGTTGATGTACCAAAACCTCGGCTTGCGATTCCTGTTGCCGGTCGCTTTACCAGAATGGGCCATCTGGGGTTCGTTTGTGGCGTGGGCTGGGGTTCTGCTGGTTGTGGGATGGCGTGCGTTTGTTCGAAAGGACTATTAGTTCGAACCGTTCTCTCCTGCGGTTCGCTTCGTGCGCCGCACGGACTTCTCACCCCTTTGCACGAGAACGGAGGGTGGCTCCGACTTCTTGGCCGTAGGAGAGTTCGAGGTTGTGGCCGTCTGGGTCGGTAATGTACGCCCAGTAACCAACCGGAGGGCCGCTGTCCTGAGGACCCAGGACTCGCATACCCAAAGAGCGGGCGCGGGCGCACGAATCATCGACTTGCGCGCGGCTCGAGCAGGCGACCCCGAGATGACAGTACACTCCGCCGAGCACGTGATCGATTCGTTCGCTTTCGATCAGCACGAGCACAAAAGGGCGGGTGCCGTCACTCAACCAAACCACATGAGAGCCAGTGTCTTGATCGATGCGTTCGTGGACCACCCGCATTGCGGCGAATTCCTCGTAGAAGCGAACGCTGCGCGCGATCTCCTTGACGGGAAGGGCGATGTGAGTCCAGCCCACGTCTGGGGCCTCGGGCGGCTGTCGGTCTTGGCGTACGGACATTTTGCAATCTCCTGGGCAACGCTTAGCAGCCTGTGGAAGACCTGGCTGCCAGATGGACCAAGGCTCGAGCAGTCAGCGCGAAAAAGTTTTCGTTTCGGGTCGGTCTCTCTCGCACGGCAACGGTGCGGGAGAGCGCGGCCGACCGAGAGTCGCTACCGAACGCTGCGTTGTTCCGGCTTGCGCTGGTTCGTCGATGTTTGCCAGTTCGCCGGCACGTTCGACCGTTCGCATGACGTGCGCTCGATACCAGTTGTAGGGGCGGTTCGCGAACCGCCCCTACAACACCCGGCGAGGGCCACGGCGCACCACGTCCGCGGTGCAAAGGTGGTGACGGGCAACCACACGCGTGCGACGATTTTCAGGTAACGGCACCGCCGTGCGCCCATCATGCCGTGCGTGCAGCCGCGTGCGGTGTACCACCAAACAGGGCGGCACGCCCGGCGTGCTAGGAGCGCTGCTGGCCACTCGCTGGTCGAACGCGGCGTTCGCGCGAACGCTGTTGCCGCGAAGCCCGGATGGGCGGATCGCCGGCTCCTCGGCGCTTAACGACCGAAGTTTACGGTCAGTTGCGGTCGATCACGGTGAAGCTGATCGAGCCCATGTTGTCCGCGGGTGTCGGTTCGGAATTGCCAGGAGCGACGGTGTGTGCAGCCACAGCGATGGCGCAGCCGGGCGCAGCCGCTCTGGTGAAGCGAAGGAGCACGCGTGCAGTTCGCGTCCGCCCGGCTGCAATCAGCGCGCGGTTTTGATCGCCCCACAGTGAGCGTTCGAAGTCCGGAGCACTGGCAACAGTTCCCGGCGGGCAGGTGCCGTCGGTCACGAGCAGCTCTGCTAAGTGGCCGCGTGGCTCCGCTGTCGCATCTGTGTCTGCATTGCGGACACGAAGGCGCAGCCAGCGAAAGTTCTCTTGGCTTCCTTTGGGGATCACGACTCGTTGTGCCGGTGGCAAGACGATGGCTGTGTCGTGCGCCAAGTGCGACGAAGGCGGCCACACAACCGAGACGGTTGCAGTGCGGGTCCGGCTGCTTTGCTGATCGGACGCTGTCAAACTCAAGAGATACGAACCGGGCTCGAGGTATAAGTGTCGTGCCGTGAATCCGTTGGCGCTCGGGGTGCCGTCGCCAAAGTCCCACCGGTACGTCAAAGGGTCGCCGTTTGGGTCGACGGAGCCGTACGCAGAGACACCGAACCAAGTGCCAGCGATGACCTCGCGATTTGGGCCGGGATCTGGCCATGGCCGGTGGTTGGTGGCAGTGAACGGAGTTTCGTGCGCACCGATATCCGGGGCGAATCCGAAGGAACGCGGGGCGCCGCTCACGTCGCTGGAGAGCGGCAGCAAAGAACCTCGATCCACCGCAGGACTCGTCGGTGACGGTGTGTAGGTGCTGACATCGGCGAACTCCGGATCTACAGCAAGCGAGCCCGCACCCGTGCCGGTTTGCGCCTGGTAGTTGCCAGAATTGATGTCTTGACCGCGAAAGACTCGCGTGCCGCTTTTTTGGCGGAACACGATCGCATCGGCTGTGGAATCGGGCCGAAAGAACAAGTTCCGCTCTTCGAAGAACGTCACGCCGTTTTCGATTTCTGCGAGTTTTCCAGGCCCGCTCAAAATGGAATTGCGTATCGACGCAGCGTATGGAGTGGTGCTGAAGCCTTCCATGGGCGAGCGCAGCAACAGCTGTGTTCCACGATTCTCCGCAAGCGTCGCGTGAAGCAGCTCGAGCGAGACGCTGTCGGCGCTCACGTTGGTTGCCACCACGCCTGTCCGGTTACGGGCGACGACCGAGTTGGTCAACCGTCCCCCTTGGTACAACTTCATGCCTGCGCAGCCGTTGTCGGTTGCCCAGGTGCGGTCCAGGAAAACGTCGCGAGCCGCAAGGTCGAACCCATCCTCGCCGTTGGCGATGGCACGGCAGCGACGGCACCGAAAGCCGGAAACGTCTTGGTCGGCGATAAAGCCGTCGGCCTCTCCGTTGCAGGCTTCGCCGTCGTCGTTGGCGATCGAGTCGGTGTCTTCGAACTCGACTTCGCGACTCCCTTGGTACACGCGGATTCCGTGGACACTGTTGGCCTCGACAACGCTCGATTGCACAAGGATCGCGTGCGCGCCCGCGATCCAAATCCCGACGCGGTTCCGATGGATGTGGAGATTCCGCAGCACGATATGGTGGGCTCCAGGACGCAAGAACACGCTTTCGTGAAACCCACCGCGAATTTCAAAGCCATCGATACGCAGATGTCCGGCCCCGTTGCGAATGTCAAAGGCGCTCAGGCTGAGTTCCGGGTTGGGTGACTCGAGCACGGCACCAGGTGAGGCAATGATTTCCAGGGGTAGTTCGGCAGTACCCCCAGAGGGAATCACGATCGATTCGCGATACAAGCCAGGTTGCACGACGATCGTATCGCCCGGGCCCGTGCGATTCACTGCTTGCTGGATGGTCCGCCAGGGGTTTTCCAGAGTGCCGGCCGCAGCGTCGTCGCCTGAGGGGGCGACGAACACTGTGGCAGCATCGCTCTCGTGCGCAAAGAGCGCCCAGCATAGGGCCCAGAGAGCAAACAAAAACATCCGCAAACGAGAAGGAGGAGCCATCGGTTCACCCGAGAGCGAAAGTTATGCCCATCGGGATGGAACCGCTTCCTATGAGGAAGGAACAACTCGCCCCGTGTCGCGGACCGTTAACACGGTGCCGATTGTGCTTGGGTCGCTAGGTGCTCGCCGTGACCCAGGACGCAATACGGTTTAACGTCCCTCTGGATTGGAAAGCGTTCCTCCGGGAGCTCGGACCGGCTGGCCTGCGAGGTCGGTGCCGGGTTGCAGACAGAGCAATCGGACGCGTCCCGTCGCGACGATGCGGCCTTGGTCGTCCCGTGCAGTGGCCTCCCAGAGTTGGCTCCTTCGGCCCCGAGTGATGGGTTTGGCCGTGACACGGATCGTGGTTCCGGCGCGCACGGCACGGACAAAGCTGGTGTGATTCTCGACACCCACGACCGCTAGCCCATTCTCCAGGGCATCGAGTCCGGCGCCCGTGGAGCAAGCGGTTTCGATGGTAGCGCAGTGCATGCCGCCATGTACGATGCCGTAAGGCTGCAAGTGACGTTCGTCGACTTGATATTCGAGGATTACCTCGTCGCGCGAGGCTGAAATCAGACGCACGCCCAAGGTTTGATCGAAGCCGCGCATCATCGAGGCAGCGACACTCGTGCTGAGGTCTTTGCTCTGATCGTTCATGAATTCTGCGTATATCTGAAAGCGGACTTAGTGCTAGTGGTGCCCATCCGTTGTCAAAATTGTACGCACCGTACTGGCGTGGTAGCCGAAATGGCTCAGGCTCGCGGCCGATCTGATGCAGAGCTGACGACGCCGAGGGTAGTGCCGAATGGGCGACAAGGCTCCAACCGAGTGGCGAGGGCGAGCTTTGTGCAAGCTCAGGCGGACTGCCCATGCCATGGTTTCCGCGATCTTCAGAGGTGAGCGCGTGCGGTCGAACACGTAGGTGCAGGAGGCGCTGCGGACGCTATACGTGCACGGCTAGTTTTCGACGACAGGGATGACACTCGCAGAAAGACGGGAGGGCGTTCGTGCGACCGCGAAGTAGCTGGTGGTGGAGGCTGATGGTGGTGGTCGTCGCGATGTGCGTTGGCCGATCCGCCTCGGCGTTTTCGTTTGCAGACGTCGTGGAAAAGGCCCGGGCTCTTGCCGGCCAGCCGTTTCACGACACGAAAGAAAGAGTGCCACAGTGGATGCTGGACATGACCTACGACCAGTGGCGCGACATTCGCTTCCGCCCCGAGCAGTCGTTGTGGCGCAAGGAAAACCTTCCCTTCGAAATTCAGTTTTTTCACCTGGGGTTGTACTACCCCCGGCCGGTTTCCATCAACGTCGTGGACCGCGGGCAGGTCGAGCATGTGCGTTTTTCGCCGGCCTTGTTCGACTACGGCAAGAATACCTTTGCGGAACAAATTCCGGATGACATTGGCTTTGCTGGGTTTCGGGTGCATTACCCAATCAAGACACCGACGTACAAAGACGAAGTGATCGTGTTTCTGGGGGCGAGTTATTTCCGGGCTTTGGGGCGGGATCAGATTTATGGTTTGTCCGCTCGGGGGTTGGCGATCGACACGGTCGAGCCAGAAGGCGAGGAATTTCCCTACTTCATCGAGTTTTGGTTGGTCCGGCCAGAGCCGAACGCAACCCACCTCGTGATTTATGCGCTGATGGATAGCAGCAGCGTCAGCGGCGCATATCAGTTTCGGGTCACGCCCGGAGTGGAAACGCGTGTGGACGTAGAGGCGCACTTGTTCTTTCGGAAAAATGTAAAAAAGCTCGGCCTGGCCCCCCTGACGAGCATGTTCTTTCACGGCGAGAACACGACCCGCTGCTTCAACGATTTCCGACCTGAAGTGCACGACTCGGATGGCTTGCTGTTGTTCAGTCGTTCAGGGGAATGGCTCTGGCGGCCCCTGGACAATCCAGAGCATATCCATGTGAGTGCTTTCCAGCTCGATGACCCTCGGGGTTTCGGTTTGCTGCAGCGCGACCGCGATTTTGAACACTACCAAGACCTCGAGGCCCGATCGGAGCTACGGCCGAGTGCGTGGCAAGAACTGTACGGCAACTGGGGAGCAGGGGCGGTGGAACTCATCGAGCTTCCGACGGATTCGGACATCCACGATAACATTGTCGCGTACTGGCGACCGCGGGAATCGCCGCGCCAAGGGGACCGCAAGGAGCTACGCTACACGATTTACTGGTACGGGGACGATCCTACTCGCCCGCCTGGGGGGCGTGTCGTGGCCACGCGCCAGGAGCGCACCAAAGAGGGAGCTCAGCGGTTTGTTGTAGACTTTGCGGGTGACGAGCTACGCAAGCTCGACGCTGGGAACCCACCAGAGGCGGTTTTGACCGTAGCCTCCGGTCCGGAGTCGGGAGAAATCGACGAGCACCACGTGGTGAAAAACCCGGTCAACGGGTCCTGGCGAGTGGGGCTTCAAGTGCTTCCGCGTTCGAAGCGGCCTGTGGAGCTGCGAGCGTTTTTGCGGCGTGGGAAGGATGTGCTTACGGAAACTTGGTCCTACACGTACTTGCCCTGAACGAGGTTCGTGTGGGCTCCGCGAGCTGGCGGTGGGTAAAACGCGTTTGGGTGCTTCTGCGGCACGTTGGTGTACGCTTTTATGAGGACGATTGTTTAACGCGTGCCTCGGCGCTGGCGTACACCTCCCTCCTGTCGTTGGTGCCCTTTCTGGCCGTTGTGTTTGCGGTCCTGAAAGGGCTTGGATTTCCCCGACGGATCGAGCCTTACATTTTGCAGCGATTTGCCTTGCCCCCAGAGACGACGGCAACGATCATCGACGCCATCGAACGGACCAACGTGGGGGTGCTCGGAGTTGCCGGTGCGGCTTTGCTCGTGCTTTCGGTGATGAGTGTTCTGGGCAGCATCGAGGCTGCCTTGAACCATGTTTGGCGGGTTCCAGAAGGGCGCCGCGGGTGGCGGCGCGTGAGCGATTACCTGGGGTTGGTACTGCTCACGCCGTTCCTTCTCCTGGCTGCAATCGCTTTGACCTCGTCCTTGCGCCTCGGACACGTTGTGCACTTGGCGGAGCGTGTACCCTTCGCGGGCGAGTTGGTGCGCTGGTCGCTGTCTCTCGTTCCGGTGGTGTTGAACACCGTCGGCTTGGCCGTTCTCTATGCGTTGCTTCCAAACCGCCGCCCAAATTGGAAAGCGGTTGCCTTCGGAGCCTTCGTGGCGGGGGCGCTTTGGCAGCTCGTGCAATGGGGGTACGTGAGTTTGCAAATCGGTGTGGCGCGTTATAGCGCTCTGTATGGGGCTCTCGCGCAGCTTCCGATCACGTTGGTTTGGCTGTATGCGAGCTGGGCAGTATTTTTGTTTGGCGCCGAGGTAGCGGTGGTCGCGGAGTGGGATGCAGCCGACGTGCACGAACGACGGTGGCGCCGCAGCACACTGGCGTTGCAGGCGTTGTCTTCCGTGTGGGCTGCGTTCCTGACGCCGCAACACCGTGGCGTGGATCCGCTGATGTGGGCCCGGCAGTACGGAGTCGCGAGTAGCGAAGCTTTGGATCTGTTTCGCACGATGGCACAATGGGGGTGGCTCCAGCGCAGTGGAGATCGGGAGCAATACACGCTGGCTCGACATCCACGGACATTCGAGTGGAACCGGCTTGCGCAGCTCGACTGCGAGGTCACCGCGCAGAGGCTCGACGACGCCGTGGTGCAGTGGGGCGAGGAACTGTGCCGCCAAGTGGAGTTCGCATGGACGAAGTTCTGGGAAAGCGGTGTGGCCGGGAGAATCTTCGGGGAGGCGGCAGGAGGCGACGACAGCGGAAACACTCTGCACTCGTCAGGAAAATCGCTAAAGAGTTAGGCCAAGTGTCGTGGTTCCCTGCATGTTGGGAGGAGCGACCTTGCTTGCATTTGCATCGTTGGCTCGGCAGAGGGTAAGAAGAGAAACGCTGGAGGCGAGCGAAGAACAGCCTCTCTGATTGCGTCACCCAAGGAGAACGAACGGAGGAGTTGAAATGGAAAAACTATTGCGTGTGAACATGACAGACCTGACCTGGCGGGAAGAACCGTTTCCTGCGGAGTGGAAGTTCCTTGGTGGTCGCGGACTCAGCGCGAAGATTCTTTTGAAGGAAGTCGACCCACGATGCGATCCTCTTGGACCCGAGAACAAAGTCATTTTTGCTCCTGGCGTACTTTCGGGCACCATGGCCCCGACGTCTGGGCGCATGAGCGTTGGTGCGAAAAGTCCGCTGACTGGCGGAATCAAAGAGGCCAACTCGGGTGGCCAAGCAGGTCAGAAGTTGGCACGTCTGGGGTACCGGGCATTGATTGTCGAGGGGAAAGCAAAAGATCCGACCAAGCGATACTTGGTCGCGATCGACAAAAACGGAGTGCAAATCCGCGAGTGTCCCGAACTGGCCGGTCTTCGCACCTACGCGGCGTCGGAAAAGTTGAGCCAGATGTTTTCAGCGCGGGCGGCGTTTATTCTTTGCGGTCCGGCCGGGGAGAAGGGTTTTTCCGGCGCCAGTGTGGCGTTCACCGACGAGGGGAAGCGCCATCCTGCCCGTCATGCGGCACGTGGGGGTTTGGGCGCAGCCATGGGGGCAAAGGGGCTCAAAGCGGTCGTCGTCGATGACGAGGGTACGCAGGCGCGAGCCCCAGTGGACGCTGCGGGGTTCAAGCAATACGTGGCGAAGCTCACCAAGGAATACAAAGCCGGCCCTCAGTTGTTTCAGTTTGGCACCTCGGCGACCGTGCCCTTGGCGAACATGATGAGTACCTTTCCCACACGCAATCGCCGGGCAATGCAGTTCGAACATGCGGACAAACTCGATGGAGCCCGCATTGTGCAGAACTTTGCCACGCGGGGCGGCGGTATGCACCACTGTATGACCGGCTGCATTGTGAAGTGCTCCAACATCGTCCACGACGCCAATGGGCAGTACGTCACGTCGGCGCTGGAGTTCGAAACGTTGGCCCTTTGCGGTTCGAACTGTTGTATTGGGGACTTGGACCAGGTGGCGCGGATCGACCGCATGTGCGATGAGCTGGGTCTCGACACGATCGAAACCGGTGGTGCCATTGCCGTGGCGATGGATTGCGGCGCCTTGCCGTGGGGTGACGGAGAAGCCGTGCTCGCGTTGCTTGATAAAGTCGACAAGGGTGACGAGCTGGCAGAAACCATTGCCCGCGGAGTCGTGGCGACGGCCAAGCGATTTGGGATCAAGGACCGCATTCCGGCCATCCAGGGGCAAGGAATTCCGGCTTGGGAGCCGCGCACGTTGAACGCCACCGGCATTACCTATGCAACCAGTGCGATGGGCGCCGACCATACAGCGGGTTTGGTGATCGCGCCGGTTGCCGACCTTGCGCGGGCGTCTCAGGAGGCGCAGCTCATCAATGCCTTGTGCGACTCGAGCGGCTTTTGTCAGTTCCAGCAGCCGACGATCGAAGACATCCGCACACTGTACAATTACTTCTTTGGCTCGAACTTGAGCTTCGAGGAGGCGGCAGATCTTGGCTGGCAGTGCATGGTCGATGAGTGGGAGTTCAACCGCCGGGCCGGATTCAAACTGGAAGAGGCGGACGTGCCAGAGTGGCTCCGCACCGAGCCTGTGCCTTCGAATGGCGCTGTGTTTGCCGTGCCACGAGAAGAGATGCAGCGCGTATTCCAGCGGATGCCAATTTCGGACGAGCTGCGCACGATGAAAGCTGTTGGTTAACGCAACGCTCGCTACTCGGTGGATTGTGGCAGGGCCGCGAGCAGGCAGTTATGGTGTCGCCTACGGATGCAAAACGTAGAGCTCGGGAAACTGAGAGGGCACGTGGGAATGACACGTGAGTCCGTCAAGCGCTGGGCCCGGATCTTTGCGGGTTCCGCGCTGTTGGTGCTTGGATTCGTCGGGCTTTTCCTGCCCTTTTTGCAAGGGGTGTTGTTTATCGTGGTTGGGTTGGCGCTTGTGAGTCCGGAAAGCGAACGGATCCGCCGGTTGGAGGAGTGGGTCCGCTCGCGCTGGCTCACCCGACGCGAGCAAAAGTCAGAGAGGGAGCAGTCGACTCATGACGCCAGATGAAAAAGATCGATTGGGCCAAAAGCTCCGGGATGTGGAGCGCGCCCGCGAGGACCTGTACTTCGCGGAGCAGGACCGGAAACTCATCGAGAAAATGCGCCAGGCGAAGGCGGAGGAAATGGAGGCCCATATTCGCGAGCTCGCGCGGATGAGGTGTCCCAAGTGCGGTGTGCGCTTGCAGCATGTCGTGGAGCGAGGAGTTGCCGTCGAGGAGTGCCCACAATGTCGTGGGGTGTGGCTGGATCACGGGGAGCTCGAAGCGATTGCCGGGGCCGAGAAAGAGGGCTGGATTACTCGTTGGCTAAAAGGGGAATTTCGCCGTCCTCGGTCTCGTAAACTGGTGAACCCCGTCGCGGGTGCGAACGGGTGAGCCTTCAGAACCTACAGCTGGCCCAATGTTAGGAGGCTGTCTGAGAAAGCCGGAAATGGTTGCTTTCGGGGGTAGCCCTGGCCAAGGTGAGAGATCGTCCGTCCTCGGGCTTTCGTGAGCCTCGCGATTTCTCGCTTGTGATTGCTCCGACAGGCGCCGGGCCGACCGAGGGCCGTGTACGCTCCGGGCCCAAAGTTTCCGATACGAGGTGCACCTTGGACGCAGGCTGGGGTTCGTGAGGGCGTTGCTCATCGTGCCACCCGCGAAAGATAAAAAGGCCGGCTCCCCTCATCGGGGAGCCGGCCTTCGCACAACTACGCGCGGTGGAGGGCTGCGCCGTTAGTCGGAGATGCTGGTCAAGTGTTTCAACGTGAAGTAGTCGCGCGGGTAGTTCGTTTCGATGAACTGGGCGCTGTACCGGCCGCCAATGGCCGCGCGGTTGGTTTTGTCGTTCACGCCCACGACCATGTTCGGTGTTACCGCTGTGAACGTTCCGTCATCGTTTTTCGACCAGTGGTAAGCGCACATCGCGTTGTAGAAGTACTCCCCGGCGCGGTTGTGCACGAGCTTCCACCAGATGCGGTACATGTCCTTATCCATGAACATGATCACTTTGCCGAAGTTGTAGTACGGGTCCTCGGACTGACCTTCCAGGATCCAAACGGGCCGCGGGATCATGTTTAGGTTTTCCACGATCAGCCACGGAGCTCCCTTTGCGCCCGGTGTCTCATAGGCCCCTTTGAAATAAGGAATCTCGACTTCCCAACGGGTTGGAGAAACCTGCTTTTGTTTGAGGGGCTCGGGGCTGAGAACGGGAGCGAGGATTTTGCCCTCGCCAACAAGTTTCCACTTGTAGTATTCGACCTTTCCCGCGTAACAGTTCACGTCGTCCGCGAAAATATCCAGGCCGGCGACAGGGTCGGATCGGGTAGCGGCATTCACGCGGCGAACACGGCGGGTGGACGGAACGTAAAACCAAGCTTGGTCCTGCGACGTCCAGTCGTTGATGACCTTGGTAAGACCACCGACGCCATCGACATCCTGGGGTTCGAGCACGTTCGACAAGCTGGCGGCGCGAAGATTCTCGGGATTGTCGATGGGTCCAGCCGATCGGCCGAGATACGCATTGATGTGAAGCCAAAGCTTGATTCGCTTGAACTCGCCACTGCTATCGATGCCGTTCAATGTGAACGTGGCGCCTTGGCCATTCCCCATTCCGTTTGCTGCCTGAAAGTTCCAAGCCATTTTGCATGCGGCAAAGGGATCTTTCGGATCGATCTTGGGGAATGGATACCCAAAGTAGAAGTCTGGCATTTTGCCCGTCTTCTTGTCCTTCAACCCGCATGTGGCTGGATCCACGTCGTACTTGCCGTCGTTTGCTTCGCTGGCTTCCCAGAACCGCTTCGAGTAATTCTGCTTGAACTTTTCCGGATCTACTGGGACGACTTTGAACCAGTACTCGCCGTTCTTGACCCGGTTCAAAATCACTTCTGGCAGCAAATCCTTTGCACGCTGCCAGTTGTTTTGATCCAGAATCCACGGTTTGTTGTCTTCCTCCTGCTGGGCGACAAGAGGCCGCGAAACTAGCGCTGCAGCAGCGGCTAAAATCGCGGTGAGAAGAATGCGGGACCTTCGACCCCTTTTCATATCCTGACCTCCTAAACGTTGTTCCTTTCCGACCCTTGCTGCTGGGTAGTTCATTGTGCGGTACCCAGGGCAGCTTGTCGTTGCTCCGCCAACATAGCCTTTGTCTTCCGATTCACCAAGAACCCCGGACGCAATACCTTGACGAACGCCGGCACGACGACCAAGCCCCCAAATGTGTTGAAGCTCATTAGGAGAGCAAGCAGCAGTCCCATTTCTGCTTGGAACTTCAAATCGGAGAACCAGAAAAAGCCCGTGCCCGCCACCATTGTGGAGGCAGTAAAAATGATGGCTTTGCCGGTCGTGGCGGTCGCATAGTCCACAGCTTCGTCCAGCTTCCCGATCTCGTCGTACGTATCGATCATCCGGCTGAAGTGGTAAATGCCGTAGTCAATCCCGACTCCGGCGCCGGCGGCCGCAATCGGGAGAGAATTCACGTTCAGGTCGATACGGAACCAGACCATCAACGCCTCGGCTGCCAACTGCGAGAGAACCACCGGAATCATCAGAATGAGCGAGGCGTACAGCGAGCCGTATGTCAGGTAAAGGCAAATGTACACGATCAGGAAAATCAAGCCAAGGTTTTTCCAGTAAGAATTTTCCACTTCTTCGTTGACCGCAGCTAGGATTCCGAACAGCCCGCCAGCAAAGCGAAAGTCGACGAAGCCTTCCTTGTACTGATCGACGAATTGCCGCGCGTAAGCGATCGAGTTCATGATCACTGCGTGCGAGTACTCGTGGAACAAAGTGATGATCGACCCGTACCGCGCGCTTGGATCCATGAAGAAGTTCAAGGCCGCGATGTTTGCGTTTTGCGTGAACGTGTAAATGATTTGCCCGATTTCCTTCGGATTCAGGGGGATGATCGACCACTTCGGGTCGCCATCGTGCTGGAGGCGGGCAAGCTGCTTGATGATGTCCACGATGGTGATGGTGCCGCTAGCTCCCTTCGCGCCCTGCATGTGGTAGGCAAATTCCTCCATCGTGGTCAGCGCTTCAGCAGACTTCACCCCATTGGGCTGTTTGGTATCGGCGATGATAATGAGTTGGCTCGCGCCGAGGAACTTGTGGTTCAGGATGTTGTAGGCCACGTTGTAAGGGTGGTCGGCAAACAAGAGCGCTGCTCCCGGAGTCATGTCACCGACTTTCAACTTCCAGCCCCACATGGGCAGTAGGCCATAGAGAGCAACCGTGAACACGATCACGACCCAACGGCGCCAGCCCTCGCTTGCGTTGATGACGGCCTGGGTGAACGCAGGGTAAATCTTCTCGCAGTAGGTCAGCCAGTACCAGCCGATCACCGGAGAAATCGCGAGAAAGCAAAGCATTCCTGGGCCGATAAACTCGAGGGCACGAGCAATGTTCGGAGGAAACAATTGGATGAACGCGAGCATCACGCCGAGCCGGTCGAGCGCGACCCCGACGACGATCGCGGCCACGAGGATCGCCGTTCCGGCTGCGATGTTCATCGGTTCTTTCGCGTGGGCACCGTGGTCAATGGGCGGCGGCGGGTCGATGTACGACAGGATGATGGGGTGCAAGGTGACCACACTGATGAAAATCGATACCACCCAAAAGCTCGCAAAAATGGCCACTTTCTGAATCAGCGGAATGGGTGCAACGGCGACGATCAGGAGCCCGATGCCATCGGTCACGATGGACGCAATCGCCGGCGCAAACAGGTGCGAGTAGGAAACGACGATCGCCTGCTGTTTGTCTTTGAGCCGGTAAAACTCTTCGTGGTACCGGTCCATCGATTGAACGGAGTGACTCAGGGCACGGGCGGTGAGAAACAGGGGGATCACCAGCACGAGCGGGTCTAGGTTGAAGCCAAGCCACGCAGCGATTCCGAGTCCCCAGACACTGGAAAGGATTCCGGAAAAGATGGGCACCCAGATGCCGGTCCACGTGCGGAAATAAGAATACAGCAGGAAGGAAAGTGCTATGATGGTGAGCACGAACACGAGCGCAAGCTGACCCGTGTATTGCAAGACCGAGGTGTAAAGCCACGGGAAGCCAGTAATGTGCACGCGGTGCTGCTCGTCCTCCACCTCTTGTTTGAGCTGCATCATCCGTTCGTACAGGTACCGAAAGTCGAGAGCCTCCTCCCAAAAACCCGTGTTGACGACAGCCGCAGTGTCATCGGTGGCTACGTACACGCCGCGAATGTTGGGGTTCGCGTATACGGCAAACCGTACCCGGTTGGCGTCTTCCTGCGTCTTGGGCACGCCAGGGTAGAAGATCGGTCGTACTTGCACGGCACCTTGGGTGGCGGTTGCGCTGCTCACGGCTGGGTGCGCAATGGACAGGATTTGGTAAGGCACGACGCCCTTTGTGTTGATCATGAACTTGGTGATGTAGTCGAGCCTCTGGAGCGTGGTGGGATTGTAAATGTCTCCCGACTTGACCTCCAAGATTACGTTCATGATGTTGGCCGTGCCGAACATTTTCCGGAACTCGTGGTAGAATTTGATGTACTTGTGCTGGCGCGGGTAAAAGTCGAAGAAATCCGTGTGCAGCCGGATTTTGGTCAGGCCGTAGCTAAAGAACACAGTCATCAGGACCACGAAGACCGTTACCGAGCGCCGATAGTTTAAGAGAAAGCGTAGGTAACCTTCGATCCAACGTTGAGGGAACATTGCAATTCGACCTCCACCAGTAGCAGCCTAATTGTGCTTCTTAGTAGTTTTCTTTGAGGGGCTTCATTTTGTCACGATCGACCGAGAGAACCAAGCCGCGCGAGCCGACGATGTACCCGCGGCCATCTGGCATCAAACTGACTCCACGAAACCACGACCCAGCCATTTGCACAGGAATGGGATACAATTTCCAAGATTTGCCGGCATCTTGGCTGTGAAGCAAAAAGCCGCTGTTGCCCACTGCCCAGCCATACAGCCCTCGCACGGCGATGTCGTAAATTGGCAGCACAAAGCCCTTGGGGGTTTCCACAGGTTGCTTCACCCACGTGGCTCCGCCGTCTTCGGTCGCGAGCATGAGTGCTTCCATGCCGACGATCCAAGCCCGTTCTTTGTCGAGCGCGGCTACTCCGAACAGCGTCGTCTCGACGCCGCTTTTTTGCTGTTGCCACGTGGAGCCGCCGTCCGACGAAAACAAAATGACCCCAAACTCCCCTGCAATCCAAACGTGCTCCGGATCGGCAAAGGCGATGGTATACAGAATAACATCACCCGGCTGTACCACTTCGGCGATGTCGGGCGGTAGCTCAATGTTCTCTGGGAGTGGCACCTTGGTCCAGGAAAGTCCGCCGTCTTCGGTTCTGAGGAGCGTCCCGAAATCTCCGACTGCCAATCCGCGCAACGGGCTTACAAACTCGATGTCCAGTAAATTTCGTGTGGTGCCACTTGATTGCATTTGCCATGTGAGCCCACCGTCGGGCGAATGGGCAATTTGACCCCCTTGCCCTGCCACCCAAAGGCGGTCTCTGACACACGAGATCGCAACGAACGGACGTTTGGTGCCGGCACTGTGGATTCGCCACGACTGCCCTCCATCCGTGGTGTGGAAGATCCTGCCTAGATCACCCACGGTCCACCCTTCGTTTGCGTTCTTGAAGCAGACGGAAAACAGGTTTTGACGCAGATCCCGGGCGGGGATCGTGTCCTGCGCAAGGACGCGGGCTGGGGACAAGATGCCGGCTAAGAACAGAACCTGAATGAGCGCGAGTAGAGGCACGGTGTTTGTTTCCTCCCTGTGTTGAGATTGATGTAGACGCAAAGAGCGGTGCGCAGCCGTTTTGCGGGCTGCGCACCGCTTCGTCAAGCAAGGGTTGGTGACGCTTAAATGACGTATTCGAAACGGAACTGTACGTTGTCTCGGTCTTTGAGGAGGCTGACCCCGCTTCCGCCCTTGTAGATATGGGCGTCAAGAATGCTGTAATCGATGGCGAAGCGGAACGGGTCGTACACAATGGTGAGAGCAGGCTGGTACACGATGGCTCCGCCCCAATCGTAGAAAAACGTGAAGCTTGGGTTCACCATGCCGCTACGATAGGACGTGCCAATGAAGAGCGTGTGCAAGAAAGAGTCTGCAGGTTGGCTGATAAAGACGGGCTCGAGCTTGGGGAACACCGAGCCATTGTAGTTGAAGTCGATCGCGTCGAGGTAAACCGGCAACACCTGCCGGTTCGGATTTGGAACCGGGTACTCACGCACTTGGCCGGTCTGGTTGTCCACCGCACGGACGGCCACCGATTTGCAAATCCCTCGGTCGACGAGTTCCTGGTTGCAGTACAGGGGGCCATCCGGCGCTGCGTTTTTGATGTGCTTGTAGAAAAACTGTGTGGAAATGAAAAACGTTTGGTGCGGGTTGAGCCACCGAATCCACTGATTGCGATCGATCCCCAACACGAAATTGATCGAGTCTCGTAAGAGACGCCGCCCGTGGTTGCGCCGGCCAGCAGCGGTCCGCCGGGCCGTGGTGAACTGCCCGAGGTTAAACTCGAAGGGGTTCAGGTCTTCCTGTTGGAACGACGGCTCGTCTTTGAAGTAAGCGAGTTCGCTCCGGAGAACGCTGTAGTATTGGGGCAGTGCAAACGTGGTCGTGATACCGGAAACTTGCACGCGCGGCGCCGTTTGCACGGCATGAATCGGGCTCCCGCAGTTCATGTTGCTGTAGTCCGGGCGCGTCGGATCCCCAGGTGTCGGACAGGGTAGTTTGTCGTTGATACCAAAAATGAAGGGTTGCACTCGGTCCTGGGCGTCGAGCTGCTGCGTGGTGAACACTTGAACAGCCGGGGTGTCGAAGTACGTGTAGTAGTGCGCCAAACTGAAGGTCGCGTCGAACAGGTTGAACACGACCCGACCACCCCCCCGAGCGTCGGAAAACGTCCGCGACGGCTGAATCTTAAAGGAAAGGGTATCGTTGGTTGGTGCTCCTTGGCTCGGCAAGGCCCACGGCGAGCCGTTGGGCACGCCCGGGATAAACCCGACCTTGTTGTCGATCGCGATGTAGCCCTCGAAAAAAATCTCCGAGAGCGGCCCGAGGTCTCCCCAGTAGTACTGCGCTCTAAGCATATCGAGCGGAACCCGACGTTCGTCCAACGGAACGAGGAAACCACCGAAGCTTGCGTCCAAGGGGTTAATATTATCCAAGAGTCGGAAGGCATCCGTTTCGCCCCAGGAGAGCAGTTGTCGCCCGAAGCGGAAGAAGAAGTCTCCGACCTTCATGTCCAGATAGGCTTGGAACAATCGTGAGCGGTGCACCCCTTTTTTGCGGAGGTTGTGACGGATCCGGTAGATGTCGTACGGCGTCTGTTGGAAGCCATTGGGAAACAGTGGTGGCCCGATAAACGGGTTTGGAGGATCGGCCTGCGCCAAACGTTTGAACTCGCGCGCCGTGCTGAATTCCTTTGGCCCCCAGTCGTAGATTCCGTCCCCTTCGCCACGATACGTAAGGCCGTAACTCAGGTCCCGAATCTTGAACGGCAAATCGTTGAGCAAGCTCAAGGGACCGACGCCGTTGAGGCGCAGTCGATCCAAGTCGTGCTTGAGCTCCACCTCGGCAAAAAAGCGGTTTTGCCGGAGATGCCCAGCAGCCGAACGCGGCCACGTTGCCGAAGTGGACACGCCCGGGTCCTCTGGGTCCCGCGCACCGTCGTGGGTACGCTCGGTCCCGATGCGGGCATTCACGTACGTACGCACTCCAAGCTTGATGTCACCGTCTTTGTCCAAAGGCACGGCGCCGGCTGGGGGCCGCCAAAACAAGACTGCGGTCAGAGCTCCGACCACCACCCCCCACCAAGCCTTCTCCCACGAACGCAGCATAACCAACCCTCCTCTTTTCCCAGCACCGACTTGGAGTCGGCCTTTTGGTTTGCTTGTTGCCGCGTTTCCCTACGCTAGGCGTAAGCCTCATGTCAAGTAAATCCGCACCCTTGTTGCGGGTATGCTGCACGTTGGCGGGAGTGCTGCTCTTAGGCCGAAGCGGGGCCTCCGAGGTGCGAGGCATGTTCGGGCCGGAGCGCTCGTTGGAGGTATTGTCCGTCCCCGGAAGCATGCTGCCGCAGCTACGGGACTGCGACGTGCGCGGTGTAGTCGGCTGGGCATGCCACGACGGCTGCCAGCAGGTGTCCGTTCAGGTGGATGAACGCGCCCCCGACGGCCGATGGGTGTTGGATGTCGGAGCGCAATACGCAGAAGACGAGCAGCCTGGCCGAGTGGACGATACGGATGTCATCCTCGTGGCAGCTAAAGATCTCGGCCGCTCCACCGCTCACCCGCCGAACGAGGCCATGTACGAGCTGCAGGTCTCGGACCCACTCTCGCTCGGCTCCGCCGTGGCTTACTTAGGGTGTGCTACGACCGGTTCGCGCCCGGGAACTGAACCGCGTAGGCGGGTTGCGGCCGATCCGCAGCAGGATCGTATCGCGATGGAACGGCTGACCGTCGGGTTTCAGGGTGCCATCCCGACCTGGCTATCGATCGATGGCGGGCCAAACGTGCTCGACCGAGTGAAGGTTCGAGCGCGAGCGAAATTCTTGCTCGGGCTCGTGACGGTTCGGCGGGACGAGACACACCTTCGCGGCGAAGTGGTTGGTTGGCGCCTCGGTCCCCTTCGAGTCATTCGCAGTCAGCGGCAGTGGGTAGCTTTAGGTTGGGGCCTTCGGACGCCTGTGTTCGAGTCTGCCGCGTTCTTTTACCCCGAGCACATGGAGATTCCGGTGGCCTTGAGGTTGCGGTTCCCTGCAACGTACTTTTTCTCGGACATTCGCATTCAAGCATACGTGGATTTTCGTGACCTACGCGGTTGGCAAGTGCTGGTTCCCCCGAACCCGAACGCAGCGGTTGTGAACGGGCACATGACGGCTCCCGAGGTCGCGCTCAACGGGGCCGACGGGAACTGGTTTGTCCTCCGCGGCCCCCAGTTGTCGCTCTTGCAATTTTTCGATGTGAGTCCGTCGTTGCAATCGGTCAAACGCCGGTTCTTGTATCGGGACGATGCAAACTTTCGCGCGCCGCCGGAGTCGTTTCCGGGAGAGCTCCCTGCCGTGGGCTACGAGCTAACCGATTGGCGGCAAGTTGGTTCCGGCGTGCACGCGTTGCACGCCATGAGCTTTGTGCTGCCCTCGGATGCGGATCCAGAACGGTTCCTATTAGCTCAGCGGCACCCCCTGCGTGTCGAAGTACGGTCCCTTTTCGAGTATTGAAGATCGGGGCGCGAGGGCGCACGCTCGCCTAGATCACGTAGTCGATGCGAAATTGAACATTGTCGCGGTCGCGAAGCAAACTGATCCCGCTGCCGCCTTTGAGCCGGTGCGCATCGAGGATGCTGTAGTCGATCGTGAGCCGGAACGGATCGCGAATGAGTGTCACTCCGGGTTGGTAGACGAAGGCGCCGCCCCAATCGTAAAAGAGCGCAAACGACGGATTCACTTGGCCGCCTCGGTACGACGTCGTGAGCAGCAACGTTTGCAAGAGCGAGGTGGCCGGTTGGGACACCATGACGGGCTCGAGCGGCACGCCAAGTTGGGGCAGCAAAGTATCGATAACCGGCAATACTTCCCGGTCTGGGTTGGGGGTACCGTCAGGGTTGAAAACGCGGCTCCCAGCGGCGTTACGAATGTGTTTCACGAAGAACTGTGTGGTGGCGAAGAAGGTGTTGTTGGGGTTGAGTAGACGAAGCCAGAAATTTACGTCCCACCCGAAGAGTAGATTGATCGAATCGCGTAGCCGGCGTCCGCCCGTCGTTCCGTCGCGCCCAAACAAGAACGGGTCGAACTGCCGCTGGGTGAAAGCGGGCTCGTCTTTGAAATATGCCACTTCGCTCCGAAACACGCTGTAAATTTGCGGCAGGGCAAATGTGACCGTGGACCCGAATACCTGTACGCGTGGAGCGGTCAGGTGTACGTGCACCGGACTACCGCAGTTGTTGCGCGTGGGATCGTTGCCACGAAACGGAAAGCGGGGATCGATCGGGCAAGGCTTCCCGTCGTTGAAGGCTTCTATCGGAAGCCCGCGGACCGTGAACAGTTGTGCTGCTGGGGTATCGAAATACGTGGACAGATAGGCCACGCTGAACGTGGCGTCCTCCAGATTGAAGACCATCCGCACGCCCCCACGTGCGTCGCGGAGGCTGCGGCTAGGCGCAAAGCTGAACGTCCGAACCTCCGTGCGCGGCGCTCCAAAGGAGGGAAGCGTCCAGGGGGAGCCAGGCGGGATCGCGGGGATGAACCCAACCTTATTGTCCACGGCAAGGAAGCTTTCGAGAAACGTGTCGGAAAGCGGGCCCAGCGTGCCGATCCGATATTGCAAGCGCAGCATGTCGAGGGGGACACGTCGCTCATCCAAGGGGATCAAAAAACCCCCAAAACTGGAATCGAGAGGGTTGATGTGATCGAGGAGCTGAAACACGTCTGCCTCGCCCCAAGACAGCACTTGGCGGCCGAGGCGAAAGAAGACGCGGCCAGTTGAAGCTTCCAGATAGGCTTGAAAAAGCCGTTCCCGATGAGAGGCTACTTTGCGCAAATGGCGGCGAGCGGCAGCAATGTCGGGGGCAGTTTGATTCAGCGCCGCAATGGGGAAACGCAGGAGGGGCTCGAAGAAATCAGCCGTCGAATACTCGCGCGGACCCCAGTCGTAAATCCCATCGAATTCGCCTCGATACGTGAGATGGTAGCCCGCATTGCGCAATCGAAAGGGCAAACCCTGGAGGAGAGAGAGTGGTCCGACGCCTTCTTGAATGAGCCGATCGATGCGGTGGTCGAACTCGGCTTCGATGAAAAACCGGTTCTGCCGCAAGTGCCCTGCGGCGGAGAAGGGGAACGTGCCGGAGGTGGAGGGGAGAATGCGACTCCCGACTCGATTGGGCACGCCGTTGTGCGTGTTTTCCGTACCAACGCGAGCATTCACATAGGTGCGGACCCCGAGCTTCATGGTGCCCTCGCGATCGAGGCTGACTGCAACTGCCTCCCTGGCACCCGCGAGCGAGCCGACCCCGAACAGCGTTGCCGCTAGCCAAACGCGTAAACGTCTCACATCCCACCTCCAAGCACCGCGCTCCGAACGAACGTGGACTCGCTTACGGCCAAGCACTTGGCCAAGTCAAGAGAAGAACACGACCTCAGGTTGCCTCCCTACAATCCTTCCACGCAACTGATCCCTCGGCAGGAACTTTACACTATTGACGGTCGAGCTTGCTTTGTGGCACTTGAAGAAACATGTCCTCCCGCGTGCTCTCAGGTGCGGTCCATGGCATCGATGCATTACTGGTGGAAGTCGAGGTGGACTTCCTTCCCGGTTTGCCTCGGTTGGACATTGTGGGTCTCGCCGAGGGGCCAGTGCGGGAGAGCAAAGAGCGCGTGCGCGCGGCCGTGAAAAACAGTGGCTTTCGCTTGCCCGGTTCGCGGGTGGTGATCAACTTGGCCCCGGCGGACGTAAAGAAGGAAGGATCGGCCTACGACCTTCCCATTGCCGTGGGGATCCTAGCGAATCAGGGATTGGTGCAAACCGAGCGTCTCGGGCAATACATGCTGCTTGGAGAATTGTCGCTGGATGGCCGCGTCAAACGCGTGCGTGGCGCGTTACCAATTGCGGCCGCAGCTCGCCGGTACGGGCTGCGGGGGGTGCTGCTGCCGGCGGACAATGCTGCGGAGGCAGCGGTGGTTGACGGAATCGATGCGATCCCGGTGACAAGCCTGGTGGAAACCGTCGGGTTTTTGTTGGGGCAGCTCGACATCGCGCCTGTGCGGGTCGATGTGCAGGCGCTTTTCCAGCAGGCCCACGGCCATGAAGTGGACTTCAGCGAGGTCCGTGGCCAACAGCACGTCAAGAGGGCGCTCGAAGTGGCAGCTGCTGGAGGACACAACGTCCTCATGGTGGGTCCGCCTGGATCGGGAAAAACGATGCTCGCCAAGCGTATCCCGACCATTTTGCCGCCTCTGACGTTAGCCGAGGCGTTGGAGACTTCGCGGGTGCACAGTGTGGTGGGGCTGATGGAGGGCCGCGCGCTCATTACCACGCGTCCGTTTCGCGCTCCGCATCACACCATCAGCGATGCCGGACTGATTGGCGGCGGCTCGATTCCCAAACCGGGAGAAGTGAGTTTGGCCCACAATGGAGTGCTGTTCCTCGACGAGCTGCCGGAGTTCCGCAAAAACGTCCTCGAAGTCTTGCGCCAGCCACTCGAGGAGCAACGAATTACCATTGCTCGTGCTCTTGCCTCGATCACCTATCCTGCTCGTTGCATGCTCGTGGCAGCCATGAACCCCTGCCCGTGCGGTTTTCTAGGGGATCCGCAAAAGGAGTGCACGTGCTCTCCGGTGCAAATCGAGCGGTATCGTTCGCGGATTTCTGGGCCTCTGCTGGACCGAATCGACATCCACATCGAGGTGCCGGCGGTGCAGTTTCGCGATTTGGCTGGCAATACGAGCGGAGAAAGTTCGGCTGCGGTTCGTGCCCGGGTCGATCAGGCCCGCGCCCGGCAGCTCGATCGTTTCCGCGGGCGAAAGATCTTTTGCAACGCGCAGATGACCGCGCGGGACCTTGCGCGTTTTTGCCGTCTCGACCCGCAGAGCGAGAAGCTCCTCGAAACTGCGATGATGCGTCTGGGCCTCAGCGCGCGGGCATACACCCGCGTGCTCAAAGTGGCGCGCACCATTGCGGACCTGGAAGGTGCAGAGGAAGTCCGGTCGGTCCACATTGCCGAAGCGGTGCAGTACCGCTCGCTGGATCGCCCCGTAGCGTAACGGGTGAACGCCGGTGCAGGAGCAGCCAACGTGAGCACCCCTGTGCAACGCGGCCCCGAAGAGTGGCGATGGTGGATTGCGTTGCGTTCGGTGCACGGTGTGGGTCCTGTGGTGTACCATTCTCTGTTGCGCGTGTTTGGAGAGCCGCGGGCTGTGTTCAGTGCCGGTCAGGGCGACCTCGAATGCGCGGGGCTCAAACCGGAACTGGCCAAGGCAATTCGCCAATTCGACGGATGGGCCGCGATCGATCAGGAGCTGGTGCGTGCCGAGCGAGCTGGAGCCGTTTTGGTAACGTGGAACGATGTGCATTACCCGCCTTTGCTCCGACAAATTCACGACCCACCTCCGTTTCTGTACATGATGGGGAATTTGCACCCGGCAGATGTCTTGTCGGTTGCTGTGGTGGGCTCGCGACACCCGACGAGCTACGGCCTGCGCATGGCGCGCGAGCTGACCACTGGGCTCGTGCAATTTGGTCTCACGATCGTCAGTGGGCTTGCCCGTGGCATCGATGCTGCTGCCCATTGGGCGGCACTGAAAGAGGGCGGTCGCACGATTGCCGTGTTGGGCTCGGGCTTGGACGTTTTGTACCCGCCAGAGCACAAGGCTCTCGCGCAGCGCGTGGCCACCCAAGGGGCACTGTTGACCGAGTTGCCGATGGGGGCTCAGCCCGACGCAGAAAATTTCCCCACCCGGAATCGGATCATTAGCGGGATCACCCGCGGTACTGTCGTGGTGGAAGCCGCGGAGAAAAGCGGCTCGTTGATTACCGCACATCTCGCTGCCGAGCAGGGGCGAGAGGTGTTCGCCGTGCCCGGGCCCGTCGGCGAGCGGTCGCGAGGAACGCATCGACTCATTCGAAATGGTGCCAAGCTGACCGAGTCTGCCCTCGACGTAATCGAAGAAATCGCTCCCCAACTGGTCACAAGACGAGGGCCAGCCCCACGGCAGTTCGAGCTGCCTTTGCATGCCGAGCCACTAGTCGAACTCCTGCGCGCCGCGCCTTTGCACATCGACGAACTGATCGCGCGGAGCGGGCAACCAGCGACTCAGGTGCTGTCGACCCTGCTGGACCTCGAGCTGCAGGGAGTGGTGCAGCAGCTTCCCGGCAAGTGCTTCGCGCTGACGATGCAACCTTCTGGTTGACGACCAACCCTCGCTGGCTATCAGTTAGCGGTTATGGCGAAAAACCTCGTAATCGTTGAGTCGCCCACGAAAGCAAAGACGCTCCAGAAATACTTGGGCCGCGACTACCAAGTGAAGGCTAGCGTTGGCCACGTAAAGGATTTGCCCAAAAGTAAGCTCGGGGTGAATATCGAGAAGGGTTTCGAGCCAGAGTACGAGGTCATTCACGGCAAGAAAAAGGTCATCAGCGAGCTGCGAAAGGCTGCACAGGGAAAGGACTATATTTTTCTGGCCCCGGACCCCGATCGTGAAGGTGAAGCGATTGCGTGGCATATCGCGGAAAGCCTGGATGTAGACCGAGACCGTGTGCGGCGGGTGCTGTTTCACGAAATCACCAAGCGAGCGGTGCTCGAGGCCTTGAAGAACCCCCGCGACTTGGACCGCAACTTGTTCGAAGCGCAGCAAGCGCGGCGCATTCTCGACCGTTTGGTGGGTTACCAAATCAGCCCCTTGTTGTGGGAAAAAGTCCGACGCGGGCTCTCCGCTGGCCGCGTACAATCGGTGGCTGTGCGCCTGATCGTGGAACGCGAGCGGGAAATCCAAAGGTTCCAGCCAAAAGAATACTGGAGTTTGACCGCTCGCCTAGAGGGCAAGGAACCACCGCAATTTTTTGCGCGACTTTTCAAGATTGGCGACCGTAAACTCGACCCTGAAACCTTCCGGTTGGAAAACGAACAGGCAGCCCGGGAGCTGATGGAAGCTCTTCGGACTGTGGAATGGCGGGTTGCCAAAGTCGAAAGGAAAGAGCGGCGACGCTTTCCAGCTCCACCGTTTACGACGTCGCGCTTACAGCAAGAGGCCGCTCGCAAGCTTGGGTATTCGCCCCCGCGAACGATGCGGATCGCACAGCGGCTTTACGAGGGGATCGAGCTCGGTTCCGAGGGGATGGTGGGCCTCATCACGTATATGCGCACGGATTCCACCCGCGTGTCTTCCGAGGCACAACAAGAAGCCCGGCGGCTGATTGCAGCGAAGTTCGGGGAGCAATACTTGCCCCCGCAGCCGCCAGTGTACCCAAGCAAAAAAGGGGCGCAGGACGCTCACGAAGCGATCCGCCCAACATCGCTGGAGTACCCACCAGAGCGTGTAGAGCTGTTCCTCAGTAAGGAAGAGTTTCAGTTGTACAAACTCATTTGGGATCGCTTCCTGTCTAGCCAAATGGTCCCGGCTGTTTACGACACGACTACGGTGGACATTGCCGCGGGGCACACCATCTTCCGCGCCAGTGGGCAGATCCTCAAGTTCGACGGTTTTAGTCGTGTCTATACCGAAGGGCGCGACGACGATGGTCGCACTGCCGGCCAAGGAGAAGAAGGGGAAACAGAGGGCGAACTGAAAGAAGGCCAGCTGCCCCCACTGGCTGAAGGTGAGCTGCTGCGATTGCACGAAATCATCCCCAAACAACACTTCACCCAACCCCCTCCGCGTTTTACGCAAGCAACCCTTGTCAAAGAACTCGAAGAGAAGGGAATTGGCAGACCTTCGACATACGCGACGATCGTGGGGACGATCTTGAACCGAGAGTACGTCGTCGAAGATAGTTCCAAACGGCTCCGCCCAACGGAGTTGGGGATCTTGGTCACGGACCTATTGGTCGATGCCTTTCCAGACATCGTGAACGTAGAGTTCACTGCTGGCATGGAAGAGGAGCTCGATAAGATCGAAGAGGGGAAAGAGCGGTGGACCGAAGCCTTGCGGCGTTTTTATGAGCCGTTCAAGCGGGATCTCGAACACGCCAAGGAGCGCATGCGCGATGTCAAGGCTGGCCAACCAACGGACATTCCTTGCCCCGCGTGCGGCGAAAAAATGGTTCTTCGTTGGGGCCGAACGGGAGAATACTTGGCATGCGCGCGGTATCCAGAGTGCCGGACAACTCGAAACTTCGTTCGCGACGAGAGTGGCGCCATTCAGATCGTGGAACGCGAAACAACGGACGAGAAGTGCCCCAAGTGCGGTCGGCCGATGGAAGTGCGTTTCGGGCGGTACGGGAAATTTTTAGGGTGCTCGGCGTATCCGGAATGCAAAACCGTTCTCCCTTTCGATCGGCCGAAGGAAACTGGTGTGCACTGCCCCGATTGCAAAGAAGGCAAGCTCCTCGAGAAACGTACACGTACGGGGAAGACCTTTTTCAGTTGCAATCGCTATCCTACGTGTCGCTTTGCAACTTGGCAGCGACCTGTTCCGGAGCCTTGCCCGGAGTGCGGTGCCCCGTTTGTTGTGGAAAAAACCGCCAGGCGCTCTGGAACGGTGCGCAGTTGCTTGGCGGAAGGCTGCAAGTATAGCGAAATCGTTGCGGAGGCTGTGGACGAGGCGCCATAACGGCACATCGCCGGAACCGCTCCATTGAGCATTGCGCGAGGCCGCAGTTGGGGTACAAACGATTTCGCGAAGAGAGGTGTCCATGTCGGTGCACTCTACCCGTGAACCTGTGATTGTCGTCGGGGGTGGTTTGGCCGGATCCGAAGCGGCGTGGCAGTTGGCGCGCCGCGGCATTCCCGTGCTCCTCTACGAAATGCGCCCGCAGCGCCAAACCGAAGCCCATCGCACAGACCGGCTTGCCGAACTTGTGTGCTCGAACTCTTTCCGCAGCGCGAGTCTCGATGCGGCCGTGGGGTTGTTGAAAGAAGAAATGCGGCGATTGGGGTCGCTGGTGTTAGCCGCTGCAGATCGGACGAGCGTGCCGGCTGGTGCGGCTCTGGCGGTGGACCGGGACCTGTTTGCAGAAGCGGTCACGCGCGCAATCGCCGAGTGCCCGGAAATTACAGTGGTGCGTGAGGAGCTCCGGGACATCCCCGAAGGGCTGTGTTTGATCGCCACTGGGCCCCTGACCTCGCCAGCCCTTTCGTACGCCCTACAAGAGCTCCTCGGCCAGAAGTACTTGTACTTTTACGATGCGATTGCGCCCATCGTGACGGCGGATTCGATCGACCGTTCCGTGGTGTTTGCCGCCTCGCGCTACGGGAAAGGCGGAGAGGATTACCTGAACTGCCCGATGACCCGCGACGAGTACTACGCCTTTGTCGACGCCCTGCTGGCAGCAGAGAAAGTGCCCGTGCGCGATTTCGAGCGCTGCATTTATTTCGAGGGCTGCATGCCCATCGAGGAAATGGCTCGACGCGGTCGCGACACCCTCGCGTTTGGCCCGATGCGACCCGTCGGGTTAATCGACCCCCGCACCGGGGAGCGACCCTATGCGGTGGTGCAGCTTCGCCAAGACAACGCAGCCGCCACGCTGTACAACATGGTTGGCTTCCAGACCAAAATGACGTATCCGGAACAGCGGCGCGTGTTTCGCATGATCCCGGGGCTCGAAAAGGCAGAGTTCGTTCGACTCGGTAGTTTGCACCGGAATACCTTTATCAATTCGCCCCGCGTGTTGGAGCCTACATTGAGTTTGCGCCGCCGGCCGCGCACGTTTATCGCCGGACAACTCATTGGTGTGGAGGGGTACGTGGAGTCGGCGGCCACGGGTTTGTTGGCAGGACTGAACATTGCCCGAATGCTTGCTGGCGAGCCTTGCGTGGTTCCTCCGCCGACGACCGCGCTCGGTGCTTTGCTGGCGTACGTGACCGACCCGCGTCGCAAGGACTTTCAGCCCATGAATGCAAACTACGGTCTATTTCCCCCTTTGCCAGGCCGCGAACGCGGACGCGAAAAACGCGAGCGGCTGGCCCGCCGCGCCCTGCACGATTTGGACGAATGGATGGCGCGTCACAGGCTTGCGCCCGCCACGGATACCTCTCCAATCGTGGCCGTAGCAAGCAACTGAGCGGGCGACGCTCGGAAAGGAGCGGCGATGCTGGTCGGAGAGCACATGACCTCACCCGTGATCACGGTGGAGCCCCACGCCACTGTGTCGCAGGCGCGCAAGCTGATGCAGGATCATGATATTCGCCATTTGCCCGTGATCGAGCACGCGCGCTTGATTGGAATTGTTGCGCGCAGTGACTTGAACTGGCCCTCCGCTGCAAAGGTACCTCCAGATGCCATGCCGGTTGCGGAGGTCATGAGCGGGAACGTCATCGCGGTGACGCCGCGAACGACCATCGAAAACGCTGCCAGCCTGATGCTGGCAAACAAGATCGGGGCACTGCCCGTCGTGGACGAGGAAGAACATGTCGTGGGCATTCTTACGGCTGCCGATATTCTTTCCGTTTTTCTGGAGGTGATGGGAGTAGGCTCGGGCGCCCGCCGGATCGAGATCCGGCTTCCCGACCGTCCGGGTGCCTTGGCTCCGGCAGTGCAATGCATTGGTAGCCTGGGGGTCAACATCGTCAGCGTGGTGTCCGCCCGGGAACAAGATGGCTGGCGAAGTCTCGTGTTGCGACTTGCAACGGACGATCTCGAACCGGTACTGACCGCTCTTGCCGACCTCGGCGTCGAAGTGGTTTCTACGGGTGAAGGCGACGACTGAACCGTGGCGGCAGAGCTGGGACCAGGCCGCGGGCGTGTTGCTGCGCTTTGGCGTCGAGCGTGCCCGGCTCGCAACCTTTCTGGATTCGAGAGCGCAACGGTGGCTGCCTGCCGACCTGGTTGCCACCTTACCGGCGGTGCTCGCTGAGGCCCCGGACCCGCTTCTCGCCCTCACGAACTTGGAACGGTTGGCAGAGTGCGAAGCCCTAGCTCGAGGGGTGGATCGGCCGGCGGAATGGTGGCGACATCTAGTGACCCTTCTTGGCGGAAGCCAGTCGTTAGCCAATTGGTTGGTCTCTCAAGGCGCCGATTGGCCACAAGCGTTTTCCGCTGCGTTGGGAGGCCAGCCCACGAGTGCCGCTGGCCACCTCGAACGGTTGCAAGACCTCGTCGCCTTGGATTGGTCGCGCTTCGCAGACGCACTGCGCCAGTATCGCCACCGCGAGTACCTGCGGATTGGGCTTCACGATTTAATTGGGGCGTACACGGTCGATGCTACGTGGTCGGAATTGAGCGAGCTTGCTGCCGGCGCGGTCGAATGCGCGTACCGTTGGGCTCGCCAACAGGTCACGACAAGTTATGGCGAGCTGAACCATGCTGGTGGTACACGCGCTGGATTCGTTGTTCTGGGGATGGGAAAGCTCGGCGGTGGAGAACTGAACTTCAGTTCGGACATCGACCTTGTGTACCTGTACGAATCGGACGAAGGGCAGAGTTCCGGTGGCCCTGGGGGGGCGCTCCCTCCTCGAGCGTACTTCACGCGGGTGGCGGAGTTGTTGACCCGCGCCTTGCAAGAGGTGACGGAGCGCGGATTTGCGTTCCGTGTCGACTTGCGTTTGCGACCGGATGGCATCAATGGCCCGATCGTCAATTCTGTATCCAATGCATTGCTCTACTACGAGTCCTATGGCCAAACTTGGGAGCGCACTGCGCTGCTCAAAGCACGACCGATTGCTGGAACGCTCGAGCTAGGCGAGCGCTTTTTGCAGGAGGTTCGGCCGTTCGTCTTCCGCCGCTACCTGGATTACGGCACGCTCGAGGACATGCAGCGCATGAAGGCACAAATCGAAGGGCACCTGGCCAGGAAATCCAACGAGTGGAACGTGAAGCTCGGACGCGGCGGCATTCGGGAAATCGAGTTTATCGTGCAAACGATGCAGCTCGTGCACGGCGGGCGGGACGAACGTGTGCGCTGCCGCCCTACCTTGGAAGCTCTCGATCGGTTGGCGCGCTATCGGTACCTCCCGGAACCGGATGCTGCGAGTCTGGCGGAAGCGTACCGTTTTCTCAGAAACGTGGAGCATAAAATTCAGTTGGTGGCGCAGCGCCAAACCCACGCCGTTCCTCGCGAGGAACGCGAACAGGAAACCTTGGCGCGGCGTGTGGGTTACCGGGGCGAACAAGCACGCCAACAGTTTTGGGTGGATTTGTCCCGGCACACGAGCGCTGTGCGGGGCGCCTTTGAGAAACTCTTTTTTCAACCTGCGGCCGAGCGACGTGCCCAGGTGGACGACACGGAACAAAAAATTCTTGCTGCCTTAGGCGACCCGGAGGCAGCCCTGGCCCTTCTGGCTTCGTTGGGCTTTCACGACCCAGCGCAATGCTACGAACACCTTCTGCTATTGCGTGACGGCCCAGCCCACGCACCCTCGAGTCCGCGTCGGAGGCAGGTGTTGTTCGAGATTCTGCCGGCGATGTTGGCGGCCATGCGCCAGGCTCCACACCCCGACCTCGCACTGCAAAACATGGCCAGCTTTGTCTCCGCAGTCGGTGCACGCACAAGTTTCCTCATGCTGTTGCGAGAAAACCCGGGCACGATGCGCATGCTCGTGCAACTATTCGCCACGAGTCAGTACCTGGCAAACCAGTTCATCCGCCACCCGGAACTGCTGGATTCCCTCGTGCGTGCGGATCTCGTCCGGATCCGGAAAGCCAAGGATGAACTGGCCGCGGAACTCGCGAGTGCACTCGACGCCGCGGAAGATTTCGAGGGAAAGCTCGACGCGCTGCGGCGCTTTCGCAATCAGGAATTTTTGCGCATCGGCATCAACTGCGTGCAGGACCTGCTGGCCGACGAAGAAGTGGCGGAGGAGCTCACGCAGTTAGCCGAAGCGTGTTTGCAAGCTGCTGTGGATTTGGCCGTCCAGCAAACCCTAAAGCGCTTCGAACTGCCGAGGCTGCCTGGCCGGCTCGTGGTCCTCGGCTTGGGAAAACTGGGTGCGGCAGAACTGAACTTCAACTCGGACTTGGATTTGATTTTCGTGTACGACGGTGGCGAAGCTGAGCCTGGGGCGGTCACTCCTCACGAGGTGTTCACGTGGCTCGCGCAACGGTTGATCACCGTGTTGCAGGTACCGACGAAGGAGGGGATTGTATATCGGATCGACACGCGGCTCCGGCCCTCCGGCCATTCGGGGCCGCTAGTGTCTTCCCTGGCAGCGTTCCGCCACTACCACGAGCAAAGCGCGCAAGTGTGGGAGCGCCAAGCTCTCATCAAGGCGCGAGCGGTGGCTGGGGACGATACCCTAGGGCACGAAGTCGCTCGAGTCGTGGATGCCTTCGTGTATCGCGCGCCGCTGAGCAGGGAGGAGGTGCGGGAGATTCGCCGTCTGCGCGGGCGGATGGAGCGTGAGTTGGCACGGGAAGGGGCAACTCATGTGAACATCAAAACGGGAAGAGGAGGCCTGGTCGACATCGAGTTCCTTGTGCAGATGCTTCAGCTTTACTGCGGTTCGACGATGCCGGCGTTGCGCCAACGTGCCACCATGGCTGCGTTAGACGCGCTCGCCGAAGCCGGAGTGTTGCCGAAGGAGGATGCAGAGGTGCTGATGTCCGGATACCGATTCCTCCGCCGGCTAGAGCAAACGTTGCGGCTTTTGCACGACCGGCCGGTAGAAGATTTGGAACGGCACGATGTGGACTTGGTTGTGGTGGCCCGCCGCATGGGTTTTCGGGGTGAGGCTCAAGAAGCAGCACAAGCGCTTTGGCAAGAATACGGTGAGCGGCGCGAACGGATTCGGCGTTTGTACGAGTACTGGTTCGATCGTGCAGAAGGCGGTCAGGTGCACTGTTGCTCCGGTTGATTCCACAGGATTGGAAGTTTCGTTGACTGCATGGAAGCGCTGAGCTAGCCAAGCGGCGCACGAGGAGCGGTTGGTGGAAAAAACCGAGCAAATTTGGCTCGACGGCCAGTTCGTTCCCTGGGAGCGCGCCCAGGTTCACGTTCTCACTCACACGTTGCACTACGGGTTAGGCGTCTTCGAAGGGATTCGTTGCTACGAAGACAAAAATGGCCGCCCGAACATCTTTCGCTTGAAAGAGCACATCCGCCGCCTGTTCGATTCTGCGCACATTTTGGGAATCAAAATCCCTTTTCCCCAAACGGTCATCGAAACTGCGTGTGTGGAGACCATCAAAGTCAATCGCTTGCGGTCCGGCTATTTGCGCCCGCTCGTGTTCCTCGGCGATGGAGAAATGGGCCTCGCCGCGGTGCACAATCCGGTGCGCGTCGCGATCGCGGCTTGGCCGTGGGGGGCCTATCTGGGAGAGGAAGGCGTGCAGCGTGGCGTGCGTCTTCGTACGTCTTCCTTCCAAAGGATGCACGTGAACACGTTCATGACCAAAGCCAAAGCCGTGGGGAATTATGTCAACTCGATCTTGGCTGCGGTAGAGGCGCGTCAGGCTGGCTTCGATGAAGCGATGATGCTGGACACCGACGGGTACGTTGCCGAGTGCAGTGGAGAAAACTTGTTCATCGTTCGCAACGGTGTGGTGAAAACCCCGCCTCTGACATCGGTGCTCGAGGGGATTACGCGGGCCTCCGTGCTCGCGCTGCTCGAGTCGATGGGTGTCCCGTGGCGCGAGGAACGTTTTACGCGGGACGAAACCTACATTGCAGACGAGGTGTTCATGACCGGCACGGCAGCCGAGGTGACCCCGGTGCGGGAAATCGATGGCCGCGTGATTGGTGAAGGCAGGCCGGGCCCAGTGACTCGCGCGCTGCAGGAGCGCTTTCGAGCGGTCGTGCGTGGCGAGATCCAAGCGTATCGAGATTGGTTGACACCAGTCGACTGAGCTTTTCGCGTAATTTGAATTGACACGCGAGTGCGATGCGATTATAAGGCCGGGGCCTGGATGAGGGTGGTGTGGACGAAGAGGACAGCGCCGTTTGGCGAGCCTTGGCGACAGGGGGACGCGACGGAGGAACGGGGAGTGAAGGGTAGACTGAGCCGTTGGGTGGTTCGATGCGCCATCGTCACCTGGGTGGCTTCAGGGCTGCTCGCTCTGCCGGGGCGTGCGGACGTCAGTGTCGAGCGCGGTAGTTCGATTATCATCTTCCCCAAGGTGATTTCCGACGACGATGGCTTGCTGACCCGCGGCTTCCCCGTGGAAACGATCATTCAGATTTCCAATACCTCTAACTCCCTGGCGTTTGCCCACTGCTTTTACGTCAATGCCGCCCCGCTGGATCCGAGGCAGCCTCCAGGACCGTTCAACCCGCCGCAGTGGCAGGAAGTGGATTTTGATTTGGTGCTTACCAAACAACAGCCCACGTACTGGGTAGTGGGGCAAGGTCGACGGGTGGATCCGACCGATCCTCAGTGCAGCAGGGTGCCGCCCGTGTTCAGTTGTCCAAACGCGGGTTTCGATCCTGGGGCCATCCCGGCAGTGCCCCCGAATTTTCAGGGCCAGCTGGTATGCATCGAGGTCGACTCTGCGGGTGCACCTTTGAATGGGAACCGCTTGAAGGGCGAGGCAACACTGGTCACCCCACGCTCCACGACCGTGAATGGAGTCACGATGCGCCAGGGCGAGGTGAGTAAGTACAATGCAATTGGGATTGCGGGTCTGAACACGGATACGAACTCGAACGACGGCGACCTGACGTTGTGTATCGGTGGCAACCCTCGCCCGGGCTGCCCAGCCGGTGCAGAGTACAATGGATGCCCCGATACAGTGATCGTGAATCATTTCGGCGAGCGGGCCACGATGCCGGCCCTGCCAGCGAACGATATTCCCAACTCTCGGGTGGAAACCGAGGTGACCCTGGTTCCCTGCACACAGGATTTCGAGAACCAGGTTCCCGGCAGCGTTGTGGTGCAGTTCCGCGTAACGAACGAGTTCGAGAATTTATTTTCCGCTAGCACGACGGTCACGTGCTGGTCGAACTTTCGTCTGGCTGAAGTGGGGCGAATTTTCGACGCGAGTTTTCTCGGGACACGCTTTGCGCAGACGAGGATGACGCCTGGTGGAATAGAGCAGCCAGGGTTTCTCGGGGTTTCCGAGGAGTTTTACAACGATGGGCGGGGGGTGCTTTCCCGCGCTGCGCTCAATCTGCACGTAGAAGGAGTGCGGCCCGGAGGCGACGTCATTACCATCCCGGAGGTGGCGCCATGAGCCCGCGACTACTTGGGCTAGCTTGCCTCTCGTTGTTCGTCGCTGCGGGGGTGGTGCACGCGCAGCAAGTGGGGTCCGACCGAGCTGCTGCCATCTTGGTGTTTCCGAAAGTCGTCGTCGATACGAACAATAATGCAGGGCGCGGGCGGTTGGATACCCTGATCCGAATCAGCAACACGCTCAACAAACCGGTGCGGATGCAGTGCTTCTGGGTCAACGCGAACGGCCACTGTTTCAATGCGCCGGGGATCATCTGCGACCCAACACTGTTGCCGCGGGACGATCGATGCCCCGCAAATTCTGTGTGCGTGCCTGGTTGGCAGGAAACAGACTTTATTGTCCAGCTCACCGCCCGTCAGCCTGTGGCATGGCTTGCGTCCATGGGGGCGACGCTGTGTACGGACACCGCGGACCCAAACTTGCCATGTTTCCCTATCACCGGTGCCGGAAGGCCAAGTCCCACGAACAATTTGGAAAGCCGGGTTCCGGCCGTACAAGAAGATCCATTTGTCGGGGAGCTCAAGTGCATAGCGGTTGATCAGAACGATGTGCCGATCGAAGACAATGCACTGAAGGGCGAGGCGCTCATCGTACGCTCGGACGTGGCGAATAACACGAACTTCTTTGATGTGCGTGCGTACAACGCCATCGGAATTCCGGCTTTGGCCGGCCGGAACAACCGGGACAACGTGTTGATCTTAGGTGGAAACGGCGCCGAGTATGCCGGGTGTCCCAACGTGCTCATCTTGGATCACTTCTTCGATGGTGCCGTGGATCCAGTGGCTCAACAGAGCATATCTACGGCGCTGACGTTGGTCCCGTGTACCGAAGATTTTCTCACGCAGCGTCCAACATCGATCCCGGTTCAGTTCCTGGTCTTCAACGAGTTCGAGCAGCGGTTCTCGACAAGTTTCCGCGACTTCAATTGCTTCCGGGAATTTCGCCTTTCTGAGATCGACACGCGCGTTCCCACGTTCTCGATCTTTCACGCGGGTGTCTCTGGCACCCTCACGGGTCAAACTCGGATTCGTGGTGTTGCGGGAAACGACCGTACTCGGGGGCAAACCCTGCTCGGGGTGGCCGAGGAGATGCGCGCGAACGGCGGGAGCGCTGCGTTCCAAGTGCATATGCAGGGCACGCGCCCGCAAAGCGATTTTGTTTACTTGCCGTTGCAGTGAACGACCGTGCAAAAAGGCTCTTTTAGCTTGACAAGGTTGAATGGTGCAGATATAAGGCCGGCACTCAGTCGAGGGGTTCGCCCTGGCGAACACGGTGCGGCGTGATCGAAAGGAGGAGGGTAATGCGTAGGCAGCGAGGGCTAGTTGGGCTCATGGGACTCGCGGCGTTGGTCGGTTGGGGTGTTAATGCCCGATTGGCTGAGGCCCGCGTCACGACGGAGCAGAGCGCATCGATACTGGTGTTCCCGAAAGTATTGGCAACAGCCAGCCGGGACACGGTGATTCAAATCACCAACACCTCGAACAACATGCGGCATGCGCACTGCTTTTACGTGGATGGGTCACCGGTAAATCCCGACCTCCCGGTTGGGCCACTGAACCCACCGCGTTGGGTGGAAACGGATTTTGACATCTGGCTGACTCGGCAGCAGCCAACGCACTGGGTTGTTTCGACTGGCCGCTGGGATGACCCCACGGACGATTCGTGTCGGGGAGCGGTTTGCAACCCTGCGAACAGCGGGGGAAACAATGGTACGGCGGATTGTTGCGATGCTGGCTTCGATCCCGGCCGCATTCCGCCGATGGGTCCCAACTTTACCGGTGAGCTCAAGTGCGTCGAAGTCGATGCTTCAGGGTTCCCGGTTCCGGGCAACTCGCTCAAGGGCGAAGCAACGTTAGTAGATCGCGGCAACGCCTTTGACGTGTCGAAGTACAATGGCATTGGATTGAAGGGCTTCGACACCAATAACATGGACGGTGTCCTGTGCTTGGGTGGTGGCGTAACCGGTTCCTGTCCTTCCGGTGCGGAGTACGAGGCTTGCCCGCAGACGTGGATCCTAGATACTCCCTCGGTGAATGCAGCAAATCCTGTGTTGAGCACCGCTGAGCTGGGCAGCTCGACCGCGGTGAACTTGACGGTTGTGCCTTGCTCGCAGAACTACGAGACGCAGGAGCCGACCGCTGTGACGCTACAGTTCGCGATCACAAACGAATTCGAGCAAACGTTTTCTGCTTCTACCACGATCACGTGCTGGGCGAGCTACAACCTTGAGGAAATTAACCCGATTTTCGACGTCACTGCCGTAGGCGGGAACGTGCTGCAGACGCGTGTGCGCGCTGCTGCGGGAACGCCGCGTGGAATCATGGCGGTGGTGGAAGAGACGGTCACATGCACCAACTGTGGCCCGAACGTGAGCGCCCGGGTAGCGCACAACCCCCACAACAGCTTTGCGGACCAATCTGGTCAGGACGTGATCGTCATTCCTGCTGACCAGATCCAGGCCCCGTGAGGAGGCAAGCATGGGTAGGCAAGGGCGACGTCCAAGGAATGGGGAAAGGAGAATGAAGATGCGACAGGTTCGATGGGCTGGATGGACAACGGCGCTCGCCGCGGCCTTGTTGATTGGGGGGCAGACAAGAGTTCGTGCTGATATCGCCTCCGATAAGCCGGCGGCCGTGGTTGTGTATCCGAAGGTGCAAGTGAGCGGCGCGAACGGGGTGGATACGACGATTCGGCTAGCGAACACGAACACTACGAATCCTATTAACGTCCACTGCTACTACGTGAACGCAAGTTCTTACTGCGTGGGCGGAACCAACCCAGGTGAGAACTGCACCTTGTCTCCGACGGTGTGCCAAGGAGGCGGGGTGTGTTTGCCGAGCTGGCAAGAGACGGACTTCCGGATCGTTCTTACGGCCGGGCAACCGATCGAGTGGGTCGCCTCGGAGGGGCTCTCGGATAACGCATTGCCGCTTCCGCGTGGAGTTTGTGTCCGCAACCCAACGCGGCAGTGCGGTTCGGATGCGGACTGCAATCCCTTCCCTGGTGGTACCTGCACGCAAAGCAACGCGGGTACGCGAATTCCGCCGGTGCCAGACGATCCATTCATTGGCGAACTGCGGTGTATCGCGATCGATGCGCAGGGAAATCCCATTCCCCGCAACGACTTGAAGGGTGAGGGGCAAGTTGTCACCTTTCCTTCCGACGGTGTCGCCGTCCTGGACATTGCCGGATACAACGCCATCGGAATTCAAGCTACGGGGCAATCGGATGGCGTGGCAAATCAGCTTGTGTTGGGACCCGGTCGAAGCGGTGAGTACAATGGGTGCCCGAATTACCTGATCGTAAATCACTTCTTCGATGGGGCAGCCAACCCGGTGCCCGGGACCGATGCAACGATCAATACCAACCTGGTGCTAGTGCCATGCTCGACGGACTACCTGCGGCAGATTCCTGGTCTGGCGGTAGCACAGTATCTGGTGTTCAACGAGTTCGAGCAGCGCTTCTCGACGAGCCGGGCGGTGCGGTGTTACCAAGACATCCAGTTGAGCCGGATCGACACCGCGAACAGTGCCCGGTCCATTTGGAATGTAAGTGTTGCCGGCACTTTGACAGGGCAGACTCGGATTAACCCGATTGGCGTGCCGTCGACAAACCCGCCGTCCATCCCGAGCGGGTTACTGGGAATTGCGGTCGAGACGCACACCGCCTCTGCGAGACGAAAGAGTGCGGCGTTTAATATTCACATGGCTGGTGACCGCGATGCGGCGGACGTGATGATCATTCCGTAAAGGGTTGAAGCCCGTCTTCGCTGGGGAGGGCCGGCGGCCGCGAGGCCGACCGGCTCTTCTTGTTTTTAAGGGTACCTACCGCGGTAGGCGAGCGTAAACGAAATCGAGAACGCGTTCCTCTAAACGGGTATTGTGTAGGCGGTTGTATTCTTGAATACCGGTGGGACTGGTGACGTTGACCTCGGTGAGGAAGTCGCCGATTACGTCGAGACCGACGAAGTAGAGGCCGTCCTGACGTAGACGCGGTGCAAGGGTTTGGGTGATGTGGTAGTCGCGGGCAGTGAGTTCCGTGGCAACGACAGTTCCGCCCACGTGAATGTTTCCGCGGTGGTCGTCGGCGCGAGGGACCCGAAGGATGGCGCCGATGGGCACTCCGTCGAGCACGAGGATGCGTTTGTCTCCCTTGCGTACCTCCGGGATGTATTGCTGGGCCATGACGTACCGCCGGCCTTCTTGCGTGCTGAGTTCGAGGAGTGCGTTCAAGTTGCGGTCGTCCAGAGAAGCAAGGAAAACACCACTCCCGCCGCAGCAGTCGAGCGGCTTGAGGATTGCGCGGCCACCTTGGTCGCGCACGAAGTCTTTCAGTCGCTCGATGTCGCAAGTGACCAAGGTTGGTGGGATGACAGTGGGGAAGTTCAAGATGTAGAGCTTTTCATTCGCTTCGCGGAGGCCGCTCGGAGCGTTAAGCACGAACGTGGCGCTTGGGTCCGTGCGGCTCAGCAAGTACGTGGCGAACAGGTAGGCTTGATCGAACGGGGGATCCTTGCGCATGAAGATGGCGTCGTAGAAGTCGAAGGGTTCGACGCGTTCTTCAAAGCGTGCGAAGGCAGGGCCCTCCCGGCTAACCGTGGTGCGACGTGCTTGTGCGTAGCCGCGAGAACCACGAGCAAACAATTGCTCGATCGTACAAGTGTATACGTCGGCACCGCGGCGTTGGGCTTCCAGCATGAAGACGAAGGTGGTGTCCCGGTCCGGGAGGATCCGTTCCAGAGGATCCATGACAAACAGAAATTTGCGGCTCATGCTTCGAAGGTACGGGTGTTCCGGTCTCCACGCAAGGAAGGAAGCGCCGTCGAGGCGGAGACGCCAAGATCCCCCCAGCGAAACTGAACGAGGGTGAGTGCAGCCAACGCCGCGGTTTCCGCACGCAAAATACGTGGTCCTAGCGTGACGGCGTGGAACCCCCGCTCGTGAAGCAGAGCGGATTCTTCCGCGGTGAGACCACCCTCGGGGCCAACGGTTAACAGGACGCTCTTCGGTGGGGAGTCCACCGAAATCGCGCTCAACGCGCGCGCCTCTGGACCGAAATCGAAGAAGAGACCAAGGCTCGCATGGACCCTGGAGATCAGTTCCTCGAACGAATGAAAGAGCGAGAGTGTGGGCACGCGCAGGCGCTGGCACTGCTTGGTCACTTCGAGCAAAATCCGTTGCCAACGGTTGAGCCGTGCCCGCGCATCGTAGGAGCGCGACCGGGCAGATGAAAAGACAAGAAGATGATGAACCCCGAGCTCCGTCGCCTTTTCGAGTGCGCGTTCCAATCTTTCCGCACGAATGAGAGGAATGGCCAAGTACGTTTCGAGGGGCGATTCAGAAGACTCAGGAGGGGTATCGAGGCACCGTACGACAACGCTGCGAGGAAGGATGCGCTCGACCGCGCCATAACGGACCCCGCCGGTGCCATCGATGAGCCGTACGAGTTCTCCTACTCGCACGCGGCGAACACGTAGGTGCTTGGCTTCTTCGCCGCTGATCGTTGCGAACGGTTCGTGCAGGGACGCTGAGGGAACTAAGAATGTCGGCAGTGCCACCTTAGCCTCTCCGCAACCACAATGCGGCCCATTCGTCGCGCTGCCAGTGTCGCTCTGGTGCAAAGCCGTACGACGCGTACGCGTCGATGACGGCTGCCACGTCACCATCGAAAAACCCGGCACAAACGAGGTGCCCCGGTTGGCGGACCACTGTTGCCAGGCGCTCCGCCAATTCTTCAAGTGCATTGCGGTAGAGGTTCGCGGCAACGAGATCGTAGATTCCTTGGCCAAGCTCCCATGTGCTTTCGACGGTGACCGCAGCCTGTACGCCGTTGCGAGCCACGTTGTCTCTTGCGACCCCGAGAGCGATTGGGTCGATATCCGACGCACGGATCTCTGGTACGCCGAGCTTGGCCATGGCAATCGCTAGGATGCCAGAGCCTGTTCCCAGATCCAGAGCCTGCACGATGCGGTCGGTTGCCAGGACTTCTTCGATCAGTTCGAGGCAACCAACCGTGCTCGCGTGATGGCCCGTGCCGAAAGCCATGCCAGGCTCGATTGTTAGGGTCACGCGCCCAGGAGGCGAGTGCTCGTGCCAAGGAGGGGTGATCCAAAGGTGCCGGCCCACTGCAATTGGCTGGAACCATTGCTTCCACGAGTCGGCCCATTGCTCTTCGTTCACTGCGCGCCAGCGGACAACGGAATGGTCTGCTCGTAGCGCGCGGAGATACTCCCCCAATTCTTGCGCGGGATGCTCGGAGGAATCAGTCGGAAAGTAGGCGCGAATGAGCACAGAGTCGGCGCCCTCTTCGAGTTCCAGACCGGTCGACCCAAGCTCGAACATGCGGTTACAAATGGCCTCGCCCAGTTCGGGCGGTACACGAACTTCGACTTCGAACCAAGAGCGCATCTCGTTGCATCCCATTGCAGAATGCCTGCAGCGGCTCAACGCAACCTTGCTCGGAGTTGGCATTCACTTGCGCGCCAGACTAAATGCTTCGCCCATGTCTTCGCGTTGCTTGCGGATTGCTCACCGTGGTGCTTCGGGACATGCCCCCGAGCACACCCGTTCAGCGTTCGAGCTCGCACTCGAGTTGGGTGCGGAGATGATCGAACTCGACGTGCAGTTAAGTGCGGACGATGCGCTGGTGGTGTTTCACGACGCCCATGTGGAGCGTACAACCAACGGTACGGGTCGTGTGCGTGAGTTGACGCTGGAACAGTTGCGTTCGTTGGATGCCGGAAGCTGGTTTCATCCGCGGTTTGCAGGAGAGCGGATCCTCACGTTGGACGAAGTCCTCGAATTGGTGCGCGGTCGCGCCCTTCTGAACGTGGAGATCAAATCTCCTCGAGCGGACGGTTCCGTACTCATTCCAAGGCTGGTCGAAGTCCTGGAACGATACAATGCGATCGAGACGACAGTCGTATCCGCATTCGACTGGTGGCTGTTGGGAGACGTTCGGCAAGCGCATCCCACGATGCGCCTCGGCCTGTTGTGGAGCGACCCGCTGATCCCGTGGCCGTGGGACCGAGCGGAGAAAATTGGTGCTACGCACCTGCATCCCTTTTGGGCTGTCGTGAATCGCAAGGATCTCGAACAGGCCCACGCTCATGGTTTGTGGGTGAATGCATGGACGGTCAATGATCCTCCCACCATGGTCGAGCTCGTGGAGATGGGAGTCGACGGAATCATCAGCGACTTTCCTGATCGACTGGCACTGTTGGGGCAGGGTTGATTGTGCTGTCAGCGACCACTAGTGTGCGACGCTCTGTGAACATGAGCAAGAGATACGGAAAAGATTGCGGGGAAGGGGGGTGAGCGCTCTTTGGCAGGTGTACGCGTAAAGGAAAACGAACCGCTGGATGCTGCCATTCGCCGTTTTAAGAAGCAGTGCGAGAAAGCGGGCATTCTCGCGGAGCTGCGCAAGCGGGAGCACTACGAAAAACCGAGTGTGCGGCGAAAAAAAAAGGAACTGGCTGCAAAGAAACGTTACCTCAGGCGCATGGCGCGGGCAGGCTTGTGACCGGGAACGTTTTATGAGAAGCCAAGAACCATGCAGGCAACCGTGAACTGGGACATTGCAGTGTTGACGTTCCTAGCTCTCGCGGGTTTGCGGGGAGTGTGGCGAGGTTTCTTCCGGGAGCTTGGTTCCCTGATTGGGTGCGCAGCTGGAGTCCTTGTGGGCTGGAGTTACGGAGCCCCGTTGGCAGACCAGCTGCGGGGAGGAACCACGGGTGCCGCATCGGAGTTCGATGCGGCACTCGTGTTTTTGGTGGTGTTTGTTGGCCTTTGGATGGCGGGTGGCTTGTTGGGTTGGGCAGTGGAAAGAGTGTTCCGGTGGGCGGCATGGTCGTGGATTAGCGGGGTCGCCGGGTTTGCAGTGGGGTTGGTCAAAGGAGCCGCCATCGCTGGGGTATGTTTGTTGTTCTTAGAGCTCTTTGTGCCGCAGGCCGCCGAACAGGTGGAGTCGGCACCGGTTACACGGTGGTTAACCCACGTCGCTGGGGCGGCCGCAAGCTGGGTGGTTCAGCAAAAGGGAGCTCCTGCATAGCGGGCCGATGACTGCCGGTTTCGTTGCGAATGCCGTATTGGAAGAAATTCAGCGCCGGGTACCGATTGTCGAGGTAGTTTCCCACTACGTTACATTAAAGCGGCAAGGCCGGAACTACGTAGGGCTCTGCCCATTTCACACGGAGAAAACCCCCTCGTTCTCCGTGAGTCCTGAAAAGGGTTTGTTCTACTGCTTTGGCTGTGGTGCGGGCGGCAATGTCTTTACGTTCCTCATGCGGATCGAGGGGTGGGACTTTCGCTCGGCGGTCGAGCGATTGGCAGAACGTGCAGGTGTGCCTTTGCAAAGTGCCTCTCGGCAGGGGGCACGAACAAGCGAGCGCGAGCGTGCATACGCGATCTACCAGATTGCGGCGGAAGCCTTTCGTAGGTGCTTGGCAGGAACTTCTGGACAGCTCGCGCGTGCATACTTGAAGCACCGCGGCATCACCCTTACCGCCGCGGAGACCTTTGGCATCGGTTTCTGCCCCTCAGGTGCGGAGCTTCAGCAGGCGTTGGCCCGTGAGGGCGTTTCTGTGGCTGAGGCCCGGCGCTGGGGTTTACTCGGGGAAGCAAGGGACGGCAGATTGTATCCTCGCTTCGCCGGGCGAGTGATGTTTCCGATTCGCAACTTAACTGGAAACGTGGCTGGGTTTGCCGGGCGTACGATCGCAGACCAGACCCCGAAGTACCTGAACTCTCCGGAAACCGACATCTTCCGTAAAGGCGAGATGCTGTTTGGACTGTTCGAAGCTCGCCAGGCGATCCGTGAGTCGGGCCGCGTCGTCGTCGTTGAAGGTTACTTGGATGTGGTGAGCCTGGCGCAAGCGGGGATCCGCGAGGTGGTGGCGACCATGGGCACGGCACTCACGGGAGCACAGCTCCAGTTGTTGCGCCGCTTCACGGACGAGGTCCTGGTGTGCTTCGACGGGGACGACGCCGGTCGCCGCGCTGCAGAACGGGCGTTTATCGTGGCAGCACAGGCTGGGGTGTGGGCAAAAGCGGTGTTTTTACCCCAAGGGGAAGATCCAGACTCCTTCGTTCGCAGCTCCGGTGCGGAAGCTGTCTTGGCGGCGTTCGATCGGGCGGTGCCGCTGGCGGATTTCTTTTTCGAGCGCAAGGCCCCGGCCCCTGGAGCGAGCCTTGCGCGGCGTGCACGTGCAGTGAGCGAAGTTGCCGATGTATTGCAAACGGTCGAAGACCCCGTGCTTTGGGAGTTGCTGGTGCGGCGGGCCGCGGAGTTGCTGGGCGTGGATGAACATCTCTTACGCGGCCGGGCCACGCGGCAAGCGGGGCAGTCAGCTCTGCCACCTCCGGTCCCAGTCAGGGCGGAACAAAATGCTCGGCCGGAGGAGGTGACCCTTGTACAAGCGATCGCATTGAGCCGAGAAGCCGCTGAGGAAGTCGCGGCAAAGAATGCATGGAGTCTTTTTGCCTCACCCGATTTGGCGAGCGTAGCAAAACAGCTCGCGGAAGCATGGTCGCGGGCGGAAGACCCCCTGGGAGTGTTGCATGCGCTCCCGCTAGAGATTCAAAGCGCAGTTGCGGAGTACGCTGTGGGTCGCGGGCCGCTGGCCGGGGCGAACTTGGTGCAGGTAGCCCGCGATTGTGTGGCCAAGCTGCTTCAACGGCAGCGCCGGCGACAATTCGAGGTGTTGACGGCCGAGTTGCGGGCGGCAGAGCGGGCGGGGGATGCTCAGCAGATTGCAGTGCTGGCCGAGCGCCTGCGGCAACTCCGGGAGCAACCCGAACAAGCATGAGGGAGATCCGTCCTGTGCGTCGTGTATTGCAGCAGGTGGAAGTTGTTGCGAACACAGAAAGGTACGGGAAGACCCAAAGGCAGCCGGGCCCATAGCTCAGATGGTTAGAGCCGCCGGCTCATAACCGGTAGGTCCCAGGTTCGAGTCCTGGTGGGCCCATATCCAAAAGGGAAAAACGGCAGTAGAAAGCAAAACAAGCTAGGAGGAAGGAAAAACAAATGCCAGTGGACTCAGCACTCGCGCAATTGGCGGCCCTGCAAAATTTAGATCGCCGGCTTCGCGAAAAAATGGAGCGGCTCGAGGGCTTGCGGGCTCGTGTGCACGAGTGGCAGGCGCGGCTGGATTCGCGCCGGGCTTCCGTTGCTGCGTTGCGCGAGCAGTTCCAGCAGCTCGATCGTCGCCGTCGGGATTTGGAGCGTCGCTTGGAAGAGGAAGACATGAAAATGCGCGACCGGCGGATGCGCTTGCAGCGGGTGCGCAACGAACGAGAATTGCAGGCGCTGCAGCGAGAAATCGAGCTCGGGAAACAAGCAAACCAGCAACTGGAAGCGGAAAGTTTGCAGCTCCTCGAGGCCATGGAGGCGTTGCAGCAACAACTGAAGGCGGCGGAAGAAGACCAGCGGGCCCTGGAACACGAGTTCCGCGAGGACAGTGCTCGGCACGAGGCGGAGATTCAACAGTTGGGGGAGGATATCGAGGCCATTCGGCGCGAAAGAGAGGAGCTTGCAAAGACAATCGACGGCACATTGTTGCGACGGTACGAGCAAATCTTCGAACGCCGCGAGGGCTTGGCAGTCGTGGAAGTGCAGGAGGCAATCTGCACCGGGTGCCACATGAACCTCTCGCCGCAATTTTTTATCGAGCTCCAGCGCGGTGACGAAATACGGCTGTGCCCGAATTGCCATCGGATCCTGTACTTCAGGGTCGACCGCGGTGGCCAAGACGCTTAACGTTGGCTAAGTAGCACCATCACTGGAGAGGGCCGGGCGGTCGCTCGGGTGTTTCCCGGGAGGAAAGTCCGGACTCCGCAGGGCAAGGTGGCCGCTAACGGCGGCCTCGAGTGATCGAGGGAAAGTGCCACAGAAAAGAGACGGCTGGTAGGCTTCTCCTACCGGATGCGGTGAAAACAGTGTGGCAACGCACTAGCATTCGGGGTAACTCGGGTGCTTGGCAAACCCCACCTGGAGCAAGACCGAAGAGAGGGCGCGCGGCCCGCGCACACCCTCCGGTGCGTCGCTTGAGGCGGTTGGCAACAACCGTCCCAGAGGAATGACCGCCACCCGGCTCCCGCAGCCGGGAACAGAATCCGGCTTACAGGCCCTCTCCTTTTTCTTGGTTGCCCATCGGGACGTACACGGACTCGGCGCTTTGTTCGTCTTCGTTCGAGATGCCGCGGTCACGGCTTCTTCATGCTTGCCGCCCCCTACGGGCACGGTAGGGGCGCAGCAATACGGCGCGGCCGCACCGCGCATCGCAGTCCGACATTAAAATCCGCCCGCCGTTCCCTCCGTCCCCTCGGTTCACGGAGGATGTATCGGCCGTGCGTACTGCATCGTCCGGAAGCCGGGGCGACGGCCGTGTTGCGAACCTCGGTTGTCCCCGCTCCAGCCGGAGTGCTGCGCCCTCATTTTGGAGGGCAAGCGGAGGCTCGAGCGCTCCAGTCGGACCACACTTCGCGATTGACTTGGGACCGTGAGTTGTTGTACACGGCGGCGCAAAGTGGAAAAAAGTGGTGGCTAGTGGAGCAAAACGTCCATAAGGTGGGAAATGTTCAGGGGCACGTTCGAACATACGGTGGACGAAAAGGGTCGGGTAAGCGTGCCGGCTCGTTTCCGCCTATATCTCCAGGCCATCAACGACCTCCGTGTGGTCATCACGAATTTCCAGATCGAAGGCGTTCCTTGTCTCGACGTGTACCCCTATGCGGCGTGGGTGAGACTGGAGGATCAACTCCGCGCCAAGCCGCAGTTCGACCCCCGCGTTCTCAAGTTCATTACCTACTACGTTGGCAGCGCTCACGATTGCGAACTAGACAAACAGGGTCGCATTTTGCTCCCGCCAACGTTGCGAGAATATGCACAGTTGAAGCGGGACGTGGTCTTCAATTCCGCCATCGACAAGTTTCGCATTTGGGACCGCGACAACTGGCGCAAGGTGTTCATGGCCGCTGGCGCGGAGCTAGCGAACCAGCCTGAGATCTTGGAGCAGCTGGGAGTCTAGCGATGGCGATTGCCCGAACAGCTCGGCAGCCCGTCACGGTAGAAAGCTTGGTCCGATCCTCGAGGCCGCGGACGATGGCTCTTGCGGACTTGCACGAACGCAGATGGCTCGTCCGCTTGGGTCTTGTAGCGGTGGTTCTCGCCTGTGTTCTCGCGATTGCGAACGTTGCGATTCGCTTACGTGTTTTCGATCTGGCGTACCGGATCGAGGTAACTCGACAAGCTCTCCTGCAGGCAGAGTTGGAAAGCCGAGAACTGCAGGCGCAAACGGCTCGTCTCGAGGATCCTGCCCGATTAGAGGAACTTGCCCAACGATTCGGACTGAGACGGCCAAGTGCCTCGGAAAAGGTGGTGCTGCCGTGAGTCCAGGCCCGTCGTTGATCGAGCAGAGATTGCGCGTTCTCGCTTGGCTTGCCACATGTGTTTTTGCACTGTGCTTCTTGCGCGCGGTAAGCCTCACGATCTGGTGGTCTGACTTCCTTCAAGCACGGGGTCGTTCACAACACGTGCAGCGGGTTCGCATGCCGCCGGAACGCGGCCCGATCGTGGACCGCAACGGCCAGCTGCTCGCAATTTCGGTGTCTTCCGGTGACGTATATTTGCAGCCGAAAAAATTTGATCCTCGCAATGCAGCGAACGTGGCACATGCTCTCAACTTGCCGGTGGAGGAAGTGCTGCGCCGGGCGACCTCTTCCGCCTCGTTCGTTTGGCTGAAACGGAACGTTGCCGCCGAGGAACTCGACCGTCTGAGCCAGTTCAACGTACCGGGCGTTGGCGTAGAGCCTGTGCGGCGTCGCACGTATCCGTTTGGTCACTTGGCTGGGCAGCTGTTGGGGACCGTGGGCGTGGACCTCCAAGGACTCGGAGGAGTCGAGGCGGCGTACGATCGATTCTTGCGTGCGTCGGAGGCGCCGGAACGTGTGGAGCGGGATGCGTACGGGCGGAGGCTCCGTCGGGACGGGCAGGTGCGCACCCGACTGCAACCTGGCGCGCGGGTCGAACTCACGATCGACGCCAGTCTGCAACGGGTGACCGAGCAACACTTGCGCGCCGCAGTCGAGCAGACCCATGCGAAGCAAGGGCTTTCGATCATCGTCGACCCGCACACCGGGGAAGTGCTTGCGATGGCCCATTACCCGTTTTTCGACCCGAACGATCGCTCGCAAGCTACTGCGGATCACGCTCGCATCCGCGCGATCACAGACGTCTTCGAGCCAGGGTCCACCTTCAAGGCGTTTGTCGCTGCCGCTGGCATCGATCAGCATGTGGTGCGCCCCGAAGAACGACTCTACTGCGAGGGTGGTCGCTACCAAGTGGGGAAGCATACCGTTCGCGATCACGAAGGCTATGGGTGGCTCACGTTTGCCGACGTGATCCGCCACTCGAGCAATATTTGCACGGCCAAGGTTGGGGAACGTCTGGGCCCGAGGCGTCTCTACGAAGCCTTGCAAGGGTTTGGATTCCATCGGATCACGGACATCGACTTGCCGGGCGAGAAGGCGTATCCGCTGCGGCCGTGGGAAAAATGGGCTCGCATTCATTTGGTCACGACCAGCTTCGGTCAAGGCGTTGTGGTGACCCCCATGCAGTTGGTGACAGCTTACGCGGCCTTGGCCAACGGCGGGAAGCTGATGCGTCCGTATGTGGTACGCCGCGTCGTCGCGCCGGACGGCTCTGTCGTTCTCGAAAACCGCCCACATGTCGTGCGTGAGGTGGTTTCGGAGGAGACCACTCGGGAAGTTACTCGTTTACTCGAACTCGTGGTTGAAGGCGGCACGGGGAAGAAGGCACGACTCGAAGGAATCAAAGTGGCGGGAAAGACCGGAACGGCCCAGAAAGTAGAGCCAGGAACGGGCCGCTACTCGCCTCGCGACCGCGTCGCATCGTTTATCGGTTACTTTCCCGCCGAGGCGCCACGGTACGTGATTTTGGTGGTGATCGATACCCCGCGCACGGCGACTTATGGTGGCCTCGTCGCTGCGCCGGTCTTCAAGGAAATCGGCGAGTTCGTCGCCGATCGCTTTGGGCTGCGGTTGGCGACGGCGCCGTCTCTTCCCCCGCCAGTGCTTACGAGCGGAACTCCCTCCCTGCGGACGGTAAGCTGGGCGCGGGAAGAGACGCTTCTAGGCATGCCGAGTTTCCTCGGGCTCAGCTTGCGCGAAGCGCTGCATCAAGCCCGACTCGGAGGCTGGGAGGTAGAGGCGGAAGGTTGGGGGTTTGTGACTGCACAAGACCCACCTCCTGGAGCGACGAGTGCTCCAGATCGCAAACTGCGGCTGCGGTTGGAGCCTCCTGTGGGCTGAATTATGATGAGCGCTTTACCGTACGCGGCGAAAACGAGCATACCGATGCAGTGGACGATTGGAGAAATCCTCCAAGCCACCGGAGGCCAAAGTGCCCTGCCGCCCGAGCGTGTCGTGAGCGCGATCGTTACGGATTCGCGGGCTGCCGCTCCGGGGGCTGTGTTTGTTGCACTGAAGGGTGAACGCCACGACGGTCACGACTTCGTGGGCGCAGCGCTGTCGCAGGGCTGTGAAGCAGCACTCGTAGAGCATGTTCCCCCCGGCGTTCCGCGAGAGAGATGCCTTGTCGTGCCCGACACCCTGACAGCTCTTGGTGACGTGGCCGGGTGGACTCGACAGCGCCAAGGTTGGCTCGTTGTGGGACTGACGGGGTCGACCGGTAAGACCACCACGAAGGAAATGATCGCGAGCATTTGCGCGAGCGCGCGCGGCGCGGACAAGGTCCTGAAGACCAAAGGGAACTTCAATAACCTCGTGGGTTTACCCATCACGATTCTCCAAGCGGCTGGCACTGAAGAGACCGCAGTGCTGGAAATGGGCATGAACCGTTTTGGCGAAATCCGTCGGCTGGCACGGATCGCGAAGCCAAACATTGCCCTCATTACGAACATTGGCCTTGCCCATGCGGCTGGGGTTGGCGGAACGCAGGCGGGGGTGGCGCGCGCCAAGGGCGAACTGATCGAAGAGCTGGCGGCGGACGCAACGTTGGTCGTGAACCTGGAAGACGAATGGGTTTGCCGTTTGGCACGCGGTTTTACCGGCCGGAAGATTGGGTACGGGGCAGGGGGCGAGGTGCAAGCTCACTGGGTTCGTGACCTAGGGGCTGATGGCGTTGTCTTTGAGTTGTCCGCAGCGGGCGCAAGGGCGCGCGTGCGGCTTCGATTGGTAGGCACACATAACGTTAGCAACGCCCTAGCGGCTGCGGCCGTGGGGCTTGCCATGGGCTTTCGCGTTGAGGTGATCGCCGCCGGTCTGGAGGCTGTGGATGTGGTGGATGGCCGGATGGTGGTGGTGCGGTTGCGGAATGGGGTGACCGTCGTCGATGACACCTACAACGCGAATCCGTCCAGCGTGGAGGCCGCCCTGAAAGCGCTTCGGCGCTTTCCAGGGCGGCCGCTGGTGGTGTTGGGTGAGATGCTGGAGCTGGGCGGCGAGAGTCGGCGCGCTCACCAGCAAGTTGGTGAGCGCGCCGCGGCTCTCGATGTACGGTTACTGGTGCTCCTTGGGGAGGAGACCAAGGCAACAGCCGAAGCCGCGGTAGCAGCTGGGCTTGCTCCGGATCGCGTCCATCACTGTGCAAACCACGCCGAGGCGGCAGAGCTGGTACGGCGCGTCTGGCGCAGTGGCGATACGGTTTTGGTGAAAGGATCGCACAGTTTGCATATGGAAGAGGTGGTACGATTACTGATTCACTCCGGGAATTCTAGCTGATGCTGTATCACCTCTTGTTTCCGCTGCACCAAACCATCTCGGCATTCAACGTTTTTCGTTACATCACCTTTCGATCGTTGATTGCCGCATTGTTGGCGCTGGCGATTTCCTTTGTGCTGGGCCCCTGGCTGATTCGTCGCTTGCGTGAGAATCAAGTCGGCCAAACGATTCGCCCAGACGGCCCCGAACGGCATTTGGCAAAAGCCGGCACCCCGACGATGGGCGGGACTTTGATTTTGTTTTCCTTGCTTTGCTCCACCTTGCTGCTCTGCGATCTCACGAACTTCTTTGTCTGGCTCGCGGTAGGCGTAACAGCTGCGTTTGGGGTGATCGGGTTCGTGGACGATTACCAAAAAATCCGCCGGGGAAGGGGCCAGGGACTGAGTGGGCGACAAAAGCTGGCCGCACAGTTTGTTGTTGCTGCTCTTGCAGCCGGGTTGCTGTTTACCCGACCAGGGTTCCCGACGGAGTTGTACGTGCCGTTCTTTAAAAACATCCACCCGGAGCTTGGTTGGCTCTACATTCCGTTTGCGATGCTGCTCATTGTCGGCGCCTCGAACGCGGTGAATCTGACCGATGGTCTCGATGGTCTTGCCATCGGGCCGGTAATGACCACCGCCTTTACGTACGGAATCTTTGCGTACATCGCTGGAAGCCCCCGGCTGGCGGAGTATCTCCAAGTTCCTCACGTCGCGGGTGCAGCAGAGCTGGCCATTTTTTGTGCAGCGTTGATTTGTGCTGGACTGGGCTTTCTTTGGTTTAATGCCTATCCAGCCAAGATGTTCATGGGCGACGTTGGCTCGCTGCCGTTGGGTGCGGCGTTGGCTACGGTGGCCCTGATTACCAAGCAAGAGATTGTGCTGGCCATCGCTGGCGCGGTGTTCGTTGCGGAAGCGCTTTCCGTGATCTTCCAGGTTACTTCGTACAAGCTGCGCCGTAAGCGCATCTTTCGGATGGCCCCCGTTCACCACCACTTCGAACTGCTGGGGTGGCCGGAACCACAGATCATCGTCCGGTTCTGGATCGTGTCAGTGATTGCTGCACTTCTGGCGTTAAGCACGCTGAAACTGCGATGAGTTGGTCGTGGAAGTCGAGGCGCGTACTTGTCTTGGGTGCTGGACGCACCGGAGTGGCAGTCGCGAACTTCTTGTGCGCGCGGGGGGCCCGCGTCGTGGTGGCAGACCGCAAATTTCCGGACTCGGGTGGTCACGCACTCCCGCAGTCGGCGGAACCCATTTCTGAAGCAACGGCTCTAGACTTGGTTTCCCAGGTCGAGCTTGTGATTCCCAGTCCGGGTGTTGCGCCTAGTCATCCCGTCCTTCGCCGTGCTCGCGAACGCCATACGCCCGTGTGGAGCGAGATCGAGTTGGCGTTTCGTGAACTGCACGTGCCCCTGGTGGCGATTACCGGAACCAATGGGAAAAGTACGACGACCGTCTTGGTCGGCGAGATTCTTCGTGCGGCTGGCCATCGTGCCTTCGTCGGAGGCAATTTGGGTACCCCCCTGATCGAAGCTGTTGATGACCCGAATTGGACAATCGCTGTAGCGGAGGTTTCGAGTTTTCAGCTCGAGTGGGTGGAAATGTTTCGCCCACGCGTCGGCGTGTTTTTGAACCTCACTCCCGATCACCTGGATCGTTATGCCGACCTCGACGCCTACGGAGAGGCAAAGATGCGGCTGTTTGCTCGGCAGGATGAGCGCGACGCAGCCGTGCTGAACCGCGACGACCCGTGGATCTGGTCGCGCCGGCGCGAGATCCGTGCTGTGGTCCGCTGGTTTTCACTCTCCTCCAGTGCAGCCGACGCATTTGCTGACGGGACCGTGGTAACCGTGCGCGGGGGGCCGGGTTCTCCGTGGCGCATGGATTTGGCACCTACCGCGCTGCAGGGCGTGCACAACCGCGAAAACGCCATGGCTGCCCTGCTGGTTGCGCGAGAGCTGGGCGTGTCCATGGATGCAGCCTCGGCGGCGCTTGCGTCAGTTCGCCCGCTCCCTCATCGGCTGGAGTTCGTACGCGAGTGGCATGGGGTGCGGTTTTACGACGATTCCAAGGGAACCAACGTGGGCGCTGTGGAGAAGTCGCTTTTGAGCTTCCCGGGAAACATTGTGTTGTTGGCCGGAGGGTACGACAAGCAAGGCGATTTTCGTTCTCTCGTTCCTCTGCTCCGAGAACGGGTACGGTACGCGGTGTTTTTTGGCGCGGCTGGCCCGAAATGGGCACAGCAAGTTGGCGCGAACGTCCCGCACACGGTCGTTTCGGGGCTGAAAGAAGCTGTCCGAGAAGCTGCACGCGTTGCGAATCCGGGCGACGTGGTTTTACTGTCTCCAGGCTGCGCCAGCTTCGACGAGTTTACCGATTACGCTGATCGCGGGCGCGCATTCCGCACATGGGTGGAGGAACTCTAATGGTCCCGACGTGGCTAGCGGATCTCCGCACGGGATACTCGCTGCACCACGCACGCACTATGCCGGCGCGTCGCTTGTACCACCCAGACCCATGGCTGATCGCAGCCGTTGGTGCGCTGCTGGCGTTAGGTGTCGCGATGGTTTTCAACGCGAGTTACTTCTTTGCACAGGAGCATTACAACGATCCGTTCTATTTCTTTCGCCGCCACGTGGCTTACGTGGTCCTGGCTGTTGCCGGCGCGTTCGTGGTTGCACGCATCCCGTGGACGGTGTGGGAGCGATGGGCGGGCGTCATGTTGCTCGGGGCTCTGGCGGTATTGGCTTTTGTGCTTGTGGGAGGAACGTCTGAAGGGGGCGCACGACGCTGGGTCAGCTTGAAGTTTGTCCCGCTTACCGTGCAACCAAGCGAGTTCGCCAAGACCGCCTTAGTGGTTTACCTTGCCCGCTACCTTGCGCATCGAGGAGACAAACTTCACTGGTGGTGGGGTGGATTCCTGCCGCCAGTGTTCGTGAGCGGGCTCGTCGCGGCTTTGCTGTACAAACAACCCGACTTTGGAACGGCGGTGATCCTGCTGGCCACCACTGCCGCGATGTTGTACGCCGCTGGGGCTAGACGCATCCACATGGTTAGTTTGGCAGCGGTTGGAGCGGTCGTTTTACTCGTGGGCATCGTCGCCGAGCCCTATCGGATGGCTAGAGTGGTCGGGTTTCGATCTGCTTGGGAACGAGCATACGGTGACGGATATCAGTTGGTGCAATCCATGATCGCGGTGGGCTCAGGGGGTCTCTGGGGAGTGGGCCTGGGTGCAAGCCAGCAGAAGTTGCTTTATCTTCCTGCCGCCCATACGGACTTCATCCTCGCGTTGATTGCGGAGGAGATGGGCCTGATCGGGGTGCTCTTGGTGCTGAGCTTATTTGGGGTCGTGGCATGGCGCGGCTTCCGCATTGCGCTAGCCCACGAAGAACCGTTCGTGCGGCTGCTTGCGGCGGGGTTGGTGATCTCGCTGCTGCTCGAGGCGGGGCTGAATTTTGCCGTCGTGCTGGGAATGGCACCGACGAAAGGATTGGCGTTGCCGTTCGTCAGCTACGGGGGATCTGCGTTGCTGGGAGCCATGCTGCGGGTGGGCATTTTGTTGCATTTATCGCGCTCAGCAGGTTTGTGATGCGCATGGTCGTTGCCGGTGGAGGGACCGGAGGACACTTGTTTCCTGGTTTGGCGGTGGCTGAAGCGTGGGTTCGGTCGGGGCACGGCCCGGTGTTGTTCGTGGGTAGCAAGCATGGGCTGGAGGCGCGAGTTGTTCCGGCAAAGGGTTTCGCCTTCGTCTCTCTTCCTGTACGAGCGGCGCGCGGGCGAGGGTGGTACGGTTGGTTCGAGTTCAGTGTGCAGGGCTCCCTCGCACTGTTCCTCGCGTGGAAAGCTGTAAGACGATTTCACCCGCAGGTGGTGGTTGGGTTAGGAAGTTATAGTTCGGTGCCAGTAATTCTGGCGGCTCGGGCGTTGCGAATTCCGGTGGTCTTGCTGGAACAAAATGCCCACCCGGGATTGGCAAACCGGCTGTTGGCTCGCTTTGCGAGCTGTGTTTGCACGGCCTTTGCCGAGTCGTCTGCCTTCTTTCCGGCAGGGAAGACTGTACACACAGGAAATCCGGTGCGCGTATTGACGCCGCGGCAAGAGGTCCCAAAACAGCCAAGCGAGAAATTCACGTTGCTCGTGCTTGGTGGGAGTCAGGGTGCCCGCTCGCTGAACCGGGCGATGGTGGAGGCCGCAGGCTTGCTGAAGAGCGAGGGTTGCGAGGTTTCCTTAATCCATCAGACCGGAGCGGCTGATCTGGAGTGGGTCACGCAGGAGTACGCTGCGACGGGGGTGCCCGCAGAGGTGCACGCGTTCATCGATGACATGGCCGACGCCTATGCGCGCGCCCACCTTGTGGTTTCGCGGGCAGGCGCAACGACGCTTGCCGAGCTTGCTACGCTTGGGAAACCGGCGATCTTGGTCCCGTACCCGTTTGCCGCTGACGACCACCAGCGGGCGAACGCCGAGGTGTGGGTGAAAGCAGGAGCTGCCGACATGATTTTGGATCGAGAGTTGTCCGGCCCATTGCTGGCGGCAAAAATACGAGCGCTGGCCTCGGATCGGCGACGCCTGGATGAGTTTGCTCGGAATGCTCGGAGGTTGGCCACGCCGGGAGCGGCTGAGCGGGTTGTGGAGCTGTGTGTTGCGGTAGGAAGCAAGCGATGAAACCTCTCTACAAACGAGCACGCAAAGTGCACTTCGTTGGAATTGGTGGCGTTGGAATGAGCGGCATTGCCGAGGTGCTGCTGCGGCTCGGCTACGAGGTAAGCGGCTCCGACCTGCGCGAAACCGAGACCACTCGTCGCCTGCAAGCATTAGGGGCCCGGGTGACGTACGGCCACCACGAGGACAACGTCCACAGTGGCGTGGACGTCGTCGTGATTTCCTCCGCCGTTCGATTTTCGAACCCAGAGGTGCTGCGTGCGCGGGAGTTGAAGATTCCCGTAATTCCCCGAGCCGAAATGCTAGCGGAGCTGATGCGTACAAAATCTGGCATTGCTGTGGCTGGCACCCACGGCAAAACGACTACGACTTCGTTGATTGCAGCGGTGCTAGATCGGGCGGGACTCGACCCCACGGTGGTGATTGGGGGCAAGGTCCATGCGCTTGGCGCGAACGCGCATCTCGGTAACGGGGAAATCATGGTGGCAGAAGCGGATGAAAGCGACGGAAGCTTCTTGTTGCTGTCTCCGGTGGTGGGCGTCGTGACCAACATCGATCCGGAACACTTGGACTTTTACGGCGACTTGGAGCGGGTGAAAAGCGCCTATTTGGACTTCATCAACCGCGTTCCGTTTTTTGGTGCTGCAGTCGTTTGTCTCGACGACCCAAACATCCGTGCGATCCTGCCGCAGGCGAAGAAACGCACAATTACATACGGCACCGCCCCGGATGCGGATTATGTAGCTCGCCAGTTGCGGGTCGACGGCCTCACTACAGCATTTGTGGCGGAACGGCAGGGCCACGAATTGGGGGAACTGGTCGTGCGAATGCCGGGACGACACCAGGCACTGAACGCGCTCGCAGCGTTGGCCGTGGCAACCGAGCTCGAGGTTCCGTTTGCCACGGTGCGCGAAGCCCTCGCGGAGTTCGGGGGCATTCACCGGCGCTTTGAGATTTGCGGAGAGGTAGAGGGGGTACTGGTGGTGAGCGATTACGGTCACCATCCCGCAGAAATTCGCGCGACACTCGCGGCAGCGCGGGAGGGCTTTCATCGGCGCTTGGTCGTGGTGTTTCAGCCCCACCGGTTTACCCGCACGCGTGATTTGTTCCCAGATTTTCTCACCGCGTTCGATAGTGCCGACGAGCTGTTCCTCACCGAAATTTACCCCGCAGGAGAATCGCCCATCGAGGGGGTCTCGGGCGAGGCCTTGTATCGCGCACTGAAACGCCGTGGCCATTTGGAGGTGGAGTTTGTCGCCGATGTGGCTCAGGTCGCGGACGCATTGGTGTCACGCCTGAAGCCTGGTGACTTGGTGTTGGTGCTCGGTGCGGGAAACGTGCACGAGGTGGCAGCGGATCTCCTGCGCCGACTGGGTAGCGGGAAGAGCGAGATGATCGTGCACTGAGGTCGTGAGCGATGGAGAGCCAAGCGAACGAAGTCGAGCTGAGGGCGCTTTTCGGAGGCCGCTTGCGGCAAAACGAACCGCTCGCGCGGCACACTTCGTTCCGCATCGGAGGGCCGGCCGATTACTGGGTCGAGGTCGAGAGCCCGGATGAAATTCGGTGTGTGCAGGAATGGGTGCGCGACCAGGGCATTCCCCTCTACATCCTCGGGGGCGGAACCAACGTGTTAGTCAGCGACCTTGGGGTGCGCGGGTGCGTGCTGCGCCTCGGGCGCAGCTTCGCATTCCTCGAGTGGAAGCCAAATGGTGGGTGCACGCACGTGCGCGCTGGGGCCGCTCTGCCACTAAAAAAATTGGTTCGTGAGGCTGTGGACCGTAACCTCACCGGCCTGGAGTTCGCCGAAGGGATTCCGGGCACGGTGGGCGGCGGGTTGCTGATGAACGCAGGCGCCTTTGGCGGAGAACTTGCCGACGTGCTGGTTGCGGTCGAGGTTGTGAGCCCGGCAGGGGCGTTCGAGCGGCTTCCTCGCGAGCAGCTCCGGTTTGGTTACCGGTACTTCGATTTGCCTTGTGGAACGGTCGTGACTTCTGCCGAGTTTGTGCTGCTGCCCGGTTCCCCTGCGGCGATCCGTGCTCGCTGTGAAGAAGCCAAGGCGAAACGAGAGCGCCACCAGCCGCGCGGTTTTCCCAACGCGGGTTCGATTTTTAAAAACCCACCTGGCCAGTTCGCTGGGCGACTGTTGGAAGCCGCAGGGCTCAAGGGGTACCGTGTTGGCGGTGCGATGTTCTCGACGCAGCACGCCAACTTTATCGTGAACCTTGGGGGTGCGAGAGCTGCGGATGTCCGCGCGCTGATGCTGGAAGCGCAGCGGCGTGTACGGGAACAGTTCGGCGTGGAGCTCGAGCCAGAGGTGCGATTGGTCGGGGAGTGGCGGGAATGAGAAATTGGCCGATGGCGCGCAGTGGGTCTCGCAGCGTTTCGCGGAGCTGGTCTCTAGCTCGCCGCGGCTTGGCTCTAGTTGCAGGTGCAATGGTACTTGCTCTTGCGGTTCGCTGGGGCCCGGAGCTGGCGCGAGGCGTGCGCACGCACCCGTACTTTCGCGTGGACTCCCTGGAACTCGAAGGAAACCGCCGGGTGTCGCGGGCGGAACTCGTGGCGTGGATCCAGTGGAAAGATGGAACGAGCATTTGGGACGTGAACCCTGAGGCCTTGCGCGAGCGCCTCGTGCAACACCCGTGGGTCCGTGGGGGGAGCGTGCATCGGATGTTTCCGCGGCGTCTCCGGATCTACGTTCGCGAACGGCGCCCCGTAGCCCTGCTGCAGGGCCGCGGGTCGTTTCAGTACATCGACCGCACCGGAAAGGTGTTAGGGCCCCTCCTTCCGGGGGAGACACCGAATTTGCCCGTGATCTCGGGCATCGACGAATTCGCACAGCAGGAATTGTCTTCCCTGAACGTGCACCGGGCCCTCAAATTGCTGCACATCTGCGAGCGATTGCGCTGCTTCGACGACGTCTCCCAGATCCACATTGGCCGGCGCGGACTCGTCGCCATTCCCATGCGGAGTCGCGTAGCCGTGGTGCTCGGCTGGGGAAATTTCGAACGAAAGCTCGAGCGTTCCGCACGCATTTTTGCCGCGTGGGAGACGCGGCCGGATCGGTTGCTCCAAGTCGACCTGACGCTGCCCAACATGGCCGTGGTGAAAATTGCTTCGCCCGAGCCGCAGCCGAAAGGTCGAGGAAAGCGCCGAACTGGCCGCGCAGAGGCGTAAAAGAAGTTTCTGGGCGGTGATGCTCTTTTCGTGAAAATGTGATAGGCGGCACTTCCGCAAGGACGTGGTGGTAGACGGCGTGGATTGGGCATGGCAAGGCGAGAAGAACTTTTAGTCGGCCTCGATGTGGGTGCGGCAAAAGTCGCGGTGGTTGTGGGGAAATCGAACGGCGATGATCTTGCCGTCCTAGGTCGCGGATTTCTGCCCTTGGGGACCGTCGGTAGTGCGCCCCTACTGGCGGCGCAGCGCCGCGGAACCGTAGTGGACTTGAAGGCGACCACCGAGGCGATTGTCAAAGCCGTGCACGAGGCGGAACTTGGCGCCAATTGTGGCATCCTCAGCGTCTTGGCTTCCATCGGTGGGGCGCACGTGCGCAGCGTCAATAGCCACGGGGTTGTGGCCATCAAGCGAGGCGAGGTGCGGCCAGAAGATGTTGAGCGTGTGCTGGAGGCCGCTCGGGCGCTCGCGCTTCCGGATGACCGCCAAGTTCTGCACGTTCTGCCTCAAGACTACGTGTTAGACGGACAGGAAGGGATCCTCGACCCGACCGGGATGTCGGGCATCCGGCTCGAGGCCCGCGTGCACGTGGTGACGGCATCCGTGACCGCTGCACACAATGTCCTGGCTTGCTGCCAAGGCGCGGGGTTGGATGTGGTTGGCCTGGTGTGGGCTCCGCTGGCAACCGCGGAGGCGGTGCTCACGCAAGAAGAAAAGGAACTGGGCGTCGCGTTGCTGGATTTCGGGGCGGGAACCACAGATGTGTTGGTATTCGACCGTGGCGCGCCGCGCTTTAGCTTTTCGCTGGGTCTCGGGGGAGCCGTGGTGACATCGGACGTTGCCCATGGCTTGCAGACGCCCTTTCACGAGGCCGAGCACTTGAAGGTGAGCCAAGGTTGTGCAGTGCGCGATCTCGTTGGAGCACACGAACGTGTGGAGGTTCCTGGGGTCGGGGGCCGGCCGCCACGGCTCGTACCACGAAGCGAGCTGGCGTGGATGATCGAGGCCCGCGTGGAAGAGATCGTCCAGCTGGTGTGGGATGAGGTTCGGAAGGTCGAGGCCGATCGATATCTCAACTGCGGCGTTGTTCTCGCTGGTGGCGGCGCAGCTCTTCCAGGACTCGACGTGCTTGTGCAGCGCGTGACCGGACAGCAGGTGCGCGTCGCCAAGGACCTCGTGCTCGCGAGCGACGACCTATCGGAAGATCCTCCGGCGGTACTCGACGGCATCTACGCTGGGGCCCTTGGGTTGTTGCGTTTTCATCTTCGTTCCCGGGGAGAGGAACTTGTCCCACAAACGAGTGCGCACCGCGTGTTCCGCGTCGTGAAAAGTTATTTGCGGGAGTTCGTCAGCGCCTTGCGGGCGTGACGAAGCCGGCGTGAGCAAAGGAGCAGAAGCAAGTTCAGGTCGTGGTCAAACGTTACCAAATGGGAGGAGCGGCGACATGATCGGGTTGGATGGTGAACTCAGTGACCGGAACGAGCTTGTAGGCGCGAAGATTCGCGTCATTGGCGTTGGAGGCGGCGGTGGAAATGCGATCAACACAATGATCGCGTCCGGGCTGAAGGGTGTGGAGTTCCTCGCTGCAAACACCGACTTGCAAGATCTAGCCGCAAATCTTGCGCCGACGAAAATTCCGTTGGGCACACGACTCACGCGTGGTTTGGGCGCCGGAGGCAACCCGGAAATTGGCCGCCAGGCCGCGCTGGAAGAGGTCGAGGCGCTGAAAAAGGCCCTGGCCGGTGCAGACATTGTGTTCCTTACGGCGGGCATGGGCGGCGGGACCGGTACAGGGGCGGCTCCGGTGGTTGCGCAGGTGGCCAAGGAGTCGGGCGCGCTGACGATTGGCGTGGTTACAAAGCCGTTTGCATTCGAAGCGTCGTTTCGGATGGCGCGGGCCGAGGAGGGCATCAAAGCTTTGCAAGAGCACGTGGACGCGTTGTTGATCGTTCCCAACGAGCGTCTTGCAAGTGTGCTGGATAAGGGCGTGCGCTTTGTTGACGCGTTTCGAAGGGTGGACGAAGTGCTGCTCCAGGCAGTCCGGGCAATTGCGGACTTGGTTACCGTGCACGGGCTGATCAATTTAGACTATGCCGACGTTCGCGCCGTGATGGCAGAAAAAGGGCTTGCTTTGATGGGATCGGCTGCTGCGACTGGCGAGGACCGAGCCATGCGTGCCGCGCAAGCTGCAATTAGCTGCCCGTTGCTCGAGGGCGTTGCCATCCAAGAGGCCCGGGATGTGTTGATTAACATCACGGGAAGCGCGGACTTGACCTTGGACGAGGCAGAGAACGCGGCGAACTTGGTCCGCGAGAGTGTCCACGAGGACGCCAACATCATTTTCGGAGCGGTGATCGACGAAACCCTAAGCGATGAAGTGCGGATCACCGTGATTGCAACGGGCTTTGCGCCAGCGAACAGCGCAAGGCAGCCCCAGGACGCTGCTCCCAAACTGGCTTCCCAAAAGGTGGCCCACGCGGCTGTGTCCCGCCAAGTGGTCACACCCTTGCACGGTCGCGGGGAGCCTAGGCGCAAAGTGTTTGTCGGCACGGTTGTGGACGATTCGGCTGGCGAGCCACGACTCGAACCGCCAGCGGCTGCTGCGATGGACCGTGCGGGAAGCGCCGAGGCGGGGACGGATGAACCTTACGTACTGCAAGAAGAGAGCGCCGAGAAAGACGACTTAGCGATCCCTGCCTTTTTGCGGCGAAGCCGCGGTTAACTGGCGGTTGCGCGTGCTTGCAATGCGGCTATAGCCGGGCTGGATGGAGGCCTGGCACCGGCCGTGAGCAAGTTTTCGCAGATGCGGGACTCGGGCATGACGCTTGCGCGCGAGGTGTGCCTGTTCCCAAAAAAGCGCGCCGGAGACCTGCGCATTTGCTTGCTGTATCCGAACCGGTATGCCGTGGCGATGGGGAACTTGGGCTACCAAGCGGTGTACGAGATCCTCGACCGCACGCCCGGCGTTGTTTGCGAGCGCGCTTTTCTGCCGGATGCCCCGAACAGCCGGCTTGGAAAGGGCGACTTGCGATCGTTGGAAAGCGGAACCCGTGTGAGCGAATTCGACGTGGTCGCATTCTCGGTGTCGTTCGAGACGGACTACGTCAACATCCTGTCGTTACTCGACCTTGCTGGACTGCCCGTTTGGAGTACCGAGCGGGACGAGCGGTGGCCGCTGGTGATCGCTGGTGGGCCCGCGGTGTTCTTGAATCCTGAGCCGATTGCCCCGTTCGTGGATTTGTTCCTCATTGGAGAGGCCGAAGAGATGCTTCCCGAGTTTGTGGATTTGCTCGGAGAGTGCCGCCTCGCCCACCGCACGGAGCTCCTCCTCGAGGCCGCCCGTCGCGTGGCCGGTTGTTATGTGCCGCAGCTTTACGAGCCCGAGTACGACGGGCCGAAACTCGTGCGCCTGGAGTACAAGGGTCCGGGCTCCCCTCGGGTGGAGCGCCGGATCGTGTGGAACTTAGACCGTTTCCCCACAGCGTCCCGTGTCCTTGCGCCAGATGCGGTGTTCGGGGACATGTTTCTGGTCGAAGCGAGTCGCGGCTGTCAGTGGGGCTGCCGCTTTTGTGCGGCAGGCTACATGTATCGACCCTTGCGGAACCGTTCGGTTCCGGTTCTCGAATCTTTGGTGCGAGAAGGCTCACAATACCGTGGCACCGTTGGGCTGATTGGCGCCGAGATGGCGAGTGTGCCTGGCGTTGCGCGTTTGGCGCGCGTGGCCGCAGCTGCGGGCGCGCGGCTGTCACCGTCCTCCTTGAAGGCGGATTGTGTCACCCCGGAATTGGCTAGTGCCTTGGCTGCGGGAGGGAACCTGAGCGCAACGGTCGCGCCCGAGGCTGGTTCGGAGCGCATGCGCCGGGTCATCAACAAGAACCTCACCGAGGACGACATCGTGCGTGCAGCACGCTTGCTAGTAGGGGAGGGAGTACCAGACCTAAAGCTCTACTTTATGTTCGGCCTGCCCTCGGAAGAATGGGAGGACGTCGAGGCCATCGTGGCATTGGTGGAAAAAATTCGCGGTACGCTGTGCAGCGAAAACGGACAACGCTCGCGGGTCGGCCGAATTACAGTGTCGGCCAATCCGTTCGTTCCGAAGCCGTGGACCCCGTTCCAGTGGGACGGAATGATGCCATTGCCGGAATTGAAGAAGCGTGCTCGGTTCTTGCAGCGCGCGCTGGAGCGCTTGCCGCGAGTGCGTTGTGACTACGAGTCGCCACGCGAGGCGTTCTATCAGACGCTTCTTTCACGGGGCGACCGGCGCGTCGCCCACTTCCTCGTGGCAGTGCGCGAAGCTGAAGGAGATTGGTGGCAGATGATTCGTGCCTGGTCGGGTAGAGACTCCGGCCGACCCGCGTGGGCCCGGAACCTGCCGGATCCTGCATCGTTCGTTCACCGGACTTACGACGAAAACGAACTTCTGCCCTGGGACTTCATCGACCACCACGTTTCGAAGCAGTACCTCCTCGCAGAGCGTCGCAAGGCGTACGCGGCTTTGCAGACTCCACCGTGCGATACGTCGACGTGTCGCTCTTGCCAGGCGTGCCCCGGATGATCCTCGGTAGCGGTATCGACTGGATCGAGGTTGCGCGGATCGCTCGCCTTTTGGAAAATCCGAGATACGGAAAGCGCTTTCGTGCGCGAGTGTTTACCCCCGAGGAAATTGCTTTTTGCGAACGCCGGAGGAATGCCTCCGAAAGCTACGCGGCACGCTTTGCTGCGAAGGAAGCAACGATGAAGGCGTTGGGCAGCTTCTTTCCCTGGCAAGAAGTGGAAGTAATTCGCGCACCGCGGTCTGCCCCGCAGCTGCGCCTGTACGGTCGGGCTGCCAAGCGCGCCCGCGAACTCGGTGTGTCACGTTTGTTTGTTTCGCTCTCCCACAGTCGGGACTTCGCGGTTGCTTGGGTGGTCGCTGAGGCTTGACGAACTCGGTGGTGCGAAAGGCCCGTGCTTCCGCCGCGTTGCGAGCAAGAGGAACACGACAGCCCAGAGACCGGTGAGAAACCCGAGGACCATCCAGACATTTTCGCGGTAGCCGCTCTGCCGGGCAAACACGCGGCAGAGAATGGCATCGAGCACGTGCACGAGACACAGTGTAGGCCAAAGCGAGCCCTCTTGGAGGGTGGGGGCGAGAAGGTAAAGGCCGCTTACGTAGCCAACGGTGGTTTCGAGCGATGGCACAACAGCTCCGCGCGGTCGCACCCTACGTTCTTCCGTGGAGTGTTGCAATCCGTGGTCGTGGCCGAGCCACCGCTGCGGCTCGGCAGGGCTCGACGCACCCCATGGTTGACCACAGCGCACACCGCGCGATATGCAGCGGCGCATGTCCACGAAGACACAAAAAGAAGCGAAGAATGTTTTGGACTGGCTCCTTGCCCAAGGTGAAGCCACGGTAAGTCAGGTGGTAGAAGAGCTTCTCCGGCGACCGGCGGTGACCGAGCAAATCGGCAAGGTACTGCAGCGCGCTGCGAAAACAAAAGGTCGGGTCGACAAGAACGTCGAAGCGTTGCTGCACTTGCTCAACTTGCCCAGTCGGTCGGACCTGGAAAAATTGCGTGTGAAGCTCGACACGCTGCAAGGCAGCTTGGTCAACCTGAACATCAAGCTCGATCGTATTCTGGCTGCTCAGGAACAGGCACGCACAAAAAAACGCCCAGCAACCAAGCCCTGAGTGGCTGCACGAGCCGACTGAGCCGAGAGCGCTTGCAGCGGGAACGTCCGGATTCGCCCTAGTCGTTTCCTTGCGTTCCTCGAAGCACGGCAGCGAGGTGTTCGAGTCCCGCAACGGAGGTGGGAGGCACCGCTTGTACGGGGATGGTTGCGAGAAGCGGGAGCCGAATGCGTTGAACGAACTCTGTGAGGACCGTGTGCTCGTGGGCGCTGCGGGCAGCTAAGTCTCGGTAGTTTGCCCAGAGCTTGGTACTGATTGGGTCGGTCGGCTCGTGCGACGTAGGTGCCATGCGTTGAAAGGCGTGTACCCGATTGGCCACCACCCCGGCCACGGGATACCCGCCTTCCCGCAAGTCGTTCACCATCGCCTCTGCAAGAGCAATCGTACGCGGCTGGGCCGAGGTGACCACGACGAACGCAGTCGTCGGATCGTGGAGCAGTTTGTCGATGTGCTCAGCACGCTGCGCAAACCCGGCAAGCATGCTTTCGAAGCCGCCTACGAACTCGGAGAGATCCCGTAGGAGCGCGAGGCCGCTCCAACGCTCGAGTGCTTGCAACAACGTCCGAAGTGCTATGCGGGCAGGGGCTGAGGTGGTCGTTTGCAGGAGGCTTGCCGGAGATTGCAGGAAACGAACGGCGCGTGACGCTAGCAGAGTGAGCAACCGGTTGGGGGCCGCGAGGAGGTCGTGTACGTGCGCGCTTGGCGGAGTATCGACAATTAAAAGGTCGTAGCGCCCGCTGTGGGAGAGGTCGTACAGCGTTTCCATCGCCATGTACTCCGCGGATCCCGCGAGCTCGTTGGAAAGCTCCTGGTACAAGCGATTGGCAAAAATACGCTGTGCCGTTTCGGCGTCGGGAGCAAAGCGCTCGACGAGCGCATCGAACATACGTTTGGTGTCGAGCGCGAGTGCATCGAAGGATCGCTTGGCGCTGGCGATGTGCACGCGGCGTGGCTCGTGAGAAAGTCCGTCCAAGCCGAGAGCGGTTTTAAGTCGCTGCGCCGGGTCGACCGTAAGCACCGCCGTACGCCGGCCTGCTTGCGCGCCCGCCACCGCGAGCGCTGCCGCGGTGGTGGTCTTACCGACACCGCCGCATCCAACGCAAAGGACCAGCGTCTTCTCTGCTAGCAAGTCGGCTACGAGGAGATTTCGGCGGCGGGGTGACCTAGAGGTGCGCATGTTCTTCGCGGCCGCCTTTGGCCATCCACCAACCAGCGTCGCTAAAAAGTGCCTGCGCCAAGCGTCGGCCCATGTGCACGAGGTCGGTTCTTCCGGGAGGGCCGGCGACATGCTCCGGAAGCACGATCGGTTTCTTTCCAGTGATTTGGTGCAAGCGGCGCACGTGTTGTTGTGCCTCTTCGCGCATGGCAATCGCGTAGCGTGCGGCCTCGATCAGGGGCCCGCCGTTGGCGGAATGCAAGATCTCCTGGGCTTCGGCACGGGAAAACCGTCTCGGGAAAATGCGATTGACGACCGGCCGGCTCACGTTGAGAAACAGCTCCTGCCGCAGCACCGCCCAGGTTTCCCGAGTTTCTTCGATGGCAAGTTCCTCTGCCATGGTCACAGGCACCACCAAACAACGGTTCGGGTCGCCTAACACGGCTTCCAAGTACAGTGCAGTGCGACGGAGAGGGCCCGCGACGACCAGATTCAAGAGCTGGCGCGGGACGCGCAGCAACTTGTGCATGTGGCCGGTCGCAGGGCCGTCCACCAACACAAAATCAAATCGCTGTCGGCGTCGCCAAAAGGACGGTTCCACCCACATTGCGATGCGCTCGAGCAGAAGAAATTCCCGCACCCCCGGCGCCGCCGTCGTGAGAGCCCGAAAGCTCACGCTTTGCAGGAGCCGATCGGCGAGAAACGGGACCCTGAGAAGGCGCGAAAAATACTCCCGAATCAGGTGTTCAGCCTCGACGGCCACTCCATAAACTCTAGGTGCCGCCTCACTAGGCTGGCTGGGGAAACTTTGTCGTTCGAAGAGATGCGCGAGGCTTCCGTCGGAAGCCGTCTCGACTACGAGCACACGCGCGCCGCCGCTCGCCAAAGCTGCGCCCAGTGCAGCTGTAACGGTGGTTTTTCCGACCCCGCCTTTGCCCGTGATGAAAACAACGCGGCCCGCCGACATCGCACCCCATCGTAGCGAGGGATCCCCCCGAGAGCTAGCAGCCCCATGCCGGGCAACCGGCGCACACGATTCCGCAGCAGGGCTTGGTGGCGGTCGCTGCGATCGAAGTCTGCGGCAGGGCGGCAGAATGTCGTTGCTGGTAGCCAGGCGATCATTTCCTATGCGAGACGAATTGCATTCGCCAGGAGACTTTGGCCACACTGGAACGCCAGAACAGGGTGGCAGCCGCGCGTCGTTGGCGAGCGAGCAGGCCCCTGCGTTGGCACCGAGGCGTTCGAAGCAACACCGCTCACGGCAGGTCGAGTAGCCGCGAACGGATTGCGCTCTCGTAAAAGCTTTTCGGTTTGGGTATCCAGCGCGCCGAGAGGCCACCGGGCACATGGGAGTGCGGACAATGCAGACGAGGAGGACTCGCGGATGAGCGAATACGTCGTTGCCATCGATCAGGGCACCACAGGCACCACGGTGCTGGTCTTCGACAGTCGCGGATCGTTGCGCGGACGAGGATATCAAGAGTTCACGCAGCACTACCCGCGCCCAGGGTGGGTGGAGCATGATCCAGAAGAGATTTGGACGGTCACGCGTTCCACCGTCCGCCGTGCGCTGAGCGCTGCCCGAGTTGCGCCGAAACAAGTCCGCGCAATTGGCATCACGAATCAACGGGAGACGACCCTGATTTGGGACCGGAAATCCGGCCGGCCGCTACACCGCGCCATTGTTTGGCAGGACCGGCGCACAGCCCCCCGTTGCGAGGAGCTGCGCGCGCAAGGTTTGGAAGCGGAGATTCGCGAGCGCACGGGTTTGGTACTCGATCCCTATTTCTCTGCGACCAAGATGGAGTGGCTGCTCCACCGCCTCCGGCCAGCGCAGCGGAGCCGAGTGGCGGTGGGCACGATCGACTCTTGGCTCGTGTGGAAGCTGAGCGGGGGCAACGCCCACGTAACCGACTTCACCAACGCTTCGCGGACGATGTTGTTTCACGCACGGGAGCGGCGGTGGGATTCCTTTCTGCTCGACTTGTTCGGCGTGCCCGAAGAAACTTTACCGCAAGTGGTTCCGTCTTCCGGTGTCGTTGCCACAACGACCAAGTCTTCGTTCGGGGCTGAGGTGCCCATTGCCGGCATTGCGGGGGATCAACAGGCTGCGCTGTTCGGCCAGGCCTGCGTCCAGCCCGGGATGGTGAAGAACACCTACGGAACAGGCTGCTTTTTGCTCATGCACACCGGCAGCGAGCCAGTGGTCTCGTCGCGAGGGCTGCTGACCACGCTAGCTTGCGATGCTTCCGGACAGCCGGCTTACGCCTTGGAAGGATCGATTTTCATTGCCGGCGCCGCAATTCAGTGGCTTCGCGATGGGCTGGGCTTGTTGCGGAAAGCAGGGGAGAGTGAAGCCATCGCTCGGCAAGTGGACTCGACCTTGGGCGTGTACTTTGTTCCTGCGTTGGTGGGATTGGGTGCCCCGTACTGGGACCCCGCCGCACGCGGCGCACTCGTGGGTCTTACGCGCGGCACCACCAAGGCGCATGTGGTACGCGCCGCTCTGGAGGCTTTGGCATACCAGACTCGCGACGTTGTAGACACGATGGTGGCCGACTCGGGGAAAGAACTAAAGATTCTTCGCGTCGACGGCGGAGCGGCCGCGAACAACTTTTTGATGCAGTTCCAAGCAGACGTGCTTGCCGTCCCGGTGGATCGCCCCGTGTTGGTGGAAACGACGGCACAGGGGGCTGCGTTTTTGGCGGGGCTCGGAGTCGGCCTGTGGAAACCGTCGCAGCTGGAGAAACTGCGACGCCGCGATCGAGTCTTCCGGCCGCGGATGCGCGCAGAGCAACGCGAGCTGCTGTACCAGGGATGGCGCCGGGCTGTGGCGGCAGTGCGCTCCCTCGGCTCATGACTGACGTTTGCCTATCTCGACGAAAATCGTGTTTTCGGGTTAGTGGGTACACGCAATGCCGCGGGAAGAAGCTGTCGATGTTCTGATCATTGGTGCCGGTGCCTCTGGAGCAGCTCTTGCGTGGAGCCTGGCAGAAACGAAGATGCACATCCTTTGCCTCGAACAGGGGGATTGGATTCGTCCGCAGGACCTCCCCGGTATGGGGCTGGACTGGGAAGCTCGCCATTTGAGCGATTTTCATTTCAGCCCGAACGTTCGGCGCAGGCCCGAAGACTATCCTGTGAACGACAGCGCTTCGCCCATCCAAGTGTCGATGTTTAACGCGGTGGGAGGAAGCACGATTCTGTATGCGGCGCATTTTCCACGGTTTCGCCCCGAAGACTTTAGAGTCCGAAGCCTGGATGGAGTGGCCGAGGATTGGCCCGTCGATTACGAAACGCTGGCCCCGTTTTACGATCTCAATGCGGAGATGATGGGGGTTGCTGGCCAACCTGGCGACCCAGCTTATCCACCGAAACGCCTACCGTTGCCACCGGTGCCTCTCGGCAAGCTGGGAAAAAGACTAGCGCAGGGATTCGAGCGACTCGGGTGGCACTGGTGGCCGTCGGACAGCGCAATTATCACCCGCGACTATCGGGGCCGAGCAGCCTGTGTCAACGCGGGAACGTGCTTGGTCGGCTGCCCGCAAGGCGCCAAGGGAAGCGTTGACGTAACGTATTGGCCCGAAGCCTTGCGGCGCGGGGTTCGATTGCAGACGCGCTGCCGTGTGCGGGAAATCACGGTGGACGAGCATGGAATGGCAAGCGGCGCGATTTACTACGATGCCGAGGGGCGAGAGCATTGGCAACGAGCACACGTGGTCGTCCTTGCGTGCAACGGCATCGGCACACCACGCTTGTTGTTGGCCTCGCGTAGCAAGCACTTTCCCGATGGCTTAGCCAACCGCAGTGGTTTGGTAGGCAAGAATTTGATGTTTCACCCCTACGCGATGGTGATGGGCGTGTTCGATGAGCCTCTGGAAGCATACAAAGGTCCCACAGGCTGTTGCATCATGAGCCAGGAGTTCAATCGCACCGACCTGCGCCACGGCTTTGTGCGCGGGTACTCTTTCGAAATTCTCCGCGGATTCGGTCCGGTTTCCACCGTTCTGTGGGGCATGCAGCAAGGAATCGTGCCTTGGGGCCACGATCACCATCGCGCCGTAGCCGAGCTTTTCGATCGGGTGGCGGGGATGGTAGCGATCTGCGAAGACCTGCCCGAAGAGCACAACCGCGTTGTCCTGGATCCCGATTTGCGCGACGAGCACGGCATTCCTGCGCCACGAGTCGAGTACCGCTTAAGCGATAACAGCCAGCGCATGCTTGCTCATGCGGTGGAGCGCGCCCGCGAAGTTCTGGAAGCAGCCGGCGCGAAGCAAACCTTCGTCCAGGCGCCGCTGCCGTTCGCTGGGTGGCATCTCATGGGCACGGCGCGGATGGGGCGCGATCCGCGTACCTCCGTAGTGAACGAGTGGGGCCGCTGCCACGACGTGAAAAACCTCTTCATCGTCGATGGCAGCGTGTTCGTGACCTCGGCAGCCGTGAATCCGACGAACACGATCCAAGCGCTGGCCCTCTACATTGGCGATCAAATAAAGAGACGGTTGGCCAATTTGTTCGACTGAGCCGCAAAGAACCGTGCGCGAGACTATGAACGAAGAGCGAGAAGGCACATTCGAGGGGACAGAAACGGACCTAGATCCACTGCTGCGCGCAGTGTTGGATACCTTGGTGCCACCGAGTCCTGACGGCCGCTTCCCAGGAGCGGGGGAGCTTGGCTGCGGGTCGACTGTCATGGCGGCATGCACGCGAATGCCGGGGCTTGCGGAGCTTGTGCATCGAGGACTCCAGGAACTCGACCGTGCAAGTCAAGCTGCGCACGGGAAGCACTTTGCGGAACTGGGTGCTGCCTCTAGGGAACAGTTGCTCGGGGAACAAAGTTTTGTGTTCCCGCTGGTCATTCAAGTGTACATCGCATACTACCAGCATCCACGTGTACTAGCCGCACTCGGGCTCGACCCGCGCCCGCCACATCCCGGAGGCTACGAACTTCGCGAACCATAGAGCGGTTCAACGAACGCGAGGCGTGCGCCACAGGTCCGGCGTCGCAGAACTCCAGCATTCGGAACCGCACTCTAGACCTTGGATGCGGCAGCAAGTTCTTTCCGTGCGGTGCTTGCTATGTCAACAGAAATAGTGTAGCGTGCGAAAACCGGAGTACGGGGAGATGCGGCGAGCGGCCTTGCTGTTTAGCACAATCTTCATGGTGGCAGCGATCTCTGGAAGCGTGCCCCGAGCGAAGGCGGAGTGTACCGGTGCGACCTTCGCCAGTACGTGGGAGCTGATTCAGAGGCAGATTTTCGAGGGGCGCGGTTGCACAAATCAGCTTTGCCACGGGGAGGCAAAGGCGGGAGGGCTCGATTTGCGCCCGGACGTTGCGTACGAGCAGTTGGTGGAAGTCGATGCTTCCACGGTGCCAGGCATGAGGCGAGTGCTGCCGGGGCTTGGGACACGCAGCCTCTTGTTTTTGAACCTGGCAGCCAAGACTTTGCCCGGGCAGTACCGCGCCCCGTTGCGTCCGATGCCGCTGGATCCGCTTCCGGCCCTCAGTTGGAACGAGCTGGAACTTGTGCGGTTGTGGATTCAGCAAGGGGCGCCGGCTAACGGCGTGGTGCCGGGGACCCAAGAGCTTGCCGAGGCTTGTTTGCCACCGGCAGAGCCAGTGCCGATTCGGCCGCTACCGCCGCCCCCGCCAGGCACTGGAATCCAGATCCGGATGCCGCAGTGGGTTGTGCCCCCGCACAGCGAAAAAGAGGTGTGCTTCGTGAGCTACTTCGACGTGCGCGACCAGGTTCCGCCACAGTTTCGGGGGCGCACGGGAATGAACTTCCGCTTCAAAGCGAACGAGGTTCGACAAAGTCCGGTAAGCCACCACATGATTGCCAACCTGTATTTAGGATCGACCCCCATCGAGTCGCCGGTTTGGGGAACGTTTCGCTGTCGGGGTGGGGAGCGCGACGGGGAGATTTGCCCTCCGAGGGATCGTGCCTTTTGCGGCAGCGGAGTGTGCGCGTCGGACCCGGTGCAATCCGTAGGATGCACGGGCTTTGGTCCTCCTGACCTCGGACAAGGGCTGAGTTTGATTCCCTTCTCTGGAAGTCAGCAGGTTGCCAACGAGATGCGCTTTCCACCAGGGGTGTTTCAAGAGCTGCCGATGCGCGGAATCATCGTGTGGAACGCCCACAGTTTTAACCTCGGGGAGGAACCGGCTGTGCACGAGGCGTGGTTAAACTGGGAGTTTGCCGCGCCGGAAGAGGCACGCATGGTGGTGTGGCCAATTGCCGGCAATCGGGACATTTACAAGATGACCCCCGTGCCGCCCTTTTCCACTCGCGAGGTGTGCAGCCATTACGAGTTCCCGCGTTTTGCACGTTTGTTTCAGCTGAGCGGGCATGGCCACAAACGGATGAAACGCTGGCGTACGTTCGAGGGCAAGTTTGCGTGCCAGGGCGGCCCGGCCGCGGGCGAGGCGTGTTCTCCGCTCGGGTACGATTTCGATAGCCCCGACGTGTGTCAGCGATTTCCGTGCCAAGCACTTGAGCGCGAGCGCGTGGGTGACTGCAACGAGGATGGAACGGTGACGATCGACGAGTTGGTTCGCGCGGTGAGCATCGCGCTCGGTGCGGCGGGCATCGAAGCTTGTGTCGACGCCGACCGGTCGGAAGACGATCAAATCACCGTGGACGAGTTGGTGCGTGGCGTGAACGCCGCGTTGTTCGGCGTTCCCGATGCACAGCCACGGGATCCGCTCCAGTCGCTCCTGTACCTCAGCACGATTTACAGTGACATGGTGGTGCTCGATCTGAATCCGCCCCGTCGGTACGACGCGGTTTCTCCGGAGCGCCGAACGATCACGTACTGTGCCTTGTACGACAATGGTTTTGTCGATCCTGGTACCGTCAAGCGGAAGTCGACGTCCCCCGTTCCCTCCTCCCCAGGAGTTGCTGGTGGGCCGTGCGCACAACCGACGCACTGTATTTCAGGCCGAGTGGGGCGCCCCTGCGAAGGGGAAACGGAAGAGGAACGCAACCGTTCTTGCGACAGCGAGGAAGGCGCAAACGATGGGTTGTGCGATGCGTGCCCGCTCACCGGGGGCGTGACCACCGAGGACGAGATGTTCGTGCTCTTGGGATTGTTCTACATTGCGAACCTCGGCAACGCGCCGTCGCTGTAAGATCGTCGGGCCTGCCGGAACGAGCACCTGGCGGTGAACGGAGAGGTGAAGCGGCTGCCGCAAGGGGCAGCCGATGAGACACCGCTTGCTTGTCCACCTTCGCCGTTGAATCATCGATTTGTGCAGTCACAGCGGTGGCAGTGGTGCTTCGTCCACCCGGAGATCTTCGTGGTGCCGATCGAGGCCATTTCTCCGGATGGACTGAGTGCCGAATTTGCCGCGGAGTTAAAACGGAGACGCGGAGCCTCTCCGGCGTGGCTCGAATTGCTGGATGCTGCGCTAGGTAGCTACTGGAGACGAGCAACCGATCTGCACCAACGTGCCCCACGACAGTGGTTGCCGCCGCGGGCTCAGCACTTGTGCATCGTGGCACGCGGGCATTCTGTGCGCCCGTATTTCCAGCCGATCCGCCACGCCTCTTGGCTCCTGTGCGAGGACGACTTCGATCCAGACACTTCCTCGGTGGAGCTGGCGACGTATTTGCTCTTCCACATGGAGCGAATGGGATGGTGCGGTGAGGTCGTTGCCGCATTCGAGGAAAATCTCAGCTACTGGATCACTCGCAACGTCGACGAGCTGGAGGACTTCCGTGCAGGTGCGAAGCGCTCTACGCGCCCGGACGCCCTGGCCTTCCGAGCACTTGCGGATCACCTCGACTGGATTTGCCGTGCCCACCACCCGCTGTTTCGGCCTCCAACATTGGCGCTTCCAGGGGGCTGGTTGCAGCTAGGCCGCAGTGGCGTGCTTGTGCCCCGGCAATACGGGCGTACGTACGAGAGCCTGCAGCAGCAGTGGGTGGCCTCTGCCCGGAAGGCGGTGGAGCGGCACGAGCGCGTGTTTGCGCGCAAAAGCCGCGCCGCGGGCCGGGCGTTGTGTGACTGGGTGGCAAGCCAAAAGCCGCGGGTGCTGGTGCTTGGCAAGGAGCATGAGGTTCTCTGGGACCCGGAGACCCCAAACAATATTCGCAGGTTGCAAGCCAGAATCTTGCAGCTAGCGCCGCCTGTCGCCGAGAGCATCGCTCGGGACTTGGCCGTGATCGACTTTCACAGCCAGCGGTTTCTCGCTGCTGTGCGCGCACCGCTACCCGAGCGGGTGGACGGGGTGGACGCGAGCGGTCTTGCCTTTTTGTGCTCCGACCGCCCTTTGATCGCGTACCGCCTGCTCGAGCCGGGGATGCAACGCCTGAGATTGCCAGCCCCGCCTTACGAACGGCTCATGTTAGGCGCACGCACTGCCCACGAGTGGGGCCACCTTGCATCGGTGGCGGGGTGGGTGGCGGTGGCGAAGGAGCGGTCTGAGGAATGGCAAAGCGCGTACGCCGAGTTAGTGGAAATCGGTGAGCAGGTTGTGCGCGATGCCCCTTCGGGCTTGGTCCGTGCTCTGAGCGACGAGATCGAACGGCTCGGTGCGAACGGCTCCGTGGGTCGCGGACTCGCAGAGATCGTCCTTGCCCGCATGCCGGACTACCAGGCCAATTTGGTTGCACGTGCATTTCTTTCGCCGCTCGAGTTGGAAACCTACGTGCGAAACAATGTCACATGTCTGGCCCAGGTCATGCGGCCCACGGCGGTCTTCCAGCGGCTATTTCGCCATGCGTACGAGTTCCAGTACTTGGCGCTTGCGGGCATCGACGATGCTTGGGCCTATCTTTGTGCCAGTACGTGGTTCGACCGCGAGTTCATTCACAGCGGCGTGGTGAAGGCATCGCTTTGCGAGGCGCTGTTCGCGTGCGTCGGGCGGCTATGCGCCTTGCAAGCGATCGACTCCGCAAAACTGTTACCGGCTCCACAGCACGGGCAGGTTGGAATTGGTGAAATCAACTTGTTCGCGGGTTCAGGTGGGGAGGAAGTCTAAGGGGCGGTACGTAAAACCCCCTGCGCCAAGAATGCTGTTTGCTGTGGCTTGGCTCAATCCGAGCCAGTTCACCATGATGGTGCCGTAGATGTTCCGAAAGTCGACGGTGTGCACCATGTTGCCGTTGCGGTCGGGCAAATGCAGCTCGGGGTATGCTCCATACACCCCGCCCTGAAGGAACGTGCTGACGGAGGATTGGGTTTTGCGCGGCCCCACGATAAAGACCGGGCTGGCCGTTCCGTGATCGGTCCCCGAGTCGGCGTTGTTGTCTCCGTTTTCGGCAATCCGGCGGCCGAACTCGGTGAACGTCATGATGAGCGTGTTGTGGTGCAAATTCGCGGCTTCCAAATCTCGCCAGAACGCCGTAATGGCTTTGTCTACTTGGTGCAGCAACCTGCCGTGAAGCTCGTTGCGGAAGTTGTCTGCCACTTTCTGATGCAGGGACTTCTCCGTCAGTGGAATGTGTCTTCCCTGGTCCGAGTGCGTGTCGAAACCACCGATCCCGACGCGAAAAACACGGCAGCCAAGGGGTTGATTCCCTGGCTGGGCACCACGAAGGAGCGCGTAAACCATCCGCAACGCGTAGGCGAGGCCGTAGCGCTGCGGAGTGGGGGACGCGATGGGATGACCATCGGCGCCATCGATGAGGGCTGTAAGATTTGCCGCAGTAGACGATGAGACCGACCGGTACGCGTCCATCCTCGACGCTACAGCCCAACCTGCCTGTGCCCAGGACTGGATGAAGCCTTCGCCATTGCTCGCGAGCTGCTCGTAAATCGTGCGAAATGCTTGCTCGAGAGGCTGGATGTGCTCAGGGCGTTGGAACGTCGGGTTGGCTGGAATGGCCAGATCGTTCGTGTTCGTGAACGCCAGTACCGAGGTACGGCCGAAAAACAGGGGATTGAGCGATCGCCCGACATCGACAGCGGGGACAGGCTGACGTTGACCGGTGCAAAGGGCATCGAGGGTGCGGCCCATCCAACCGTCGCTGATTCCGGAGAGCAGGGGATCCGCTTTGTACCAAATGGACTTCGACACGTCGTGGGAGAGATTGCCATTCGTGTAGTGTGCCCCCAGGACCACCGCCAGATTCCCCTCGTCGTACAGAGTTTTCAAGCCATTCATGTGGGGATGGAGAGCCAGCTCTCCGTTGCGGTATGGGTCGTTGCCTATTTGCGTAGCTCCCAGCTCGGATACGGGAATGTTCAACCACTGTCGAACCGTGTCGTACACGGTACGATTCTGTCCGCTGCCGTTCGATAAGGGTACCACTGTGTTGATGCCATCGTTGCCCCCGTCGAGTTCGACCAAAATCAAGTTTGTTCCTTGTTCGCATGCCTCGAGGGCACTGGCTTCCCGTGCCCGCAGCCAGACCGATGGGAGGGAAACGGCAACCGAGGCACCGAGCGACGCCTTGAGAAATTCACGCCGGGAAAACCGCATGGTTCAAACCCTCCTTTGCGCTTAGTGGACGTGGTATTGAGGAAGCATGAGGATCAACTGAAGCAGCGGGTGGAGCTTGTAAACTTTTACGTCCAAATCCCGAACGTTGATCGGGTCCGCCGGCCCAAGAAAGTCGATGAGTGCAGTCCGCGTTGCCGGATCGACCTGAAGCGGTCCGAGCAATCGTAGCAACCGGTCCACGATCTCGGCCCGAGGAAGCGATCCACCGGGGAGTAGTCGCTCGATCTTTATCGGGGCTTTGGTGGGGGTAAACCAGTTACGGGCGCAAGCACGAGCGGCGAAGATGGCGCGCTGCAACAAGGCGTGCGACGTGATCCAATACTGGTTTCCTTTCCAGCTAAAAACGTCCGGCCGGTCTAGGAGCGTTTGTCCCATCTGCCCCATGCCGCCTTTGCCATTCTGTCCCTGGTCTCCAAGCAGGTACAAGTTGTCGTAAAAGGTATACAGTCCATTGGTTTTCCTTGCGCGAAGCATCCGCAGGGAGCCGATCACATACTCGACGGGGCTTTTCACCGTACGCGTGCGGTGGGCGTAAAACTCCTCCCGGAGGAACATCGCGCGCAAGACCGCCGGGATCTTGTATCCACTGGCGACGAAAACGTCGGCCAAGTCGTCAATGACTTGCAAGTCCTGGCGGGTCGTACCAGCGTCTACCTCCGGGTCGTAGGCGTAAAACTTCCAGAGTTTTCGCACCAAGAATCGTGCAGCGGTGGGGCGGCCTTCCGTGTCGCGGTGGCTGAAAATCGCGTCGATGAGCCGGCGATGTTCGTCGACGGCGACGCTCGCGTCGTTCGTGGCCGCTTCCGTGTACGTGTTGGCTGGGTTTTGTAAGGGCGTTTCGCTCGAATCGGGTGCGAAAATTGTTTTCGCGTTCCGATCGTGCCGATTCATGTCGAAGTAAGACTCTATGGTCCCGTTCTCTTCGCGGATGCGCCAGCCCGTGAGCATCCGTGCTGCTTCTTTTACGTCGGTCTGCGAGTAATTCCGGTTTCCCGCAAAGTCGAACACCCCGAGAGTGAACAACTCCATTAATTCCCGTGCGTAGTTTTCGTTTGGCGAGCGGCGAGTGTTCGACTGACCATCGAGCCACCACAACATGGCTGGATCGATGTTGATTTCCTTCACGAGTTCCCGGAAGTCGCCGAGCGCGTACCTGCGGAAGAGCGCGTTTTGCTTGGCCATGTACAGGGATTTGTTGACCCGCGACTGCGCCGTGGCGAAATGCGCGTGGAGGAAGAGGACGATTTTCTCGAGCGCCGGGTTGGTAGGTTTCAGCATGCGCTCCAACCACCACTCGCGCAATTCGCCAAACGAGGTCCAGTCGCGCGCGACTAAGTTTCCCGGGCCTTGCGGGACAACCGTGGGCACGCGCAACTTCAGTACCCAATCCACAGCTTGTTCCGGAGTCTTGTCGGCCAGCATGCGCACCAAGGTCGCCTCCCCGGTGCTTTTCCGGACCCTTCCGTTGTGACCGAACCCGGAACGAAGAAGCAGGTGTGCTGCCGTTTCGTAGTTCCACTGAGCTGGCGTGATGTTGGGCATCGTTCCGACCCTCCGTTCACGTCATTGGCAGGAGATCGAGCTGGCAATGAACCCCGTTGCCGGTGCCCCGCTCAAAATCCATTCGCGAAGCAACTTGATTTCCCCGGCCGTAAGTTTCGGTCGCGCGCGATCCGCCGAAGGATTGTGATAGGGCATCCGGAATCCATACGCGTTGGCGCCGAACATTGGGCTACTCAGGCGCGTTCCCCCGAGCACTTTGAGGTACAGCAAGCTTTGGTCTGGATCCCCCGGCTTCACTCGCAAAAGGCCATCCGAGGCTGCTGCAAAGTTGTGAGGCGCGGCGTTCACCAAATCCGTGTATGCGGAGCGCCCGCCGCCACAAGAAGGCTTGAGGCACAAATCATGGGTGGGTTCCACCGAACCGTGGCAAGTTGCGAGGTTGGAGCACTTGCGATCGAAAATGTGCTTTTGGATTTGTTCGAACGTGCTGGTAATGCCAGTGCAAGGGCTCACTGGTTGATTGGTCATGGGATCCAATGGCGGGGTACAAACGAGCTTGAACGTGTCCTTGTCTTGCGGGAGTCCGGTTGGGCATTTTCCTCCACTCAGGAGCGGAACCGAGCAGAGAGTGGTTTGCAATTTCAGGGTTGCGGTACGAAACCGTGGGCCGTTGCTGGTTTGCGCGACCGGAAGAACGACGCTGACGGCCGTTGGCCCCGACCATAAGTCGGTGTCTCCGGAAGTGATCGGTAGTTGCCCATCCGCAAACAGTTGGAGCGGCTCGAAGTCGGGTACGTGCTTGGGATGATCGTCAAAGCTCGGGCCGGTATACGGAATGGCGAAGCTATTGGAGGGAAAATTACTTGGGGTGCAGTTCGGAAAGCCAGTTGCATTCAGGCCGATTTGCACTTGGAATTGGCACTGGCCAAGAGTTGGGTCGGCGTCGCCACACACGCTGTCCTGGTCGCGGCAGCGAAGGTACTTTGGCCGGCTGGCTGGCGTGTTCGGAGCCGGCGTCGACTGAAACGCGACCCAGCAATCCGTTGCAGCTGGGCCGCCACCGCCGACAATCTGACCAGGGACCGAGCCAGCAAAGATGACCAACCCGAGCAACGGTGGCCCGAAAAGCCGTGAAAGTCGTTTCGCTGTTCCGTTTCGCGAGATGTACTTCATGGTAGAAACAGTGGGTTCGAGTTGCCGGGATGCACAAAGTTAAAGTTTGGCACGGTCCAGTACTGAGTCGGATCCCCGCTGTCGGTCACCAGCAAAGAACTGAGGATTTCCGATTCCGGGATGGCAAGCCAGTGTTTGAGCACGGCGCCGTACACGTCCCGGAAATCCGTCGACCGGTGGGGATACGAGTTGTCTTGCGAATACTTTGTGTTGCCGTCGTCCCAGGTCGCTCCTGGATTGAGCACGCGGGGATCCGAAATATTGGGATGGTTGCCGTAGACCCCGCCATTGATCTTTCCACCAATGAGAAACATCGGGCCTTGAGAGCCGTGGTCGGTGCCGTTGTCGTTTTGCTGTGGGCGGCGGGAAAATTCGCTCCAGACCATGATCAGCACCTTGTCCGCGACCCCCATGTCATCCAGATCATGGTAAAACACTTCCAGCGCGTCCCCCACTTCCCGATGGAGGTCGTAGTGGGCTGCACCCTCACCGATTGTCCCCTGATTGGAGTGCGTATCGTAACCCCCGTTCGAGAGAGCGAAGTGGCGGGCGCTTACGTTGGCAGCTCCTTGCGTGATTCCGTAAATGACTTTGGCCACCTCTCGTAAACGGCGCGCGGTTCCAGAGTCGAGTCCGTTGTACTGCTGCAGCCACGAATTGCGATCCGCTTGGTAGAGGCCGTTCAGGGCGGGGTAGGCCTGCGTGGCTGTAAGGGTCGCTTGGCCGCTGTTCCCCACGTAGCGCAACATGAGTTGGGGCGAAGACTGTGCGGCTGCATAGAGCGACTGGAACGCGGTCTTCTTTGCCGCGTCGTCATCCGGGTACCAGTCGTCCAGCGGAAACTCCAATTCCGCGAGGCGGATCGCCGTGAGCACGCTCGTGGTTTGTTGGCGAAACTCTGCTGCAGTCCAGTAACCCACGGAAAGCGCAGGAATCTCCGAGGCCCCATAACGCGAAGCGAGGTACCGCCCGAGCCAGCCGCTGCCAGTGCCCCCGAGGCTGGCTGTCTCCCAGATCGATCGCGACACCGCGTGGGAAAGGTTGTAGTCGGGATACCCGCAACCTTGAATCACGGCCACCTTGCCCAGTTGATACAAGCGGTGCAGTGCTTCGAGCCCAGGGTGTAGGGCCAAAGGTGTCCCCGTGTTGGGGTCGTTGTCGATCGCGTACGGGCTCAGTTGGCTCTCGAGCAGGCGCAGACCTCCTGGACCAGTCCGGCGTAACAACTCGTAGCTTGTGCGGAAATTCCCAGAAGTTCCGTTTGCAACGGGAACCACAGTATTCAGGCCATCGTTGCCGCCGTCGAGAAAAATGGAAACCAGGAAGCGATCCCCAATATCCGCAAATGCTTTGCGCACCAAGGGTCGGCTCCACAACCCGCCAGCCATAAGCCCTCCGGCGGCCAACCCAGTGCGAATCAGGAATTCTCTGCGTGACAGAGCCATCGGCTTCTCCTTCGTTAGTGCAAATGGAAGTGTGGGGCCTGAAGGGCCAAAGCAAACAGACCGTGCAGTTTTTTCTGCCGTACTCCGGGGTCGTTCAGGTCCAACGGTCCGCTACCGAGATAGTCGATGAGTGTTTGCCGCTCGCTGGCCGTGAGTTGGTCGGCAATTCCGAGTACGTTGGTGACGGCGTCCACAATGTCGCTTGGCGCTGTGAGGCTTAAGTCCATGAGCAGTTGCGGCCGCAAGTGGTAACTCTTGTTCCCGCGAGCCATGGCGACGTCACGCGCAAAGGAGTAGCGCGCAAGCAGGGTAGCGCTGTTGATCCAGCTCTCTTCCCAATCCCAACCAAACACGCTCGGGGGTTCGAAGAGAATTTGGCCCATTTCCGCCAAGTAGTCGGTCACGTTTCCGTAGGCTCCGCCTTCGATGTACCAGTTTCCCCACTTGTCGCTGCGCGGGTTCACCTTAAGCAGCCTGAGAGTGGTGACAACAAAGTCGACAGGCCACACCACCGACTTCGGGATCGTGCTCGTGAACGGCGGCGCGGCTGTTTCGTAGAAGAAGTCATCGACGAAGATCTCCCGTACGAGCCGGCGGAGATCCCAACTGGTGTCAAACCCCGAACGTTGGATGATGCGATCGATAATGGTCGCATTGTCGGGGTAAGGAGGAAGGCGGTGGGCGAAGTACTCTAGAAGTTTGCCGGTGATGAAGCGGGCCACAGTGCTTTTGCCGTCGCTATCTCGGTGTTCGAAAAGAATGTCCACCACTTGGGAAATTTCTTGCGGTCCTTCTCCCCCTGGTTGGGTGAAATCGCGTCCACTGGGACCGAACCCTCCGTGGCTCTTGAAAATGACCTTAGGGCCACGCTCCGACTCGTATTCTGAGTTGTAGTCGTGAGCCCAGTCGCGAAACGCTACGCGTCTGCGGGAGTAATCCCACCCCCAGCCTGAGAATGCTCGGGCGATTTGCACAATGTCTTGTTGCTCGTAGTTTGGAGCCCCTGCGAGATCGTGCACCCCTAACGTGAAAAGCTCCATCAGCTCGCGCGCGTAGTTTTCGTTGGGCTGATCTTTGAAATTGCGGAAGGTGTCGAGGTACTCCATCATCGCTGGGTCCACGTTGATGGCCTTCACGAAGTCTTTGAAATTGCCTTTGCAGTGGAGCCTCAGGAGGCGATTTTGATCCGCCATCCATGCGTGGTCCTGGACTTTGTCGTTTCCCGTGGCGAAGTGGTCGTGCCAGAACAGCACAAGCTTTTCTTGTAAGGGTGCGCGTACCCGGACCATGTACTTCAACCAGGACACACGCCGCCGCCAGATGTCCTTGCCACCAGGACGAAACTTTGCTGGCTTGAAGCTCAACAGCCGATCTGCGGCCACGCCCCGCGTGAGCCCGGCAAACGCTTGCACGTCGGTTGCCCGAGCCCCAAAACCAGCCCGCCTCAGCAGATGCCTCGCGTGCGTGGCACCGAGAATCGTATTTTCGTCGCCCATTCAACCCTCCCTCGAAAGCTCCGCAACCGCGTGCACGCGGCAAGCGAAATCTGCGCCAAATTGTCAGCCGCAACCTCTCCGGTGTCAACAAAGAACATTCACGCATCCGCCTCGCCGGTTGCGTCGCAACCGCAACGAAGTGACGACTTTTGTCACTTCGGGCAGGCGACCCTACAAGCGGCTCACCAACTCTTGAAGAACCGACTGTGCCTCGAAGTACTGGGCTGCGATTTCTGCGGCCGCTCTACTGTGCTCTGCGGGTGCGCTGCGGATGTCGCCGATGGCTTTAGCTACTGCCTCTGGCGTGTCGACCGCGAACAGGCCGCGACCCACAGGGTAGAGCTCTTCGAATCCGGTGGGCTGGGTCACCACGGGTCGTCCAGCGGCGAGGTAACAAGCCGAACGATCGGAGAACCAACCTGTTCGTAGGCGCACATTCAAATCTTTGGCCGTCGTGAACTCCCCGGCTGAGGTCCACAAAAATTGTCGATACCGGAAGGGGTCCGCTGAGATCAGAAGCGGGTCCACGATTTCCCAGCCGTGCCGGCGCAAGAGGTCGTAGTCGTGTGGGTACTTCGCCACATCCATAGCGAGGAGAAAGGGTCCGGGGGCGAGTCTGGGGAGGTGGAGAAATCGCTGCCATTCTTCACGCTTGCTCCAACCGTAGCGTTGGTCCGGAGTTACGACGTCTCGGCGCTCTTCGTGCCAGCGGCCAACGGTGGTAAACGGGGCGTCTGGGGAGGGTGGATCGGTCTTCCACAAGCGCGTGATGATGGGCTGGCGCGTCGGCAGCCACTCGAAGCCGCCCGGAGGTACGGTGCAAGACGGCCGCCCAATACGCTCGCCAATGGAAAAATGTCGTTGGTGTTCGTTGAGGAACTCTCGTAGCACGGAGTCGCCCTGCACCAGCCGAAACTGGGTGTAGCCCGGATCGAGATCGATGAACACCCGAAGTGCCTTGGTGACCCAAGGAAGGCGGGTGACGGGAGCCAGTGTGACGACGAGTCTTGCGGACTGCACAACGCTCCGCATCGTTTCGGAATCCCTGCCGAACCACCGGTCGGTACTCGCTTCCCAGAAGCTCCAGCGCTCGCCGAGACCGTGAGCGGAAAAAAACTTGCCAAGGGTATCCACACCCCGATCGCACGGGGCTGGAACGTTCCTGCTGACTGGGTCGAAACAATCCGGATAAAGCGCGGTGTCTTCGTAGAAATACGTCTCGAACCCGAGTTCCTCGAACCCGAGAACGTAGTGAAGCACCTGCCATGCGTACCCGCCCAGAGGGCAACGGGCGAAGTAACCAGCGACGATCGCGATGTCTCGCGCAGGCATGGGTTCGGTTTGCCTCGTTACAGACCACTCCGCTCGAGGATGCGTTGCAGCACACGGCCGGAGTCGAACCATTCTACCGCAAGCTCCCGAGCCGCGGTGGCGTGCCGCTCGTACGCTGCCTCCAACGCTGCGAGAGCGGCGGCCGCCTCTTCCTCGGTGGAAAAACTTAGGAGACCCAATCCCGTAGGCAGCACCTCGGAGAACCCGGTCTCTTGCACAACAGCGGGGCGACCGGCCGCCAAGTAACACGCCGTGCGGTCGCTAAACCACCCTGTGTGCCCAACACGGTACCCGTTTTTCACTACGGTAAACTCTCCGCGAGATCCGCCCACATAATGACGATAAGCCTCCGGGGTGGCAGCGTGAATTTTCGGGTCCACGACATGCCAGCCGGCCGCGAGCAGCCGGGGTAAATCGGGTTCGTCTGGGTGAATGGCCAAGCAAAGCTCCAAAGGAACGCCTACTCGAGTTGGCAAAGGCAGGATTCGAAGGAATTCTTCGCTCTTTTGGCCGTACCATCGGCCTTGCCATTCGACCGGGCTGTAGCCGCGCCAGTCGGCAACTGTTGTGTAGCGATCGCCGGGTGTGTCGCTCACTGTCCACTCTGACAGCACGACAGGAGGGCACGTGGGCTTCCAGTCGATTCCACAGGTCGGCGCATTCCATCGATCGGTGCCGGCACACAGGCCCACGGTAAAATGCACGTCATGCCCAGCGAGATTCATGTTCGCTCCGTACACTTCCTGCCAAATCTGCGTAAACGCAGGGTCGAGGTCGATGTAAATTCGTTTCGGTACGGCGCCAAGCACATCTGGTTGGTGCAAGCGGCCGGACAAGTTGACGACCGCTACAGCCGAGCGGGCAAGGGAAACGACGGCATCGATGGATAAGCCGATGCCGACATGAGGGTCTGTGGCCGACCACAAGGCCACACGCTCAGCAAAACCAAAATCGCGAGCCACGCGCAGCAAGTACCGTGCGTTGTAGGAGACCTCCAGCGGAGCCGGCTGCCAGTGCGCGTCGAAGCAACCCGTTGGTGGGAGTTCCTCAACGTAGAGAACGTCGAACCCGAGGTTCCGAAAGCCCAACACGTATTGCAAAAATGCCCACGTGTTGCCGCCCCCGCCAATGGGGTGCGTGGCAATGGCGCCAGAAACGATCACCAGTCCTGACGAGGTCGGTGCAGCAACCATGTTCGTTCGGCCCTGCGAGCGCCGCCTCATGCGAGGCCGGAATCTTGCAACAGACGCACAAGAACTTGCTCTGCGCCAAAGTGCGTTTCGGCAAGGTCGCGAGCCGCCTCGCAGTGGCAGCGGTAGTTCGACTCGATCCGTTCTAAGGCTGCGATGGCCTCCTCCCTCGTACGAAACGCAAACAAGCCTTCTCCGGTGGGGAGAATTCGCGAGAAGCCAGTGTCCTGCAGCACCACTGGTTTGCCGCTCGCTAGATACGCCGCGCTGCGGGTAGCGAACCACCCGCTGCGCGTGGCCACGTAGGCGTTTTTGGCCACGCTCCACTCGCCGCGAGAGTGTTGCAAATAGCGACGGTAGATCCCCATCGTGCGCGAGCAAGTGTAGCCATCGATGACGTGCCAGCCGTGCTGGCGCAGCTCGTCGCGGGGCGCCTTGCCCGACACGGCGACTTGTAACCACGCGGGTGTGTGTTGGGGCAAATCAAGAAACTTCAAGAATTCAATGTCTTTGTCTCCGTACTGAACACCGGCAATTTGGGGCGGGCGGACGTCTATTTTCCACGACATGACCGTAGTGAAGCGCCGCGCCCTGGGCGTGAAGGTGAATGGCCAGTCGGACAGCACGATGGGCTGCCGTGTTGGTTTCCATTCCAGCCCACAAGAAGGCAGCAAGCAGTCGTCGGCACCAATGTTCTCCGCCAGTGTAAAGAAGTGGGTGTGGGCTCGAATCAAACCCGCCGAGAAACACTCGTCCTCTGTAGCCGTTCCTTGTTCGACCGCCCAAAGTTTCGCTTGCGTGTAACCGGGATCAGAGTCGAGGTACGCGAGGCACCGTGCACCGCGATACTGGTCGCGTAGCCAACAAGAACCGGAAACATTGAGAAACAAGTCTGCTTGGCGGCAGAAGTGTTCCACCTGGGCTGCCGTCCACCCGTAGTACGATCCGTCAGGCCCACGCAATGCCCAGCGCTTGGCGGCGTGCTCGCTGACTTGCTGCAACGTTCGTTTCAAGTATCGGACATGGAAGCTCGGATCGGGCACGAACGTTCCCGCCCGAGGGTGGTACAGCCACTGCCCCGTGTCCTCGAGATACAGTACCTCGCACCCAAGCGCTTCGAATCCTTTGACGTACGCCAGGTAATCCCACGCAACGCCTCCGAGCGGATAGGTCGCGACGAGACCTCCCACCACTACCTTCATCCCACCACCTCGGCCTGCGGTTGGCCCAAACCGCGTGCGTACAGTCGAGAAAAGAAGCCATGTTGGTGCAACAGTTGCGGAAAGGTTCCCCGCTCGACAATTCGCCCCCGATCGAGCACGAGAATTTGGTTTGCTTGCTGTACCGTCGCCAGTCGGTGCGCGATGACAAACGTGGTGCGATCGCGCATGAGTGCTCGCAAGGCGGCCATGATTTGTGCCTCGGTTTCGACGTCGACCGACGACGTTGGCTCATCGAGGATCAAAATGGGAGCGTTGCGCAACAAAGCGCGAGCGATCGTCAACCGTTGGCGCTCGCCTTCGGATAGCGTCGCCCCTTGGCTGCCGAGGACCGTGTCGTACCCTTGCGGCAGGCGTTGGATGAATTCGTGCGCTTGGGCCAGCCGAGCGGCTTGTTCGATCTCGGCTTGCGACGCTTGCGGACACCCGTAGGCGATGTTTTCGGCGACCGAGATCGGGAACACCATAGGCGGCTGCAAGACCATGGAAATGGCTCCACGCAGGCTGGCCAAGGAGAGCTCGCGGATATCGATTCCGTCGATCGTGATGCGTCCGCTTTGCGGGTCGTAAAAGCGCGGCAAGAGGCTTACGAGGGTGCTTTTTCCCGCACCCGTCGGGCCGACGATCGCGACCATTTCTCCAGGGCGGACTTCGAAGTCAATGTCCTCGAGGGTCCAGTGCCCCGGTTCGTAACCGAACGACACGCGCTCGAACCGGACGTGCCCGGTGGGCCTGCTGGGGAATCGGTGCCGGCCTTCGCGTACAGCGGGCTCCGTGGCCAGGATCTCCATCACTCTGGCCAGACCTGCACGCGCTCCCTGCACCGTGCCGTACGTGGCGAGAATCGCGTGCAGCGGCGCGTACAACGAGGCTAAGTAGCTGACGAAGACGACCATGTCGCCTGCACTGAATGCCCCAGCCCAAACGCGGTGAGCTCCGAACCAGAGCACGCCAGCAGTGCCGAGAGCTAACAAAATTCCCGTCGAAGCTGCGAACGCGGTTTGCAAGGTGTAGAGTCGCAAATGCCATCGCAAGCTTGCGTTGCTGCGATCCGCGAATACAGCGTGCTCCTCGTTCTCCTTGCTGAACGCTTGCACCACTTTCATCGCGGAGAGAGTTTGCTGCACGTGTTCGTACACGCGGCTTTCCCGGTCGCGGGCCTCCCGAGCGACCACCGCCAAGCGCCGGTCCATTTGGGCGAGAACGAGGAGCAGGGTCGGGCAGACCATCGCTGCAAGGATTGTCAGGAACCAGTCCATCCGCGCGAGCACCACGAACATTCCGGTCAGCAGACAACTGGAGGCGAGAATCGGGAACAGCCCGTTCATGGCCAAGGTTTGGATGGCGTACGTATCGCTCGTGACGCGATAAATCAGATCGCCAACCGACGCCCGCGTGTAAAAGGAGAGCGACAGCCTCTGAAGGTGATGGTAGAGGCGGCTGCGCAAGTCCGCGACCATTTGCTGCCCGATGGCGATCGTGGTGTAGTTGTTCCACACCTGGAGCGCCCCGAGCGCCGTGTACACGGCAACAAGACCGAGCGCGGCCAACGCGAGGATCTCTTGGCTCTCCCATCCGGGCAGCCAAGAAAGGGAGCGGTGTGGAAGAACCGAATCCAACACGATCTTGAGCGGCCACGGTTTCGCGAGCTCCAGCAGACTGATGGCCGCGACCTGGAGCAATGCCAGAAAAAAACGTCCTTTGTAGGGCGCGAGCGCACGCAGAACAAACCAAACGAGCTCCCGAGTCGACGTGGAGCGTGCGCCCGCTGTGTCACGGCTTGCCATGATTGTGAAGCCCCAATTGTTGGGCCACAATTTCCTGTGCGTGCCACAGTGTTTGGCCGAGCCGGACGCTCTCGCGTGCGGTAACGCCCACGGCAAGGGCACTCAGCAGCAGTGCGACTTCGCTCACTTCTCGAAGCCCAGCGGATGCGGCGAGCAGGCCTGCGGCTGCAAGCCCCAAGGTGGCAACGCGCGCGAACCAAGAGAACCGCACTCGAGTGCGCGTGCGCAGTAGCCGTTTGCTGCCACCATGGTATTCGACTGCGGCGGCCACCTCGGCTCGCGACCACAAGCCACGGTGCACGGCGATGTCGTACGCGCTCCAACCTTGGTCAATGGTCACTAGGTATTTTCTTGGAGTGAGGAACTCGATCATGGCATGGAGGAAATTCTCTTTTTCCGCCCCGTTTTCGCTCCAAAAACGAAGCAAGAAGGAGCGCCGGGACCACTGGATCTCTGGCGTTTGGGGCACCCCGCCAAATTCGATCTGATGGGCATTGTTATGCCCCTGCACGCGATACACGTACCGCTGCATGCTGCGCACGAGTGGCCCGAGATAGATCAGGAGGGCGATTAGAAGGCGGCCACGCCAGTGATCGAAGCGTGGGTCGACTCGTGCTCGCCACGCGCGCGCAAGGGCGGAGGTCCAGGTGACCAGCAGCGGGGTGGCTGCCAACAGCTCATAGCGTCCAGCAACCACGGCTCCGCAGAGGAGAACAGCTCCCAACAAGTTCCATTCGAGAGTAAAGGGAAGGTAGGCAAGCAAGGACGACGGCGGCTCGTACAGGGTTTGAAACAACCCCCGGCCGAACGTGCCATGGTAAATGACCGGACGAGCGGAGAAGAGCGCCATGCCGATGTCTCCGTAGATCCGGCCAATCCACTGAGATTGCCCAAGCGTGTTGAAGCGAAACGGGTGCTTAAAGTAGAGCTGCGCCTCCGCTTGCCCGTAGCCCATTTGTTGTTTCAGGTAGGCCCGCACGGTGTTGCGGCGGAAGTGCCAAACTTGGGCCGCGGGGCTGAAGCCGATCCGGTAGCCTGCGTCTTGCAGCCGCCAGCAGACATCGACGTCGTCACCGGCGGCACGGTGCAACGGATCGAACCCTCCGATTGCTTGCAACGCCTTTTTCCGGAAAGCCATGTTGCAACCGGGGATGTGCTCGGCCACTTCGTCATCGATCAACACGTGGGTCGGGCCGCCGGGAGCCGCGGCGACGTACGCGGCTACAGCAGAGTCCTCCGGCGGGGGCAGGTTCGGACCCCCGACGCCCACGAAATCGGTCGAGACAAACTTGTAGGCGAGGTACGTGAGCCAGTCCGGGTCGACGACGCAGTCGGAGTCCGTATACGCAACAATCTCTCCGGTCGCTGCTTCCATGCCCACGTTTCGAGCAACGCTCAGTCCTTTGTTCGGCTGGGAAATCAGGCGAAACTCCGGGTAGCCGCGGGCAATTTGTTCGGTGCGGTCGGTACTGCCGTCGTTGACAACGATCACCTCGTAATTTGGGTATCGCAAGCGCCGCAAAGAGGCCAAGCACGCATCCATGGTACGCTCGGCATTGTAAGCGCAAATGACCACCGAAATGCGCGGCGCTGACGGTAGCGGCGGAGGAAGCGGCCCGCGGTACAGCCGTTGTACGGCTGCAAAGGCCGGCTTTCGGTGGCGCTCTCGGTCGACCAAACCGAACGCCCAATCTTCTACTTGGAAACCGCCCGTGAACCAGTCGTCGGTCCACGCAAACACGCAGGTTCCAGCCACTCCGCACTCGAAAGCAGCGCGAATCTGCCAGCTCAAGATTGCCGCTTGTTGCTCGGGCCCTTCGCGGAAGGAGTCGATGCCGAACTCGGTAAGCACCAAGGGTTTATCCCCTGCGAGATTTTGCAAGCGGGAAAGGTAGCGGCGCAAGTCGGGCTCGCGGTGTAGGTACACGTTGAATGATAGGAAATCGAGAAACTCGAGGTCGAGGTATTCGGTCGGCGGAAAATTTGCGTAGCTAACCAGAGTGTCCGGGTGGATCTCTTTGGCCATGCAGTACAGTTCGTGCAGGAATTCGCGGATGCGCTTCGGACCATGCCAACGTACGACGTCCGGCGGAATCTCGTTGCCGATGAACAACGCGCCAACCGCCGGGTGTCGCTCCAAGCCCGCGAGCGCCTCTCGGACCGTGGCCCGAATTTGTTTCACCACGTCTCGGCTATCGAGGAAGCAGACGTGTTGCGTCCACGGCACGCCGACGAGCGCCATGAGGTCGTAGTCGGCCGCGAGATCGAGCAGCCAGGTTGGCGGAGGGGTGAATGTTCGGAAGCAGTTGGCACCGAGTTCTCGCATGAGCGCGAAATCGCGCCGAACCAGTTCGCGCGTTGGAAACGGTTCGCCTCGTTCTCCAGGAGCAAACGGCCCGTAAGTGACCCCTCGCAAGTAGCATTTGTCTTCGCCACGAAAGAAAAATTTGCCCGCGGCGTGCAGAGTGGAGTGGTCCGCCGCTACTTCGATGCGCCGTTCGAGCGAAGGTGTACCCATGTAAGCGCACCCCTTAGCGAACTTGGCCGCGCTTGAAAACGAAGATGCGCGGGAGAGGTCGAGTCGACAGACCTCCTGGGCTTGTCGCGTACCAGGTTTGGAGGGCAAAGCGAATCCCCCGGCACTGGTTTTCCCGCCCGTGATTGCGGGTTGCTGTGTTTACTGGGGCCGCCAAATCGTGGTAACTCATAGACAAAGCGCTCCGAGGAGGTCTCGATGCTCGAGGAAATTTTCGCCGAAGAAGAAGAGATCGCTGCCGAGCGTGAGGCGGAAGCGGCGCGTTTGGGTGCACAGATTCTCGGCCTCCCGATCCGTGAACTTTCCACGTTGCGACCGCCAGTCTGCGTGGGACGGGCAGTGAGTGTCCGTTCTGCGATCGACCGGATGAATGAATCCGGAGTAGGCTGTGTCCTGGTGGAAGACAACGGACGGCTGTGTGGCATCTTTACCGAGCGAGACGTGCTGACCAAAGTGGTGGGGCAGCCCGTGGACCTAGACCGTGAACCGGTAGAGCAGTTTATGACGCCGGACCCGGAGTGTTTGTCTCCGGACGACCGGGTGAGTTACGCACTGAACAAGATGGCGGTCGGTGGCTTTCGCCACGTACCGTTGGTGGACGACGAAGGCCGCCCGGCTGGGGTCGTCTCGATGCGCAACATCGTAGACTACATGGTGGAACTGTTTCGCACCGAAGTCCTAAACCTGCCGCCTTTGCCGAGGCAGGTATCGCGCGCAAGAGAGGGTGCGTAAGGGTTCGTGCTTGCGTAGGCGGACCTTGGGTTAGGCTCAGCGGACAGCAAGCGGTTGTGTTGTTTGGCGCGACACCGATTCTGCGGTGTCTGTAAGCACACCCCAAAAGTCGCTGGACAGAATGCGCTTCAGCCCGCAAAGGAGCGGCGGAGTGAGCTCCCACAGTCGGTGCGCCCCTTATTCGAGGGGCTCGGGGCGATCGCTCCCGAGTCGCAACCGAAACGCAGCACGGCGCCACGGATAGACCACCGGCGAACCGGAGGAAGGCACTGCGCGAGCGATTGCGAGGACGGAATCGTTGGTTTCCCAGTTTACCCGAAGGAAGTCGAACGTATCGCTCGGCCACGACTTGACGGTGCGGTCTTGAAGATCGAGCACAAAGACGGCCCGTTTGGTCTCGGGGTACTGTCGCTCTGCTGCCGCGACGAGCGCGATCTTCCTGCCGTCAGGATCGAGGGCGAGATCGCTCAGCATTGCTGCATTGGCGACCAGAATGCGCGGGGGGTTTTCTCGCGTCGGCACGAGCCACACTTCCCACGAGGAGCCGTTGGCTAAGCCCACCACGAAAGCATCCTCTGCAGCACTCCAAGCAACGAAGGGTAACGCGCGCTCCCAGGCCCAAATCGGCATGAGTTCAGTGGTCTCCCGGTCGAATAGGAAAAGCGTACTGCGTGCGCCGTCGCTGGCAACAAACGCGAGACGTTCTGGCTCGGGTAGTGGCACGAGGGCTTCGATCGTTTTCCCAGGCTGATCGAGTACGGTTTGCGTTCGGCCCGAAGGCCCAAAACGTAAAATACGGCTACCCGCAGCGGCTAGAACAGCGCCGTGTTCAGCAGCGATCGGAGAACAGCCACGGCCCAGCAGCCTTCGGCTACCGTCCGCCTCGAGAATGACGATCTCTGGAAGCTTGCCGCTCGTGTTGGCGACATTGGTGATAAACCAGTTGTGGTCTAGGTCGTAGACTGGCGCGCCGGCAAGGCCACGGGGGAACTCCCATTCCTTGCGTTCTACGGAGTTCGAAACTTGTTGCCAGTCTACCCGCACACGCGACCACGGAAACGGCTCCCCGCGCACAGTCATTCGGCCGTCACTTGCAGCGGCGACCCATAGCGGATCGTCGTGCCGGGGATAGCGATTGTTGCTGCGCGAGAGGTCGGCCCACTCCAAGAAGGGATCCACAATGATTTCGTGATCGCCGGCTTCGACAGGCAGTTCGGTGGGGAGCGTTACCTGGAGCCGGCGTTCTTCCGTCCCATCCCCGCGGCGGACCAGCACGGTGACGGGCCACTTCCAGGAAGCACTGCCTACTTGGGCGACGCTGAGCCGATTTGGCCCTGCTGGATCGATGGAAAAGTCCACCGTGGCACGCCCTCGCACGAAAGCAGCGAAAAAGTCTTCGAGCGACTGCTGACTCACGCGCTCGAACGTTTCCTGCACCGCCGCAGCGGTCACTTCTCGGTTCCAATGCGTCTGGATCAGTTCGCGCAAACCGCTGAAAAACGCGTCGTCACCGACGATGTTCTTCAGCATCCAGAGCACGTAGCTGCCTTTGCGGTAGATCGTCTCTCGTGCTCGAGCTTGTGGGAGAGCATTGTCGAGCACGGTCATGTCGATGAGCGCCTGCTGCTCTTCCGGGTCGTAAAATTCACTGACTAGTCGTTTCGCTAGCGCCGCGGAACCGTACTCGGACTCGGTTGCCAGTAGGCTCGCGAGTTCGGCGAAGCCTTCGATGATCCATTGTGCCCCCGTGGCGGTGCGCAACCAGCCGCCCGTGACGGTGGCACCCCACCAACTGTGCGCCAACTCGTGCGCAAAGAGCGCGAAGCCTTCGTCTTCGCTTGACAAAGCCCGGCGCGGAACCGCCATCACGCCAGAGCCGTCGTGGAACGCCCGAGAAAGTTCGGGATGCAGCACAAAGCTGAATTGCGAGAACCCCGGAGAACCGAAGCGTCCGAGCAGCGCCGCATATGCCTTCTGTGCCGTCGTGACGACAGCTTCGAGGTTGGTGCGGTCTCCTTGCGGCGCATACACTCGCCACCGCACGCCGCCATCCCATCGTTCTTGCACGCGATATCGCCCTGCGATGAGCCCGAAACCGGCAAGGAGCCGCTCGCTTTGCCAGAAGTATTCGTTCCACTGCCCGCGCGGCGCGACTTCGGTTGCGCTTGTATTCTCGACAAACTGCCAAGAGGCCGGCAGTCGCACGCGTACACGCGCGCTGAAAAAGCCCTGGGCGTCGAGCGGGTACCAGAGGCAGTCGGGAGGAAGAAGCACTTCGTCGGTGCGCACGCGGCAATCGGAGGGCCGGAGGCTCGGAGTGCCCCGGTAGGCAATGCGGAACGACTGTTCGTGTCCAACCTGGCCGCGCCACACTTGCACCAGCGGACCCAAGCGGAGCCACGGCAAGGAGCTGGGTTGTTCCTTGCCAAGTTCCGAGGTGATTTGGACAATTTCGAACCCAGGATCGAGAAGAAAATAGACCACACGCTTGTCGGGACGGTCGAAGCGCACCTGCACTGCGGCCGTGGCGGACAGCGTGGTTGCAGGGAGTTCCACGCGTGCCTCGAGGTCGAGGGACGAGATCGCCTGTCCGGAGATTGCTTCTTGCAGGCGCGCGAGCACGGAACGCAGGGTTGGAAGGTCCGGAGCATGCACGACGTACCAGAGGCTTGCCACCGCTACGACAACACCGGCTGCGAGAAGGAAGGCCATTGCTCGCACCACGGCACCAAGGCCGCGCAGCACTCGTCGACCCCAGGAAGTCATGCGCGGCCGTTCATAGGAAGCGGAACGAGCGCGTGTCAACTTGTTGGCCTGTGGTTTGTCTGGCGACCGCTTGGTGTTCGCTACCGTGCGCGGTGCGGAATGACCGCGCGTACGTTGGCTGCGGCAGTTGACACGAGCTCGGAGGCGAGCGACATTCCGGCACAGCGTCGAGGGAACCATCGTGGGCGGGAAATTGTGGCAGTGGCTGCGTGGACAGTGGCTGGTGATTCGCGTCGTCGCAACGTTTCTGGGGGTGATCTTGGCGGTGTTTTTGTTCACCGACTACGCCCCGTTGGCCGATCGTTGGAACGTCGGGGCCTGGATGGCGGAGTTCGCGACGCGAGCTAGTTCCTTGCTGCTGCAGGGGATCGGTCCGTTCCTGGGGTTCACGATCCAGGTGCAGGGAACGCGGATTTCTGCCGGGGGTTTTGCTGTGGACGTGACCGAAGCGTGCTCGGGAGTGGTGCCGACCGCCATTTACAGCGCTGCCGTGTTGGCGTACCCGGCCACTTGGGGAGCCCGCTTGATCGGCTTGGGGCTCGGCATGGTCATCATCCACGCGCTCAACGTGCTCCGCGTGGTCGGGTTATTTCTCGTTGGGTTATTTGCCAACCCCTATTTTCACTACACGCACGTGTACCTCGCTCAGGCTGCAATCATTGTGGTCGCAGTTGCCACGTGGGTGTACTGGGCTGAGCGATTCGTTCATGTTCCGAGGCGTTAAGCCACTGCGCTTTCTCGGCCGGCTGCTTGCCTGGTTTGTCGGCCTCTTCGCGTTGTGGCTGGTCGTGGGCCCGTGGTACACGAGCATGCTGTCCGTATGTGCCGAACTGGTGGTGAGTGTCGTGGATCGTCCTACACACGTGTGGTCGACGGGTACCACGATCCAGTTTTGGCCGCGTGGATTTACGGTGCCTTCTCAACCGCCCAGCATTGCAGCCGAGTGGATCCAAGCCAACACCATCTTGTTGCTGGCGCTGATGCTGGCCACGCCCGCGGCAACGTGGCAACAAAAATTCCGACGCTTGGGGGTTGCTTATGGCTTGGTGCTCATTTGGCAGGTGCTGGATGTCTGCCTTGCCATCGAATACGGGTACGCGACCCAGATCGATCCGCGCGCGTACACGGAGGGCACCCGGTACGCCCTGGCTCTGACGACAAACCTCGCAATGTACGTCGATACTCAAGTCGTGCCGTTCATGATTTGGGCGGGAATTCATTTCCGGCAGTTGCTGGCGCTTGCCCGCCCCCATGTGGCGAACGAAGCGGCCCTGACGAAACGCTTACCGAAAACGGCGCGGTAGCCTTATTCGAGCTGGACTCTCAGAACGCGCAGGGCACGTCTGGAGGGCGGCGCGCCGGTAAATTCGGCGTCGATCCACAGGGTGACTTTTGATGGCAAAGCCTCCGCACTCGCTGCGGCTACACGGAGCTGCCCGTGGGCAGCGTGCTGTGCCTGTATGGCATGGGGGTTCGAGAGATTGATCCTGCCACGGATCCATCGAATCCTGCGCGGCTCGTACCCGAGCGTCATGTCCAAAGCGCTCACCAGCTGCGGTAATGTGAGCTGGAAGGAGGTGCGGTAGAAGACTCGGCTCCCGCGGCGGAAGAAGCGCGCCGGACCTGGCGACACCCGGACGCCGTACGCGGGCTGCAGGGTTGCAAAGCTGCTCTGCCAAGAACCATTTACATCGCCAAGCACCACCCCTGCGAAGTTTTGGCCGCTGGCGGCGTCGGCGAGCGGGCTGTACTCGATCGCGCCGAAAACGCAGGGGTTTGCTGTTGGCTGTGGGGGCACCAACGTTTGGTTCGGCAGGACTGTTGGTTGCGGCACGAACAACCATGCAGAGCCGCACTTGCTGGCCCCAGAAAGCGCCGGGAGGCTCCCGACGACGTATCGCAGTATTTCCGACGCGTCCGCTGTGGTGACCGTGCCAGAGGCATTGACGTCTGCTGCCAGCAGTCCAAAGGAATCGAGTGAACCCGTGCCAACCAAAACCCGGAGAATCTCTACGGCGTCACCCGCGGTCACCGCACCCGCCACATTCAACTGGTTGGAGAGTGGCTGAAGTCGCACTGGCCCGGCCGGCACCGAAGCAAACAGGAACGCGCCGTTGTTTTGGGTCAGTTGCTGCTGGGGTGGGTGGGAAAGTTCGATCGTGACGCCCGGGATGGGGTCGAGGGACTTGTAGTACACAACTGCGCCCGACAGCGGGAACGTCGGAACGGGTGTGGGAGTAGGAGCGATCGTCGGGGTGAAGCTTGGCGTTACCGAGGGAGTTGGTGTGCGCGACGGGCTCGGTGTCTGGGTGGGCGTTCGCGTGGCACTTGGAGAGATTGTCGCGGTCACGGTTGGGGACGGGGTGTGGGTGCGTGTGGGGGTGTGGGAGTTCGTCGGCGTTCGGGTGTTGGACGGCGATGGGCTTGCGGTTGGGGTACGCGTGGCGGTGAACGTGAAGGTTGGGGTGGCCGTCGGTGTGGGGCTGTGGCTTGGCGTGAGGGAGGGAGTTCGAGAGGGGGTCAGGGTTGCAGTGAGCGTGGGAGATCGAGTTTCGGAGGGAGTGGCGGTCGGAGGTAAGGTGTTGGTGCGCGTTGGGGTTGGGGTGAAGGTGCGCGTGGGAGTAACGCTGAACGTTGCTGTTGACGTGCTGGTGCTCGTAAACGTTGCAGTCGGGGTGCGGGTTGTCGTGTGCGTTCTTGTGGGTGATTCCGTGGGTGTGAGCGTGGGCGTGCCGGTGTAGGTGGGAGTCGCTGTCGGAAGTGGTGACAGCGTTTCGGTCGGAGTTGCGGTTGCCGTCCGCGTTGCGGTGGGTGGCTGGGTGGGCGTAACGGTGGCAGTTTCCGTTGGCGTTCCCGAAGGTGTTGGCGTACCGGAGATCGTCGGTGTAGCCGAGGTTGTTGGGGTGTAGGTGTTGCTGGGCGTTGCCGACGGGAGCGGCGTGTCGGTTGCGGTGCGGGTCGGAGTGTGCGTCGACGTGGGGGTCGACGTATTGGTCGCCGTGCGGCTGGCCGTTGGGGTGCGGGTGGGGCTGAAGGTGAATGTGGCTGTTGGCGAACGGGTGGGTGTTTGGGTCCAGGTGGGGGTTCGCGTTGGCGAGAACGTGAACGTCCCTGTGGGCGAGCGCGTAGCTGTAGCGGTCGGCGTCACCGTGATCGTCGGCGTCGGAGTAGGCGTGCGAGTTTCGCTCGGTGTGAAGGTCGGACCGCTGTACGGATACACGAATTGCGCTGCCGCAATGTCGTCTGCGCGTACTTGCGCGCACCGCCCATCGTTGTGCGCCCGATAGTACATCGTGGCATCGTGCAACGTTGCGTTTGGCTCGCTGGCATTTTCGGAGGAGTGGCCGAACCCGATGCTGTGACCAATCTCGTGGGTTAGGACTTCAGCCACGAGGCACGGCGTCCAGAAGTATGGGCATTGGCTAGACCAACCGTCGTTCATCACGACTTTGCCGGCTGTGATTGCGGAAAAGGTCGTGCCGTTGACGGTCACCTGGGGGAACGCACTCGCGCAGTACCCTCCGATTGCTAGCGTACCCGAACAATTTGTCGGGTTGGAAATTTCTCCGCGTGGGTCGTCGAAAATCACCCTGTTGAACCCACAGCCGCCGTAGCCAAGCGGCGTTGGGGTCGGGAATCCGGGCTCTGGTGTGGGTGTCGGCGAAATCAACCCCCCGTAACTGAGCACCAGTCCCACTCCTGGAACGGTGCTCCATGCGGCGAGTGCGTCGGTGACCGCCTGCATCGACACCGTTGGGCCTAGCGCGGAATCGGCGGTGCTCACGTAGGTGACCGGAGTGCCACTGTCGGCTTCGTGCCAGCGCGCGGGCGGATTCCCTAACAGCGTGAACGCTGCGCGGTACTCGACGGTCCCGCCAACATCTTCCGTTGCGGAAGTCGGTGCTGGGGTGGGAATGGGCTGCTGTGGCCTGCTTCCCGCCAACTGGGCAATCCGGGCGAGGAAGTCTTCGAGAGGCTCCTCTTGCGGCGCGGGAGAGGCGAAACCACCCCCTGGCGCGTACAGTGCTGTGCCTGGACCAAGTTCACGCACCACCACCGTGCTTCCGTCTTCGCGTCGCCGCACGCCAAATTTGCCCATCGCTAACGAAGTGGTTTGCCACTCGCCTTGCGCGTTTTGCACGAGAAACAATACGACCTCTTCTCCGAGAAAAAATTGCGGCGCCCCGAAGATCCATTCCACGCGGTCACCCACTTGCCCGCCTGGCACACGCACCGTCACCGTCGAGCCAGCGGTGTCGCCTTTGAGGATAGCCGTTGCCGTGAGCTCGACATCGGTAACGATTGCGTCAGAGGGTAGAAGTCGTGAGGCGATCTGATTGACCCGGCCAACAAGAATCAAGGACGAGCTTTCTACGAGCGCCTCGTCGTTCATCATGACGAACGTCGAAGCGAAACCCCGACCTGCGCAACCTAGCAAAAGGAGCGCCGTGCAAAACAAGACAAGCCGACGACGACGTGGAACAACGGGAAACATCCCTAAATCGCACACTTTCGGGCACTTCTACGCTGCCACGCGGAACCGCCGGACTCAAGGAAGAAAAGCGCGTGCTTTACTGCGCGTTCCGATTCCCGAGTGAGTTTACTCCACGAGACCTTCGGTGACGCGTAGGGAGTTCCGGTGAGGGCGCTCACCGTTTGGGAACGAGAGCCAAGCAACGATTCGGCTACCGGTCGCTGGTTGCGCTCGTGCGATGGCTAAATGCACTGCCCCGCTGGGGTCGATCCGATACGCAGCGAGTGCGTCAGACTCGGCTACTGCCCGCACTCTCGGCAGCCCGAGACGCCTGGCGTCGAAACGAACCCGCACCGTGACCGCAGTCCACGGCCCGGTTTCGCGGACCGTTATTGGAATCCGCCAGGCATTTTGTGCACGCTGCGGACGGCCAAGCTCTACCGCGCTCGAGGGGTTGCCGTACGGACGGCTGCGGGCCGAGCGCATCACGAGACGCCCTGTGCTGGAAGAAGCGAAACTCCCGTCACAGTCTCCGATCATGGCGGCGACAAAGTCTACGCCGGAAATATCTTGCGCGACATTTGCGAGGGCCACCTGTAGACGAGGACCGCAGCTCCCGGACGGTGCTGGTGTAGGCGTCGCGATTGGCGGTAGTTCGCCTGCTGGGCGGACCATCCACGATTCCACGCAGACATTGTCGGCTTCGGAGATACCCACGACTTTTCGCAGCACTGCGGTAGCATCCCTGGACGTGACCTGATTGTCCCGGTTCGCATCGCACGCAGCGCGCTGGAGATCGGACACCATCATCGCCCCGGTGACCACTTTTAGGATCGCCCCGGCATCGCGAGCGGTAACAGGGTTGGTTGTCCCTGCCTCGCGCGCGAAAAGAGTCTGGGCCTGATCGGGTTGCGGTTCGACCGTCACAGTGCCGGCTGGGACGTCGTCAATCGCGTAGGCTCCGGTGCTGTCCGTGACACCTGTACGCACGGTCCCTCCATTCTCCGCTTGGACCGGAACTGCAGGCAACGGGGTTCCCGTAGCGAAGTAGAACACGCGGCCGCTCAGCCGAAGGCCACGGGGAGTTGGGGTGGCAGTTGGAGACGCGCTGGGCGACCACGTTGGACTCGATGTCCGAGTTGGGCTTGGACTCCACGTGGGCGTACGCGTGGGGCTATCCGTAGGGCTGGAAGTGGGGGTACGTGTAGGGGTGCTGGTTAGCGTACTCGTAGGAGTACGCGTGACGCTTTGCGTGGCCGTCGGGGTGAAGGTCCGGGTGCTGGTTGGTGTGGAAGTCCATGTGCCCGTGAAAGTCGGGGTGGGCGTAGCAGATGCAGTACGCGTGGGGGTGGAGGTAAACGTGTAAGTCGGGGTTGCCGTGGGCGTGCGCGTGGCCGTAGCGGTCGATGTGGGGGTTTCCGACGGTGTCGGCGTCACGGTGCGCGTGAAGGTCCAGGTGGCCGTGGCCGTTGGCGTGCGCGTCGGTGTCGAACTGAACGTGAATGTTGGGGTAGGGGTCACCGTGCGTGTGTAACTCGGTGTCGGAGTGTTCGTGGGGGTGCGCGTAGCCGTAAACGTCATCGTGTTGGTCGGTGTCGGTGTCGCAGTGCGCGTGGGTGTGAACGTCTGCGTAGGAGTCTGCGAAGGTGTTGGGGTCGCCGTAGCCGTGTTCGTGGGCGTTCGCGTATTGGTCGGAGTCAACGTGTAAGTCGGTGTGGGGGAGAACGTCCGGGTCGGGGTGATGGTGGGCGTTGCCGTCGACGTGAAAGTGGGTGTGCGGCTGGGTGTGTGCGATGGGGTGAACGAGTTGGTGGGAGTTGCGGTTCGGGTTGGGGTGAAAGTGGCTGTAAACGTCGCCGACTGCGTGGCCGTGTGCGTTGCCGTCCCTGTGGGCGTTTGGGTGGGCGTAAAGGTACCCGTGGCGGTTCGTGTAGGAGTGGGGGACACCGTGGGCGTAGGGGTTGGGGTCAGTGAAGGGGTACTGGTTGGACTCGGCGTGGGGGTGCCCGTAGCGGCAAGCGTTGCTGTGGGTGGCCGAGTCGGAGTGCTCGTAGGTGACCGTGTGGCAGTAGCGGTTGGCGGGGGTGGCGACAAATCCAGCTTGACGACACGCACCCGAGCAGCATCGGGAACCGATAGAAAAAGGTAGCCGTCGTCGCTCACAGCCAAGCCGAACGGGCGCGTCAGTCCCGCGGCAAGGGCAGGGCCGCCATCGCCGGAATTCGGGGTAGTCCCGTTTCCTGCCACGGTTGTGATGATTCCCGACAAATCGACCCGGCGGATGCGATAGTTCGCCCCATCCGCAATGTAGAGATTGCCGAAGCGGTCGAACGTGATGCGCACGGGAGTGCTCAACTGTGCTTGGGTGGCTGGTCCACCATCGCCCGTAAAACCAGCCCAGCCCGTGCCGGCCACTCGTTCGAGCAAGCCATCGCGGATGCGCCGGATGCAGTGGTTCCCGCTGTCGACAAAGTAGAGATTGCCATCAGGACCGATTGCGACATCAGTAGGAGCCCCGAGTGGCGATTGTGTTGCCACCGCGCCATCAGGGGGATTCCCCCACGACCCGTTACCCGCAACCGTGGAGATGATTCCTCTCTCGACTTTGCGCACGCGGTTGTTTTGAAAGTCCGCGATGAAAATCACTTGTCCATCGGAGGCGACCGCAACGGCGTACGGATTCGCCAGCGTTGCTTGGGTGGCTGGTATCCCGTCGCCGTTGTACCCGAAGCTGCCCGTGCCAGCGATCGTTGTAATCACCCCGGATGCCGAATCCACGCGCCGCACGCGATGGCCGCTAAGCTCGGCGATGTACAGGTTGCCGTTGGCGTCGATGTCCACGTCGAAAGGATTGGTGAGCTGTGCTCCGATGGCCAGCGAATTGTCGCCGCAACCCGAACCTGCTGCACAAGAGGTCCCGTCACCGGCTACGGTCGTGATCGTTCCGGTGATCGAACTCACCACGCGGACCCGGTGGTTCGCACTGTCGGCGATGTACAGTTGGAACTCGGAGCCGGCAACGCTTACCGGGACCACAGCGAGCCCCCGCGGGTCGACAAGCGCGTCGCTCGCCTGTCCACCATCGCCTACTCCTCCCCCGACGAGCGGAGCGACGAGGCCACTCGGTAGGATTGCACGCACACGATCTTCTAGGTTGGGTGGCTGATTGACGTACTGACCAACATACAAGGCACCGGTCAGCCAGTCCGCCACCAGACCGGTGAGCATCGCAAAGCTTGTTTGCGTGGCAAGTCCGCCATCAGGGGAGGGTGCACGCACACCGGTGCCAGCGACGGTTTTGATGATCGATTGGGGCGTGATCAGACCTCCGATGGGCTCGATGCGCCGCACGCGGTTGTTCCCCACGTCGGTAAAGTAAAGATTCCCGCCAATATCGAAGGCGAGCCGGCCCGGGTTGAAAATTCTTGCGCCTGAAGCTGGGCCATTGTCTCCACTAAAACTCTGGATGCCGTCTCCAGCAACGGTGGAGATGATGCCTTGGGTGTCCACGCGGCGAATGCGCGAATTGCCGAAGTCGGCAATGAACAAATTGCCGGCGAGGTCGAACGCAATGTGCCACGGATTCGCAAGTTTGGCTTGGGTGGCCGGACCGTTGTCGCCTCCATACCCCCAGGCTCCGGTACCAGCTACCGTGGAAATGACCCCGTTTGCGGAGACTTTCCGCACGCGATTGCCGTCGGCTTCAGCAACGTAAAGGTTGCCGGCGGCATCGAGGGCGACACCCCTTGGGCCGTAAATGCTTGCTTGAGTGGCAGCTCCGCCGTCTCCATTGCTGAAGGGGCGTCCATCGCCAACGACTGTCGCGATGGTGCCATCGGGCGAGATTTTGCGGACCCGGTGGTTAAGAGTATCAGCAACGTACACCACGCCGTCGGCAGTGCATGTGACATCCGTGGGGAAATTCAGTTGCGCTTGCGTTGCGGGTCCACCGTCACCGGAAAAACCTTTTGTTCCGTTGCCGGCGAGCGTTGTGATCGTCAAGCGGTCGAGGTCGACTTTGCGTACGCGGTGGAGGAGGCCGTCGGCAATAAATAGGTTCCTCCCGCAAATGGCTAGCCCCCGCGGGTCTACGATTCCGTTGAGCGCAGTGCCTCCATCGCCCACGCCGCCGCCAACTGCTGTATCGATGTTTCCTACGGCCGGCAAAGGTAGGACCGATGCGTGCGCAGAATGCCCGAATCGCGAGCATTGCACCGCAAAGCACAACACAGCCACCAAACATGTGTAACCGAGTGGCAACTTCCACCTGCCAGATCGGGCTCCTGCGGATTTCATCGGGAATGTGGCCTATAGGGTTCTTTCGTGAGATCCAGTGTGTGGGCCTCCGCTCGAGGGCGTGCTGTTTGGGCTCCGCCAAATCCGTGCCAATCACGGGCCCCCGAAAGCGGGAACCAATGGGAGGGGTACTCGTGCAATTGTGCGCGGGCGGCCTGGTAAAAAAATGCCACGGCTCGTTCGGGTGTACCGAATGAACTTGTGTCGGCAGCCCCGTTGCTCAGGCGTCTTCGCCGTGGGTCCACGACCACCGCACCGCTTCCTTCGCCAACTTGTTTTTCCCGGCTGCGCTAATCGGCGCCTGATTTCCGCTAGCCCGCCGTGGGGGTACTATGCATCTCGCAAATCATCGAGCAAATCAACAGGGAAAATGAAAAATCGATTGGGCGTATCGGCTCTCCTCGATTGTGACTTTTGCAAGGTGCGACGGAGCCCCAGTGTTGGACACCCGGATGCCCCATCGCTCGCAGTTGCGAGGAGCGGAGTCGAGCTCGGTTCACTTTCGTCTCGCGCGGGCGCTTGGCCGCGGGATGAGGCATCGGGATGAGTGCATGAGGGCTGCGGAGGACCTGCCCGTGAAAGCTTCGTGGGGGATGTCTTCGCCTGATACGATGGCGGGTAAGGGTGGGGAAAAAATTTTCAAAAAATGCCCGAAGCGGGGAGGGAATCGCGGGTATCCCGGGCCAAACACTGCTTACGAAAGGGTGAGTTTGCGATTGACACTTGGCGTTGAACGGTGATAGGTAGGGGGTCCCTTCTTAACGGGAAGCGAAGCAAAGCAGGGTGTAAACGCGGGGAGTCCAACGAAAAAGGAGAACGGGGATGGTACGAGGAAGAAGGTCGTGGTTGGCGGGCGGAGCATGCCAGGTTTGGGGGATAATGACCGCGGTCGCCGTAGGGGCGAGCGTGTTCCTTGCAACAAGTGCCCAAGGGCAGTTCAGTTTGCAGTTCAATCAGCGCGCCTCGGACGGCACGGTGTACGAGGTCCTCATTGTGCCACCACCACCGCTCAGTGCAGGGGCCGACGAGATGAGAATTACGACGATCGCGGGGTCCACCTCCGGCGTTCAGTCGTGTTCCTCCACGGGCGGTTCGGCGGGTCAAAACACAGCCGCCGTTGCTGGTGTGGATCCGAACATTGGTTCGTTGCACGCGTTCGCGGCGGTCAAGCGAACGAATGTTTTGACCCCGTCAAGCGTTGGCAGCGTGTTATTCAGCGCCGGTGGCTCCGGTCGACTGACAATTGGCGGAATTGACGTTTGTGCAAATCCATCCGACTGCACTGGCGGCGATCCGGATGCCAGCATCCTCGACCTGGACGGAAACGTTGTGGCATCTGGGACAGTAGTGGGTACTAGCGTTCCGGTCGCGTGCGTTGCGAGCGGGGTGACGGCGGGATGCTCGTCCGGTAGTTTCAACACGTTTGGGTTCGGTTTAGCTCGGGACAATACCACCAAAGCTTGCAATGCTTTACCCACAACAAATCGTACGGTTTGCGGCCCGCCTCCTTCGGATGGCTTCACGGTGCAACCAGGGCAAGTGATCGTGTTCATTTACGATGGAAGTCTTGCCAACACTGGATTCTCGGTCGGTGCGGCTGGTTTCGGAATTGACACGAACGGCAGCAACAACCCAGGTTGCTCCTCTAACAGCGTGATTACTGCGGACGGGCAGAATCCGAGCGCGCCTCCGCCCCCGCCACCAACGCCGACGAACACGCCGACACTGACGCCAACACCGACAAACACCCCGACTCCAACCCCGACGAACACAGAAACGCCCACGCGGACCTTTACGCCCACTCCGACGTCGACCCATACCCCTACTCCTACGCCAACCCCAACGAATACATTCACCCCAACGCCGACGGTGACGCGGACGAATACTCCTACGGTGACTCAGACCCGAACCCTTACACCTACCAACACGCCGACGGTCACGCCGTCGCCGACACCGCCGCCGATTCCGGTGATCCCGTCGCCTTTCTCCCCTGCTGGTGTGGTCATGGTGAGCGGCCTGGCAGCGGCGCTCGTGTGGATGATGAGGCGTTCTCTTCGCCGGAATTGAGTTTCGCGGACAGTGCGCAGGGAGGCTAGCGGAACGGTGGGTTGGACTACGAATAGCTGGCGGATTGCAATTCGGGCCGGCACGTTCGTTGGCCTGCTTGCGATGATCACCGCGACCGGCTGGCCGGGCCTGTCCGAGGCGCAGCTGAACCAAGCCTCGTCGCAACGAGCGGCTGACGGAACCGTTTACCACGTGATCATCGTTCCACCCGGGCCGCTGAACGCTGGGGCCGAAGAGGTGCGTGTGACTACCTTAGCGGGCAGCGTGCAGGGACTGGTGTCTTGCTCGGGAGTGGTGGGAGGACAGGCGGCGGCTGCACGTGCTTTGGTTGGAGCTGATCCCGGTGCAGGTCAGTCGCTCTTCTCAATTGGATCGGTGTTCCGCACCACAGTGCTCACCCCTAGTTCCCTCACGGTATCATTTTCGCCCGGCGGAAGCGGGAGGCTGAGATTTGGTTCGGGCCCTGGCGGTCTCGAGATTTGTAAGAACCCAGCGGATTGTACGGGCCCGGAGACCGACGTGCCGCTCGTGCCGATCACCACGGGAGATGCGAACGTGCCGAAGGCGTGTACGGCGAACAACGTTGGATCTGGTTGTACGTCGGCGACAGTAACGACCTTCGGGTTCAATCTGGACAGCAACAACGATGGCGTTTGCGATACCGCGCCCACCACGAATACGAACGTGTGTGCGTCGGCGCCCACGGACGGCTTTAGTTTGGCAGGCGGGAAGGCAATCGTGTTCGTCTACGATAGCGGCTTGACGAACACCGGTTTTTCGATTGGTGCAGCAGGTTTTGGCGTCGACACTGATGGCACGAACGATCCTCAGTGCAGCGCTGGACAGGTGGTGACTGCGGACGGTCAAAGCCAAAGTGCGCCGCCGCCTCCACCACCTACGGCTACGCCCACGGACACCCCGACGTTTACTCCAACGCCCACGGACACACCAACCGAAACACCGACCTTCACGCCGACGAACACGCCAACGCCAACGCCCACGGACACCCCCACTGCTACGCCGACGAATACCCCGACGAACACTCCCACGAATACCCCGACTCCAACGCCTACGGACACTCCGACGAATACACCAACTCACACCCCGACGAACACGCCAACCCCGACCAACACCCCGACGAACACGCCGACGAACACCCCAACGCACACCCCGACGAACACACCGACGAATACCCCGACGCCTACGCCGACGAGTACTCCGACAAACACGCCGACGAATACACCTACACCGACGCCAACATTCACGCCCACGCACACACCGACGCCGACTCCCACGCCTACCCACACCCCCACGCTGACGGCAACGCCGACGCCAACGCCCACCCCAACCGCGACGCGTACGCGTACGCCGACCCGTACGCCGCCGCCTATTCCCGTGGTGCCGTCGCCACTGGCCCCCTCAGGTTTGCTGATGATCGGTAGCTTGGCTCTGGCTTTGGTATGGTTCCTGCGCCGTTGGGCCCGCGTACCAAAACCCTAAGCGGAGCGTGACCGGGCACTCGCCCGCTGTTTTCTAGCGGCTGGTCCGTTGGCCCTTGAAAGCTCCGCGAGCCGGGGGGCTTCTGCAGAAAGCGCCGAGGATTCCTCGGCATCGTAGCCGATTTAGGCTTGCGTGCGGGAGAGCTGCGCGGAAAATGAGCGCTATGACACCGGTGAATTCGTTCCGGCCGGGACCGACGCGGCATGGGTGAAGGAGCGAAGGGAGTGCCTCGCGTGCGTCGTTGCGCGCTACTCTGCGCCTGTGCAGTGATTTCCGCGTTCGTGCATGGCAGTATCGCGGCAAACGCGGCCTGGGCGCAAGCTCGCAACGCGAGCCTTCAGCCATCCGCAGTTGTGGTCAACATCGGAGCTTCCGTGACCTTGGAGCTCCGCATCGACAACCCGTCCGAGATCATCGGGTACAACTTCGGGATCGCGTACGACCCGAACCTGCTTGCCGTGGATACGGATCCAGTGTTCAGTGGTTCCGGCTGTTTTGCGCAAGCAAATCGGTCGGACCCTGGAAAAATCTGTATTGCGCTTGCCTGCCCGAACCCGATCTCTGGGAGTAACGTCAAACTCGCAGATCTGACATTCCGAGGTGTAGCCAACGGTTCCGGGGCCGTTAGCTTTGCGAACGTTACTTGCGGGTCGGCAAGCGTTTCTGCGTGCCTGTTGGAACGCGACGGCGGCGGAACCTTTGCGTGCAACACGACCGGTACCAGTGTCGAAGTCGGGGCCACACCAACGCCGAGTGCGACTCCGACCGGCACGTCGACCGCGACCAGTACGGCGACGCGTTCTTTTACGGCTACGGGAACTGCGACACGCACGCCCACTGCAACGCCGACATCCTCAGCGACCAGAACGCTTACACCCACGGCGACTCCATCGAGTACACCAACGTCGTCCTTTACCGGGACGGCGACCCGCACGCCCACCGCGACGTTCTCTCTGACCCCAACGCGCACCTTGACCCCAACGGCTTCGCCTTCTGCCACAGCTAGCGCTAGCTCGACAGTGACACCTACGGGCACCTCGACTACCACGGGCACGAGTACGCCCACGGCCACGCTAACACGGACTTCTACGCCACTGCCTTCGCCCACGTCTTCGCCCACTAGTACGAACACTGCCACGGCCACCCGCACCAGCACTGCAACTCACACCTCGACGCCAACGGCCTCGGTGACTTCGAGCCCCACCCGAACTCCGAGCGCAACTGCTTCGGCAACGCTGACATCGACCGCTACTGGCACGCCGACGTTTTCCGTGACACCGAGCGTGACACGCACGCCGTCGCAAACGAATACGCCCACGCGAACCATTACGGGAACTCGCCCACCGACGGCAACGCCCTCGGCATCGCCCACTGCGAGCCCGTCGCCGACTTTTTCGCCGACAGCAACGGTGAGCCGCACGCCAACGCGCACACCCACGAGTTCACCTACATTGTCGGTGACGCGAACTCCCACTGTGACCTCGACCGCAACTTCGCCGCTAAGCCCGACACCGAGCCGGACCGCAACGGTGCCGCCGAGTCCCTCACCAAGCGCGACTGCATCCGTGACGCGAACGGCTACGCCGTCGTTGTCACCGTCTTCGACTTCGACACGGACCCCATCGACGACTCCAAGCCCGGCCGCGAGCGCCACGCAGACGCCCACGGCTACCGCGGAAACGAGCCCGCCAGCGACCCTCCCTGCAACGGCGACCAATACGAAACCGCCGACGATTACCCGAACGCCTACGCAAACGCCGACGCCCACCTCCACGGCGACGTCCTCGCCCACGGGGGTGCCCTCCGCGACCCCGAGCGAAACAGCGACCGCCACGCGGACCGAAACACGAACGCCGACGCCGTCGTCGACCCCGACTACTACGGAGACCCCGTCGGAGACTCCGACAGCATCGTCGACGCCGACCCGGACTTCGACTCCGTCGCCGTTCCCCACCGTATCACCGACCCCATCGGAGACCTTGTCGCCAACGCCGACGGTGACGCCAACGTTCCCTTCGGAGCCTTCCCCTACAGAGACACCCTCGGTTACCCCTGAGGCGACCGAGTTGCCGTCACCGTCGCCATCGCCTCCCGAGCCATCGATGACACCGACGCCAACGGTTGCCTCCGAGGAACCGAGCGCAACCCCATCAAAGACCACCTCCCCGACGCCGGAACCCTCTCCAGTCGAAACGACTGCTACCGAGACGCCAACTGCGACACCGACCCCGACTCCGACCGAGGAACCGTCGCTGACCCCTACGAGACCCCCGGTGAGTACTTGCCCCGGTGACTGCGACAACGACGGGCAAGTAGCGGTGCACGAAATCGTGCGGATGGTGAACGTATTGTTAGAGGTTCAGCCGGTGGAGGTGTGCTTAGCGGGTGATCTTTGCGGGGACGGTCGCATCACGATCGACGAGATCGTGCTCGCGGTACGGGCGTTGCTGCAGGGGTGTCCGTTGCCCGTGTCTGCAGACCGCTGTGCGCCAACCTGAGAGTGTGTGCGCGAGCCTCGTGTACAGAACCGACTAAATCCAACGGCTCAGCGCGCGCGGCAGTTCTCGAACAAGCTCGGCCGGACTCGATGCTCGCACGACGATATCACAGTGTTTGGCGTATAGCGGGAACGCGCTGTCACCGGTGCCCCACCTCTCTGGCCTCTCCGGTTGGATCCATGCGGCGGCGCGTGCCCGGTCAGCCAGCGTTGCGAGAACATGGGTTGCAGGTGGGCGAAAATTGTTCCGGCCGTCGCCGAGGACCAGAAGCAACGTGTTGCGGTGTACGTGTCGTTGCAAAGATGACTCCATCGTGGTCAGCACGGCGCCAAAGTCCGACCGTGCATGGAAGTCGAGAGCCTGGACTGGGCGTATCTCGCCCTCGCACACCTCGAGTTCCACTGCTCGGTCGATGAATCCGTAGTATGCCGTCCGCCGAAACAGCGGTTCCGTCGCAGCGAGGCAAGAGAGGAAAAACTGGCTTGCTTGCGCAACGGAGTAGGAGAGATCACAAAGAACCACGAGGTCGAGATATTTGGGCTTCCTCTTGTGAAATACCGGGTAGACAAATGTCCCTCCGGTGGTAACCGCGCGGCGAAATGTGGCACGGAAGTTCAAACTGCCGCGGCGTCGTCTGCGGACTCGTCGGGCTAAGCGCCGCTTGAATGCTTTGCGTAGCTTGTCCAGAACCTCTCGAAGTTCGTCGAGATCGGCTGTGTGGAGTTCTCTCCACAGACAGTCAGCTAACCTCTGCGGACCGAGCATCGGAGGTGCGTCGCGGCCGAACCCATCGTGAACAAGGTCAGAGGAGTGTCGAGGGGCCTCTTTTGGGTGGGCTGGACCCCGCTGTTCGTGGCTATGGAGCAACTGCCGCAACGGCCGGTCGAGCTTTTTGGGCTGCCGTGTTTGCGGCGGAGCAACAATGCCTTCCGGGCTTGCCCTCTTGGACGAACCCGACGCGATCTCTCTGGGTGAAGGCGAGTGCGGGCCAAGCTTTGGTTTGGCGGGAGTTGGGAAAAACTTGGCAAACAACCGGTCGAAGATGGGGCGGTCGCTAGCGGATTTGACGAGGCAAGCGGCCAGGGACTCCCGCAAGACAGGCCGCTCCACACCGAGCACGGTAACGGCGTGAAAGGCATCCACGACTTCTGCGGGGCTCGCAGCGATGCCATGGCTTCGCAAGGCGGCTACGAAGGCGAGGATCCGTTGCCGCATACGAGCAGAAAATCAACCCGGGCGGCGCTCGGCGGCCGCTAGCGTTGCCCAGCGGCTGTGTACAGCGGCGAGATCTTCGTCGTACTTGAGCAGGGCAGCGAGAGCAGCCTTGGCTTGGGGATCGCGCAGCTCTCGAACCCCGAGACTGAGCAATGCTTCTGCCCAGGCAATCGTTTCCGCGACGCTCGGTGGCTTGCGCAATGGCAAACGGCGAACAGCTTGAACGAAGCGAACAATCTGAGCGGCAAGCAAAGCGTCGAGAGCTGGAAGTTTGAGTCGCAGGATCGCCTCTTCGCGTTCGCGGCTTGGAAAGTCGAGATAGTAGTACAAGCACCGCCGACGCAATGCGTCAGAAAGTTCTCGGGTTCGATTCGAGGTTAAAACCACGATGGGGACATAGCGCGCTTGCACGGTTCCCAGTTCCGGAATCGAAACTTGGAATTCCCCAAGAAATTCCAATAGAAACGCTTCGAACTCTTCGTCGGCTTTATCCACCTCATCGATCAGGAGCACGGCGCGCTCCCGGCTACGCAGTGCCTTCAGAAGGGGACGATCGAGCAGGTATTCCTCGCTGAAAATTTCGTGTTGGACAGCTTGCCACGACGCTCCTTGGCGTGTGGCGTCTGTTTGCAAGCGTAAGAGCTGCTTGTGATAGTTCCATTCGTACAGGGCCTTCGCTTCGTCGAGTCCCTCGTAGCACTGTAAACGGTACAGTGGGGCGTTGAGCGCTTCGCTCACAGCACGGGCAATTTCGGTTTTTCCGGCACCAGCGGGACCTTCGACAAGGATCGGCTTCTGCAGAGATAGTGCCAGGCGAAGCACGACTGTGAGTTCGGGTGCGGGGAGGTAACCGGCAGCCTCGAGCCGCCGATCGAGGCTCGTCAGGAACTCCAGCGGATACATCGAAGAGAGGTCGCCTTTACCCAGAGATCGGTTGGGCCTGGGGCTGTGGCAGTTCTCGGTTTGCACCAGAGGATTTCGCGAAGCGCAGCCCGGCTTCGCCCAAAATGCGGCGCAAGTGCTGCACGCTGATGTGCTGGACGATCCCGCGCTGGATGAGGACAGTACGGAGAGAACGTAATGACCAGCTTTGCCGAGCGATCCCGTACTGCTCCGGAGCAGCCTGAGCGACCGCCAGAATTTGGCGCCGGAGTTCAGGGGTGAACAGAATCGGCCGCACCCGTTTGCGCTCTGTCTGGATGCCAAGCATCCGGTGCACACGGAAACGCCGAATCCAGTAACGTACCGATGATGGGCCCATTCCGACGGCAGCCGCGATTTCCGCTTCTTGCAAGCCATTTGCTCGGGCGAGAATGATTCGTGCCCGCCGAGCCACGCTTTCTTTTGACCCTTGCGCCAGTTGTTCCAGTCCGGCGCGCTCTTCCGGGGTCAGAGTGAGTCGTTTGGTGGGCTTCCGCCGCCAGAATTCGGCGGGCAAAGGCACTCCAGAAATCAACTGCCGAAGACCTTCGACACTAATTTGCTTCACGAGGCCCCTCCGCAAAAGATGGCCTTGGAGCCTCCGCAGCGACCAATTGTCGAAATCCTCACCCAGGTCGCGAGGATCGGTCAGGGCAACCCGAACAACGGCATCGCGGAGGTTCTGCTCGAAGCGACGCTTTCGCGCCTGCCCGCCAGAAGGATGGGCGAGGCCGCGAAGGCCTTGTTCCGCAAACCGGCGGATCCAGCGCCGTGCCGTGGCTCGGTCCACACCGAGGCTCCGCGCTACTGCGCTGAGTGTAAGACCACGAGCGTACAGGAGAACAATCCGAGCTCGTCGCGCCACAGCCGGCGGTGCTTCCGACTCTAGCCAGGCAAGTTCCGTTCGTTCGTCCGCATCCAGCACAATTGGGGACAGGGCGTTGTAGACCCTCTTATGCTGCGTACGTTTGTGAGCTCGAACACCGACCATGTTAGCCACGCGAATTGTACGGTGGCTTCCTTATATCCCTCTTGCGCCTGCAGAGCAACCAAAACGAGGTTTTGTTTAGACCTCGTCCCAAAGCAAAAGCGCACGGCGGACAGATGCTGTAGGGTTGATCGACTGGCGCGTGATCGAGACGGGACTCGGCTTTTCTACCGCTAATCCTTTTTTTCGCTTTCGATCGAGGCGAACCTTGATCTGCGGCGAGCCGCTAGCCGTCATGTTGCGTACCTCCGTTGGTGATCCGCTACGCAACATTCGGGCCAGGTCGCAAACGCTGCTCCGAGAACGAAGCGGTCGTTACGGTTTCTGAAATCTGCTCACAAATGTTGATCAGTGGGATGCTCAGGAGGTGTGGTTTGCGTATTGGTTATCGCCTACGCTGGCGGGGGCGCGCCTGTTCCTCTTGCGTTAGGCGGTCCAGAACTTCGATGGTTCGGTTGGCGGCTCGCTCGGCAGCTTCGCTTTGGCGTACCGCGTCTTCCGCTGCTGCCGCAGCCCGGTCGGCTGCAGCCTCGACCCGCGCCACCAGTTCTTCCAGGGACGGCTTTTGAGTTTGCGAGGGAGGGCTAGTTTCCGGACCTTTTGCCGGTTCGCTGGGCGGAGGCATGGATTCCGATGGGGGATTCAGTGCAAGTTCGATCTCCAATCGTTTGCTGGCAGGAATGCCTCCTTGAAATTTCAGCAGACCGAGATTCGGGTAGGCCTCGGCAAGCGTGAATGCACGGCCAAAGTCTACCTCGACGTTACGCCGAAGGTAGTACAATCGGATCTCGTAGGAGTCCCATGGCCACTCAGGGCGGATTTCTTGTACTTCCGCGTAGTCAGGGTACCCGTATTGGTCGAGGTACGTGCGAAGTTCTTCGAGTCGAGCGGCCTCGCGGTCGAGCGTTGCCCGAGAGATTCGATACGGCTCCCCAATCTCCACGATGTAAGGGCGCCGTGCGGTGGTTTCTCGCCTTACCTCCGCCGTAGCCACGGCTCCGTAACACTGTACCAGTATGCACGCACTCAACAGGACCGAACTTCGAAGAAAGCGCATCACGGTCGACCTCCTGTGGAGGAGCCTACGGAAGGCCTGAGAGACGTTCAAGCAGAAAATTCAGAGTGCGGGAGAAGCCTTGGGCCCGCCCTCCTTGCCTCTCGTCTCGGGCTGGGGCTAGCTAAGCGCAACTCCCTCTCAAGTTCCTGGCCCCACACTCATTTTACGCGGACGAGGAGATCTAAGATATGCCGTTCGTTCTTGCGGAAGAACTGACGTACACGCGCATTCAATCGCTCGATTTTGCCAAGTCGCTCTGCATGCAGCCGGTGAGCGCGCTCGAGGTGCACGGTCCGCACCTTCCCCTGGGCATGGACCTTTTTATGGCTCGATGGATGGCGGAGGAGGCTGGGAAGCGTTTTGCGGAACGGCATCCGGACTGGACTGTCGTGCTCATGCCCCACTTGCCCGTGGGCACCGACGAGTTGCCGCTTCCCGGTTCGATGAACGTGGGACCAAGCACGTTTTTTCGGGTTTTGCGGGACCATGCACATTCCTTGGTGCGCGCGGGATACCGATACATCGTGGTGACCAACGGCCATGGCGGGCCACGCCACGCCGCTGCCATCGAGTACGTGTGCCGGCAAGTGAGCCGCCGCTATGGCGTGCACATGTTTTCCCCCTCCATCTTGGCGTTGCACCGAATCATTACCGGTCAGCGCTTTGCCCTGATCGAGGAGCTACTCGGCCGGCCCCTCACGGAAACAGAGCGACAGGGGCTTTTAAGCGGCGAACATGCAGGAGCATGGGAGACTGCATTCCAGTTGGCAAACAAGCCAGAGTGTGTGGAGCCAGTTTGGCCACAATTGCATTGTGATGGGCCACCGAAGTGGCGGCCGCTTGCTCAGTTGGGAGAGCGCTGGATTCAACGGCGCGCGAGCCGTGGGAAGCCAACGGAAAAGATTCGCGAGTTGACCGACGGTCTTGCGGGGAGCATCGGCTGGCTTCTGAATGCGCAGTACGGTTACGGCGGGCCACCGGTATCGTACAAGGGTACTCCATCGGTGGCATCGGTAGAACTCGGGAAAGCATTTCGCGAAGTGTTGGCGCGCGACTGCCTCGAATTGATCGAGGCGGTTGTTGGGGGGCAGCGAACGGCTGAGTCGGTGCGTAGCATCGCTTCGGACCACGTAGCCATCCAACCGCTGTTTTTCAGGCGCGTTGCCCTCGGGGTGTTGGCCGCACTCGTGCTTTTCGTGCTGCTTTAAAAAGGGAATTCCGATGGCGAAACTCGTGTTTGGATTGCATACCGGACCGCAAAACTGCTCGTACAGCGAGCTTGTGCAGCTTTGGCAATACGCAGACAGCGCGGGGTTTCACTGGATTTCCATTTGGGACCACTTTTATCCGGCGATGCTTACGCCCGAGGACGCAATGGGAAGTTGTTTCGAGGCTGTGTCGATCATGACCGCACTCGCGAAGGAAACGCGGCGCGCTCGGGTGGGCTGTTTGGTGTTCTGCATGGCGTACCGGCATCCTGCCGTGCTGGCGAATGCGTTGGCGACGTTGGACCATATCAGTGGCGGTCGAGTGGAAGCGGGTCTTGGGGCCGGTTGGAGCCAGATCGAGTTCGACGCCTACGGGATTCCGTTTTTGCCAATTCGCGACCGACTCGATCAGCTCGAGGAAGGCATTCAAGTGATTCGGAGCTTGCTGACGCAGCCAGTTTCGAACTTCGAGGGAAAACATTACCGCTTGCGCGATGCCCGCTGCGAGCCGAAGCCCGTGCAAGCGCACCTTCGACTCTGGGTCGGAGGCATGGGCGAGCGGCGCTTGCTTCGCATTGCTGCGCAGTATGCCGACGGTTGGAACGTTCCGTTCATCGGCCCCGAGTTGTATGCGCAAAAGAATCGCGTGCTGACGCAGTGGTGCGAGCGGATCGGGCGGCCACCGGAGGAAATTACTCGGACGGTGAACCTGGGGCTGGCCATTGCTCCGAGCGAGTCTGCGCTGAAGCGCAAGCAAGAAGGTTTACGCGCGCAGTTTGGTGCCGCTTTGGAACTGATGGAGCCGGGGATGTTGATTGGGACGCCTGCTCAAGTGATCGAGCGACTCGAAGAATATCGACAGGCCGGTGCGGAGTGGGTGATCGTTGCGTTGCGTCCTCCGTTCGATCGGGAAGGCTTGCAACTCTTCGTCGAAGAGGTCATGCCAGCCTTTCGCGCGTGAGGCAAAGCCAGAGTGCCGACCGAACTGCTCTTGACAATCACTTGATGGCCTGCGGGTTCACGGGCGAGCCCACCGCGCCGGTGATCGGAAGTGGCGGGGCGACGAAAAGAAATTCGTAGGTGCCATCTTCGGCGCAGTCTTTTGCGAGCTCCTCGAGGTCGAAAATCTCTCCGACAAGCATGCCCATGTGCACAATCGCCACGCAGTGCAGGGGCTGGAAACAGTCGGGAGTCTCGTTCGGGATCACTTCTGTCCCCCAGGTGTCCGTTGCGTAACCAGCCACTTCCTTTTGTGCGAGCCACTCTGCACAGCGTAGGCTGAGTCCTGGCGCGGGCCCGCCAGCGTACTGGCCCCAGCTTCCTTGCGCCCGCACCTGCGCGAGTTGGCCCGTGCGAATGAGGACGATGTCGCCTCGTTCGATGCACACGTTCTCGCGCGCTGCCGCTGCATCCAGGTGCTCTGGGTAAATGGCTTCACCCGGCTCGAGCCAGGGTTTTTCCAGCAGCCGCGGGATGTCGAGCAAAACTCCTCGGGAAACGATACTGTCTTTCATCTTGTCGATGGAGTTCGCCCGTGCACCGCTACTGGAGACCCATTCGGGGCCGCGATCGTTGTACATCTTGCCATCGAAGAAAATGTGAGAGAGAGCATCCCACTGCGTGGCGCACTGCAGGGGCATGGTGATGGCGTCGTCGCAATAGCGGAGGCCGGGAATAAAGTCCTGGGCACCCGACAGGATATCTCCACCATCCTGCAGCATGTAGTGGAGGGGATTCACGCGTCCAGCGAAACCAGTCTGGGGGCCCTGCGTGTCGAACGGGATGGCAAGAGAGATGACTTTGCCACGCTTCACCAGCCGCGAGGCTGCCACGATCTTTTCCGGCGTGATGTAGTTGAGCGTGCCGCGCTCGTCGTCCTTGCCCCACTTGCCCCAATTCGAGAGTTTTCGGGCCAGCGCCCGGACGTCTTCGATCGTGAAGGAGTGCTTTGTCATGAGACCTCCTAGTGCCGACGCATTTATCGGTGCAAAAATACGGGGCAGCTCGCGTTCCGCAATACGTACTCGGTGGTACTGCCGAGCACGAGCTCGATAATGCGGCTGTGTCCGTACGCTCCGATGAACAACAGATCGTGGCGATGTTCGCGGATAAAATTCGCGATGCGTTCCGGGGCATTCCCGGTTTGTTGGAGTTCCAGGCGCACTTCGATCGGATATGCGCGTAGATACGTTTCCGCTTCCGCCAAGATTTTCCTCCCTGTGGCTTCGTCACGATGCACCGTCAGCACCGTCAATGGCAGGCCAAGCTCGGTGCAAAACTCTGCCGCAGAGTGCATTGCTGCCGCGGCTCGCTGGCTTCCATCGTAGGCAAGCAAAGGATGCTCGACCTCCTTGAACTGCAAGGTGCAAACAAGAACGGGCTTCGGCGACCTTCGGGTGACGTTCTCCGCAGTGCTTCCGAGCAGGCCGGTAACGAACTTTTCGTTCACGCCGCGATGGCCGATGGCCAGCAGGTCGGCAGTTTTGGCAGCGTCGGCAATTTCGTTGGGTACGATGCCCATGGTGAGCATGGTGTCGAACCGTACGTTCGCCTCGGCTGCCCGGTTGCGAAATTCCTCCAGAATGGCCTTTCCGCGTTCGTACAACACCTCTCGCATTTTCGACGAAAAATCGAGGTACGGTTCGAACCCCAAGGATCCAGAAATGTCGTGGAAAAAGGAGCCCTCGATGGAAACGATGTCCACGACATGGAGACCCACTACAGTGGCGTCTAGTTTTTGCGCAAGCCAAATCGCGTAGCGGGCGGCAGTGCGGGCATGTTCGGACCCGTCCACTCCTACGAGGATCGTTTTGATCATGGCACAGCGTCTACCACCTCCAGTGGACTTCCGACAAGCTCGTTCGCGCCGGGAGCAGGTGCGATGCACGAGCCGATTTTTGGGACGGGACTGAAGGAACGCCCGTTCGGCAAACCCCCGCGCGTGGTTGCGTAGAGGGCACGGCTGAGAGATAAGCGGACTTTGAGAGTTCCTCGAGAAGTGACGCGAAGGCACCGCAAATTCCAAGAACTGGCAGGAAAGGGACTGCGAGCAAAGCGTGGTCGCTTTGTTTGTGCGACCGTGGTTGGCTTGTTTTCCCTTTCGGTAGCAGCGCCGCCGGTGGGAATCGTGGCGCACCGCCACGCAGGGGATGCGGTGCCGCACGTGCACAGTGCCTTGAGCGTTGCGTGGGCCGCGGTGCGGGTGGAGTCTGCCGACGCGGATCTCCCCTTCTCGCAGAACGATACGCCAGCGGATTGGTGGGCCCGGCCTCGCGAACCGAGGGCGGAGGGCCCCAGGTGGGCTCCTGCCAGTCACGCTCGACCCGCTCACCTCCACGCGTACTCGCCCTTCCAGCCTCTTGTACTGGCTCTCTTCCTGCACGAGGTGGAAGGACCGAGACTCGACGGCGCGTTTCGTCCAGAGCCGATTCCGTTTCAGAGAACGGGAATTTACCGGTACTTTTCGCGCGCCCCGCCGCGAACCCGAACGTAGCTGCAAGGCAATCGTAAGCAGCCCAAGCTTTGCCTCGTGTGCTGCACCCCGGTGTGGCAGAGGCTCCGGTTGGGCTCAGTCGGGTTCTCGTTCCTGTGCTTTCGGTAGGGGTGTGCGTGATGCTTCGGGTGAACTGTGTGGTCGCTGTACTTGTCAGTGCGGTTTTCGCGCTTGCCGGTGCTGGTTGGGGCGCGGAAACCGCCGATGGCGCGGGGACTAAGCCGTCCGTTGAACGTCGTGATGATGGGCGGCCGGAAGCGGCCGTGGAAACGAGTGGTGGAAGAGGGCGGGAGGCTGCGCGCCCGGCGGCGAATCTTGGCGAAGTGATCGTGCGAGCGCGTCGGCCGTTAAGCTCCGCTTCGTCAGAGGAGATTCGCGCACTGGACTTCGCACTTCGTCCCCACGGCACCTTGCAGGAAATTTTGAACAACGTGCCTGGCCTTGTGGTGGCTCAGCACCAAGGTGGCGGAAAGGCACCGCAGTGGTTGGTTCGCGGCTTTGACGGCGACCACGGAACCGACTTTGCCGTGTTTGTCGATGAGATGCCCGTGAACCTAGTGTCTCATGCGCATGGTCAGGGGTATGCGGATGTAAATTTCGTCATTCCGGAAACGATCCAACGCCTCCAGCTATACAAAGGCCCTTATTTCCCCGAGTTCGGCGACTTTGCCAACGCCGGCGCTTTGCAAATTGTGACGAAAGACGAGTTTCCCCAGCCGTTCGCATTTGCGGAGGGGGGATCGTTCGGGACGCACCGCTATGTGTTCGGGGGTTCGCCTCGACTGGGTGAGTGGCAGACGCTTGTAGCTGGGCAGGCGTACTTCAGTGACGGGCCGTTTCGCAATCCCCAGGACTACGCTCGGTACAATGCGTTTGCCAAGCTCCGTCGCGCTTGGGATGCGGGCAAAGAGTTGACTGTCAGTGGAGGCGTATATGCTGGTGACTGGAAGGCCTCTGGGCAAATCCCCTTGCGAGCGGTGCAGCAAGGCTTTCTAGCTTTAGCGCCTTTAGATTTGCTCCCCCAAGCTCCCACGCGCCCATTCGATCGGTTCGATGCGATCGACCCTACAGAAGGTGGAAAGACGGACCGGCAGTACCTGACCTTTCGTTACCGGTTCGCCCCGAGCGCGAAGGAAGAGTGGTCGTTGCTCGCTTGGGGACAACGGTACAAGCTCGCGTTGTTCTCGAACTTCACGTTCTACAAGGACACTGGTCTCCGCTTCGCGGAGCGGGGTGGGCGCATTGTCGATCTAAGTGGGGAAGTGTTCGACCCTACGTTGTTTTATTTGCCTGGGGATGGGGTCGAACAAAACGATAGCCGAGTGCTCTACGGCGGCCGTGTGCAGTACACGCGTTACTGGTTTTTGCCTCTCGCTGGGGCGAGTGCCGGCCTGCCTGCCCGTACTCGAGTTGCTGTGGAGACGCGGCACGACCACGTGAGTCTACACTTGCACCGACAGGTGCGGCGCCAGCGATTTTTTACGGTGAACGCGGTGCAGGTAGAGGAGCGGTCGGTAAGTGGTTTTTTGGATCAGCATCTCTTTTTGAGCGACTGGTTGCGGGTCGAAGCTGGTCTGCGTGGCGACGTATTCTTTTTCGATGGGCGCGATCGCTTACCTCCTGGAACTGGCTTGCTGGATCCCGTGCTCGAGGAGTGTGTTGGGCAGACAGACCCGAACTTCTGCGCCGTTGCGATTCGTGGCAATGTGACCGATTCGATCGTGAGTCCGAAGGCTAACTTCATTGTGTCGCCGACCCAAACCACAGATGTTTATTTGAATTTCGGGAGCGGATTTCACTCGAACGATGCTCGAAACGCGCTGTTAGCCAAGGCGTATCCGCAATTGGCCGGAAATCTGAAGAGCCCGCTCACTCGCTCTCTAGGATATGAACTCGGGGCCCGGACACGCCAGTTCGAACGACTCGATCTTGCAGCCGCGCTGTGGTTGTTGGACTTGGATAGCGAGCTCGTTTTTTCTGGCGATGCCGGCAACCAGCAAATCGGGGCCGGAGGGACGTTCGAACCCGCAGGAAGTACGCGCCGCTGGGGCGTCGATTTCGAAGCCCGGTGTCAGGCGACTTCGTGGTTGTTCGTGGATTACGACTTGAGCTACGCCGATCCCCGCTTCCGGGCGAGCGGGGAGGCCGTACCGCTGGCCCCCACATTGCTGATGAACGGAGGGATCACGGTATACCCGTTTGTGGGCTTAGAGACGGCGTTGCGCGCGCGATACCTGGGCGACCGACCGGCAATCGAAGACCGCTCGCTCACTGCCCGGGGGTACACCCTGGTAGACTTGTTAGCACGGTATCGATGGAAGAACGTGGAGGCTTCGCTTGCCTTATTGAACTTGCTCGATCGGGATTGGCGAGAAGCACAATTCTCGGATAACTCGTGTTTGCTCGGCGAGTTGCAAGACCCAGTGCGTCATCCGGGGACGCCGTGCTCGGTACGTCCCGGGCTTCAGGGTTCACACGAGGACCCACCGCCGGACATTCACTTTACTCCAGGTAACCCGTTCTCCGTGCGGGGTGGAATCACGTTGTACTTTTAAGCGTCACAGCGCCGGCGGTGGCTTGGGTCGGAGCAATCTGCTCCTACGGTGTTCCAATCTGGTCGAGTCTCCCGAAAAATTCGATGGACTGCGCAGAGTTTGCTGAGTATCAAGAGAAGCAACGCTCCGCGTGTTCCTCCTGTTCGGTGCCCGCATGGGGAAGAATAACGCGAGTCGAAAAACGAAAGAGAGACGGTAGACCATGAGGAGAGAAGTGGTTGGTACGAATGCTTGCGCCTGGGCGATCTTCGCTGTCTCCTTGTTGGCTCATCCGGCTTGGGCACAATCCGCCGATCTCGCTGTGGTCAAGACGGACGGTTCGACAACATCGGTGCCCGGAACGTCGATCACGTACACAATTCAGGTTACCAATCATGGTCCCGACCCTGTCATCGCGGCTCAGGTGTCCGATGTGTTTCCTGCGGCTTTGCAAGGTGTCACCTGGGTATGCTCACCGTCACTTGGTGCTAACTGCACCCCGGCCGGTAGCGGGAACATTGCGGATGCGGTGGATCTTCCCGTCGGTGGCGTTGTCACGTACACGGCAAGTGCCACGATCGACGCGGGGGCTACAGGTACACTCACGAACACTGCAAGCGTGGCCGTACCGCCGGGAGTCACGGATCCAAACGGCAGTAACAATAGCTCGACCGACGTCAATACACTTACGCCCACTGCGGACTTGACGATCTCCAAGAGCGACGGCTCCACAACAGCGGTGCCTGGAACCTCGATCACCTACACGATTGTCGTGGCGAACTCAGGACCCAGCCATGTCACCGGGGCTACGGTCATCGACAACTTCCCCGCAGCGCTGCAAGGGATTACGTGGTCGTGCACGGCCACACCCGGTTCGTCGTGCACGAGCAGCGGGACAGGAAACATTGCGGACTCTGTCAATATTCGTGCGAGCGGTTCTCTCACGTACACTGTGTTTGCCATAATCGATCCTGCTGCCACAGGGACCTTGGCAAACACCGCACAGGTGCTCGTGCCGGGTGGTGTGACGGACCCGGACCCCGGGTCGAACGCGAGCACGGATAGCGACACCCTCACCCCCGAAGCGGATCTCGGTGTGACAAAAACGAATGGTTATACCGTGGTCACGGCCGGCTTGGGAACGAACTACACGCTCGTGATCACCAATTCGGGGCCGAGCGATGCGCCCGGTACGCTCGTAGAAGACTACTTTCCGCCAGAGCTGTCAGGCGTTTCCTGGACTTGCTCCCCGAGCGGTGGTGCCTCATGCACCCCCAGTGGCGCGGGAGACATTGTGGAGCTGGTCGATCTCCCAGTGGGGTCCAGTGTGACCATCCAGGTTTCTGCCACCGTGGACCCTTGTGCCGGTGGCAGCGTAGCGAACACCGCTACGGTGACTCCAGATCCTGAAGTCGACGACCCCGACCTGAGCAACAACTCCAGTACAGACACCGATGGCATTCAGTCGGTGGCAGACTTAGTCGTGAGCGTGTCGGATTCTCCAGATCCTGTGTTGGTGTGCAACTTTCTCTCTTGGGAAATCACCGTTACGAACTTGGGTCCGTCGTGTGCGGACGACGTCGAAATTTTGAACAGTCTACCTGCTGGGGTGGCTTTTGATGATGCTGATCCCGGCTGTGTAGACTCGCTGGGAACGCAGACGTGTTCTATTGGGTCGCTCGATCCGGGAGAGTCCGAGACCGTGACAATTACCGGTCTCGTAAGCCGCTCGCTCAAGGGAGCGGTAATTGTCGACCAAACATCGGTGTCGACTTCTACCACGGACAGCAACTTGGCGAACAACGCCTTGGCGACAAGTACGGATGTAAAACCGCGGGATCCGTATGTGGTCTCTCTGGTCGGAGCTCCGCGGTTTTTGCGCTCGCCCGTTTCTGAGACCGTCAACTATTCCCTGAAGGTTACCAGCTTGTGCGACCCCTCGGTCGCGAGCAGTGACGTTGCGGTTGTCAGTAGCCTGCCAGAAGAGTTGGAGTTCGTGGACGCATCGCCCGCTCCGTCAGCGGTTTTCGATCACGGTGCGGAGTTCGAAGTCCCCGTTTTGCAGGGCCTGGAAACGGCGAGCTTTGACATTCGAGCGCGGCTGGCTCCTGGCGTTCCGCCCGGTACCGAACTGACCCATTCAGTAGAGCTTTCGGACAGTGTCGGCCCAGGAGGGCGCGCGGCTGCAACGGTGTATGTGCGCGGTGTCGCCCCTGACAAAGGCAAGCTCAAAGTCCGGTTTGGGGTTCCACGAAAAACCTTTAAGGGCGCGTCGCTTCAACTGCGTCTGGGGATCGATAACACTTCGATCGCGCCGGCCCCGGATGTGGAGGCCGCCTTGTTCCTGCCAGGGGGGCTGGAGCTGATCAGCGCAAATCCAGAGCCGGTAGAAATAGATAGGCAGCCAGGCGGGACTCTCGTTAGGTGGACATTTGAGTCGATAGCGCGCAAGGCTCTTCTGCGTGTAGTCGTAAAAGTCGGAGACGATTTCTTTGACGGGGATATGCTGAATCTCAACCTGGAAGCGGTGGATGGATGGGGAAGGTTTGCCGAGACGACGCGCGACGTGATTGTTCGTGTACGGAATTAGAAGGAATCCGCGCAACCATTTAGCTGCGAGCGGCAGGCGCCCACGCGTTGCAGTTATGGTGCCTAGCCCGGTTCAGTAGGCTGCCCCGTTTGGGTCACGGCTGAAGGTGTTCGTCGCGCGAGATTTCGCGCAACCTTAATGCTCAGCTGCCTTGGTAGAGCAAGCGAGTTTGCCACCAGAGGCGTGGGTGGATAAAGTTGACCGGCGATGGGCGTGGGAGAAAGCCAAAACGTTGCGGTTCCGGTCGACGCGCGAGAATTTTTTTTCGAGCAACTCGGTATCCAGGAGCGCTGGCTCGAAGAAAACGTGGGCCGCGCGTTGTGCCGGCGGGCGGACGATGCAGACTTGTACTTCGAACACCGGACCATCGAGTCCGTTAGCCTAGAAGATGGTTTGGTAAAGACCGCCACCCGGCACGTACAGCAAGGAGTCGGCGCTCGCGTCGTGGTAGGCGATCGTGTTGGTTACGCACACACCGACGACGTGAGCTTTGAAAGCGTGTGCTTGGCAAGCCGTGCTGCCGAGTACATCGCGCTGGAAAGCGGCGAATCGCGCTCGATCGCTGTTCGCGTGGAACGACCTCCGCACCAGTTGTATCGGTTGAAAGAACCACCCATCGTGGTGCCCCCACAGGAAAAAGTCCACCTGCTTTCTCGAGTGGACGAAGTGGCACGTGGCTTTGACCAGCGCATCCGCAACGTGTTGGCGAGCATCGTGGTCGAACACAAGGTTATTTTGATTGCTAGGGCAGACGGCCTGGTTGTAGGTGACGTTCAACCTCTGTTGCGCATGCAGGTGACGTGCATTGCTGAAGACCGCGGCAGCCGGCAGCAAGGAAGCTTTGGCGGAGGCGGGCGCGTCGAGTTCGCGTTCCTGACCGAGGGCGATCGGTACTTGACCTATGCTCGCAAAGCGGCGGAACAAGCGGTCCGGAATTTGAGCGCAACCGATGCTCCGGCTGGTGAAATGGTGGTCGTGTTGGGGCCGGGCTGGCCAGGGATCTTACTACACGAGGCTGTTGGTCACGGTCTGGAAGGCGACTTCAATCGCAAGGGTGTGTCTGCGTTTGCAGGGCGTTTGGGCGAGGTTGTTGCCTCGCCGGCGTGCACGGTCGTTGACGATGGTACGATCCCGAATCGTCGGGGCTCGCTGAACGTGGACGACGAAGGGACGCCGACGTCACGCACGGTCTTGATCGAAAACGGGGTGTTGAGAGGCTACTTGCAGGACCGTTTGAATGCGCGGTTGATGGGCATGAGACCCACAGGGAACGGCCGGCGCGAATCCTTTGCCCACATGCCTCTGCCACGCATGACAAATACGTTCTTGCTGCCTGGTGAATACACTCCGGAAGAGATCATCCGCTCTGTGCAGCGGGGACTGTATGCAGCGTATTTTGGCGGGGGCCAGGTGGACATCACCAGTGGGAAGTTCGTGTTTTCCGCAAGCGAAGCGTTTCTCATCGAAGATGGACGCCTCACCCGGCCAGTCAAGGGGGCAACGCTCATCGGCCACGGCCCCGAAGTGCTGAAGCGGGTGACCATGGTTGGGAACGACCTGCAGTTGGATGAAGGGATCGGCACCTGTGGGAAAGATGGACAGTCGGTGCCCGTCGGGGTGGGGCTACCGACTGTGAGAGTCGACGGACTGACCGTGGGTGGAACCCGCCCAGCAAGTTGAGAGCGACGTGATGCTGCTACCCGAAATTGCCGAGTCCGTGCTTGCTGCAGCGAAATCCGCCGGCGCGACTGCGGCCGATGCAGTGGTCGTGAAAGGGCGACGACTGGAGGTTGGCGTGCGCTGCGGTCGGCTCGAGAAAATCTCCCAGGCGGAGGAAGCCAGCCTAGGGCTGAGGGTGTTCGTTGGCAGCCAAAGTGCGGTGGCCTCGACATCGGATTTACGCCGGGAGAACCTGCAAGAGTTCGCCCGGGCCGCGTACGAACTCGCGCGGATGGTTGCCGCGGACAGTTACGCGGGCTTGCCCCCTTTGGAACAACTCGCCCAGGACATTCCCGACCTCGAACTTTATGACCCGGAGGTGGCCAATGTCGATCCGCAACGCGCTCAGGAACTCGCGTTACGTGCGGAAGCGAGCGCAATGGATACAGACTCGCGGATCGTGAACTCGGAAGGTGCGGAGTGCACGGCACACACGTCAGACGTGTGGTACGCATCGACCGCGGGTTTTTCCGCCGGCTACCAAGATTCGGCCATCTCGGTGTCGGTCGTGCCCGTGGGCAGAGACTCTGCCGGGATGCAACGTGACTATTGGTATTCGTCGGCCCGCCATTTAGCGTTGCTGGAACCACCGGAACGAATTGGGCGAACCGCGGCTGAACGCACCTTGCGTCGCTTGAATGCAAGGCCGGTGCGCACGTGCGAGGTACCGGTGGTGTTCGACCCGGAAACCGCTGCAAGTTTGTTGCGCCACCTCGCAAGTGCTGTGGTCGGCCAATCGATTTATCGCGGAGCTTCGTTTTTAGCCGGGCGCTTGGGAGACGTGATTGCCCCGCACTTTGTGACCGTCGTGGATGATGGTCGCTTGCTCAGGGGCCTGGGTTCGAAGCCTTTCGACGCGGAAGGAGTGGCAACTCGACGGACCATGGTGGTCGACTCCGGAGTTTTGCGCTCGTACCTACTGGACGCTTACAGTGCGCGTCGCTTGGGGATGCAGAGCACCGGGAACGCTAGTCGCTCGGTAGGCTCCAACCCTTTTGCTTCCCCGACAAATTTTGTGTTGCAAGCGGGCACCACTTCGCCTGAAGAGATCGTGCGCTCTTTAAAGCAGGGGCTTTACGTCACGGAGCTCATCGGTTTCGGGGTCAATTTGACCAGCGGCGATTACTCGCGCGGCGCGGCGGGTCTCTGGATCGAGAACGGTGAGTTCGCTTTCCCCGTTCAAGAAGTCACCGTGGCAGGAAATTTATTGGAGATGTTCGCGAGCATCGAGGCAGTCGGGAGCGATCTCGTATGCCGACGTAGCATCGCTAGCCCCACCGTACTGATCGGTCGACTCACAGTTGCTGGACGAGGTTAATTTGACAGAGGTAGTCGGATGTCCTGCCGGCAGGGTTGCTGGGTGGTTGTCGGGGTGGTGTTGTTTGGAGGATGTGCGTGGTTTCGGAGTCGACCGATCGAGCCGCGCATCGGAGCTACGCAAGTGGGTGTTGCCTCCTGGTACGGTCCCGGCTTTCATGGCAACCCAACCGCGAGCGGCGAAGTATATGATCAGTACGAGCTGACCGCTGCGCACCCCACACTGCCGCTGGGAACCCGTGTGTTGGTGACGAATCTAGAGAACGGTCGCCAAGTGGAAGTACGGATCAATGATCGCGGCCCCTTCGTGAAGGGCCGAGTGCTCGATCTTTCGTACGCAGCCGGACGGAGCTTGGGCATGACCGGGACGGGTACGGCGAGGGTCCGGCTGGAAGTTCTCGGCTTCGATGCGCCTGGCCGATTAGATGGCGCGTACACAATTCAGCTCGGGTCGTTTGTCGCTCGTCGCGATGCGGAGCGGCTACGCCGTGCCTTGATTGGCCGTTTCTCCACGGCGTACGTGCAAGCGTGGCGGGCGAACGGCGCAACTTATTACCGCGTTCGAGTTGGCCGATTCCGTCACCACCAGGAGGCAGTGCAACATGCACGGCAACTCGGCCGCTTGGGGTTGACGCCAATCGTGATCGCCACAGAGGAAGCCCGTTGACTCTAGCCGCGCGACGTTGGCTGCCAGCAATCGAAGCCGTGGGTCTGCTGTTGATCGCGCTGCCCACCGCCCTGTGGTTGCGCACCTCTGCGGTCTGGCTGCTGCTGCCAGCCGCCTATCTGGCGCTAGCAAAGCGTGACTTGGAGGGTTATGGGCTCACGCTGCGGGGCGTACCGGGCTGGCGTTTTCATGCAGCGTTGCTCGCTTTTGTGTTTGGTCCTTATGTGGCGGGGCATTACCTCTACGGTACGTGGCTTCTAGGAATGCAGTTCGCTTGGAGCCTCCCCGAAAACTTTTTCGCATTGGCTCTGGATCACTTACTTGGTGTGGGCCTCGCGGAAGAATTCTTCTTTCGAGCATACATGCAAACGCAGTTCGATCGAGTTTGGGCACCGAGATGGAGTTTGCTTGGTACTCGAGTGGGTCCGGGATTCATCCTTGCAAACACGCTTTTCGCCGCATGCCACGTCTTTCATGGAGGGCCGGTCCGCCTCGTCGTTTTCTTTCCCGGCCTCCTCTATGGGTGGCTTTGGGCGCGAACAGGATCGGTGTTCGTACCGGCGTTTTACCATGGATTGAGCAACATCCTCATGGCCGTGATGCTTGCCTCGCTCTCAGGGCCGTGATTCTTTTGACAGTTGCATGCCGCAAAGCGGCATGCTGCCGTATCACGGCGCCCGCAGTGCCGCATTTGGGCACCACAGTGTTGTAGAGTTGACGATCTTGCTCCAGCTCGCCGCTACGCAAATGGCAAAGAACGTCCATTGCGCTGTTGGTTCAGGAACAGGGAGCGCGAGTAAACGCTGGCCCGAAGCTTGCAGCGCAAGTGCCCGCATTCCGAAGAGGTGATCGAGATGCCGATGGATATCACGCAACTGCTGACCTTTGCGCATCGTGAGGGCGCGTCGGACGTGCATTTGTCCTCAGGCGAACCGCCAATGGTGCGGATTCACGGGGACATGAAGCGAATAGAGCATCCGCCCCTCACAGCGGACGAAGTGCACCGGATGGTCTTCGACATCATGAACGACGCCACCCGAAAGCAGTTCCAGGAAACCAACGATGTGGACTTCTCGTTCGAGCTTGGCGACGTGGCGCGGTTTCGCGTGAACGTGTTCCGTACCCGGAAGGGGGAGGCAGCGGTTTTCCGCACCATCCCCACGAAGGTGATGACCATCGACGAACTTGGGCTACCTCCGGTGATCAAGGAGATTTGCAAAAAGGAAAAAGGCCTAGTGCTCGTTACAGGCCCGACCGGGTCCGGTAAGTCGACCACGTTGGCCGCCATGATCGACTACATCAACGAGACCTACGAGGGGCATATTCTGACCATCGAGGATCCAATCGAATTCGTGCACCGATCGAAAAAGTGCTTGGTGAACCAGAGGGAGGTGGGCCCGCATACCATGTCCTTCAACGCGGCGTTGCGTGGTGCGCTCCGCGAAGATCCGGACGTGATCCTCGTGGGCGAAATGCGCGACCTGGAAACGATTTCTCTCGCCCTAACGGCGGCAGAAACGGGACATTTGGTGTTTGCGACGGTGCACACTTCGAGTGCCCCCAAAACCGTCGACCGAATCATCGACGTTTTTCCGGCAGCGCAACAAGGCCAGATTCGGGCGATGTTTGCCGAGTCGATCCAAGCAATCATCACGCAAACGCTGGTGAAGAAACGGGCTGGTGGCCGGATCGCGGCGTTGGAAATTCTGATTGGCACGCCCGCGGTTCGGAACCTGATTCGCGAGAACAAGATTCACCAGTTGCCATCGGCGCTGCAAACGGGCCAAGCATGGGGCATGCAAACCCTCGACATGGCTCTACTCGACCTGGTCGCGAGAGGGCTGGTGACGAAGGAAGAAGCGCAGTCGCGCACGCTGACACCAAACTTGTTCGGCCCCGACAATGCGGGACGGGCCGAAGGACGCCCAGTGAGTACTGCGAAACCCACGCGGCCGTTTTTGGGACGCTAATTGCTCGGTGAGAGAAGGCGATGCCAGATATTCGCGAGTTGCTTTCAGAAATGGTGATTCGCAATGCCTCTGATTTGTACCTGACTGCAGACAGCCCGCCTGTCTTCCGCGTCGAGGGATTCAATCAGCCGTATGGTTCCACCCCGTTGACCCCGAAAGACGTGGAACTTTTAGCGAACTCGTTGATGAGCGAGCGGCAGCGGGCGCAGTTCGAAGAAAAACTCGAGATGAACCTTGCCATCGCCTCGGAGCGCTTGGGAAGGTTTCGCATCAACGTGTATCGCCAGCGGGGTGTCGTGGGGGTGGTGATCCGGCAGATCAAAACGCGAATCCCAACGCTCGATGAGCTCGGGCTACCGCCAGTGTTGAAGGACATCGCAATGAGCCGCCGTGGGCTCGTACTAGTCACTGGCGCGACCGGTTCCGGGAAGTCGACCACCTTGGCGGCAATGATTGACTACCGGAACGAAAATTCGACAGGCCACATCTTGACCATCGAGGATCCGATCGAGTTCATCCATTCCCATAAAAAGTGCATCGTGAGTCAGCGCGAGGTGGGGTTCGATACGGTCTCGTTCAACGAAGCGCTGCGCAACACGCTCCGGCAGGCTCCCGACGTAATTTTGATTGGCGAAGTGCGCGACGCTGAAACCATGGAGGCGGCCATCACGTTCTCGGAGACAGGCCACTTGTGTCTCGCCACCCTCCACTCGAACAATGCCAATCAGGCCATCGAACGCGTGATGAATTTCTTCCCAGCTTCGCGCCACCCGGAGATTTTCTTGCAACTCTCGCTGAACTTAAGGGGAATCATTTCCCAACGGCTCGTCCCCGGAGTCGACGGGAAGCGGGTCGCCGCGTTGGAAATCCTCATCGACACGCCGTACGTGAAAGAACTCATCAAACGAGGCGAGGTCGACAAGCTCAAGGAAGCCATGGAAAACAGCACTCAGGAGGGCGGCCAAACGTTCGATCAGGCGTTGTTCGACCTCTACGCCCAGGGCCGAATCAGCGAGGAACAGGCCCTGGCGAACGCTGACAGTGCCAACAACTTACGCATCCGCATCAAACAGTTGGAAATCGCGCGCAAACATCCGGTGCAAAGGAAAACGGCCGTGCTGGCGGACACCACTGGGTTGCGCATCGAGGGGAGGGATCCGTCTAGTGGTCCGCGCAAGCTTTAAAAAGCTCGTCGATCTTGGGGGCTGAAGGGGGGACACCACTCGACTCGGGTGGTGGGGACCGGGTACGGAACCTTGCTCCGGGGCGGTAAGGTTCCGGCCCGGCCCAACCGAAGCGGTAACGAGCACGGGGCGCGTTGCCCGAACACACTCAGAGGCCGCGCCACATGCCCTTTCGGGGTCGTAAGTGTGCGGTGATCCTCCACGTGCTGCCCGCATTCCAAGCTCGAATGGACCCGGGTCGCAGCAGGCTTTTCCTTGGTCATGGAACCTCATCGCGCGGTTTGCGGGTAGCTGCGGGGTTGAGCTTTGCAGTCCATGTGTTGGGGTGCAGACTCCCGCGACACCAGGGCTCTACTCGTCACCGTCGGGCTTGGTTTCGGGACGAGCGGCGCAAGCCCATTCGAGGTACGCGGGGGATCCGTCGGCAACGGGCAAGGCGAGGATCTCAGGTACGGTGTAAGAATGCCGCTTGCGCACAGCTTGCTCCAAGGCCGAAAAATTTTCGGCGGCAGCCTTGATGAGGAGCAAGTATTCGCTGTCCTTTTGTAACTTGCCTTCCCATACGTAAATCGATCGAACCGGCCCAAGGATATTGACACATGCTGCAAGTCGCTCGCGTACGAGGTGTTCCGCGAGCTGAACGGCTTCTTCCATGCTGCTGGCGGTGACGAAAATGACGTGCAAACGGGCAGGGGTCATAGCTCTCTCCTCTGTTGAGAATTGTTGGGTGCACTGTGCCGCTCACGCCAGTGGGTGACTAACTGAATGTAGTCGATTCGAGGCTGGTGCGGTGGGAGTAGACGTGGCAGCGGGGCCACTCGGCGAGTTTGCCTTCGCACCCATTCCCGTAGCCGTGCGAGAACACCATGGCGCAAAGGGGGCGGCAGGAGTTGACGGCGTGCAAGCTCCATGGCCAGGGTATCGCGGACATGGGGGTGGAGGTACCCGCGGCGGCAAATATCCGCCAGTGCATTGGCCAAATGAGTCGGAGACAAACCTGCTTCCGCCATCACGCTTTGTGCGACTTCCGCCACACCATCCAGGTCCAGGTGTTGGTCTTGATACAGGCAGCTTGCGCTTTGGAAGTAGTTGAAGGCAGGGATCAAACGTGGCCCGAACGGCTCGAACAGGCCAGGCGGCGAACCGCGTTCAAGGTTGATGTAGATCCTTTCGACGGCGTCGACGGGCTCCACCGTAGCAGCCAAGCTGCATGCTTCGCTCGCGAGCTCTGGGTCCACGCCGAGCAGATCCAGCACACGGGGCAGCTCCTCGGCTCGGAGTTTCCCGGCGAGGATGTCTGCATACAGCGAATAAATTACAGGGTCGGACTCCCAATCGTCGCCAAACAGCACCTCGCGTGCCTCCTGCGGAAACTCGGCTCTTTGGCGGAGCAACACTGTCAGCTTGTACCCGACTTGCTCCCTTAGATTGCGAAAGCGAGCCCGCATGATGTGCTGGAGCTGGTTTTTGAACGTAATGCCCTCGTATTCGGTTCCATCGAGGGCCAGCTTTTCCTTAATTGCTTTCGCAATTTGGGGTGGGCTCGCGGAAATAAAGTACACCCGAACTTCGCGTTTCTGCTGTCTTGCAACCCTCCGAAGGTTGCGAATCAAAGTGACGACCCCTGGGACCGTGACTTTGTCTTCCGGTTTTTCGAACGGAATTTTGACCAAGTCCCGAAAGCGATCGAACTCGCTGCGCAGGTACGTCTTATCCAGATCCCAGCGGTAGACAATCGGACTCGGACGCTCCACCTTACGACCCGTACACAGCACTTAGCGGCTCTCCAAGCTCGCTTGGATCTCGCCCACAACACCGTCACGCACCGCCTTGGCTGCCACCTTGATTGCGTTGCTGATCGCTCGTGCTTCCGAGCGTCCGTGCGCCTTGATGAGCAGATGCTCGAAGCCGAGGATGGGCGCACCGCCGTAAGCCGTGTAGTCGGTCAAACTCCGCAGCCGTTCGACACCGCTTTCGAGGACGCGCAAACCAAAGCGATAGCGCCAACTCTCCCGAGCTGCTGCACCCACCAGTTCGCTGAGAATATCCGCGACGCCTTCAAGGAGCTTGAGCACGACGTTCCCAGTAAAGCCCTCCGTAACGATCACATCTGCTTTCCCTTTGAGGAGCTCATGGCCTTCGATGTTGCCGACGAAATTCACTCCTGGGATGCTGCCAAGCCTGCGATAGGCTTCCACAAAGGTGTCGCCACCCTTGTTGGCTTCTGCGCCCATGTTCAACAAGCCCACGCGCGGGCTCGGCACCTTCGAAATCCTGCGGGCATAAGCACTGCCCATTACCGCGAACTGTACTAACTCGGTTGCCTCGCAGCGGATGGTTGCCCCAACGTCGAGCAGCAGGGCAAGCTGATCCTGACCTGGATACTCCGTTTGCCGAGGGTACACCGAGGCAAGCGCCGCTCGGCGAATGCCAGGGAGCGGCCGAAAGTAGCGCGCACAAGCAAGGACGGCAGCGCCGGTGTTGCCAGCGGTGACCACCGCGTCTGCTTCTCCCATGGCAACGAGTTGAACCGCCATCAGCAGCGACGCACGTGGCTTCGCCCGCACGGCCGCGTGGGGTTCCTCGGCCATTCCGATCAATTGATCGGTGTGGCGGACTTGAAGGCGTTCGGGCCGGTACTGCACGCGGTCGAGCACCGCCTGAATGTGTTGCTCGTCGCCTACCAAAACCACGTCGATTTGGGTCTCCAAGCTGATTGCCGCAGCCCCCTTTACCACCTCGAGAGGCGCATGGTCCCCCCCCATTGCATCCACTGCAATCGTCGGCATAGCGGCCTCTCTTTAGCAAAGATCCGGACGACGTCTTGTGAAGGACAAGCGAACTGCGCCCCCGCCTGCGGTGAAGTTGGAAACAATGCTGGCGGGTGAACGCTGATGCGTAGCCTAAAATCCTGCTTGTTTGCTTCCGCCGTCCTGGAAACGATGGGTTCGCCTTGCAACGCTCTGCCGGTTGCGTGACGTCCTTGTGGCCTGCTCGAAAGGTGAGTTCTAGGAAGTTGGCCGAGCTGCCGGATGCGCGAGGATGTAAGCTGAGGCTTGGATCGTCGTTGCGGACGATGCGAGGCATCGCCGTGGGCATCATCGGCAGGGAAGGGGAGCGACCGCGCCTTCGCGTTGACAAAGAAGGAGCAGTCTTCTAGTCAAGCTTGCTCACCGCAAACGGGAGACCGGCTCATGGAATATGCTGTGATTCGAACCGGAGGAAAACAGTACCGGGTGACTCCGGGAGAAGTACTGCGCATCGAGAAGCTGGACGTAGCTCCGGGCAGCCAAGTGGAATTCTCGGAGGTGTTGGTTACGAGCGATTCCAGTGGCATCAAAGTCGGACAGCCGGTGGTTCCAGGAGCCAAGGTTGTTGCTCGGGTCGTGCGCCAAGGCAAGGCAAAGAAGATTCTCGTGTTTAAAAAGAAACGGCGAAAGAATTATCGCCGGCGGTATGGTCACCGTCAGCCGTTCACCGAGATTCAAATCACGGCCATTCAAGTAGGAGCGTGAAGTTATGGCTCATAAGAAAGGTCAAGGGAGCACCCGAAACGGCCGCGACAGCCGGGGCCAGCGTCGTGGCGTGAAGGTTTTCGCTGGCCAGCGAGCCAAGGCGGGGAACATCTTGGTGCGCCAGTTAGGGACGAAGATCTACCCGGGACAAAACGTCGGCATGGGGCGAGACTTTACCTTGTTCGCGAAGATCGATGGGATCGTGCACTACGAGCGGATGGGTAGAGACCGCCGTCAGGTGCACGTGCTACCGGCCTAAAGTTCAGCGTTTCCCTCCTCGCCGCTCGCAGCGCGTTTCAGGTGCCCACCTGAAACGCTAGGTTGGATGTCCCATGAAATTCGTGGACGAAGTTGAAATCTACGTGCGTGGCGGCGACGGCGGGCGCGGTTGCGTGAGTTTTTGCCGGGAAAAGTATCGCCCTCGCGGGGGCCCGGATGGGGGTGACGGTGGCGACGGCGGTGATGTGGTTTTCGTAGCCGACGCCGGCTTGAGCACGCTTCTGGATTTCCGGTTTCAACCGCACTGGCGCGCAGGCCGAGGCGAACACGGGCGGGGCAAGCAGCAATACGGCAAGCGCGGGGAAGACGTGTATGCCCGAGTTCCGTGCGGCACCTTGGTGTACGATGCCGACACGGGCGAGCTGTTGGCCGATCTGCAGCAACACGGGCAGCAAGTCGTGGTTGCCCGCGGCGGACGAGGTGGCAAAGGCAACATGCATTTTGCAACCCCAACGAACCAAGCGCCCCGGTACGCCCAGCCGGGCACCCCGGGAGAGGAACGGCGGCTGCGGTTGGAGTTGCAGTTACTCGCGGACGTGGGACTCGTCGGCTTTCCAAACGTCGGGAAGTCCAGCCTTCTGCGGCGGGTCTCCGCCGCACGGCCAAGAGTAGCGGATTATCCGTTCACAACCTTGGTGCCGCACCTGGGGGTCGTCCGCTTGGACGACGACCTGAGTTTTGTCTTGGCAGATTTGCCTGGGCTCATCGAGGGAGCACATGAAGGACACGGGCTCGGGGACCGGTTTTTACGTCACGTGAGCCGGACCAAACTCCTAGTGCATGTTCTAGATGTGAGTGGGCTCACGGGGCGCGACCCGGTAGAAGACTTCGACAAGATCAATCACGAGCTTGCTGCGTACGACGCCCGTCTGGCGGAAAAACCCCAATTGGTCGCTGCAAACAAGATCGACCTCACCGGTGCCCGGGAGGTCTTCGAGGAAGTCAAACGCCGTTTGGGAAAGCGAGGCATTCGAGTCCACGCCATTTCTGCCGCAACCGGAGAAGGCGTTTGGGAGCTCATGAGAGCGGTGGGGCAACACTGGCGGGAACTTAGCCGGCCTAGCGCAGCTGCAAGCGCAACTGCTGCACACACGCCTGCGTGGTTCGAGGCATGATCGATCACCGCGCTGCAAAACGGCAATGGATGCGCCATGTCCGCCGTGCCGTGGTGAAAATTGGCAGTAGTATTCTGTCCAGCCACGAAGGAATCGACGAGCAGCGCCTGTCAGAGCTGGTTGCGGACATTTGTGCCGCCCGCCGGCGTGGCGTGTCCGTGGTTGTCGTCACCTCCGGCGCGGTGGCGGCTGGCATGGCGAGACTCGGCAAGCGATACCGCCCACGATCGATCCCTGAGCGCCAGGCGGCTGCAGCCGTGGGCCAAATCGATTTGATGGCCTTGTACAAACGCTTCGCTGCCGAACACGGCGTGCAAGTGGCGCAAATTCTCTTGACTCACGACGACCTGGCCTCGCGGCACCGCTACCTGAATGCGCGCCACACGATCGAGGCACTCTTGGAAGCGAACGTGCTTCCGGTGGCCAATGAGAACGACACGGTGGTGACCGACGAACTCCGCAACTTCGGAGACAACGATAATCTGTCCGCCTTGATTGCTGGCCTCGTGGAGGCCGACGTTTTGGTGTTGTTGAGCGACGTTCCGGGGGTCTTCACGAGCAACCCACGACGCGACCCTTCCGCTCGATTGGTGCCACTGATTGCCAATGCGAAAAAGGCCGGTGGCATCGTGGTGGAAGGACAAGGACCTTTGGGTACAGGTGGGATGGCTTCGAAGCTCGCAGCAGCGCGCAAAGCCGCACATGCTGGCATCCCAACCGTGATCGCGAGTGGCCTCGAGCCAGGTACTTTGCTGCGGGTGTTGGATCCGGACGATGCTGTAGGGACGCTCGTACTCCCACGGGAGGACCGACTGCAACGACGCAAACACTGGATTGCCTACACTTTGAAGCCAGCGGGCACGATCACCGTGGATCGTGGTGCTTTCGAAGCGATCGTGTTCAAGGGTCGGAGCTTGCTACCCTCAGGCATTCGAGCGGTAGAAGGGAAGTTCGATGCAGGAGACTGTGTACGTTGCGTCACGGAAACCGGGGATGAGTTTGCCAGAGGTTTGGTCAATTACGCCGCAGCCGAGCTCGAACGCATCCGTGGCCTTCGCTCAAGCGAAATTGAAGCGGTTCTGGGTTACAAGGCGACGGATGAAGCGATCCACCGGAACGACTTGGTTTTGCTCGGTGACTTGGCAACACCGAGTTCCTAACGTTCGTCGCTTTCGCCGGTTGTAAGACGCCCCAACGGCCTCGCCCCTGAGCGTGGCCCTTCGGGGGCCCTCGAACGGGTCGAAAATCGCTGCGTCTACTTGCGCGGGGTGTTCGTGGGTACTGACGACGGCCGCGAGAGCAATCGCCGGTTTTCGCGGCGATGTGTGCCAGGAGACCAGCTTACGCGACGGTTCCTTTCAGAAACTGCCAGGCTCGTTGGTAGCGTTGGAGCCGCTTCCAATCGGATGCGCTCAGTCCTGCAAGTCGGCGCAGGTCCAAATTGTCTTGGAGATCCGCAAGCTTGATGACCCGTGCGATGGGATGCGTTGCGGCGCGACGGATGAAGGCTTCATACGACTCTCCCGGGCGTCGCGTGAGTGCGTCCACGGTGTCGACCACTTCTTCTGGAAAGCCCAGCTTCCGTAGGTCCGTAAGCGTATAGGTCGAGTCCTCCACCACGTCGTGCAGCACAGCCGCCATTCGCGCTGTGTCCCCTTCCACTGCAAGCATGACGCGCAGGACGTGGAGGATGTACGGCGCTCCTGCCTTATCTGTCATGTTGCGGTGGACTCGCAAGGCGAGTTCGATCGCATCTTCGAGTGCCGGCGCGGGCTTTTTTCGTCCTTGGCGCGGCGGAGCGGACCTGGCAGGCGATCCTGCTGGCACGTGATCGTTCATCGGTTTGGAACGCTTGCGAGGGTGTGACTTCATATCGTCGTCCTTCCCGACGTCCGCGTTGGCAGATCTTCGGGCCACAAGGGAGGCGGACATTCGCATCGCGCGAGGCAAGTTGCGCCGCGATCTCGTGGTCCCGGTACTACTTGCGCCGCGCTCCGCGAAAGTCCGGCTTGCGTTTTTCCAGGAACGCTTTGAGTCCCTCTTGGGCCTCTGGCGTTTGGTAGTACAGCTCGAGGGCACTGAAACCGAGCTCGGTAATCCCATTGATATGCTCGGTGTCTGCGTTGAACGATTGCTTTGCCAGTTTCAGCGCCGTGGGACTCATCGCGAGAATTTCGTTGCACCACCGCTCGACCTCGGCCCGCAATTCGCTTGCTGGAACAACTTTGTTCACCAGTCCCATCTCGAGCGCTTCCTGCGCAGTGTACTGCCGACACAAGAACCAAATTTCACGCGCCTTCTTTTCGCCAACGATCCGCGCGAGGTAGGCAGTGCCAAAGCCGGGGTCGACACTGCCCACCTTTGGCCCTACTTGCCCGAAAATCGCCGTGTCGGCAGCGATCGTGAGATCGCACACGACGTGTAAGACGTGCCCCCCACCGATGGCGTAACCGTTCACCATTGCGATGACGGGCTTTGGAATGTTTCGGATCACGCTGTGGAGCTCGGCTACGTTGAGGCCAATACCCGGCCCTCCTGCGTAGCCGGTCGGACCTCGCTCCTTTTGATCTCCGCCAGAGCAAAAGGCTTTGTCACCCGCACCGGTGAGCACCACAACGCCTACATCATCGTCGGCCCACGCGTCGCGAAAAGCATGGATCATTTCGTTCACGGTCTGCGCTCGAAACGCATTGCGTACTTCTGGCCGGTTGATGGTGATCCACGCGATCCCGGCTTTTTTCTCGTAAAGGATGTCTTGGTATGTCACAGGAGTTCTTGGTGCCTGGAAGCCCATCGCGATGCAAGACGGCAGCTTGCCGGATGAATCGGCGGGGACCTTTTTGCGACTGAAGCATCCCGCGTTGCACGCAGGCTGCAGCCGCGGTTCCCTGCGCTCGGAGAATGAAAGCACGGGTGGGAACACATGGTCCCCACCCGTGCTTTGTTCGCCGTGCACTTCATTCCTTGCAGCCTACGGATAGCAAGTCAGCCGCAGCATGCTTGCCTTTGCTTTGGGCCGTGGCAGGCTTCCGTCGAACGCCTTGGTGCGGATGACCACCCGCCGCTTGGCTCGATCCTTCACCGTCTGCACCACCAGCGCCTTCAGCTCCAACGGCTGGCTGCACCAATCCTTTTGCGACGCCAACAACGGCAACCCTTTGCTGTACCCCGCCCCGGGATCCTGCGGGTCTAAAAGCTGCCCCAGCGCCGTCGCCACCTTGTTCACGTTCGCCACCGCCAGCGGCCCCAAAATCGGGTCGCTCGCAATCGCTTGACTCACTGGCTTCACCGTCACTGCCGTCACCCCCGTGCTCGGCGCACACGCCAAGGTGCTGTCCGTGGTGTTCAAACACATCGTCACCCGGAACCCGCACACCCCAGGCGTCGGATCGAAGTCGCACGTCGGGTCGTTGTCCCGACACGCCTGGTCTCGGTCCGGCAAGCCAAACTTGTCGCGCAGCAAGCTGCTGTGCGCCACGTGCCACTGCAACAAACACCCGTACTTGTCCTTCGCCGGGTTCTTGCGCGTACCCCGAACCATGTTCGCATACTGGCAGTTCTGCCCCGGACCCGAAGGACACTCGTCGTCCGCCAACTCCTGGTCCCCATCGTCACACTGCTCGCCGACATCCGGAATCCCATTGCCGCAGCAGTTCGGTTGCACCTCGTCCACACACACCCCCGACCGACACGTGTGCATGCACGTGTTCCCATCGCTGCCCGCACACCCGTCGCCCTCGTTGAGCACCGTATCGGCAGGACAACTCGCCCCCGTGCCCGTGCAGTACTCCGCCACATCGCAACTGCCGTCCGCCGCCGGCCGGCACACCACCGTGGCCGGCTTGAAGGTGTCTGCCGGGCAGTCCGGATCCACCCCGTTGCAGTTCTCCGCTACGTCGCACACCCCGGCCACTGGCCGACACACCGTGCTCGCCGGTGCTACCGCATCTGCCGGACAGTCGTTGTTCGCTCCGTCGCAATACTCCGCTACGTCGCACGCCCCATCTGCCGGCCGACACTCGTCGCCCAGCTTCTTCTGGTCCGCAGGACACCCCTTGGTGGCCCCGTCGCAGTAGTCGTCCACATCGCACACCCCTCCCGCCGGCCGGCACACCACCGTATCCGGTGCCACTGCATCCGGCGGACACGCCGGCCCCGTGCCGTCGCAGTACTCCGCCACATCGCACACCCCTGTGGCCGCACGACACTGCGTCGTGGCTCCCTTGAACTGGTCCGTCGGACACAACGGACTTACCCCATCGCAGTACTCCGCCACGTCGCACGGACCCTGGATGTTGCGACAAACCTGCGTGGTGGGGCTGCGCTGATCTGCAGGACAGTTCGGCCCCGTCGCATCGCAAAACTCCGCCGGGTCGCACGGACCAGCCGAAGGCCGGCACTCAACCGTGCCTCCCGCAAACGCATCGCTCGGACAGTTCGGCCCCGTGCCTGGACAGTACTCCTCCACATCGCACACCCCGTTCTTCGGCCGACACTCCACCGTGTTCGGACGAAACTCGTCCGCCGGACATGCCTTGCTCGCTCCGTCGCACTCCTCCGCAATGTCACACGGCCCAGCCTCGCCACGACACACGTACCCTGCAGGCCGAATCCCGTCGCTCGGACAGTTCACCCCAGCCCCGTCGCACACCTCGGCCACATCGCACCCACCCGTTGCCGCACGGCACACAGTGCCCGACGCCGCTACCTGGTCCGCAGGACAGCTCGTGCTCGTCCCCGTGCAGGTCTCCGCCACGTCGCACGGCCCAGCCGCCATGCGACACGTATACGTGCTCGGCCGGAAAGCATCCCCAGGGCACGAATCCGAGTTCCCAGGGCAGGTCTCGGCAATGTCGCACACGTCCACTGCCGCTCGGCATACGTAACCCGCGGGGCGCTTCGCGTCCGGTGGGCACGACGCGCTCGTGCCAGTGCAGGTCTCCGGCTGGTCGCAATCACCTGCCGGCCCACGGCAGACTGTACCGAAGCTCTTGAACTGGTTTTCCGGGCAAGTGTTGCTCACCCCGTCGCAGTTCTCAGGTAGGTCGCAATCCCCAGCCGCTCCCCGGCACAGCCCCGTGCTCTTCGCGTCCGGTGGACACACGGCACTGGTACCCGTACAGTAGTCGACTACGTCGCACTCCCCTTGAGATCCGCGACAAACCGTGTCCGGTGGCGCAACTTGATCCGGCGGGCAGGTTTCGTTGAACCCGTCGCAGTAGTCGGTTACATCGCACACTCCCACCGAAGGGCGGCAGATGGTGCTGTTCGGCGCAATCGGGTGGGTGCAGAAGTTGCTGGTGCCGTCGCAAATGTCCAACCGGCACGGCTTGCCATCGTCGGTGCAGGCTGTTCCAGCAGCCTTCTTGGCATCCGTCGGACATGTTGCGGCGGTCCCAGTACAAAATTCTACAGCATCGCATTCGCCGGCAGCGCTGCGACACACGGTGGAGGAAGAAGCGAACGTGCAGTTCGCAGTACAACAAACACTCCCCGAAATGCCTGGATCGCACTGCTCACCCACAACGGTGTCGATCACTCCGTTGCCGCACAAAGCATTGAAGGTGACCGTCACGAAATGGCCGTCGTTTGCTTGCGTTCGCGAAGGGTTGCCAGGGTACCCGCAAACTTCACAGTCCGTCGTCGACCCATTTTGCTCGCCTAGCCGCACCGCCGCCTCGCACGAGTTCGAGCGCACGTTCGCAGTCCAAGAAAACGTGAGCGTGTGGCTTTTCGTCACTCCGTTACTGACACCGTAAATCGATGCGTTGGCTCCGAGGCTAAACGACCCCGACGGAGGCGCGCCGATGCTCAGGCTACCAGTCACGCTCGAGCCGCCGGTTTGGCTGCCGCTGACGCTGCTCATATTCGTGCTGCCGTCACAACCGGAGGCGTCGCTGCGAACGTCTCGGCCGCCTACCAGGTTTTGCGTCACGTCCAGCCGGTAGCCCCCGGGCGTAGTGACGTTAAAAGACATGTTGTGCTGCGCAGTTCCGTACTGATCGCGCGTACTAAAGATGCCCACGTCGGCATTCACGTTGAACGCGTATCGGCTGCGGATCTGTGTACCGGTTTCAATTTGTTTCGCAACCGAAAACCCTGTGAATCCGTCGCCGTCATTCCCCGGGCTACCAGCACTACCACTGGTGCTTACACTGAAGCCAGAAATTTGCCCTTGGGCAGCACCCGTAACCGTCAGCACTGCTGCGCACGCCACGGCGAGTCGACCAAGCACCCGACACTTGCGTTGCTTCATCCTGTCTGTTCCCCCTTTTTGCCTGACCCTTTTCCCTGCGACTCCTGGGACGACTCCGTCCTTAGCGCACTGCTTACCACGCGCACCTGCACCTTTGTCAATACAATTTGTGCAATTTCGCGCAGGCGACTCGTGTTGGCTGGAGGGGTCACGCGGCCCCAGCGTGCCGCCTCTCCAACCCCTCTCGTGCGTCCTCAGGAATTGCCTGGACGCGGTTTCCGGGGTGGCCATAGGTATGGCAGCAACACCGTAGGGTTGAAATAAGTCCGCACCTCTACAGGCCGCCCGTTGCGCAAACGGAACCAAGTTACGCCGGCCCATCGCTGGTCGTACTTTTCTGCATCCGGAAACGCCCACCACTCCACCGCCACGATCCCTGGGCCTCGATGCACTTCCCGCAACTCCAACTTGCCACGTGGAAGCAGCCGCCAGTAAAAGCTCGCGTGCCGGGCCAGCTCGCGTCCCGAAATGGGTTGCGCAAGCATCGTACTCCAATACTTGGCCTCGTCCGGTAAAAAGCCTTCTAGTTGGCCAGCGCTGTGGCTATTCCAAGCGGCAATCCACGCGGACGCCCAGCGCTGAGCCTCGACCTCACTGGGCACGGCCGGCCCTCGGCAAGCAGTGGCCAGAACTGCGAGCCAGAGCACCAGCATTGCGCGACCGGGAATCGTTGGGCTCCGCTTGCTCAAAGATGCTGTCTCCACCCGCGCCGGCGCAATTCATCGATCACTTTGCGCACCGCTTGCGTTTGTTCCTTTGCACAAACAAGCACAGCATCGGGCGTATCGACAACGACTACGTCTTCAAGACCAATCAGCGCTACGATGCGTTCGGAACTCCACACAACACAGCCCGTACCGTCGATCACCACAGCCCGCCCGCGCACGACGTTCCCCTTCGCGTCCGCGGGAATCACTGCGCCGAGCTCGCTCCAACTCCCGATGTCGTTCCACTGAAATGCTGCCTCTACCACCAGAATGGCCTGCCGGCGGCGTAGCGACAGCGGTTCTAGAACTCCGCTATCCACAGAAATCGGCGGGAGAGCATGGTACAAGCGCTGCAACTGGCCTGGTTGCGGAAAGCCACGTTTTGCAAAGGCGCGGACGAATGCCTCCACGACTTCAGGGGCGCATTGGGCGGCTGCCTCACGAAAGGCGTCGACCCGCCACACGAACATCCCGCTGTTCCAGAGAAATCCGCCCTTGCGCAAAAAGCGGGCTGCAGTTTCCAAGTTGGGCTTCTCCCGAAATCTCCGAACAACGTACACCCGAGCGTTCCTGCCCCTTGCGTCCCGCCACTCCGCACCCGCTTGAATGTAGCCGTAGCCAGTTTCCGGACGGGTGGGAGCGATTCCGACGGTCACGAGGCGGTGCGACGTTCGTGCCAATCGCGCCGCAGCGCGCAGCGTGCGCCGCAAAGCCGTCGCCGGACGCACCACATGATCCGCCGGGACGGCGATCATCACCGCGTCCGGGTGCTGCTGACGAATCCACTCTGCCGCCAGCAACAAACAGGGCAGCGTGTTCTTCCCTTCCGGTTCGGCGAGGACGTTTTCCTGAGGGAGCGCAGGCAGCTCTTGGCGTACTCGGCGCGCATACTTCTCGTGCGTCACGACTAACACTCTGCTCCAACCCACCAGAGGAACCAGTCGCTCGGCTGTGCGTTGCAGCAAGCTCTTCTCGCCGTCGAGGCGGAGAAATTGTTTGGGCGTTTCCGCGCGGCTTAAAGGCCAGAACCGGGTCCCTTGCCCCCCAGCCATGACCACCGCGTAGAGAGGAGACTGCATTCCGACCCTCTTCATCCGCCGGCTGGCACAGCTTCCAGCCCCTTTGTGGAGCACCCGCCGACCATCTTCTCACCGTTCGCCCTTGTCGCGCAACCAGCCGCGCGACTGCATCTGGGCAAGGGTGTCGGTCCAATCTCGCACCGCAATGGCTTCTACCGGGCAGGTCCCTGGCCCCTCCCACTCGCTGATGAACTCCAGGACAGCCCGATCGTTGCCTTCAGCAAACAACGCGTCGCCAACGTAAACAATTGGTCGATGTCCTTCGGACAGCAGCGTCCGCAGTGGGAAGCGCTTATCGTATCCCTCGACGACAATGTCGAACGACGTTTGCCCCCCGAGGGTGACCCGGAGACCGTGACTTTCCCGATAAGGCTCGATGACCCGTCGCAACCGCTCGAGCAAACGCAGGCGGTAACCCGACTTCGAATCGAACGAAACGAAGGCTTGCCGCTGGGCGTAGGCTTCCGGCGTCATGCGCGCAGGGCGACCCATCGGAGCCACGTTGATCATACTCCGACGATCGATAATCCGCTCCCCCATCACCGGAACACCCGAACGATCCAAGCGGAACTCCGGCTCAGCCAGCACTGCTTCGAGTGCACGCAACAACTCGTTGAACGTGCGCTCGCCAAGGTGGTCCCGCAACCGAAAGCACGACACCGAGGTAATCTCTGCGCCATCGCGGATCTGGCACCGGTAACGCTCGGCTCCGTTGCACACGAACGCGTCGAACGAGCACTGAACGCCGGCGCACTCAAGGGGCCGCACGACTTGTTCCACCACCAAGTCGAGGTCGCTCCCGGCGGCAAGGTGAAATGGAACACGAATACGACGAAGCGCCTCTACCATTTCCGCCCGCATTGGCTCACGTGGTGGCGTGAGGGTGTTATCCACATCGAACACGACTGCGAGAGAAGACATAGTGCGTCGCTAACCGAAAGTGCTCGGAGAACTCAAGGCAACTCAGGCACAGCTCGAACCGAAACCCCAAAGGCCGCTCTCATCCGCTCCGGTACACCACGCGAACGAACCGAAGACACACCTCGGGCGCCGTAAGGGTCACCTGCAGCCAATACTGGAACCCTTCACGGACAATCTCCGGGTCGGCGAGACGAAACGCGACCACGTCGCGCAGCGGACGGGCGAGCGACATTGGAGTCAACCCAAGCAGGTCACGCGTTCCCTCGCCGCTGCGGTAAAGGGCGACGACTCCGAAACCATGCTCGGAGTTGTCGTCAAACGCAGCTTCGATTCCGTGAATGTGTGAACCGCTTGGCAGCAAAATACGAGCACCGAAGTACCCGGCCCCTTCGACGGTGCACAGGGCGCCAAGACCTCCGGCGCGGACGGTATATTTCGTTCCTCCGCTCAACGGTTGAAACTCGGGTGGCAAGACTAACAACACGCGGTTGCCAGCTGGGAACTCCTGCTCCGCCGCCACGTGGGGCCAGGGTAGAGCCATCACGGCGGCACCTATGAAGAAAACCAGCCAAGACCATCGGCGATGGCTCACGGTGTCGCTCCTCGCTCCGGAACGGGTTGCAGTAACTTTAAGAAGGCGCGCGTATCGAAGTAGTTTCTCATCCAAGCAATTTTGCCATCGTGCGCGCCAAAGAGGGCTATGCCCCGAAAATCGAGATCCGTTTGGCCTACGCGTGCGTGCGCCGTCCACTCTACAAGCCCTCCGTCGAGCAACGGCACGAAACGTTCCAATGCAAATCGCCACACGGTGGCGTCGCGCCAAAGATTGATCCAAGGGCCTGAATGGCCAGCGCCCGCGACCGGCTTTCCGGTCACTGAATCTTCGTACGTTCCTTGCGGGAGAAACAACGCACGCATGGCTGACTCGTCGCGCCGCTGACAGGCCTCTATCCAGCGGTTCGCCAACTCGCGAACCTCGGCGCTCGAACGCACGCTCGAGAACAATACTGCCCCCAAAACAAGGACCGGGATCCAGAGCCACTGACGTTGCAACGACCGGGGTGCGGCCATGGCCTCAAGCATCCGTTCGGCAATGAGCGAGCAAGTCGAGCGCACCGTCTGTTTCCGACCGGATCGAAAAGTCCGCCTCGGTGATGGCTCCAGTGTTTCTTCCTCCGACCCGCCGCCTTACCAAGCGTGCCAACCGCGGGTAAGCCCACTCGACCACTCCGCGAGGCACATATCGCCGCAGTCCAAACGGATCCAAACGTAAAATGCGATTGGCCTGTTGGGCGCGGGCGTTCTCGAACGCCATGACCTTTTCGTTTCCCCACACCCCAAAGAGCTCGACGCGGGGAAACACCCGCCGCAACAAATCCTGCAGCTCGGGTCCGGTATACTCACGCACGTGATAGGGGTTCTCCACGCGCGAGAGCAATCGATTCGGCGTGGTCACGATGAACACGCCTCCAGGAGCGAGGATCTTCCGGGCTGCGTGCAAAAATGGCAACGGGTCGACCAGATGTTCGATCACTTGAAAATGGCAGATGACATCGTATGCATCGTTCCACGAAGCCAACTCTTCCAAGTTGCAGGCAACGTACCGCAGATTCGACCGGACGTACCGCTCCCGAGCCACGGCGACCGCTCGCGCCTCCCGATCCACCCCGACAGCTTCGCTGGCAACTTCCGCGAGCAAGTACGTCCCGTAACCATCGCCGCAGCCGGCATCGAGTACGCGCTTTGCCTGTGCAAGCGTCTGCGCGTGACGATACGCCACCAAGTGGCGCGCCAAGTCTGCGGCGAACAATGGATCCCCGGCGTGCAATCGCTCGCCGGTAAACAGCCCTCCTGCAGAACCAAGCTCGCTCATCTCCTCAGGCCTCGCAATCTCCTCCATGGCTTTGTCTCGAGGAACCTCCGCTATGCCGGCAGCCATACTCCGAGTTTCGCCAATGCACCACGCACAAAGGTAGCCACACGGTCGTCGGGATCGTCGAGATGGCGTCGTAACACAGCCTCAGCGCTGGGATTCCCTAGCTCTCCCAAGCCCCAGGCGGCGGCCATGCGCACCTCCGGCACGGAATCCGACAATCCGGCTTCCAACGCCGGCTGTAAGGCAGCGTCGCGAACGCCCGCCGCAATCCAAAATGCGGTGGTGCGTACGTGCGCCAGCCGGCTCGACATCTCTACCTCCAATGCGACACGGGCTGTAGGATCCGACGCCCGCCACTGCTGGGCCACGATGGCGGCCGCCCACAGTTGGTCGTCGCGCAGCAGTCGCACAACCGCTGGAAACACTGGTTCGACCCAACCCAAGGCCGCCAGGGACTCGGCAGCTTGGCTGGCAAGATCGCGCCACTCACCCCGGTCACCAAGGAGGCGAATCAGAACCGGCACCGCCGCGCTGCTACCCGCATGCCCGATTGCTCGTACTGCGAACAACCGTAGCGCCAGCGGTTCCCACGGGTTGTCTGCCCACTGGGCCAGCTGTTCCCATTCCACACCATCAAGCCTGGCTTCGGCTTCTTGCCAAGCGCGAGAAAACCAATACGACTCGAACCCAAGTTTGCTCGAGATGTGGAACAACAAACCAGCCACCGTCGCGCGCCGCGCTGGCATCACCTCCATCCAGCGCAACAATGGAGCAGCGCATTCCCCTGTTCCCACTTCCGCCACTATGCGGACCGCCAACTCCTCGACCCTCGCTGGCAGTTCTTGCAGTTCCAACATGGTCGCCAGCGCCGCAGCTCCGTAGGCGCTACGGCTCTTCCGAATGAGCCACACGGCAGATTCTTGAGCACCAGGGGATGCTGCCGCGAGGGCCCGCGCTAAAACGCCGGGCTCATCTGTTTCGACACCGCTCAAAACGTGCCGAAGTTCCGCGGCCACGGCCCCTCTGCGGTACGAAAGTTCTTGGAGCCACAAGGTGCGGTCGCTCACCACGTCGGTTTCTTGCAACGGCTCGGCATCATCGCGGGTTGCGAGGACATCGAACATGCCCACGCGGCGGATCCACTGGTAGTTCGCGGTAATGTATCGCCGCAAGTTGAAGTAATAAGCGGGTGCGCTGGCAAAAAATAGCGGGTGATCGTGCAGGGTCACGACAAATCGCGGTGGCCGCTGGCGCAAGGAGTCGATCACCTCCGCTTCGACCTCGTGCCCAGGCCAGCCAGGGAAGAAGTACCCGTGACGAGTGGGGTTATGACGATCGGCCAAAAAGGACACTACGTCGAGCACCGGGAAGGTAAAGATGAACTCTCCAGGGCTCGTACGCGCCGATAAAAATCGGGTCAACTCGCTGAGTGCCACGAACAACCGCCCTGCTGCTGGCTCTACCACAAGCGGCGCGCGCCCGCTCTGCAAGCGAACGACACCCTCGCTACCCCGCCATCCATGCACCCACAGATACGCAGCCCGGCCCCACGCAGGAGCCGTAACGGCAACAATGATGCCTGCAATGGGCACCAACATCGCGCGAGCGGCCCAACGCCCTGCCCTCACGTCGCGGCACAGCACGACGCCAAAACGCATGCTCCACCGAGTCAGAAGCAAAGCGCTCAGCACTAACAGCGCGGGCACCGCTGGAACGAGGTGCATAAAGTCCGTCCGGGGATACAACTGCGCGTGCATCATGACCGCCGAGTACAACACCACCAACGTGACCGGCAGGATGCGTAATGCACGCAGCGGCCCACACGCCTCCGGCGGTAGAGTGCGCAGCACACGTCGCAAGCGAAGCGACTTTGCGAGCCACCACGCAACTCCACCCCAAAAGGCAGCGAGCGCAAGCGCAAACGAGATGTCTCTCAAGCGCATCGCAACGGAAGCAGAGAAGCCTTCCACCATGGGAGGAGGGCGCAACCAAAGCAGCAGCGCGCCAGCCACAGCTGCGATCGTAAACCCAACGCCGAGGATTCCACGTGAGAGCAAGCGCACGCGCAGCAACCACACGAGCACAACGAGGCCCACCAGCGCGCCAAACAATAACCATCCGAACCAGCTGATGCCGGGATAGCCGATGAAGTAAAACCGCTCGAAGTCGGTGCCTACGAACAGCGTTGCACGCAAGAAACGTTGCGTTCCCATCTCGCGCCAATAATGCGCGACCCACGGAGCGACTACAGCGAGAAACCCGGCACTGAAAGCGGCTGCCATCCCCCACGCCCCACGGGGCGCGACGCGGTGACGCACGGTCACGGGGAGCAAAAAAGACGCTGCCGCCACAGCCGCCACTGGCAGGGCGATCGCAGCTACCTCACGGCTGGTCGCAGCCCCGCGCATCATCACGAGCACACCCGCAACCAACACCCATGGAACGAGCCCGCGGACCCAATCGGTCACCTTCGCGGCCCACGAACGCGAGCCGTTTTCCGGGAGCTCTATAATGGTCAAGGCGGCAATCGAGGCCAAGTAGCCGCCTGCAGCGAGAACACCACTGTTGGGTTTGAAGGTAAAGACAGCACCGGCTAGCGCCCCAACTGCCAACAGCCACCACGAAGAACGCGCCTGCCACCAGCCGATGATACAGCGGGTACCGGCTAGCCACAGCAACGTCACGTACCAAATTGGGTACGGAATGTTCGCGGAAAAAAATTGGCCGTCGTAAAAGGGGATCAGAGCGACGTACGACCACGCGCACAGCGCCGCTGCCCATTTTGTCGCGCCAATGCGCTGCGCGACCGTGTAGATCAGGTACACGGCCAAGGAGTTCACGATGGTCAGCGCGAAGCGGAGGTAAAGGACGTTGACGTCCAAGGCGCGAAAGAGAAAGGCGTTCCATAAGTACACGCCTGGCGTGTATCCAGCATGAAAATCGGTGTAGAGCCGATGGCCCAGGGCGGTGCGATAAATCTGGTACAGCAGAGTTCCCTCGTCGTCCAGGTTGAGCCCATACGGCACCAACGAGTAGAAGTAGAGCGCCGTCACCGCGAAGAAGGCACCGTCCACCCACGACCACTCGCGTCCCCGCATGGCCCGCCCTGTCTAGCCTGAAACGGCCGCCGAAGTACAGGGTTCGCTACACGCCAACGTTTTTTGCGCCCACGCTGCCGCAAAACGCACCTCGCCCCGAGCATCCCGGCTCGCAGCCCCTTGCAAATCCACACAGAGCTCGCGCCGGCCAACGGGTACGGCCAAGTATGCTGCGATCTCCCGGACCGCGGCGTTCTCGTCCCTCAAGCCAGCCCGAACGACTTCCACTGCCGCATTCTGATTGCGCTCAGCCCAGCGCACAAACAATGCTGGCACCAGCGACGGCATCTTGGGCATGTGCGGGAGAAGTGAGAACCACGCTTCAGCACCGCCGCGCAACGACGAGAGCAGTACGGCTCGCTCGAGGGCCTCAACCGGAGCCAGCTGGGGAGGCAGCCTCTCCAGTGCTGCCCTCGCCGCGGATTCGTTGCCAGACGCCGCGATGAGCCACGCCAAGTACAATCTTACCCGCGCGTCGTCTTCTTCGCCGTACCACGACAAAATGGATTCCCAATCGAGCACAGTTCGCTCCGATGTGGCCTGTGGTTCACCGGCGCCCAGCTGGAACTCGAGTAGCACACCTCGAAGTGCGAGATTCCACAAGGCTCCAGCCCAATCATCGTACAGCGGCGACGTCCGCGGAAGGCGGCGAGCAGCCAGCGCGTCACCTGCAGACCAGTCCCCAATTTCCCCAGCCACTCGAAGAAGCAAGCGGGAGCAACCTAGATCCCACGAGCCGAACCCGGCAGTGGCCCATGTTCGGACCCACCTGGCAATCTCGCTCGCGTTTTGTTCTTGGCGTATGCGCTGGAGCGCCTCGCGGTTGCACGAGCCTGTCTGCACTTCCGGCACTGATGCGCTTGCGTTCCCGAGCTTGTCCTTCGGCTGCGGACCAACCCACGAGGAATCCTTCGAGACCCAAACCTGAAACGAACCGATCTGCTCGGCCACGCGGTAGCGTTTCTCGATCCAGTCTTTCAGCAGAAAGAAATACGCGGGTGCATCGAAGAAAAAGAGCGATGCCGGAGATTCCGTCACGACGAACCGCGGCGGTCGCTGCTCCAGCGAATCGATGACTTCTGCTTCCACGCGGTGGTTTGGCCATCCACTTTTGAAATACCCGATGCGGGCAGGATGAGGCGTGCCGACCAGGAACCCCAACAAGTCCAAGTCTGGAAAGGTAAACAGCCACTGCCCCTTGGCAGACTGTGCTCCGAGCCAGCGTGCCGTTCGAGCAAAGTTCGCCTGCCGCCGTCCACTTGCATCCCGCCGGATCAACACCGCCGCGCGCTCAGTATCCCACCACTCGAGCGACTCTCCTCTCCCGGCAAAAAACCCAACCACGCTCGCCCACGTACGCAGTTGCGGGAGCGCACAAACCACCAGCAGCACAACGACCGACGCGGCCAACACCGACCCCACGCGCCGCCCGGCCTGGCCGGAGAAGAGCACAGACCATCGCCGTACAAAGATCTCTGCCACCACGACACACACCACGAAACTCAACGGCGCGGCGTACGCAACATGGAAAAAGTCGCTTCGCGGGTACGCAGAACAAAACAAACAGGTGGCGCCTAACACCAGCAATAGACGCTGTTCTGCGCCCTCCCGCGGTTCCCCCGACGCACGATTCCGTCCGAGCAGTGCAAGGATCATGTGACTCAGTGGCAAAAGCACATACAACTGTGCTTGCACTGCTGAGACTACTGCGGCTTCCCAGCCCTCGGGCTTCGGTGCGAGCAGGGCGTAGCTCCCGAGCGCTGCCACTGCAGCCCCTAGCATTGCTCCCCCCGCCCAGCGATCGCGTGCCGCGACCATAGAAGCCGGAAGCCGCCACACAAGCCAAGCGGCCACTGCGAGCAAGCCGAACTTTGCCCAAGACCACGCATACGGAACGTAAAAGTATTGCTCGTACCCCGTGTCGATGAACAACACTTCACGCCAAAGGCGCTGGATACCCAGCCGCCACCACCACATTGCGAGCCAGGGAAGAGTTCCACCAAGGAATCCGGCCAGTACGGCGCCGAACGGGACGAGCGGAGAGTGTTTTTCTCCAGGGTCCCGCAGCGCCACCTGAGCCCATTCCAACCACGCGATCGTTCCGAGCACGGTAGGCAGAACGAACACGAAGCCGCTCACACCCATCAGGTGGTATCGGAACACGAGGGCCATGCCTCCCAACACAACGGCCGCCAGAAGAACGGTAACTTTCGGTTTCTGGCGCACCGAGGGGGCAAGAGCCGCGATGGCGCAGAAAGCCAGCTGAAACAACCCAGAGTTCGGCTTGAAGGAGAAACTGGCAGCAGCCAGCAAGCCTGCCAGCGACCAACGCCACCAGTTTGGCGCATCGAGGGCGGAGCGGACCGTCATGTAGCCAGCCAGGAACAGGCAGATGCAATACCAAGCGGGGTAAGGGACGTTAAACGAACACTCGCTGGTCTCTACGATCGGCAGCAAGGCTGCATATGCAAGGCTGGCTGCTGCCGCCCACCAACCGCCGGCGATGCTCCGGGTCACACGGGCAAGCAGCAGCACATTCAGAGCGTGCACGACCACCAACGGCACGCGCACGACAGAAAGGTGCTCGCCAAACAGGCGCAGCAAACTCGCGTGGAAGTAAAAGTATCCTGGCGTGTAGCCGCTGATGAAGTCCACGTACGGCTGCTGCCCATGGGCCGTACGGTAAAACAGGTACACCGTTGCCCCCTCTTCCCCGAGGTTCACCCCGTAAAACTGCAGCACGCCAAAATACACAAAGGCACCGAGCCCGATGGCATAAGGAAGCCAACTGGCGGATTGCGACCGCGCTTGCCCGCCCACCGTTCCTCCGGCTCACCGGCGCGCTACTTCGTTTTCTACGATCTCGAGGGTACGCGTTGCTGCTTGTTCCCAAGAGAACTGCTGCGCCCATCGAATCGCGCCCTGCCCAAGCCGTTCGCGGAGCACAGGGTCGAGCAACAAGGCACGAATCGCGTTTGCCAGCGCCTCCACGTCCCCATGCGGCACCAGCAAGCCGGTCTCTTGATGGCGCACCGCATCGCGTAGCCCCGGAACATCACTCGCAACTGCAGGAAGCCCGCACGCATTGGCTTCGAGAACCGTGAGGCCCCACCCCTCTTTTTCCGACGTGTTGACCACCAAGTGGCAGCGCCGAATATGCTCGACCTTCACCGCATCTGGGACGTATCCGGTAAAAGTCACGTGGCTTTGCAGATCCAGTTCTGCAGCCTGCCGCTCAAGAAAGGCGCGGGCGCGGCCGTCGCCCACGACCAGCACGTGCAAGCTGGGGATCTCGGTCCGCAATTGTCGAACAGCGCGCAACACAAGGTCGATACGCTTGTAAAACTCTACGCGTCCCAGCACGAGCAGTGTCGGTCGCTCCGCGGGCTGGCGGTTCCGAGCATGGTAGAGTTCGTGATCGAGCCCGTTCGGAACGACGGCAATCGTTTCGGCGGCAACGCCACGGGCAATCAAATCTGCACGCGTGCTGGGTGAAACGGCGATAAACGGGCGGCCTCGGTACACGTGGGGGATGAGTCGCTCCAGGGCGACGACTGCAGCGGCCACCGGTGGAGATGCTTGTCGAAATGCGGTCCAGCCAAACAGGTGGTGCGCGATCAGAACGACCGGCACATCCGTATACAAAGGAGTACAAAAGGGAATTTTGTTCAGGTGCTCCAAGATGACCGTGCCGGGGCGTTGGGATTCCAACCGCACCACGGCTGGCAGTCGCAGGTAGTACGTCAACCGGTTGCCGAACCGCCGAATCCGCAATCCTGTTGGCGCGAGTTCTTCTTGAGGCGCGCTCCCGTGCTGCGTGCAGAGTAGTGTCGGCTCGTATCCTCGACGCACAAACCAACGCGCCATCTCGTGGATGTGGAGCTCGGCGCCCCCGGCCCAAGGGTGGCTCAGGTCGCGTTCGTTCAAAATCAACAGCGGGCGCCCCATGGCGTCAAAGATGCTTCCGCCACTGCTGCCAGCGCAGCCACCACACGATCCACAGCGCCTCCAAGGCGATCCGCTTGTTCATCTTCGAGTCGCCCACAGTCCGGTCGACGAACAAGATCGGTGTTTCGCACAAGCGCGCACCCAGGCGCCAGGCTCGGTACGTCATCTCGATCTGAAATGCGTACCCGTTCGATCGCACTTCCGCCAATGGAATGCGGGCCAGCAGCTCGCGGCGCCAGCATTTGAACCCGCCGGTCACGTCGGCAACCGGCAAGCCCGTCACCCACCGAGCGTACAGATTGCCGTAGTAGCTCAGCAGCAAACGGCTCATCGGCCAATTCACCACTGTGATTCCCTTCAAATATCGCGAGCCAAGGACCAGATCGTGATCCGTCGCCAACCGCAGGAGCTCGGGGACCATGTCCACTGGGTGCGAGAAGTCGGCATCCATCTGTACGACGAAGTCAGCCCCGTCTTCCAGTGCACGTTGAAACCCGGCGAGATACGCTGGACCGATTCCTTGTTTTTGCGGCCGCACAAGTACGGCAATTCGCGGATCTTCTTTGCCCAGTTGCCGCGCAACGTCGGCAGTACCATCCGGCGAGTTATCGTCCACGATCAGTACGCGCAGCCCCTCGCGCCCGTTCAACAACGCGGGCACGATGCGCTGCACGTTCTCGCGCTCATTGTACGTGGGAATCACGACCGTGGCTTGCATGGTTGCTGTCCGAACTCTCCAGCACAGAATCGCAACTAACGAAACCGCACGGACCAGTCGTAGTCAAACGAATTCCACGGAATTCGCTCCTCGTCTGGATTGTCCGGGTCGTACAGTTCGCTGGCAATGCTGACGAGCTGCGTGCCTTCTTCCAACGCGACCCACCCATGATACACGCCAGGTGGAACCACCAACAGCGACGGGTTCCGCGCGCTCAGTACGAATTCCGCCAGATTGCCGTACGTGGGGCTGTCCGGGCGATCGTCACGGAGGGCAAACTTTGCCGCGCCGTTGCTGATGTGAAAGTAGTCCCACAACACCCGGTGCTTGTGCCACGCCCGCACTGTTCCGCGGGCAAAATCGCCAACGATGTACACCTCGCCGAACTTGGTAAAATGCGGGTCATCTGCGCGCAACAACTTGATGAGATAGCCCCGGTCGTCCACGCGCGGCTTCAGTTCGATCAGGCGGACATCCCGAATTGCCATGAGGCTCTCCGCTTTCTGTGTGCACGCAACCGCAACGGCTAGCCGGCGGCACTGCGCAGCACCAGCTCCTCGCGTACAGCTTCAAGCCCCTCCTCGACCCCACGGAGGTGCACCCCGAGCTGGCCGATACGCTCGGCCACCAAGCCTGCCCTAAGCGGCCGCGGCGCCCGCTGCCCCAATGCGTGCGTGGGAGTCGGCACGATCAGGCTGGAATCCAAGCCGAAGTGCCGACAAATGCGGAAGGCAAACTCGTGTCGGGGAAGAAAGTCGGGGCCAGCCACATGCCACACCCCTGAAGCGCCGCTCTCCACAAGCCGTTGCACCGCTCGGGCGATGTCTCGGACATACGTCGGCGTTCCCCATTGGTCGTTCGGTACCCGCACCGCCTCACCAGCACGCAGCCGGCGGAGCAGCGTCATCACGAAGTTCTTGGGCGGCTCTTCGCATCCGTACACCCCGCAAACGCGTACCACGATGTTCTCCCGACCAGCTTCCAAAACTCCGTGCTCGGCAGCTAATTTTTGCCGCCCATACACGTTCAACGGCGACGGTGTTGCTTCCTCGTGGTACGGGCCGGCTGCTCCATCGAACACATAATCCGTAGAGAAAAAGAGAACGCGCGCTGCTACCGCGCGCGCCTCCTCAGCCAACGCAAGTACGCCGGTAACGTTCACTGCTCGAGACTCCGCCTCATGATCTTCGCACCAGTCCACGTGCGGCTGAGCGGCTGGCAACAAAATCCATCGCGGTTGTAACTCGCGGATCAACCGACGAACCGCACTGTGATCTCGAAGATCCAACGGGAGTAACCCGGGCCTGGGCCGGTTCGCATACGTACCCACCGCATCAGCGCCAAACGCCTCCATGAGAAATCCGCCCACGAACCCGGAGGCCCCTACCACCAATAGCTTCATCTTCGATCCAGATTGCTGCGACCACCTGCCCTGGCCCGTTGCCACCACGGCGCGCGGTTAGCCACCGAAAACCCGTGCAGCGGACCCAGCAAGTGCCCGATGTTTCCAACGACAGTGTTCGGTCATTAAGCCAAAGTTCCGGAGCCAACGCAATTGTTGGATGCGCTCGAAGTTCGCACTCCGTTGCAACTCTGGAGCGAGGCCGCGCCGAGAAAACTCGAGAACGAACGCCTCAAGGCCGGCCATGAGGTCACGGCGCGGTGCGGCCTCGGGGAACCGCTCGGTAAACTTGCGAAAGGAAACGCGGTAGCTGCGCGGATCGGTGCCGGCTCCGCTGGCGTAACGAACGCAAGTGCCGGGCACAACGCGACACACAGCCTCGGCAACGTCACGCACTTGATAGTTCTGCGCGTCGCTCCCCACGTTGAACACCTCTCCTGCCACGGCTTCGCTTGGCGCCTCCAGGACCTTTAGGATGGCAGTCGCCGCGTCCTCGACATGGAGCAGCGGGCGCCAAGCGGAGCCATCCGAGCGCAACAACACCTGTTTGGTCGCGACCCCCAGAACCGCAAGGTTGTTGGCCACGAGGTCCAGTCGCAGGCTCGGAGAGAACCCGTACAGCGTGGCCAAACGCAAGGCGACCGGGGAAAAATTCGTGCTCGCAAGCTCTTGCAACGCTCTTTCTGCCTGCACCTTCGAGAGAGCATATGGTGTCAGTGGCTTGGGGCTCGTTGTTTCGTCGACCCAGTCGTCACCCGCAGCTCCGTAAACGCTGCACGATGAGGCAAACACAAAGCGCCGCACGCCCGCGGCACGAGCATGCCGGGCAAGCTGGACCGTAGCATGGACATTGACGGCCTCAGTAAGGTCCGGATCCAACTCTCCCAGAGGGTCGTTCGATAGCGCGGCCAGATGCACGATCGCATCGACATCGCGAACGTCCTCGGGTCGCAGGTCGCGAATGTCCTTCTCCGCCCAAGGATGCACTGGCATTCCTGAAAGGGCCCAGCGCTCGAACCACGCGCTATCGAGGCCGAGCACGGTGTAGCCAGCCGACTCGAGCCGCGCAGCCAACACAGCACCCAGATATCCTCGGCAACCTGTGACCAGTATTCGGCCTAACTGGGAAGGCACGGCTCCGCGCCCCTTTGTCAACCGTCAGCTCGCGGATTCCTGCGCCTGGTCTGCCGCCCAACGCCTGCTGGCAACGGACAGACTCCCCACGAAGCGCGCCAGGTCGTTCGCGCAGGGAAACTTCTGCGGAACAGAGAGCAAGCGAGGCACGTGGGTGCCCAAATGACTCACCGCGCCAAAGCCGGCACCGGGGTCGGCACTCCGGGCGGGAGCACGCGGTTCACTTCGAACTTTTCCACGCGTCGCCATCCTTTCTTGTGCAGGAGGTACTCAGCCATCGTCAGCAAAACATCGATCCCATACTTCCAGATGTTCACGTAACACTTCTCGTCGCCGTAATATGTCGGGATCGTTCGCTCCACCACCCGCAGCCCGGCGATCGCGAACTGCACGAGAATCTCGGTGTCGAAGTGGTACGCATCGGAGCACTTGTGAAAGGGAACCTTTTTCAGTGCCTCGCAAGCGTACACTCGGTAGCCAGAGTGGTACTCGGATAGGTTCCAACCAAGTACCCAGTTCTCCACCTTCGTCAAGAAAATGTTGCCCAGGTAGCGGTGCAGCGGCATGCCACCTGCACGCGGATCGCCTGTCATGCGCGAGCCAAACACCATATCCGCTTCCCCGTACTGAAAGGGCTCCAGGAGGTACGGGATTTTCTCGGGCGCGTACTGCGCGTCCCCATGCAGCATCACCACGAGATCGAACCCGTTATCGATGCAGTGCTGGTAGGCGAACTTTTGGCTTCCGCCATAGCCGCGGTTCGTTTCGTTCCGGTACACCCGTAAATTGGCCATCCCTTTTTGCGCCGCGTATCCTAGGCCAACGAGATAGGTATTGTCGGGGCTCGCGTTGTCCACGATGAAGATTTCGGCGGCAATCTTGCGAATATGCTCGGGAATGCGGTCGAGGACTTTGGGAATCGTCGACGCTCCGTTGTATGCCGGAATGTAAATGGCAATCTTCATGTCCTCGATCCGCACCGGTGCTTCGCGGCTTGCGTCCCGGGCGCTCGATGCACGCTCCATGACAACACTCTCCTTGTGAGTCCCTCGGAGGTTCGGGTACCATGCGTTACCGCACTTTTGCAAGGCGGCAGCAGAGGGAACGACTCGGACCTCCAGCGCACTCAGTTACCGCGCCGAACCAGTTCCAACTGCGGGGCGGTTGCAGGAGGTGCCGCGAAGATGGAGCGACCAGTACCCAAGATGTTCTCGGCCTCCTCCAACACCCGCAGCCACCGCAGGTTTTCGAACCGAGGATGGTAAAGATCCTCGAATCCGGGGGACCTGAGGCGCCGGACCATGTCGCGCACGGCATCCTCGACCGACACCACAGCGCGAAACCCGAGTGCGTTTTGAATCTTCCGGCACGACACGCGATAGCTGCGGACGCCACGATACGAGTAATCCGCGACAATCTCTGCCGCGACCCCCTCTTCGCGCAGCGCCTCACGTACGCGCAAGGCAAGTTCGGAGATGCGCATATTTCCGCGGGCGACGTTGAACACTTGGCCGCGCACCACGTCCTCGTCGGCGCCCAGGCAGGCAATGTACGCACGGGCCACGTCGCGCACTTCTACCAACGGCCGCCACATCTCCCCTCCACGCACGAGGTGGATCCGGCCGCTTGCAAGTGCGTCTCGCACAAACGTGTTCACAACCAAATCGAACCGCATGCGCGGAGAGAAGCCGAAGACGGTCCCTTTGCGCAGAACGACCGGGCAAAAGTCTTTACCCGACATGGCAAGCAATTGCTGCTCTGCCTCGAGCTTCGACAAAGCATACGCTGCTCGCGGAGCCACAGGGGCAGTTTCGTCGTATACCAGGTCGGTTTCGTCCTCGCTCAAGCCGCGGTCGTAAACCGAACAAGAGGACGCGAAAAGATAGCGGCGCACGCCTGCAGCACGCGATAGCTCGGCCAGCCGTACGGCAGCCATCGTATTCATCTCATAGTTAGCTGCGGGGTTGTATTCGGCGGTGGGGTCGTTGGACAATCCGCCGACGTTGATCACCGCCTGTACACCCTCGAGGTGGGACGGTTCGATCCGCCGCATGTCCGCAACCACGAGATCCACGCGGTCGCGCACACCGGCCAAACCGCGATCGCCAAAGTAGAGTCGGTCGACCACGCGCACCGTGTAGCCACGCTCGAGCAACTCGCTGACTAACACCGAACCGACGTAGCCGGCGCCACCGACAACCAAAATCATCGTCTCGCCTTCAGCGTCCTTTCACCACCCAGTGGTCACCAAAGGTATCCGGCGGCACCCGAACCTCATCCGGATTGCCGCGGCGATAGACCTCCGTGGCCGTACTGATCATCTGGGTATCGTCCTCGAGCGACATCCAGCCGTGGAACACGCCGGGTGGAACTACAATGAGCGATGGGTTGCGCGCCGAGATGACAAAGACGTTCGTTTCCCTGTAGGTGGGACTTTCCGGGCGATCATCCACCAGCACGAACTTTGCGGCGCCGTGGCTGATAAAGAACAAATCCCACATTTCGAGGTGTTTGTGGAAGGCCCGAACTGTTCCTTTGGCAAAGTTCCCAACCAAATATACCTGGCCGAACTTGGGCAAATGGGGATCGGTCGCCCGAACAATCTCGATCAAGTACCCACGGTCATCGACATGGGCAACCAGCGGGACGTTTTGTACATCGCGAATCACGGCCGGCCCCAATGGCACAGGAGGCGTGCGTTTGCAATCGCAAACTTCCGTTCCGCCAATTCCCGAGGCCATCATCGGCCCGCAGCACCTCGTGGCGTTTGCGCCTCCAACTCGGCCAAAAGCGCTTGGGCACTGTTCCACGTTGGATCCGAGCCCGCGAGGCGACGGGCCAACGAGCGCGCGCGATCCTGGATGCCAAGTTCCGCTAGCTTTCGCGCGACCTCGAGGAGGGACTCGTTTCGGTTGGAAAGCGAGGCTGGCTCAAGCACCAACTGATCCACTTTCCACAGCAACGCAGGTGCTGGTCCAGCCGCCTCCAACATTTGCAACAACAGATTCCCGCGCCACAGTGTGTTCGTAGGCAGGGAAAACTCAGCAGCTCGCCGCAATGCAAACTGGCGTCCCTCGCGACGATAGTAAAGCACGTGCGCGCCCGGGTCGGGGCTGAGATCGATCACCCCAAACTGCGCAATCCATTCTTCGACCCGCTTCCACGATGGGTACAACCGCGCAGTCGCGGGCGCGATGAACCAACCCGATCGAGCCGCCGGGAATACGACCAACGAGCGCCCCGGCTCGGCTTCCTCCGGAAACCGGCGAAAGAACTCGGGCGCGTAAAAAACTACCGCGCGTCGGCACCGCGAAGTGATCAGCACGTCACCGGATCCGACGTTCGCACGCAAGACCTCGGCGACCACACGCCAATCCGGTTCGCGAGAAAACGGATCCGCGCGCCGTGGAACGATCAAAGGGCCAACCAACAGCACCGCGCCGAGCACCACCTGGAAAACAGGCCGTAGACCCACTCGGAACTTCAAGGCAATTCGTTCACTGATTGTGTCGGCCCCAACCGCTGCGAGCGCAAAAACGGGAAACACACTCAGAGCAAAGGTTCCCTCGTCAAGAATCCACCGACGATACTGCCCAAACGCAGCGAACAGCACGCTCCCTCCAAACCAGATCAACAACCACCGAGTGCCCCTCCGAGTCGCTGCCACGACGCCGCCGGCGAGCACCAACGCCCAAAGCCAAAGGGCAACCTCGTTTCGCACTTGTCCTCCAAGGCTCCACGCCGTTGCCAACGTCCAAGGTCGAAAAAAGAAGCGCGCCGGTTCGTTGGAAACGAACGCGAGAGCAATGCCCACAAGCGACCAAATTCCGAGGACAGTCCATGCGCCGGATCGGGCACGGCCATGCTCCCACAGGATGACAGCGATCGCCAACCACACAACGAAGGCGATCGGAGAGGCTGTGGCCACCAGTACCAGCAGAGCACCGGACAGGAGCACACGTCGGGCAAGCGCCGTTCGAACGCTCGTAACCAGCGTCACAGCCGCGAGGGCTGCCGCGAGCATCCACGGACCCGGATTGATCCTCGTACCAGAAAAGGCCGCGTGCGACAGGACTGCCAAAGCAGCGCCCATGAGCAAAGCACACCTCCATCCAGCGGTCCGTCCCAAAACCAACGAACCGATCACCACCACAGCAAGGGCAGGCACCACCGTGGCAAGGCGTGCAGTGGCTTCGTCGAGACTCCACGACCACAAAACGTCACTCACTTCACGCAGGCCGCTGCGAACCAGGTCGCTGCCAAATGTTTTTTCTGCTGTCCACGGCGGCGTGACAAAGTCGAGTTCTGTCACTCCAAAGGATCCGTGCGCCCCGACCCAACGCAGTCCAGCTCCAACCAAGACGATGGCGGCCAATCCTGCGGCTACGATCCGTCTCGATGTCGCTCCCACCCACGTACCCAGAGAACTGGGTTGGGTGTTAGGGGAGCACGTACGCCCCGGATCCATGGCGCGTGTCAATACTGACGGCGAGCGCGTTCCAGCGTGTGTTCGTGATCCTCGTGGGGCACCCAGAGAGAACCTTCCGGAGGCCGCAAGCGAAGTCGATCTTCTCGGCTCCTCATCAGCAACCCCAGAGGCAGAACCATCACGAAGTAAAACAAGACCATCAGGAAACGCGTCTGCACGACCCCCACGGCATGCGCGATTTGCTTCCAGTGTTCCCAGCCGGCGCGCCAGATCGAGGATTGCGGAGCTGGAGCTTGCACCGTGGAGAGCTCGTTGGCTGTCTCAGGAGCGGAAGCGGCCCGATTCATAAGTCAGCCGCTTATGGTCGACGCGCCTTCAGAATGCAAGCTGCCTCCCAGCCCCGTGCTGACCTCTTGGGTTTGCCCGGACTGCGGCTACTTGAAGAGTTGCTGGACTCGCTTGAACTCCGGGGCGTCTGCCGTCCGCAGCCATTCGAACGCCGCCATTTCGCTGCTCGAAGGAAGCGCACCGAGTTGTACGAGTTTTTGCAATCCGACTTGGTAGTCCAGTTCGAACCGAGAAGACACTGCGTCGAACGGAACGTGGACCTGGAAACCACGTTCCAACAAATCGTGCACGGTCTGATTCACGCAGGCGTGCGTTTCTAGCCCACAAACGAGAACTTGCGTGCGGGCCAATCGTCGTAGCGCGTCGGCAAATCCCGCCGCACCCCAACAGCTCAAGCAACGCTTGGCGATGATTTGGGTGTTCGCCGGCAACTCTTCTTTCAGTTCGGGCCACGTCGAGCCAAGTCCCCGAGGGTACTGCTCGGTCACCACGATGGGTACTTCGATCAACCGCGCCGCAGCCAGCAAGCGCTTGACGGCCACGGCGAACCGTTCCTCTTGGAAAATTTTTCCGCGGTACGATTCCTGAACGTCGATCAACACCACAACACTCGCGTTCCGATCCAGCAGCTTACCGATGCGTTGCACAGCTCCCCTTTCTCCTCGACTACAGACTCCGCCTCCTGGGATGGTTACGCCCACTCAACGTACCGAACACGTGCGCCAGGCCACACAGGGCGGACGCGGACCTCCCGCAAACACGGGCCACGCGGGTACCCCTTGCAGCCAGCCCACCTGCTCTGAAATCCACCGCTGCTCTTCCGCAAGCAGCCGCAACGTCAGGTGGCGCGTGCGGCCCCGGTCGAACGACGTCGTGATCAGGTGGGGCCCCCATCCTGGCCACAACACGGTCGGGGGAGGCACCGACACAGCCAGGGGCCCTTGAATTTCCACGTTGCCACCCTGCGCAACGACCGGCGCAGGCCACGCGACCGTGCGCCCTACCTCATGGGCCTCGCGCGGACGAGGTACCACTCGGACTTCTGCCTCTCTGCGGCTCTCCGGCTCGGGCACGCCACCGGCAACTGCTTCTGGAGTCTTAGGCGTCCAGGCGGCGGTCACCACGACTTCCGCGCCGTCGCGATAGGCGGCCGGAATTTCCTCGCGCAAGTTCGTGTAGTGGCGCACGCCATGCTCGTCTTGCCAGGCATAAATTTCGGCTCCAGCGGTGTGCGCAATGAGCAGGAGTCCAACGACCACGCCAGTCCACGCCATGGCAAACGCATATTAGGCGCGGCGGCCTCGGTGTGGCAAGCAGGGCGCACGTACACCACTTTGCTCGCACGCGCCAGCCCAGGGCTCCTCCTTCCAGAACGAGCTGAAACAGCCGCGCTAGCGATCTCGCAAATCAGCTTTTCATTCCGTGTGCAATCAGTTAACCGAAGGAAGCATGGCGGAACATTCCTTGGCTCCAGGGTTGTTGTTAGCGATGCCACAAATGACCGACCCGAATTTTGCACGGTCGGTGGTGTTGCTTTGCCGGCATGAAAGCGACGGCGCCATGGGGCTCGTGGTAAATCGGCCGACCGATACGCTCGTCGCAAGTGTCGTGCAGTTCGACCCGCCGCTCACAGAGGACCGCGCGGGCTTGCGGGTGTGGACCGGTGGTCCAGTGGAGCAACAGCGCGCTTGGCTTCTCTTGGGGTTCGATCCAGGCGAAGACGACGCCCTGCCCATTGCCCCTGGGCTCTACTTATCAGCGTCGGCCCGGGTACTGCGCCATATCCTCGAAGGAGGCGACGAAGACCGCGTGCGCGAGGCCCGGTTTTTGGTTGGCTATGCTGGTTGGGCGGGAGGCCAACTCGAGTCGGAACTCGCGGCTTCCGCGTGGCTAACCGCCGACGTTTCGAAGGACCTGATCTTTCACACCGACGCTGAGGTCATGTGGGAGGCAGCCATCCGGAGCCTCGGTATCGATCCGTACGCTCTGCAGCTTGGCACTGGGGTTCACTAAAGATGCGCGTCGAAGTGCGCGCGGCTGAAGCACAGTTCCGGATCGGTCGACGACACCAAGGACCATGCAAGCAAGCCTTTTAGCTGGCAAACGGGCGTTGGTACTCGGGGTGGCAAACGACCACAGCATTGCCTGGGCGATTGCCCGTGCGTTTCACGATCATGGGGCGGAGTTAGCCCTGACCTACGCGGGAGAAGCATTCGAGCGCCGCGTTCGGCCGTTGGCACAGGAGTTGGGGGTATCGCTGGTGCTGCCGTGCGACGTGCAACAGGACGAGCAGGTCCAAGGCGTGTTCGAGCAACTCCAAGCACATTGGCCACAGGTGGACATCGTTGTGCACTCGATCGCGTTCGCTCCGCGCGAAGAGCTCAAGGAAGAATTTTCCCGCACGACTCGAGAAGGCTTCCGCGTGGCATTGGAGGTCAGCGCGTACTCGTTCGTGCATCTTACCCGGACCCTTGCTCCGATGCTCGCACGCGATGCCTCGCTGCTCACGCTCACGTACTTCGGGGCAGAGAAAGTGGTACCGAACTACAATGTCATGGGCGTAGCGAAAGCCGCCCTCGAAGCTTGTGTACGCTACCTTGCTGCTGAACTGGGACCGCGCGGAATACGGGTCAACGCTCTCTCTGCTGGCCCCATTCGCACTCTTTCCGCTGCAGGCATTGCTGGCTTTCGGGAGATGCTCCGCCACCACGCGGAGCGCGCACCACTGCGCCGAAATGTCACTGCAGAAGAGGTTGCGAAGGCAGCCGTGTTTCTAGCAAGCGACCTTGCCTCGGGTGTGACCGGTGAAGTCCTGCACGTCGATGCGGGCTACAACATTGTCGGCTTTTGAAGCCAGCTCGCACGCGGTGCTGCGAGCGCGCGCCAACTCGGTGGCACTGGCGCCGGGCCGTTTTGTCGCGAGTTTGGCCAGGTAGGTTTGCGTGCGACCCATTTTGTTCACGGTTGGCGGCGTTGCGGTGCCAAGCTTTTGGGTGATGGCGTTTCTTGCCTTCGTGGCAGGATTCGCCGTGGTCCGCAGCGAGGCTCGCCGTCGCGGTTGGGGCGAAGAGTTGGCCTACGATATCTTGCTCTACGCTTACGTGGGCGGCTGGGCCGGGGCACGATTGTTCCTCATTCCTACCGCGTGGGAGTTGTTCCGTGCGGATCCCATCGCGTTCTTGCTCTCCGGCAGTGGGTGGGTTTGGTACGGGGGTGTGGCCGGCGGGACCTTCGCGGTGTGGTTGTTCGCACGGAGCCGCGGGATCCCGTTTGTTCTCCTGGCGGACGCGTGCGCTCCGGCTCTTGCCTTAGGACTGGCGATCGGCCGGATTGGCTGCCAGCTGAGCGGCGACGGCGACTATGGCATTCCTACCGACTTGCCGTGGGGAATGAGCTACCCAAACGGGGTGGTTCCAACCACCGAGCGGGTGCACCCCGCTCCACTGTACGAGATGGCCGGGTCGCTCGTGATTTTCGCGTACCTTTGGAGAATGCGAAAGAGCGCGCTGCCTGGAGAGATTGTCGGGATGTACCTCGTCCTCGGGCCGGCGCTGCGCTTCTTGATCGAATTCGTTCGCCGAAACCCTGCCTGGCTGTGGGGTCTCACCACCGCCCAGGTGTGGAGTATCGGGCTCATGGCTGCGGGAGCCTTCCTGGTGTGGCGGGCTCGTGATTCGCGGCGAACAGCCAAGCGCGCCCCATCGCCACAAGCCGAGGCATGAATCCACCCTGTGCCGCGGGCATTGCCCCGCGCTTCGTAGCTGCCTCTTTGTGGCGACAATCGCGCGAGCGTTTGCTAACGTCGCCGCGCCATGGAGTTCCAGGTTCGTCTGAACAAGGTGGAGGCACGGGTGTTCGGCTGCCTCATCGAGAAGGCGTTCACCACACCCGACAATTATCCCCTGACACTTGCGGCCGTGACCGCCGCCGCGAATCAAAAGACCAATCGTGATCCAGTGATGGAACTTGACGAAGTCGAGGTTGCCCGAGCGCTCGACGCCCTCGCGAACAAGTTCCTCGCCAGGCGGCAATGGCCTGCCAACAGCCGCGTGGAGAAGTTCAGTCACAACGGCAAAGACGCATTTAGCTTGGAGGCTGGCCCGCTCGCGGTGCTGGCCGAACTCTTGTTGCGAGGGCCGCAAACCCCGGGCGAATTGCGCGTGCACGTGAGCCGCATGGTGACCATCGACTCCCTAGAATCCTTGTACGCAATGTTGCAGCCATTGATCGAACGGGGACTTGTGGAGCGCCTGCCGCCTGCCCCAGGTTCGCGAGCGGAGCGTTACGCCCAACTGCTCTCTCCTGACGTTTATCCCACAGGGAACAAACCGATCGAACGTTCGGATGAATACGCGGCGTTGCAAGAGCGGGTCAAAGACCTCGAAAGCCGCTTAGCGCGCGCAGAACGGCAAATTGTGCGTTTGGCAGAAAAGCTCGGGATGTCGCTCGAAGCCTTGGCGCAAGCGGGACGAGAAGACTTGGACCTCGAGTAAGTGCCAAAGCGCGGAGGAACGCCGCTTCGCAGGAAAGGATGGCCAGGACCATGACCGAAGCCACAGTCGCAGAGCGGAAGCAACGGGCATTCGAATGGATTCGCGCTCTTGCCGCGATGCCCCATCGCATCTCCGGTACCCTTTACGAGCGCCAAGCTGCAGAAATGGTGTCCGACTGGCTCCATCAACTCGGCACCAAAGACGTGCAAATCGTGCCAGTCCGTGGAGGGCCGCGTCCGGGGCTCGTTTTGGCGCTCCACGCAGCGGTCGGGTTGCTTGGAGTGCTGTGGGGCGGTTTCGTTGGAATCCTTCTCGCAGGGCTCTCCGCTTGGTCGTTCTTCAGCGAATTTGGGCGGCGAAGGCCGGTACTTTCGAAACTTCTCCGCTCTCCTGATTCTGTGGACGTGATTGGGCGTCACGGCCCACCGCAGGCGAAAAACAGAGTGGTCCTCTCCGCTCACATCGACACGACGGAAGCAGGGTTGGTATTCGCTCCAGCGCTCGCCAACTTGTTCGCTGGCTGGAACCACCGCACGAGCTCCGACACCAACCGAGTACCCTTGCCACCGCTCGCGTTGCCATACTTTCTGCTGCTCGCAGGACTTCTGGTGGTCACTGCGGAATGGTTGGGAGCACATGGAGCACTGTTTTCACTCATTCGCCTGGCAACCATCTTGGGGCTCGGAACTGCGACTGGGTTAGGGTTGCAATGGGTCCTGGCGCGGCCCACGCCCGGCGCGAATGACAACGCTTCGGCAGTAGCCGCCATGCTGTTGGCGGCGGACGAATTGATCAAGGATCTCCCACCCGACACGGAACTCATCGCCGTCGGAACAGGCGCCGAAGAGTGTGGATGTGGTGGAATGTGGGAACTGCTCGAGGGGCATCCGCACTGGGACCGCACCCGAACCTTGTTCGTGAACTTCGAATGTGTGGGCGGTGGCGAACTCCATTACGTGGTGAGCGAAGGGCTGCTTGGCCGCACGTACTACCCGCCGGACCTCCTAGCGGTGGCAGGGCGCCTTGCGGCAAGTGGCCGATTCGGCCCGGTCACTCCCGTGCACCTACTGGCCGGCACCGACGGAAACGTGCCGGCACGGCTTGGCTACCCGACGCTCTCGATCATCGCGCTCGAGGAAAACGGGGTGCCGCGCAACTATCATCAGATGACCGATACCCCTGACTGCATCGACATGGACACGGTCGTGCGCGCCGCTGACTTTGGTGTCGCTGCAGCCCGATTTGCGCTTGCAAGTTTAGACTGAATTCGGCCGCCCTCCGCTCGAGGGAACTGCATGCGTGTCATTGCCGGCGAGGCAAAAGGGCGCAAACTTTTGACTCTCCGCGGCCAGAGCATTCGGCCCACCGCGGACAAGGTCAAAGGAGCGCTCTTCAACATGCTCGAGCATCGCTTCTCGATTCGAGGGGCGCGCATTTTGGATCTTTACGCAGGGAGTGGCGCGCTTGGAATCGAAGCGCTCAGCCGCGGAGCAGCCACCGTCACGTTTGTGGAGCAAGAAGGAGCCGCCGCCCAAGTTGTTCGCACCAACCTGGAGCGCTGCGGATTTACCCGGCGGGCCAAAGTTCTCCGCAGCAGTGTGCAGGTGGCGCTTCGGCGCCTGGAGCAAAAAGGTGAATTGTTCGATGGCGTACTCGCCGACCCTCCGTACAATCGCGGCGAAGCCGCCTCTCTTCTGACCAAGCTCGCTACCTCCCCCATCTTGGTAGCCGGAGGGTGGGTGGCGTTAGAGCACCACGTCGATGAAACACCCAGCGGCACTTTTCCAAACCTGCAATTGATTCAGTCGCGGCGGTATGGAAAGACGGCTGTCACTCTCTTTTGCAAGACGATGGCGCAGACTGCAATGACCCAAATCACGCGGCCACCCCTCAAAGCCGTTTATGCCGGGTCGTTCGACCCCATCACGAACGGCCACATCGACATTGTCCGCCGAGCAGTGGAGATTTTCGATCAAGTGATCGTTGCCGTTGCGGGCGTGACGACCGACGCGAAGAAGGGAGGCGCACTGTTTACCTCGGAAGAACGCGTCGAGATGATCCGTGATGCCCTTGCCGATGCTGGCGAGCGTGTGGTCGTGGACAGTTTTGGCGGCCTGTTGGTCGACTACTGCGACCGCGTAGGGGCGCGCGTGATCATCCGCGGCCTTCGTGCTGTATCGGACTTCGAGTACGAGTTTCAAATGGCGATGATGAATCGTCATCTCAAGCCGCATATCCACACTCTGTTTCTGCCCACCAGCGAGGCGCATTCCTACACATCCTCGCGGCTGGTCAAGGAAGTGGCGGCCCTGGGCGGCGACATTTCCGGGCAAGTCCCCGAAGTGGTGCGTCGGCGGCTCTTGGAGAAACTGCACCCCTCGCGTTGATCGCTCCTGTTCGCTAGACGGGCGCCATTTGCCTAGAGCCTCGACGGGAGACATTCATGCAACTCAGCGAACGCGTGCGGTGGATCAAGCCATCGGCCACACTTGCGGTGACCGAGAAGGCGGCTGCGCTACGCCGCCAAGGAATCCAGGTAATCGACCTTGGCGCGGGCGAGCCGGATTTCGACACGCCGGAAAATATCAAAGAGGCGGCTCGGAGAGCGCTCGCTGCTGGCCAAACGAAGTACACGCCCGTTGGCGGAACAGACGAACTAAAGTCGGCCATTGTCACCAAGCTCGCTCGCGACAATGGCCTCGAGTACGCCAAGAATGAGGTGATTGCGAGTTGCGGCGGTAAGCATGCCTTGTTCGTCTTGTTTCAAGCGTTGTTCAACGAGGGCGACGAGGTGCTCGTGCCGGCACCGTACTGGGTCAGTTATCCCGACATGCTCTTGCTCGCTGGAGCGCGGGCGCGCATTGTCTTTCCGAAGGCAGGAAACAGTTTCAAACTTGCTCCGGAAGACTTGGACGCGGCCTTGACGCCTCGCACCAAAGCCATCATTCTCAATAGCCCGAGCAACCCCGCAGGGGTGGCTTACTCCCCGGAGGAGCTCGCCGCGTTGCTAGACGTCATCGCGCAGCACTCTTGCTGGATCATCAGCGACGACGTCTACGAGAAAATGGTCTACGGAGATTTCCAGCTCGGGCAGGTTTTGCGCTTACGCCCAGACCTTCGGCCGCGCACGATCCTGTGCAACTCGGTATCGAAAACGTACGCGATGACTGGCTGGCGAGTGGGTTACACCGCGGGTCCGGCAGAAGTGATCCGTGCGATGACCACACTGCAAGGTCAGATGACGTCGAATCCATCTTCGATCGCGCAAGCCGCAGCGGCGGAGGCTTTGGCTGGTAATCAGGACTCGGTTCCGCGAATGATGGCCGAGTTTGGCAAGCGGCGCGACTTTGTCGTCGAACGCCTCCAAGCAATTCCGGGGATCCACTGCCCTAAGCCGCAAGGCGCATTTTATGTGTTCCCGAACGTAAGCGCTTACCTGGGAAAAGGGTCCGGACCCAAAACCGGCGACGAACTCGCGGCCTACTTGATCGAGAAAACCCACGTCGCCGTAGTCGGGGGGACCGACTTCGGCTACCCGGACCACATCCGCATCTCCTACGCAAACTCGATCGAGAACTTACAGGAAGGGCTGGACCGTATCGCGAGGGCGTTGGCGGAACTTGGTCGGTGACCGCGCCTCCTCCCGAACACATCGCTGCAGCGGACCACGAGGCGTGCGCGGCTCGCGCAGGGAACCGTGGTTTTTGCAGCCGCTTTCAAAGCGGAGAAGGGTCACCGCCCGTGGTCAGCTCCGTTTTTCCAGCTTTCCACGGTAAACACGTAGAGGCGGGCAGAAGGATCTTGCCACGCCCCTCGGGGCAGACCTGCTTTCAAGCACAATTGGTCGAGAAGCATTTCCCGGGACCACCCCTGTTCCACCGCCACTTTCGGCAGAAACACGCCACGATATCCGTCGCACTCCAGAACGACTCCGTGCTCACCCACGACAATTTCCTCCGGCCGTGCCACCGGTTTGAGCGGAGACAGTACGGAAATTTCGATTTCCAGCTCGTCGACCTCTTCCCTTCCGACGGGGTCGAAGCGGCCGTCTTGCAATGCTGCTGCCTGAGCGATCCGACGCACCGCGACGTGTAGCGGCTCGTCATCGCGAAGCGTGCCCACACAGCCTCGGAGTTGCCCATGTCGGTAGAGGGTGACGAACACTCCAGCTCGGGCTTGGAGGGCCGGGGGCACATCCTGCAAGCTTGGCTCAGGACTGCCAGCCACCGCGCTGCGAATGGCTTCTCGGGCAAGGTCGGAAAGCATTGCCCGGTCATTAGGTCCGAGGGACAAGATCGCCGCCATGCGTTGCTTGTTAGCCTTGGCGCTAGACATCGTCACTCCTCGACAGATGTGCGTTTTCAACGTCTCGAGCAACACCGGCGGCGCAAACCAAGGAGCTACCGAATCGACTTTCGCTATTTCCCTGATTGGTTCGTTGCGGAAACTCCCGGCGGAAAGGCGTAACCACCAGGCGCGTGGGCCAGGAAACCATCGCCTTCGCCTCCAACTCGATTGCCCTAAGTCGCGGGTCGCGAATCATCTCACGCTACCATGCACACCTTCGCCGTTGCCGCAGCCGTCACGGGTCACCGACGTTTCCACGACCCCGACGTCGGCGCTCTGTTCACTGGACGCACCGGCGTTCTTGCGTGCCGAAAGGGCTTTTGCGATAAGGCGCGAGTTTTCAAGGAGAACGCCTGCCCGGGAATCGATGAGGGAGGGAGCGGCGAGGTGGGCTACCGCGCAGGCTCTCGGACCCGCGGCGGTGCGACACAAAACTGGCTGAGAAATACACGCACACGAGGAGTGACACGCAAATGACTCGAACAATCGTACGTGGAATCTTCGGGATGTTGGCTGCGAGCCTTGCGGGGCTTGCGCCTGCGTGGGCGGCCGCACCGCAGGCCCATGGCGAGATGCATCTGGTTTTGCCGGACTTCACCACCGTTCATTTTCTTGGTCTCAACGGGCACACGTTGCTCTCGTTAGGGATTCTCATTTGCGCTCTTGGGTTTTTGTTCGGCCTGGTCATCTACAAACAGTTGCAGAACCTGCCTGTGCACCGCGCAATGCGGGAGATTTCCGAACTCATTTACGAGACGTGCAAGACCTACCTTTTGACGCAGGGAAAATTCATCCTGATCCTCGAGGTTTTCATCGGGGTCATCATGGCAGTGTACTTTTACCGGGCCTTCGAGGGGGACCTGCTCAAGGTTCTGATCGTTCTGTTTTTTAGCCTCGTAGGGATTGGCGGTAGCTACGGAGTAGCCTGGTTTGGAATGCGGGTGAACAATTTCGCCAACTCACGTGCAGCCTTCGCTGCTTTGCGAGGCAAACCGTTTCCCACCTACGAGATTCCGCTGAAGGCGGGAATGAGCATCGGGATGGTGCTGATTTCCACCGAACTCCTGATCATGTTGATCATTCTTTTGTACATCCCGGCAACGTTTGCTGGTCCCTGTTTTATTGGCTTTGCGATCGGTGAATCGCTCGGAGCTTCAGCGCTGCGAATCGCGGGTGGTATTTTCACCAAGATCGCGGACATTGGCTCGGATTTGATGAAGATCGTCTTCAACATCAAGGAAGACGATGCGCGCAATCCGGGCGTGATTGCCGACTGCACGGGCGACAATGCTGGTGATTCCGTCGGCCCCTCGGCGGACGGCTTCGAAACCTACGGCGTAACGGGCGTCGCCCTGATCACGTTCATTCTGCTGGTGCTCGGGCAGACCCCAGAGCTGCAAGTTACGTTGCTCGTATGGTTGTTCACCATGCGTATCATGATGATCGTCGCATCTGGCGGTTCGTACCTCTTGAACGAAGTGATCCAGCGAGCGCGTTATGGCGACGCCGACCAGATGAATTTCGAAAAGCCGCTGACATTCTTGGTGTGGCTCACCTCGATCGTATCCATCGCCCTTACGTACATCGTTTCCTACATCTTGATTGGCAATCTGGGCACGGGCAACCTTTGGTGGCAGCTTTCGACGATCATCAGTTGTGGCACGATTGCCGGCGCACTGATTCCGGAAATGGTCAAAGTGTTCACCTCCACGGACTCCGGGCACGTTCGTGAGGTGGTCACCGCATCGCGAGAGGGCGGCGCGTCGCTCAATATTCTGAGCGGCCTGACCGCAGGCAATTACTCCTCTTATTGGATGGGGATCACGTTTATCATTTTGATGGGCCTAGCATGGATCGTCAGCGGTGGAGACTTGCACGCAGCGATGCCTCAGGCCACAGCCGACATGACCGCACCCGTGTTCGCCTTCGGGTTGGTGGCGTTTGGCTTCTTGGGCATGGGACCAGTGACGATCGCGGTCGATAGCTATGGCCCGGTAACGGACAACGCTCAGTCGGTTTACGAGCTCTCGGTGATCGAGAACATTCCGGGCGTCAAGGAAGAAATCAAGCGTGACTTTGGCTTTGTTCCGGCCTTCGAGCGGGCGAAGCAGTATTTGGAAGAAAACGACGGCGCGGGGAACACGTTCAAAGCAACAGCAAAGCCTGTTCTCATTGGTACGGCCGTTGTCGGTGCCACGACGATGATCTTTTCCATCGTTGTAGCGCTCACGAACGGGCTCCAGCCCGAGCATTTGGGCAAGCTGTCTCTGTTAAACCCGCCCTTTCTGCTCGGCCTCGTGGCAGGGGGGGCGATGATTTACTGGTTTACCGGCGCCACCATCCAAGCAGTGGTGACCGGCGCGTACCGTGCTGTGGAGTTCATCAAGGCGAACATCCGCCTCGAAGGGGTTGAGAAAGCCTCGATTGCCGATTCAAAGCGTGTCGTCGAGATTTGCACTCAGTACGCTCAGTCGGGCATGTTTAACATTTTCCTGGCTGTGTTTTTCTCGACGCTCGCCTTTGCCAGCTTGGACCCGTTCTTCTTCGTGGGTTACCTGATCTCCATTGCCCTGTTTGGTCTGTTCCAGGCAATCTTTATGGCAAACGCCGGGGGTGCTTGGGACAACGCGAAAAAGGTGGTCGAAACCGAACTGAAGGAAAAAGGATCCGAGCTCCACGCCGCCACCGTGGTTGGAGATACTGTTGGCGACCCGTTCAAGGATACTTCCTCGGTGGCCATGAACCCAGTGATCAAGTTCACCACCCTGTTCGGTCTGCTGGCAGTGGAGTTAGCCGTGACCCTTCCTTGGGGAGTGACGCGTTTTCTGGCGCTCGCATTTTTCGCCGCGGCGGTGACCTTCATTTACCGTTCGTTTTACGGTATGCGGATCAAAAGCGGCGCCTGAACTTCGGTCTGCACGCGCGTCTCACCTTCCTTTCGAGGGGCTTTCTTCTTCCACCAGCTCGAGCAAGCCTCGAATGGGAATGCCGGCGTGGTCTGGACGGAACCGAATCTCCTCCTCGAGCGACAGGAGGCTCCGCTCGATCAGACTCGCCGTGAGCAAACGTTCCAGGTCCGCGGAGTTGCTCGGGAGCAGTTTCGCTTGCTGCATGTTTTCGAGGTAGCTTCGCAAAAAGACCGCACCCACCCAGCGTTCCCACAGGTGCCCCCACGGCTCGAGTGCAGGAATATCCTCTGGACGTAGCAATCCCGTGGCCGCCGGACCGTAAAGAATGCGATCGACTGCGAACTCGAACGAACGCAACATGCTAGCAACATCCCGCAGGGGCGTACGTTTGATCCGCGCCTCCAGCGGCGAGCGGCTCGGGTCGCCAGCAAAACCGACGATATACAGGTCCTTTCCCGTATGCAGGATTCTCCCCAAGTGTAGGTCCCCATGGACCCGAATTCTCATCCCGGCCGTGCGTTCCCCGACCGCACGTTGAGCAAGCCGCAGCACCGCCTCTCCCTCCTGCAACAACCGCGCTGCGGGGGCCTGGTCGGATGGGCGCAAGTCGCTCATGCGCTCCTGCAAGGCGATGGCGACCCGGCCCCAAAGGTTCCGCAAGCTTTGATACAGCGAGCGCTGGTACAAACTCGTGACCGGCTCGGGAGCGAAATCCGGCTGATCTTCCACCGCTGCGAGCGCCTGGTGCAACTCTGCGATTCGCACTCCCAACAGGCGCGCAATTTCCAGGTAGCTGCCCGCTAGCTCGTAAAAAATTTCTGGTGGGGTTTTCCCGACGAGTTCGAGCGGCTTCACCGGTGGCAGCTCGACTGCCCGACCGCTTCCGTACGTCGCCAAGGCACGATCGAAATACTGCTTCAAATGATCTACGGTGTACGACCACAGGTCGCTCTCGTGCGGAACAAATTCGTGGGCAACGGCCAAGGTCAGTGGCTCACCTGCGTTTTGTCGGTACTCCAAGAACCCCACCAAGGGCGGTACACGCAATCGCCCGGCCACCGAAAGCAGTGCTTGACCGATCTCCACTTCCGGATGCAGACCCAAAAACGGTTCGCGGTAGAGTTTCACCCGCAGCCGGCCACCCGCAACGAAACCGGGGTTCCACTGGGGTTGGTGCACTGCAACAGGAAACAGCCTGTTCGGATCGGGCGCAATCGCTCGTAACGCGGGGGTGTGCACCGGAGTGACCTGGCCGTGCTCGCCGCGTACCGGCCGGCGTCGCACCACGGCATCCACCAACGCTAAGCCAGTGTGCACATCGGCCCCGCACTCTACGAGGCTTCCCTCCACTGCAACCCCATGCTCCTCACAATGCACGCGAGCGACCATACTGCCCTCGTTTCCACTCTGGTCTCCCCGGTGCGGGTCGAAGCGCAACGGAAGAGTGTACCACTCCTTTTCTCCAGTGCCGCGCTCCACACGAAGCATGACGAGCACGATGGGAGCCTGCTCGTTTGCCAACTCGATCACGTCCTCGATCGAGGCGCGCAGAATCCTTCCAGGGGCACGACGAAACCACGGCTGCGCAGGGACAAATTCGGCAAGGGCCCGTTCCAGTTGTTGTCGCGCCACGTCCCGAAACACCAACGACCAGTTGCCGCGCACCGATAACTCGGGCACCGCCCTGGTCGCAGGCGAGATTTCGATTCGGCGCTCTAACGGTTCCAACGCAAACCAGTAAAACGAATGTGGCCCCAGGGTCAGCCGATAAGGGGAGTCGCCGATTGGGGGAAACCGCGTGTGGCCGAAAACCTCCACCAGTTGCCGACCGCGAAACTCGCCCAGCGCAAGCTCCACAGGCTGTACAAAGCGTGAGAGGTTGCAAACCACCAAAATGCGTTCGTCCTGATACTCGCGCACGAAGGCCAGCACTTTCCGGTTATCGGCAGACAAGAAGCGCATGCTTCCGCGACCAAACGCCCGGTAACGTTTGCGCAAGGCAATCACGCGCTTCATCCACCAGAGCAGAGAGTGCGGGTTGCTCTGCTGTGCTTCTACGTTCACGCTTTCGTAATGAAACTCCGGATCGACAATCACGGGCAATTGGAGCCGCTGCGGATTTGCCCGAGAAAACCCGGCGTTGCGGTCTGCACTCCATTGCATGGGGGTACGGACACCGTTGCGATCGCCCAAAAAGATATTGTCCCCCATGCCGATTTCGTCGCCGTAATAAATCACCGGCGTCCCCGGCAGCGACAACAACAGGGCATTCATGAGCTCGATCCTGCGGCGGTCCTTGCCCAGCAGCGGAGCCAGCCGGCGGCGAATTCCAAGGTTGATCCGTGCCTGCGTGTCGTGCGCGTACACGCGGTACATGTAATCGCGCTCTTCGTCGGTAACCATTTCCAGCGTCAGCTCGTCGTGGTTCCGCAGGAACAAGGCCCACTGACAGGTCTCAGGAATCGCTGGCGTTTGCTCGATGACGTCAATGATGGGGAACCGATCTTCCATGTGGAGTGCCATGAACAGCCGCGGCATGATGGGGAAGTGAAAAGCCATGTGGCACTCGTCGCCCTGGCCGAAGTACGCCACGGCATCCTCCGGCCATTGATTGGCCTCCGCTAGGAGCATGCGATCGCGAAATCGGGCATCGATGTGGGCGCGCAGCTCGCGCAGAAATGCATGCGTTTCGGGCAAGTTTTCGCAGATCGTTCCTTCGCGCTCGAACAAGTATGGCACTGCGTCGAGCCGCATTCCGTCCACTCCCAGACGCATCCAGAAATCCACGGTTCGCAGCACTGCACGGCGCACGTCGGGACTGTCGAAATTCAGGTCGGGCTGGTGCGCGTAGAATCGGTGCCAGTAATACGCCTTCGCAACGGGATCCCAACTCCAGTTCGACGGTTCGAAGTCCTTGAAGATAATTCGGGCCTCCGCGTAACGCTCGGGGTTGTCGCTCCAGACGTAGTAATTTCGGTAGCGGCTGCCAGGAGGAGATTTCCGAGCACGTTGGAACCAAGGATGTTGGTCCGACGTGTGGTTAATCACGAGCTCGGTGATCACACGCAACCCGCGCTCGTGAGCCGCGCGCAGAAACGCTTTGAAATCTTGCAGCGTCCCGAAATCCGGGTGGACGTTCTGGTAGTCCGCAATGTCATACCCGTCGTCGCGCATGGGCGACGGGTAAAATGGGAGAAGCCAAATCGCGGTAATCCCCAGATCGGCCAAGTAGTCGAGTCGCTGCAACAAGCCGCGAAAGTCGCCAATGCCGTCGGCGTTGCTGTCTTGAAAGGACCCGACACGAAGCTCGTAGATGATCGCGTCTTTGTACCACAGCGGATCGCTCGGCAGCATGCGTGTGTCGCTGGCAAAAGCACACGGCAGCCGCAAGAGGAGTGCGTTCGGTTGCGCTGACCTGCTTCGACGCATAAGTTGGGACGCGATGCGCGAGCTACCGTTCAGCCCTGTCGACGCGCTGGAAAGTAGCGAGGAATTCCCGCGCTTTTGGAGTCGCGACACCCTGCACCAAGTGGTCGAACGCGCGCTCCAGGGCTACAAGCTCATCGTCGTTTCGAACCGCGAGCCCTACGTCCACCGCCTCGAGGGCGGGCGCATCGTTTGCGAGCGGCCGGTCAGCGGCCTGGTTACAGCTCTCGAGCCCGTGATGCGCGCTTGCGGAGGCACATGGGTTGCCCATGGCAGCGGGAATGCGGACCGGGAGGTCGCCGACGAACATGGCCGGCTTGCCGTGCCGCCTGAAGCCCCCGCGTACACACTGCGGCGCATTTGGCTCAGCAAGGAGGACGAGCAAGACTATTACTACGGGTTTGCAAACCAGGCTCTCTGGCCGCTTTGCCACATCGTGTTTCAACGGCCTGTATTCCGCACCGAGCACTGGCATGCGTATCGCCGGGTGAACCGCCAATTTGCCGAAGTGATTTTGGATGAGGCTCGGGACCACGCGAGCATCGTGCTCATCCAAGATTACCACTTTGCTCTTCTTCCCCGGATGTTGCGGGAAGCCGCCCCGCACCTCTTGATCGCTCAGTTCTGGCACATCCCTTGGCCGAACCGCGAGGCATTCCGCATATGCCCTTGGGGTGAGGAGATCCTCGACGGGCTTTTGGGTAATGACTTGCTCGGATTCCATATCCGTTACCACTGCCAGAATTTTCTCGAGACCATTGCCGCTACGGTTGAAGCCCGCGTCGACGAAGAACAGTCGTGCGTAACCCGCCGTAGCCGCACCACCTTCGTTCGCCCGTTTCCGATCAGCTTGGATATCGACGCCATCAGCGAGGAGGTACGGAATCCGCAACTTGCCGAGCGCTGTGAGCAACTGCGGAGAGAACTTGGCCTCGAGGGACAGCGGATCCTCCTGGGGGTAGATCGAATCGACTACACAAAAGGCATTCCCGAGCGCCTACGGGCGTTCGATCAACTCTTGCAAAACCACCCGGAGTACCGCGGCCAGGTCACGTTTGTACAAATTGGCGCGCCAAGCCGTAGCCGCATCCCAACATACAAGGCGCTGGCTGCCGAGCTGGACTCGCTTGTCGCCGACATCAACTGGAAGTACGCCTTCGGGCGGTGGACCCCAGTGTTGTACTTGGACATCGCCCATTCCCCCGAGGAGGTGCTTGCCTTCTACCGCCTGGCAGAGGTTTGCGTCGTGAGTTCGCTCCACGATGGCATGAACCTCGTGGCCAAGGAATACGTCGCTGCCAAGCCGGATCTCGATGGTGTTTTGGTGTTAAGCCGCTTTACCGGGGTCGCACGGGAATTAGAAGAGGCCTTGCAAGTCAATCCTTACGCCGTCGACGAACTCGCCCAGGCCCTGCACGTAGCGCTCAGTATGGATGTGTCCGAACGAAAGGCCCGCATGGCGGCGCTGCGCGACACGGTCGCTCGCAACAACATTTACCGCTGGGCCGGCAAGATCGTGAGCGCCATGGGCAGAATTGCGGCGCGCAGGCGTTTCGAAGGCACGCTGTGACCGAGCTGCTCACCCCAGGGAGTTGGTCGCACGTCCTTGCTGCCCTCGCACGCGCCCCTGCACTCTTCTGTTTCCTTGACTACGACGGCACCCTCGCTCCAATCGCGCCACGCCCAGAAGCCGCCCGACCGTTGCCGGGCACTGCCGACCTCTTAGGTCGCCTCGCGACACTTCCCAACGTTCAAGTAGCAGTGGTCAGTGGTCGGCGTGCCGAAGAGATTTCCAGCTTGGTACCGGCTTCGGGGATCTACTATGTCGGGCTGCACGGTGCAGAAATTCTGTGGCCCGATGGCCGCCGCTCGCTGGCAGAAGGGATCGAACATCTTGCCCGTTGGTTGGAGCAAGCGCGCCGCCACCTGGACCACGAACTCTCGCAACTGGAAGGAGTGTGGATCGAAGACAAGCGGTATGCGCTTGCATGTCATGTGCGCCTGGCCACGGAAACGGCGCGCGTTGCTGCCGCCAGCGCAGTTCGCAAGGTCCACGACCGCCTTTGTGCCGAGGGGGCTCCTCTGGAACTCCTCGAAGGCCACTGTGTGTACGAGCTTCGCATGCGTGGAGTGCACAAAGGCAATGCAGCGCTCCGTTTGCTCGCTACTTTCCGAGCGGATGCCCTTCCCATGTACGCTGGGGACGATGCGACCGACGAGGACGCATTTCGGGTTTTACCGTCGAACGCGGTAACCATCCGCGTCTCTGCCTGTGACGTTCCCACGGCCGCCCGTTACCGCGTGGAAACTCCCGAAACTTTATCTCAGCTACTGAAAGCGCTGGTCGAGGCGCGTAGCAGCACAGCTGGATCCTCTCCACAAACGAATGGGCAATAAGCGGGAGATGCAACTCCGACGGCTGCGGCTGCTACGGCAGCATCAATGCACGCAAGTAGATGGCAACCGTCAGCATCACGAACAGGCTGAGTAAAATCCCAGTCATAGCCCGGATCCACTGCATGGGGGTGAATGTGGAGTCCACGTCTTTCAGCAAAAAAGCGTACGCGACCACCGATTGGGCACAACCAATGTGGGTCCAGCACCCGCCCAGCGCGTAACCAGCGATTTGTGCCATGGAAAAAAAATGAATCAGGTGGGGATCGAGATCGTGCAACGCGCGGGCGGCAAAATCGGCGACGACGTTGTTGTCCAGAAGGGCTGACAACACCGTAGCAGTGGCGAACTGCAACCAGGCCATATGCGCTTCGCCCCAATGTGCGATTCCGGTCCGCAGCGCTGTCTCTAAGCGGTCAAAAAAGCTCGCCACTTGCATGAGCGTGATCGAAAGAAACAGCGGAAGGAGAAACAGATATTCTCGGTACTCGTGCCAAGCCTCCAAGAGTGCCAGCCGGCGCATGCGCGGAAGCGACCAAATTCCAGCCAGGGCCACGAGGAAACCCGCAAACGACGCATAAAATAGCCGAACGTGGTGATCGATGGCGTGAGCCACCAGAAGCACTATGAAGGGAACGAATGCGAAAAGCCCCACTCGCTGAGCAAAGACTCGGCGGCGTTTGATGCGCCGCAAAATCGCACGCACCGGAGCCTCTGCTTGGCGGGCTGCAGCGGAATCGCCTGCAACTGCAAGGCGATAATGCTCGTCCAAAGCTTCGGCCAACTCTTCGTGCACGTAGGCACCCAGCAGTTCGCGGCGGACCCGTTCCGGGACATTTTCTTGTACAAGCGCGACACCAAGCGGAGTGCCGTGGTGGAGTCGCTCCACCAACGAAGGCAACCGCTCTCCCACCAACGCCGCCCGCGTTTCTAGGAACTCGATGGGCGTCCACACCTCACCATGGCGCTCTGCTTGGAGAAAGCGGACGTCCGCCGCGTACTGATCGAGAAGATCCAACTGTCTCCATGCGACACGGCTGCCACGAAAACGGCGCCACAGACTGCAGGCAACCACGAAGTAACTTGCCACAGCCAAGGGCGCGCAATAAGCGAGGAAGAACGCGTCATCGAGGTGCGGACGAAGGTTTGCCTTCATGATCAGGTTGGGAGGCTCTCCGTAAGCGAGCCACATCCCGCACACCGTAGTGACCACGGTCGATACCATGACTGCATAGCGCACGTCGGCAAGCTTTGCGTCGGCCAAAAAGAGAATGATCACCAAGATCCGCAGGGTCAGGCCGATCATGGACACTCCGTCCAAGATCCCAGAGGCAAACGACACGAGCGCCGTGATGGCAAGGACCGTGGGCACTACGGCGCCCCGGTTCGTTCGCAGCAACCGAAAGCTGATGCTTTCCAACAGCCGCGTTTGCGAAACAACCGACACGAAGAGTGTGAGACCAAGCAGAAAAAGCATGGTATCGGCGTGAACAAGCCGGTCGAGCCCCTCCAGCGTGAAGAGGTGAAACGCGACAACCCGGAGTAAAGGCATCCAACCTTCGCGCGCAACGACTTCGCGCATTTCTGCGTGAGGCCACCAAACCCACCAAAAGGTAGCCACCACCACGAGCGCCGCACCATAGGTCAACGCGTTCTTGTCCAACCGGTAACGAATCGAGCCAAACACAAACAGCGCGAGGACCGTGAGCAGCATTTCTACGCCCAACAACCACACCGGCAGCGGGCGAAGCGCACCTAGAACCGAGACCAGGATTGCCGCCACGACACATCCAGCGAGAAACCACCGTGCCGGCAGCTCCACAATTTGCGTCTTCCCTTCCGACTGTTCACTCACTTCTGCACGCTCCTCCCCACGTAATGAGGCGACAGGCGCAGGAGTTATCACGCCACCAGGCGGCACGCGAGGGAACGCCAGCTGACCTTCCTCACGCGAGACTCCTCGCCAGCAACCCGTTCGCCCTCGAACCACCTAGCTCCATGTTGATCCTGGAGTCGGTAGGGCCCAGGGACCCGGCACCGCTCAACTCGGGGGAAACGCCGCGCAGATACGCGGCGACCTTCCACTGGCTTTCGGCCTCGCTTGACAGCTCGAGCGAACAAACGTTAGTTGCTGGCGCCATGCACGGCAGCGGAGCGAAACGGCGTAGCTGGCCTATGCTGCTTCCCACCGACGTCCGCTTTTTACGCCTGCAAGCAGCGCGCACTGGCGACCAGCGAGGTCTGTTGTTCCAAGACCGGCTGTGGTCGTATGGCGGACTCGCGGCGTGGGTGGAAGCGCTTGCCACGGAGCTGGTCGCCGCCGGATGCACGACGGGTCAGCGCATCGCGTTTCGGGTTCCGAACTCTCCCTTGGCGGTCGCTAGCCACTATGCGGCCTGGGCCATCGGAGCAACTGCAGCCCCTTTGGCGGCACGCGCGAGCAACGAAGAAATCGCGCGCGCACTCGACCATCTCGAACCGCACGCTCTTCTCCTGGATCCGGAGTCGGTCGCGCCTCTCGAACCGGTCTGGCGAGGACGTCCCCTTGCGGTACTCGAGTGCCCGCCAACGCCTGAAGGAATCGTACGAGTGGTGTCCCACCCTGGTAGGGATGCGTCCAAGTCGCGAAGGAGCGTGGCGCGGGGGCTTGCCGTTCTTGCAGGCACGTCGGGAACCACGGGAAAACCGAAGGCGGTCATGCTGACCCATGAAAATCTATTCTGGTCTGCGTTGGCGTGCTCGGCCGCGCGCGGTGACAACGGAACCGAGGTAGGAGCTGCGCTGAGTGCTCTCAGTCACACGCCCGTGTTTGTATCTCACGTGTTGTGCCGGATTTTGTTTGGGGCGACCGTGCTGTTGTTTCCGCGCTTCGACGTTGACGCGTTGTTCTGGGCCGTCGAACGGTACGGAATTACCGATCTCACGCTCATTGGGGGGATGGTCTTCGATGTCACTCGCCAGGGCAGCGTACCGCCAGCAGTGCGCGAGCGCGTACGCAAGGTATCGGTTGGTGGCGCATTTACCCCGATGAGTGCAAAAGAAGCGCTGCGCGAAATTTTCCCGCGATCCGAAATCATCGAGGCATACGGGCAATCAGAGGCTACCAACGGAGTCGCCATGGCCCGCGGCAGTGCCGTATTCGAGCATCCGGGCACAGTGGGCCGGGCCAACCCGCACGTCGTCGTACGTGTCCGCAAGGACGACGGTTCATGGGCAGCACCAGGGGAAGAGGGGGAAATCGTGGTGGGCGGCCCGACAACGATGCAAGGATACTGGCGGGACGCGGCGGCCACGCGACAAGCCCTGCGTGAGGGCTGGCTCCACACCGGTGATCTCGGCCGCATGGATGAGGCGGGCTTTCTGTATATCACTGGCCGCGTGAAAAACATCATTATCACCGGGGGAGAAAACGTGTCGCCGGCAGAAGTCGAAGAAGTTCTCCGTCGACATCCGGCAGTGGCGGATGTAGCGGTGCTGGGCACTCCCCATCCAAAGTGGGGAGAGCAAGTTACCGCAGTGGTTGTTCCCTCCCCTGGAACCTCTCCGAATGCGGACGACCTTGTCGCCTTCGCGGCGCAACATCTCGCTGGCTTTAAAAAACCGCGGCGCATCGAGTTCGTCGATGTTTTGCCTCGCAACGCGATGAACAAGGTCGACTTGGCAGCGTTGCGGGCCCGCTTTGTCTCGCCACGGGAATCGAGTTGAAGTTCAGGAGGTTACCGACATGAAGAAACAACACGGCCCACTCCACGGAATTCGGGTCATCGACTTCAGCCATCAAGCCGCCGGCCCGTGGTGCACAACGCTACTCGGCGACATGGGCGCCGACGTTTGGAAGATCGAGAAGCCGGGGCGCGGCGACAGCATTCGTTACGCCCGTGGGGCCGACCCGCGGATCGGCAGCTACAACTTTTGGGGCCTCAACCGCAACAAGCGTTCGGTCGCGATCGACATCAAACACCCCGAAGGAGCACGGTTGGCGCGTGAAATGGTGCAGCAAGCAGACGTGGTGGTCGAGAACTTTCGGCCGGGCGTCATGGAGCGGTTAGGTCTCGGCTACGAGGATTTACGGGCCCTCAACCCGCGGCTCATTTACGCGTCGATCACCGCCTTTGGCAGCCGGGGACCCATGGCCCAACAACCCGGGATGGACCTGATCCTCCAGGCAACGGGAGGCATGATGGGCCTCACGGGGTTTCCCGATGGTCCTCCGGCAAAGGCCGCTGGTCCGGTCGCTGACATTTCCTCGGGAATTTACTGTGCGTACGCCATCGCCCTGGCCTTGTTCCACCGCGAAAAAACGGGCGTGGGGCAGCGGATCGACCTTACCATGTTGGATGCAGTGATCTCGCTCCTCGCGGACATCTCCACAGCTTACCTCAACACCGGCTACGACTACCCAAAATTTGGCAACGGCCACCCTGACCTCGTGCCCTATCAAGCGTTTGCCGCAAAAGACGGCTACTTTATTCTCGCATGCCTCACCAACGCCTTTTTCAAGCGGCTGTGCGTGGCGCTCGGTCGCGCAGACCTTCTCGAAGATCCCCGGTTTGCCACGAACACCGCTCGGTGCCAGAACCGAGAGCTCGTGGTCTCTACCTTGCAAGAAATCTTCCTCACGAACACGTGCGCGCACTGGATCGCGCTGTGCCAGGAACATGATGTCCCGGCCTGCAAAGTGAACTCTCTCAAGGAGTTATTCGAGCTCGAGCAACTCAAGGTGTTGGGCTCTGTGGCCGAGTGGGAACATCCCCGCCTAGGCCCCTTTCGAACGATGAATGTCGTGTTCCACATGAGCGAAACCCCTGGCTCTCTGCGGATCCCGCCTCCCGAGCTTGGCCAACACACCGAGGAATGTCTGCGGCTGTTGGGCAAGACGGACGCCGACATTGCAGCCCTGCGGGCCGCTGGTGTTTGCGAGTGAGCAGGCATTCGATGCCCATGGAGATGGTCAGCGCAACCTTACCGCAACTCTTTTCGGCGGCTTGCGAACAGTTCGGAAGCCGGGAGATGCTGGCGTTTGCGCCCCTTGGGAAGGTCACCGTGCGGCTTTCCGGACTGGAGCTGCGGGCATTGGTCGACGCTGCCGCTACGGCGCTAGCCACGAAGGGAGTGACCAAGGGTACGCACGTGGGCTTGCTGTGCACGAATCGGCCAGAGTGGGTGGCGTGGGCGTTTGGCGCATGGCGGCTTGGGGCTGTGGTCGTGCCGCTATCGACGCTGTGGAAACCAGCGGAGCTCGCCTTTGCGCTTCGACATGCCGACGTGGAACTATTGATCGGGATGCGCACCTTTCGCCAACGCAACTACGCTGCTGACCTCGCGGCGGTGGCGCCAGACGTCGCCGGCATCAGCGCGGCTACACCTCTTTTCTCGCCCAGCGTGCCAACTTTACGGCACCTGCTCTTTTTCGAGCCGGAAGACAGCGCTCCGCCAACCATCCCCGCCAGCGCGCCTGAGCTGTCCTCTCACGTGGAGGCGTTAACGGACCGGGTCACTCCTGCAGATCGTGCTGCGATTTTCTTTACCTCCGGCACAACGGCGCAACCGAAGGCGGTCGTGCACGCCCACGAGTCGCTCGTCATTTCCGCCAGCCGCATCGCCCAAGCGTTGGGAATCGATGCCAGCGACACGTGGTGGGGACACATGCCGCTGTTTTGGACCGGAGGCTTCGTCTTGGGCTTGCTTGCCACATGGAGCGGCGGCGGGCGTGTGGTCCTGCAAGAGCGCGTGGAACCAGCTTCGACTTTGCGGCTGTTGGAAACGGAACGGTGCACCATCATGGCCGGTTGGCATCAAGCCGGCCCGTTATTGGAGCATCCCGATTTCTCGCGGGAAAAAATTGCCTTGCGAAAGGGGTCCATCCACCCGTTGGCCGAACGCTTCCTGGCCACTCCTCATTTTGCTGTCGGTATGTACGGGCTCAGCGAAACGGCGACGTGTGTAGCTTGCGCCCGTTGGGACGACCCCCCGGAAGTGCGTACGAGCTCGTGTGGTCACCCGCTTCCTGGCACCGAGGTGCGCATTGTGGATCCGGAGGCCGGCACGGAGCTCCCCCCCGAGGCCACGGGCGAGATTTGCGTGCGTGGGGTCACCCTGATGGAAGGCTATTACAAAGTTCCACGCTCGGAAACATTCGACCCCGAAGGGTTCTTCCACACGGGCGATTTAGGATTCCTCGACCACGATGGCCGGTTGCACTTCGTGGGTCGCCTCAAAGATGTCATCAAGACAGCCGGCGTAAACGTCTCCGCCGCCGAGGTGGAAGAACTGCTCGCACAACACCCCGCAGTGGCAGCCGCGCACGTGGTTGGTGTTCCCCACCCGGTACGCGGTGAAAACGTGGCTGCGTTTGTAGTCTTGCGCAACGGCGCGTCGGCTTCGGATGATGACCTCCTGGAGTTTTGCCGGCAACGGCTCGCAAGTTACAAAGTGCCGCGGCACGTCTTGTTCATCGAAGCCGAAGAGGTTCCGCGCACGGCGAGTGGGAAGATCGAAAAAGCGAAGTTGCGCCTCCTGGCAGCAAAACGACTGCAGCAGGGTGCACGAGAAACACCAACCACTGGGATCTCGGCAACGTAAACGGCGCGCCCTACAAGCCGAACTCCCGCAGGCGGCGGAGGTCCTTGGTCCAGTCCTCTTGCACGCGCACAAACAGCTCCAAATAAACCTTCTTGCCCAGGAGCTGTTCGATCTCTTCACGAGCTGCCTGGCCGATGGCTTTGATGCGGCGGCCACCCTTGCCAATCACGATGGGCTTTTGCGACTCCCGCTCGACGTGAATCGTCGCATGAATCACGGTTACATTCTCTTTTTCTTCGAAGCGATCCACCGTTACCGCGACGGCATAAGGAACTTCCTGGCGTGTCTGCAACAGCACCTTTTCCCGAATGATTTCCTGCACCAAGGCCCGCTCGGTTTGGTCGGTCAGGGTTTCGGGATCGTACAACCGCGGGCCTTCCGGCAATTTGCTCGTGAGCACCCGCAACAGCTCGGGAAAATTCGCCCCTTCCAAGGCGCTAATCGGCACGACATCCACCCCGGGCAGCAACTGGTCGAGCTGGGCCAAGATGGGGAGCATGGCGTTTGGCTTGAGGCAATCGATTTTGTTCAAGGCAACACAAAGTCTCGGTGCAAAGCGCTTGAGTTTTTCGGCGATTGTTTGGTCCTCCGAGGTGACCCCCTCAGCAGCGTCCACGACCCACAGGATCACGTCTGCTTCTTCCATCGCCTCTTCCGCTACTTGGACCATGCGGCGATTGATCAGGGTCTTGGCCTCGTGCAAACCGGGCGTATCGACGAACACGAGTTGCGCCTGCGGAGTCGTCAACACCCCGCGAATGCGACCTCGCGTGGTCTGTGGCTTTGGGGTGACGATCGCAATTTTCTGTCCGAGGAGCTGATTCAGTAGCGTCGACTTGCCAACGTTGGGGCGCCCCACTAACGCCACAAACCCCGAGCGGTAGGTCGCTTCTTTCTCGTCGCTCTTTGCGATTTCCGCCACGCGCCGCTTGCTAGCAGGACCCAGGCTGCCCGCCAACGAGCATCCGGCCCAAGCCGCATGACTGTCTCCCCGCTCTTATCCCGGCCTCGCCAAACCCAACTTGACATTCCGCGGACAAATGGAGGACAAACAGAGTGTTCGTCGGTTCACGCCAACGTTCGGATTTTTTCTCGACAAGGAGGGGAGACACCATGCGTATCTGGCTAGCTGCAGCGGTGCTCGTGACAGCTTGTACGGTCGGCACAATACGGGAAGCGCGCGGTGCTTGCGGGGCTTGCAAAGCCGAACAAGTCACGACGGCAACAGCCAACGCGCTGTTGTTCGGGGGGACGGACGCGGCTGGCGGAATTGGAGACTGGTACCTGACCAACGGCAAGTTGGTTGCCATCATCGACAACATCGACACGGAAACAATTCCTGCGGTGAGTGGCAGCGCCACGGTGGACCTCACCTCGTCGAACGCAGTGCAAACTGGTGGCACGTTGATCGACCTGGGAATCAAGGGCAAGCACAACGATCAGTTTCCTCAAGGCTTCAACACCGGCGGACTGAGCCTCGCCAATGTGTTCTTGTTCCGCAAAGGCGATGAGGTCGCTTGGGGCCTACCGTCCGGAAACAATCCTTGCGCAACGGTGGAGGGGTCGAATCCCTTGTGTCCGACGGATCCCGACTGCGCCGCGATTACCGTCTACGGAATCATGCTTGGGAGCTGCACGTCCCCCACGGATTTTTGTTCTACCCGTTCGAATCCAAAGATGCGGGTGCGCACCACGTACAAGGCGTGCAAGAATCAGCGCACCCTGTTCATCAAGACAGAGGTTTGGAACCAAAGCGGCAACCCCCAAGCGCTACCCATCTTCGATGTCTTGCTGTGGGGTGGGCGTGGTTTAATGCCATTCGTGCCTGACAAGGGACGCGGTTTTACACATCCCGTTCTCGACCTGTCGAGCACTTCCGCTGTGGTTGCAGCATTGACATCTGCACCGTTCTTTGCGGTGCCTGGCAATGTCGACGCCAAAGACGGAATTTTGGCTCGGAACAAGAAAGCAGGAGCCATTGCTTACGGTTACTTCGCCGACGGCGGGACAGACGACTCCAATGGCCCGAGCTCCGGGGGGACACAAACGGTGATTTCGCCCGCCTTCAACATGCAAAGCTTGCAAGGCGGTTTCCTTTCGGCGGCAACCTTACCTACGCTGACCTCCCCGCTGCTTCCCAACAACGCCTCCCGCATTTTTGAACGTCGCATCGTTGTCAGCGAGCTTCGCAACGATCCGGCAGCCGTAATCGGAGATCAACGAAATCCGGAAAGTATCTTGTTGTCGAGCCCACTTGCGTTGGGCACCGTGTCGGGTGGTTTTCAACCTTCCTCCCCCGTTGAGGGAACCATTACCTTCATCCGGGTTGGGGGGCCAAGTTTTGCTTCCCTCGGCCCTCAGTGGGCCTTGCTGAACAACGCTCCCATCTCAGCGGTTCGAACAAAGAGCAAATTCAGCAAGATCCTTTTGCCCGAAGGTGACTATAAGGCCCATGTCGTGGTTCCCGGGCAGGATGACTTTTTTACGCCGCAATTCACTGTGACAGCGGGCATGAACACCGTGATCCCACCGATTACCCTAACCAAACCTGGAAAACTCAAGATCGAGGTGCGCGACGCGGACACCAACACCGGCATTCCAGCAAAAGTTTCGCTGAGTCCCTCGCCAAATATGAAGCGCGAGTTTGCGACGTATACGTTCGACACGCGCAACGGCATGTGCTCCAACAACCTCTCGCAGGCTTGCACAAACGATTCGGACTGCGGCTCCGGAAACACGTGCTTCCGAACTTGCACAAACCAGGTGCCAGTCGCTTGCGGAAGTGGCTGCCCTGCTGGTTTCGTTTGTGCCAGCGATGGGCGTTGTCGAAAGCATGCTTGCAATGCCGACTCGGATTGCGATCCAGGGTACTTGTGTCGAGCCAACACCAGCGATGGAGAGGCGGGCGTACCCGGAACGCAACCCGGAGGCGGACAGCTTCACGTCATCCACACCGACGCCAAGGGGAAAGCGGTGGTGGACATCAAACCTGGCACGTATACGGCGACCATTTCCCGAGGACCGGAGTACACGATCACGCAGGTCGCCTCTGTGACCGTAACCAGCGGAGCGGTGACCGATCTCGGCGTACAAACGATCAAACGAGTGGTCGATACCACCGGGTACATGTCTGCGGACTTCCATATTCATTCCGCGCGTAGCTTGGATTCCTCCGCCCCACTGGAGGCGCGAGTCCGGAGCTTTGCCGCCGAAGGTCTCGAGGTGATGGTCTCCACAGACCACGACATCAACACCGACTACTCGCCCATCATCAAGAAGCTCAAGATGCAGCCGTTTATCGCTTCTATCGTCGGCACCGAGGTCACCACTTCGGTTCCCAATCCCCCTTATTTGGCGAACGCTTGGGGGCACATTAATGCTTGGCCGTCGATCTTCGATCCCAATTTGCGCCGCTCTGGTTCCGTCGAAGACGAAAGTGTGAGCGCCAATGTGATCTACGATCGACTCCGTGCCCAAAGCAACTTCCAATGTATCGGCGGTAGCAAAAACGGACTGCCCTGCTCTTCGAACGGGAATTGCCCCGGTGGTGCGTGCCTCGACGTGGGCGAGCAAGTGGTCCAGCTCAACCACCCCCGAGCTGGGCTGGGAGGGGTCGTGAATATCGGCATGTTCGACAACATTGGTTTCAACCCCCCGGGAGCGATCGGCACGTGTCAAATGTATCCGGTGCGATGCTCGACCAACTCCTGTGCGGGAGGGACGAATGACGGCAAGTCCTGCACGAGCGATGCGGATTGCACAGGTGGTGGGCGCTGCGGCTGCAATAGTGGGGGAATTCCAGGTGCAGCAAATGGTTGCAATGCATTTCTTCTCGATTTGAACATCGTTCCGCAAAGCACGCTGTGTTTGAGCCCTGGATGTGGAAGCGGATTCGAGAATCCCAACGGAACTCGCAACATCGACTTCGACGTGATGGAAATTGACAATGGGGGGAGCCGTGCCGGATTCGACGACCTCAAGCTCGTGCGTCGCGACTGGCTCAGTTTACTGAACCAAGGCGTCGAGGTCGGTAAACAAGGGCAACGCCACCCGGTGTGGGGCACGGGGGTGTCGGACTCCCACCGCCTGGTCGTGGAACTTCCGGGTTACTCGCGAACTTATGTGGGGGCCGGCGACTTTCCACCGAGCGGGGTCATCGACATCAAAGCGTTCAACAACGAAGTCCTCGACGGGAACATGAGCATTTCGTCTGGCCCATACATCTCATTCACAGCGGACAGCGGCGGCCCGCCGGTGCCGATGGGTTCTACCCTCGGTCCCAGCGTGACTTCCGTTAACCTGCACATCCAGGTGCAAGCGGCGCCTTGGGTACCCGTCGAAGAGGTCCGCGTTATCAAGAACGGATGTGTCATTGCTTGTTACAACAGCACGACCACTCCAGCCGTGGCACCGAATCCCAGCAATCCGTTCGAGCAAACGAATGCAAATGTGGTGCGCTTCAATGCGACGATCTCGGATTCTGTCTCCGGAGATAGCTATTATATCGTCGAAGCAAGCCAAAACTTGCCGCTTACAGGCAAGCCTCCTGTGGATCCGGTGATGAATCTCGTTGCTAAGGATGCGCTGCCGTGGGCCATGAGCAACCCGATTTTCGTCGATGGCGATGGAGACAATGACTACACTGGAATCTCTCTCCCCCCTGGCGCAGGGGAACCGACGTGTCCTGCCTTGCCACCGTCATGCTCCGCCGGGGCCGCAACCGTCGGACTATACGCTCCGTCAGTGATGGTTGCGGAAAACGGCTTCGCCGAGCCGAAGTCCTGGCTCGCGAGGTTGTTGGGCTGGGTCGGAGTTGGCAAAGCCGTGGCGGAAAGCGACGGGGCCCCTCGGGTGATGGACGACCAGGAACGAGTCCGTCAGCGGGAGGAGGAGGCTCAGCGTGGCGAGGGCGAACATCTGCCATGGAACCGCATTGTCTTCCCCACTCCTCCACCGACCCCGAACCCTCCACAGCCGTAGGCTATCCCTTGGCCGAGCAAGCGAGGGCTCACCGAACCCGGTGGGCCCTCTTGTCTTTGGCGCTCGTTCTAGCGGTTGCCGGAGCTGGGCGTCTACTCGCCCACTGGATCCCGCCAGAAACCATCATTGCCAATTTGAGCACCGACGGCCTGTTGCGCGAAAAAGTTGGCGTGCGGCGTGTGGAACGGCAAGGTCGCGTTCTCATCCTTCGTGTGGATCACGACGTGTGGGCGCGACTGCCCGCCGATGAGCGCCGTGTTCTCGCGGAGGAATGGCTTCGAGTTTGGCGACACAACGTGGACCAAGGTGTCGTGGCCGTGGTGCGCGCAACTGACGACCAACCCCTCGTGAACTACGACGCCACTGGGTATGCTCGCCTAATCGACGAACGTTGACCGGCACTGGCCGACGATTTCCAGCGATGTGCCAAGGCGCTTCCACGACCCGCGGTAAAATTCAACCTCTGCCCGGTCACCATGCCGAAGATTCAGAGAGACGTAAGTCGCGCACGGCACAAAGGTGGGGCCCAAGCCAAGGCTTGGGTTCTAGGGTCGTGAGAAAACAGCCCTGGCCATGCACCGTAATGCCCGCCTAGCCTTTTCAAACGCGCTCTTCTGGATCGAATAGCTTGCGGTGCTCCTCCAAGGCAAAGCGGTCGGTCATCCCGGCGATGTAATCACAAATGACGCGTTCTAGGCTTTCTTCGCCGCTTTGCCAGCGGACGGCAATGTGCGGGGCGAGAAGGCCGGGTTCAGCTCGGTAGGCGCAAAACAAGTCTTCCACGACCCGTTGTGCTTTCGCCATCATGCGCGTAACGCGGTAATGGCGGTACAGATTCTTGAACAGAAATTCTTTGAGTTCCATGCGTTGAGCGTCGAGGGCTGGACTGAAACCCACTAGCGGCCGCCCGTACGCGCGCACGGCTTCGAGCGAGTCGATCCGTTCGTCTTCCAACCGACGGCGGGTAGCCGTGATCAGGTCGGTAACGAACAAGTCGATGAGCCGTCGCTGCACCTGGTATCGCCAAATGCGGAAGCCCGCGTTCGGCCACTTGCCGCGCACCTCTCCGAACACTTGGCGCCACAACTGGACTTGTTCCAGTTGCTCTGGGGAGAGCAAGCCGGATTTCAGCCCGTCGTCGATGTCGTGGGTGTTGTATGCGATTTCGTCGGCATAATCGACAAGCTGCGCCTCTAAGGTGGGGGCAGCCCCAGGATCGAAGCGCTCCGCGAGCGGCTTGTCGTACGGGGGCGAGTGCTTGACGATCCCCTCGCGGACTTCCCAAGTAAGGTTGAGTCCTTTGAACGTCGGGTACCGCTCTTCGAGAAGCTCGACAATCCGCAAGCTTTGCGCGTTGTGCTCGAATCCCCCAAACGGTTCCATCAGCCGGTGGAGCACCCGCTCCCCCGCGTGACCAAACGGCGTATGGCCCAAGTCGTGCGCCAGCGCGATTGCCTCGGCCAAGTCTTGATTGAGCCGGAGTGCCTGCGCCAGTGTGCGAGCAATTTGTGCGGCTTCCATCGTGTGGGTCAGCCGTGTCCGGTAGTAGTCCCCTTCGTGATTGACGAACACTTGGGTCTTGTACTCCAACCGCCGAAACGCCGTCGAATGGATGATGCGGTCGCGATCGCGTTGAAACGGCATACGAAACGGATGTTCCTCCTCGCTGTAGTCGCGGCCCCGCGAGGCACCGCTACGAGCCGCATAGGGAGCGAGCAACGCGTTCTCGATCCGTTCCAGTTCGGCGCGGGTCATTTTTCTCTTATACGGCGCTAGGCAGCGAATCTGCAACCGAGGCCGCGCCGTTTGGTTGAGCAGCTCACTGCATTTGCTATACGGCGCCAATGAATTTCGTGTCTCCTACGAATGCGGAGGAGCTGTTCGGCGACGCCTTCTTTGGCGCCGCGGCGATCGAGCAAGCGTTCGGAGCCTCGATCCCTGAGCCGCTTCCCCCTATCCCATTTTCTGCAGACGTCCTCCAAGAGACCGCTGCGCAGGGATGGATGCTGGTCTACCGCACACCAACGCTCGCTGGAGTGCCCTTTACGATTGCCGCTGCTTCCGAGCGGTTTCCTGAGCTGTTCGATGCGCGTTTCCTCCGCCAGGTGGGCTACCAGCTCAAGGACGAATGGGGGATTTTGCTCGAGCCGCTCGCACATACGGAGACGCCCCGAGCAGGCTGGGCGCTGGTGACCAAACGGGTGCTTCCAGCGACCCGCAACCGCAGCTACCACGAACAAACCCAAATCTTGGAGCGCTGGAGCGAACCCTGGCGGAAGCAGGGACTCGTTGCCTCCCGTCGGCTCGCCGTGGAAGCCGTATACGATTGCATCCTTGCCTTTCGTTCGCGTGGGGAGCGGCTACTCGAGCGAGAGTGGGATTGGTCGGCCTCCTCCACGCTCGACGGTGGCTACTTGAATGTGGGGGGATTCACGCCCCAGGGTCTACAAATTTTCAGCTACTCTGCAGCAGTTCGTCATGGTGCCCTCGGAATATGCCCGCAGCTGACGGTAGCCGCTTAAGGAGTTGCCGATGTACTTTGTAACCACCAAGCACCCAGATTACGTGCTCTTTTCCATGACCCCAAGCGAACGCGCGGCGGTCGGGGTGACCGAGAAACAGGAAGTGCACTTCCTGGTGCGCGACGCTCAAGACGGAAAATGGCGCATCTTCGCGAAGTGGAATGCGGCGGAATTTTCGCACACGGACTTCATGGCGGCGTGGCACTATCGCGACGAGCCATCAGCGGCAGAGGATCTCTTGGAGGTTCTGCCGGCCGAGCTCCGCGAGGCTGCCCGGCGAGCGTGTCTGCAGTAAGCCCCTTCAGTCCCTGCAGGCAACGCCCTCCTGCTAGCAGTCAGCTTTCCAGGTCGCGTTCTCGATTGCGACGACCGTCCCCTTGTTGCCGCCCCACGCCCCTCCCCGACGAGCAAGCGCCCCGAGCAGCTTCAATCAGCCGTCGCTGCCGCAGCCAACGCTTGCTGCAACGACCGGTTACGGCGCGCGAGCTGATAAGCGGCCTCGTTCAACTCGGCAACAGAGTTTCCTCGAGCCGGAAAAGTGACCTCGTTCACCTTCTGTTGCAGCCGAGCCAACTCGCTCGCGCTGAAGTTGCAAAGTTGAGCAGTCGAGTTCGCAACAAAATCCAGCAGCACGCGCACCAAGGCTTCCGAAGCAGCATCGATGTTTACTTCCCGCCCGTACACCAAGGCGCGCATGATTGTCGTGCCCGTCCCTGCCGTAAGCATCTTTCTGCAACCCAAAACATCGCGGGCCTCCGGATCGACAATACGAAAGCGCCCATTGTTTTCCGTCACGGTATCTAAATCGAGGGGCAAGGGGCTATCAATGCGCCCATCGGCAAAATCCACCCAATCCAGTTGTGCCAGGGAGACGGGCACCCCGGAACCGACCGCACTGACCCCCTGAAGTGCTTGTGCCGGAGCCGCGAGGATTCCTTCGAACGCAATCTGCCAAGCGGGGCTCGTGCGTGCCATCACGCCGTTCGGGGCCAGAACGAACCCAGTAACAATTGCGTCGTTTCCGGAATCGCCCGGCAGCACGACAACCCCTGACGAGCCATCGCTACCACATCCCCAGATGCTGCTCGCGGACATCGCAATCGCCAACGAAGCCGCCAGCGCACGACACCTCCATCCTCTACTTCCCAGCATGTTGGAACCTTTCGTTCTCAGCAAACCTGCAGCCCAGCATGGCGACCGGTAACTGACCACCAGGCCTCTACAATTGTCAAGCATATTTGCACTCTCTGTGCAGCAACAAGTGGCCTGTCTCCCTACCACGCCACCGTCAGCCGATAAAGTTCGCGAGTGAGTACAAGCTCAAACTTTCACAAGTGCTTCCTCGCCCACGCGTTCGGAAGTTGCTGGAGAAGCAGCAACGAGTGTGGTAACGGAGCGCCGCGGTTCGGAAGATGAATCCAAGCGGAGCATTGGCCGGCTTGAAAATCATCGAGTGCGGCGGTCTGGTCGCAGCCGCGTACGCCACCAAGTTGCTTGCCGACCTCGGGGCGGAGGTGATCAAGGTCGAGCCGCCATGGGGAGATCCGGCGCGACAGCGTGGTCCATTCCCGACCGGCACCCCGGACCCCGATGCCAGTGGGCTGTTTCTCTACCTTAATTGCAACAAGCGGGGCATCGTCGCTGACCTCGCGACCGCCGAAGGACGAGAGCTTTTGTATGAACTCGTACGGGGTGCCGACCTGCTTATCCACAATGTACCTCCGCCACGCATGGCCAGGTTCGGATTGGAGTACGAGAGCTTAGCTGCTGTCAACCAACGCCTTGTCGAGGTTTCCATCACACCGTTTGGAACCGTGGGACCGTACCGCGACTACGAAGCGAGTGATCTTACGCTGTGGGCCGCAGGTGGTCTTGCGTATCTCAACGGTGCGGGTCCGGGCAGCGACGACTTACCACCGCTCAAGCCCTTCGGGTTACAGGCCGAGTTTCAAGGCGCCCTCAATGCGGCGGTCGCGGCTCTCGGGGCACTGTTTGCGCGTCGTCAAACCGGCACAGGTCAACATGTCGTGGTTTCCATCCAGCAGTGTGTCGCTTCGATTTTGGAGCTTACGTTCGAGTACTATCCGTACATGGGACTGATTGCCTCCCGTTTGGGCCAGAAGCCAATCCAGCCATTGGATTTCTTCGAGTGCCGCGACGGGTGGATTTTCGTTTGCTGTGTCGAGGAACACCAGTGGGAGCGCTTGGTCGAACTCATGGGAAATCCCGAGTGGGCCCGGCTGGAGATTTTCTCGAACCGCCTCGCGCGAGGGCGAAATTGGGATGCACTCAAGCTCCTCATGCAAGAATGGATGGCCACGCAGTCTGTGAAAGATCTTTACCACGCCGCACAGGCGCGCCGGATTCCCCTAGCGCCAGTATCCACCATGGGAGACCTCTTAAAATCGGAGCACCTGCAGGCACGCGGGTTTTTCGCCACGTTTGAAAGTCCTTCGTGTGGTCGGGTCACGATCCCTGGGGCGCCCTACCGCATGCAGCGCACACCATGGCGCCTGCGAACGCCAGCTCCACGGCTCGGGGAACACACGGCCGAGGTGCTGGCGGGGATCCGCAGTGGCAACCCGTGGGCGCACCAGGGAACGCCCGGTAAGGTCGCGAAAGAGAGCGGGTCATGAAACCTCTGTCCGGCATCCGAGTCGCGGATTTCACCTGGGTGTGGGCTGGCCCTTTTTGTACGCTTCAACTCGCCCATCTTGGAGCGGAAGTCATTCGCGTAGAGAGTTCGCTTCGCCCGTGCGTCACCCGCCTTCTGCCTCCCTGGCCGGATGGCGAGCCTGGCGTGAATCGGAGCGGCTACTTCAACCAATACAACCAAGGCAAGTTGAGCCTGGCACTCGATCTCAAGCATCCTGAAGGCATCGCGGTAGCCAAGGATTTGGTACGTGTTAGCGACGTCGTGTGCGAGAACTTCGCCTTCGGAGTGATGGATCGCCTGGGATTGGGCTATGACGCACTGCGTAGCGTGCGCCCAGATATCATCATGATTTCCATGTCCGGTTATGGGGCTACGGGACCCGAGCGTGAGTACGTGTCGTACGGACCGGCGCAAGTTCCTCTCTCGGGGCTTTCCTCGCTGACCGGCTATCGGGGTTCGCCGCCGATGCACGTGGGTATCTCGTATGGAGACCCAACCGCTGGACTCCACGCCGCAGTCGCCACACTTGCCGCTCTGTGGCACCGAGAGCAAACCGGCGAGGGTCAATGGATCGATCTCTCGCAGTGGGAAACAACCATCTGCATGATCCCGGAGGCAATCATGGAATATGCCTGGCACGGTACGCAGCCAGAGAGAAATGGCAACCGGGACCCATGGATGGTTCCTCATGGAATCTTTCGGTGCGCGGGGGAGCAACGCTGGGTCGCCGTCGTGGCGCGTGACGATGCTGAGTGGCAACGTCTCGCTCGTGCAATTGGCCGAAACGACTTGGCCGAGGACCCGGAGCTTGCAACCCTAAGCGGTCGGCGGCAGGCGGTAGAACGAATCGAGCAAGCCATCGAGGAATGGACCCTGCAGCGCACCCCTATGGAGGTAACCCAGGTTCTTCAGGCAGCCGGCGTCCCGGCCTTTCCTTGCTACGACAGTCGCAACCTCGCCGAAGACGAACACTTGCGCGAGGAAGGGTTTTTCGTGGAGCTCGAACATCCTGAAGTAGGGCGCAAGTTGCACCTTGGAATTCCGTGGCGCATGTCGGGCACGCCCTGCTCCGTTACCCGGCCTGCACCGTTGCTCGGGGAGCACACGGAATTTGTGCTGCGGAACGTGCTCGGCTACGACGACGAGCGCATCCAAAACTTGCTTGCTTCGGGAGCCTTACGATGACCGCCGCGTCCCCACTCCGTCACGAACGAAACCTCCATGAGCTTTTCTTGCTCAATCTCGCCCTGCAGCTTTTCGACGGAGTCGCAACCTACCAAGGCTTGCGGCTGGGCTTTCGCGAAGCCAACCCGCTCCTAGTTTCTACTTTCAACCTGTTGGGCGTGGAGCAAACTTTATTGCTCTTCAAGGCTCTAGCGTGCGGAATTCTGCTCCTGCTCTATCGGTACCGCCACGTACGCTTAGTGCCGACGGCGCTTGTTCTCGTCGCTGGAGTGCACTTGACTCTGTCGTTCATTCCGTGGAGCGCCAAGCTTCTATCGGTTGCGCGCTTCAGTTTCTCGAGTTTCTAAGAAGGCCCGCGCGCGTTCTACTTCGACCGCGACCAGGCTTGCCTCCTCCGTACAGCGACGGCGTTTCGGCTGGAAGCTACTGAGAGATCGCTGCTGCCTTTTGCCGATTTCTTTTTCTCCGCCTGGGAACAAACGGTAGAATTTTGTGGCGGCGCGCTGCACGCAGACGGACCCGCCCAATTTTCGCGCGCAGTTCGGGAGGCTGCGCCAGAAGTTCCTCCTTCCAACGCATCAAGTTGCGCCGAAAGTACTGCGCATCGATGTTCAGCACACTGCAAATAGACTCGAAGGAGAACACCCAGGAGCTGTCCGTTTCCAGAAACCATTCTTCGGCTTCTTGAAACAGCCGGCGCGAGCGCGGGCGAGTCGCTCCCGCGTACTTTTGGAAACACGCAACGGCGTCTTCCAAAATGGCCAGCATCAATCGTCGTTCCCCCTCGAGCACCCGCTGTTGCCGCATCCTCTGATAAAACTGGCTCGGCAGAAGAATCTCTGGCGACACCAAACGCGGGAGTCCGCCATCGAAACTGGTTCCGTCGTACTCTCGCGACCGACGAAGCGGTGTTCCTTCCATTCCGCTCTCCCTCCCGTAAGAGTTTGTCTGTACGGACCAAACTGGCTTGAGTTGCACGCTAAGTGCCAGCGATGGCTTCGCGTTCCCTCTCAAGCCAAAATCTGAACTACGGTTCGAATCTTGGCGGAAAAGTGCAACGTTTCAATTCTGCGGCGAAACAAATCGTTACGCCCAAAGCGTTCTAAAAGAGAACGCTAATTTGGGAGGCCCAGAATCACGACGCACGAGACCGCGCCGGGACCGCCCACATTGTGTGCAAGCCCAAGCTCTGGATTTTTCACTTGCCTTTCACCACATCTCCCTTGGAGCTGAGTCACACATTCGAAAATCATCCGAACGCCGCTGGCCCCAATCGGGTGTCCGAACGATTTGAGTCCGCCACTAGGATTAATTGGCAGGTCACCGGTGAGAGCTGTGCGGCCCTCGCGTACCCATTGCGGGGCCTCCCCTTTTCGGCAAAAGCCGAGGTCCTCCATGTTGGTGAGTTCGGTCCACGTAAAGCAGTCGTGAACCTCGGCAAAGTCGATCTCTTGTGGGCCCACTCCAGCCATGGCGTACGCCTGTTGCGCAGCTTGCTGGGTAGAGCGGAATCCGAGGTAGTCGAACGTCGGGTCAAAATACGGGCGACCCGAGGTCACGGCAAGGCCAACGCCTTTGACGAGCACGTAGTCGTGTCGGAACCGCCGAGCGATGTCCGCTCGGCAGACAATCGCCGCGGCTGCACCATCGGTGGTAGGGCAACAGTCGAACAACCCGAACGGCCAGGCAATCATCGGCGCCTGCAACACCTTCTCTTCCGTGATTTCCATTCGAAGGTGCGCTCGCGGGTTACGTGCTCCATTGTAATGATTTTTCACTGCAACTTTGGCAAGCGTGTCGCGGCCCACCCCGAAGGTGTGCATGTACCGGTTCGCCGCCAGGGCAAAAAGGCCGGGAGCTGAGTTTCCCTTTGCCAACAACGGGTGGCCAAAGCGGGGCAAACCTCGCCCTGGGCGGTCTTTCAATTTCTCCGCACCTAAAACCAACACAATGTCGTAAGTGCCCGATGCAATCGCGAGACATGCGTTCCGGAAGGCATCGGTACCCGTCGCACAGTAGTTCTCCACGCGAGTGATTGGGCGGTCGTACAATCGCAATGCATCGGCTAGCGAAGCTGCAGACTTTCCGCCTCCGGGGCCGGGTAAATACGTTCCTAAGTACGCTGCTTGGATCTCACGAGGGTCGATTCCCGCGTCCGCGTACGCTTCGAATGCAGCCTCGCAAATGAGGTCTTCGTAGCTCTTCTCGAAGAGGTCTCCGAACTGGGTGCAACCAACTCCAATGACCGCTACCGCGTCCCGCATTGGTGTCGTTCTCCTACGAAACGATTTCAACGTACCGGCCGAGCCTTCCAGTAGTAGTTATGATTATGCCCTCCCTCATGCAAACGCCGGTAGGTCAAAACTACCGGAGTACCCACTTCTACCTCGCCATCCACGAAATCGGTCACCTGGAGATACAGGCGACCGCCACCATCGAGATCCACCACCGCCATCGGTAGCGGATGCTCTACGTTGGCAATCAAGTGGTCCACGGTGTAGGTGAATACCGTGCCTCGACGGCTTAATGGTACAGTTTCTAGTTTCTCCGGTGTCCGGCAGTTGATGCAAACGTGAGCCAAGGGGTACTGCACCGTCCCACACACCTGGCAGCGGCTCCCGTGTAGGCGAACATCTTGCTCCAGTTCCTTGAACTCGAGAACGTTTGTAATTGCTTCGCCTCCATCGTCGTCCCGAAGAAGCCCGCGGTATTTGAGGTACTTTTGGTACGAGTGCAAAGGGGTTTTTGCTGCCAGCCACTCTTTCCAGGATTTTCCGGCCCTGCCCGTGCGGACCAGCTCCGTTGTGCGCAGTAAGAGGGCGTCCGCGCCTTCGCCAAATCCAGCAACGACCACCCATTCTTCAGGCCGTGCCTCATCGAGCGCTGCACCCAGCGCAAGCAGCGGGTCTGCAGCCCCGGCACTGCCGATCGACTGCCCTGGCGGTTCCACCAATTGCATCCGAGGATCAAAACCCAGGCGGCGAGCAACCTCCGCCGCGGCACGAGCTTCGGGAGCGTGCAACGCAAGCTTAGCAATGTTTGCAGGTCTCAAGCCGCGACGTTCCAGTACCGCGCGGATCGCCTCGGCTACATCCCGAACGTAGCCATACGTCTGCGAGAATTTGCCAGGCTGGGCTCGTACGAACGGACTGGTATCGGTGCGCCAAAAATAGGTGAATTCTTCGTTTATACTCGCGCTGTCCACGATTTCTGCCGCCACCTGTTCGCGCGCAACCACAACCGCAGCGCCAGCGTCGCCCAGGAGGCCCTCCCACTCGGATTCTGGCTCCGCCAAGCGGGCCTCAGCAGCGAGCACCAAACAGGAGGAGATGCGGCCACTGCGCACCGCGTTTTCCGCCGCAAGCAGCGCGTGCAAACCGGCACGTGCCGAGCCCCCAAAGTCCATGCAGCAAACTGTTCGCGGCAAATCGCACACCGTGGCAGCATATGCTGCCAACTGCTTCTCGCGGTACGGAGCGCTGGTGCTCGCAAAGAACAACCCGTCGGGAGGTTGGCCCAATGCATCGGTACACTGGAAAGCAGCCTCCAATGCGAGGGTAAAAGCATCCTCGTCGTAGTTACCTACAGCCACCTCACCTTTCTGTACGCTTGCGCGGCCCCAAGCCTCCGCGATCTGGGCCAAACTCAAACGCAAACGAGGAATATAGGCGCTGTACTTCGCAATCCCTACCATGTTTGCTTCCTCGCATACTTCCGTCCAATCAACACCAACAACCCCAGCATGGCGAGCCATGCTCCGGTACCGGTTTGCCCCGGACTCACCGCACACCCCTTACCGCTGACGCACACCCCACCAGCAAAGCATTGCGGCGTGGGCGTGTCGGTCGGTCCAGGCGTGTTCGTGGGGGCCCGGGTTCGCGTTGCCGTTGCTGTGGGAGTCTCCGTTGCGGTCGGTGTTGCCGTGGCTGTGGAAGTCGGTGTTGGGGTGCTGGTCGGCGTGGCAGTGCGGGTACGCGTTGGAGTGGCGGTCCACGTCGGTGTAGGGGCTGGCAAACTACTCAAGAGAACCGACAACACGCCGCTAGCGCCGGCTGCGAGAATATCGGTGCGACCATCGCGATCCACGTCTGCAGCAAGCAGAATTTCCGACCCAGCCCGAACTGCGCACCGCCCTGTCACTGGCTCGGTCTGGTTGCACGGGTTCAGCGACTCCTTGAGCTGCCCCGCGCCGTCGTTGAGCAAGAACGCGATCGCGGCCAAGCCATGACTCAGGACCGCGGCATCCACCGCGCCGTCACGATTCCAGTCACCCACCACCAATCCGCTGGGCTGAGGGAGGGGAGCGCCAAGTTCAGCCTGGCGTGTGGGGCCGAAGCGAAAGCCGTCTCCGGGCAACCGTTCTCCCAGCAAAACCGCCAAGGTTCCGGACGTACCCCCGCCAATGACGATGGTATCGAGCACGCCATCGTCGTTCACGTCTGCGGCTTCCAACGCCGCTGGTGCAACCGTCACGCTGCGCGCATCCGCGCGCTCGAAAAGCGGGAATCCATCTCCAGTTAGCCCATTTTGCAAGTAGGCAGCCACAATGCCGGTCGCTCGTGAAAGCGTGACGATGTCGGGGGTAGCGTCACCGTTTAAATCGGCAACGATCAAGCCGGTGACCGGACCGCCACTGTCGATGACGCTTCCGAGAGTAAACCCCGAGTTTCCAGCGTACAGCACGATCACGCGATTGTCGTTGCCGCTCCCCACCACTAGGTCACGCCGTCCGTCACCGTCTACGTCGGCGATGCGCACCACCAATGGGTCGGTTCCGGCGGAAACGGGGGTACCGGATGGAGACAACATGCCGTCGCCATCGTTGCGCAGGATCACCAAGCCGGCGTTGGTTGCCACTGCTACGTCAGGAAAGCGGTTACCATCAAGATCGCCGGCATCCAAACCAGCGGGAGTTGCAGCGAGAGTGACCGTCAGCCGCGTCACAGCTCCCAGGCAATCTCCCTGTGCAAAGCGGGCGGGATCCACCAACCCGATCGCCACCTGGTTTGCCCCGGGGTCGGAAAAGATTGTGTCGGCTGTTCCATCGCGATTCAGATCCGCAGAGGTGGCCGCCCCAACGGTACCGGCAAACGGGACGTCGCACACGAGAAATTCCTGCTGCCCGTAAGCAGGAGCAACTAGCCCCACACCGAGTGCCAGCAGAAACAACCAGCGCGATTTTTTGCACTCAACCGTCCGTACCTTTCCCCCTTTTCCACAAGGCCACAATCTCGCCAACAGCGGAGGGAGAACAAAGATCCACCAAGCCGGCCCAGCGCGGCCGAGTTCCTGAGGGATCACTGCACAGCCGCCCGAAGAGAGATTCAGGGTGCCCGGCTTCGGGGTTTTTGTCGCAGTTAGCGTTGGTGGAGGAGATGGTCGGCGAGTGGCGGTGGGAGTTACCGTTGGTGTACCCGTTGTAGTGGGCGTCGAGGTGAACGTTGGGGAGGGCGAAGCACTCGGCGTGGGCGTGCCCGTTTCTGTCGGCGTGGCTGTCGGGCGAGGCGTGGGAGTTGCGGGAGGGCGGCTGCTCACCAAAACGCTGACCCCTCCACCCGAACCACCCCCGCCTCTGAGGGCCACTACCACGTCAGGAACTCCATCCCCATCGATGTCATGCACCGCTAATGCTGCCGGTGCTTGTCCGCCAACACCAACCGGCAACGTCGGAGCCGCAAAACTTCCATCTCGGCGCGCCATGAAAAAGATCAGCGTATCGCTGCTTTCGTCTGCCACCGCCAAGTCCTCTAAGGAGTCCCGGTTAAAATCCCCAGCTGCGATGGCCGATGGCAGGCTTTGGGCCGCAATTCCAACTGGGGGTACCAGCAATCGTTGGCTCAACCTGTAAAACAATGCTCCACCCGACGAAGGGCGACGGCCGGTAACAACGGCGACCTCGCCTCTTGAAGGTCCGCGAATCGCGGCTGCAATGTCGGGAACACTGTCATCGGCTTCGAACAGGCCTGAAATTACCGCCGAAGGTGCCCCGGGCAGCGCGAAGGGAGTGAGCGGGCGGAGTCCCCCCGTACCAGGCGGGCACACGCTCGACGTAGGAGTTGCGGGTGGCACCGGTAAGGCTTGCTGTTGAAAGACGACAAAATCACCCGTAGCCTGGCTCGCGATTCCCAGATCTACGCGCGCATCACCATCCAGATCAGCCGCAACAACGAAGTCAGAAGAGCGACCAACGCCAATCACGCACGGCTGGTTGTACACCCGCCCACTTTCACGCAGTCGCGAAAGGACAACCACTTCGTTGCTCGGGTCTCCCGGTTTTCCAAGGACGATGTCCAGTGCGCCGTCGCGGTTCACATCGGCCAAAGCCAGGGTGCCTAGGCCGCCCAAAGGAGCCAGGGGGTTGCGCTCGTTGGGGATAAAGTTCCCGTCCCCTTCGCCATAGAAGAGGTACACTCCACCTTCCCCGACAGATGCGATGTCGAGCTTACCGTCGGCATCCAAGTCCGCCACCCGCACCGCCTTCGGGCCGGGAACTACCAACGCTCGGCCTGCCTGCCATCCCAGAACCTCGCAGGCTGTGGGCGCACCGGTCCGGACCCTGGTCCTGAGCAATACTAGGCGATTGCCTGTTCGGTCGGCGGCTACAATGTCCGGGCTCCCATTGCGGTCAAAGTCGCCCACCGCCACGTCGACAATCTCGCCGCCTATATCGGGCTGGCCTGGATCGCTGGTGTTACAGACGGTGAACGGCGCGGTGGGCACCGAAGTTGGAGACGGTGTCGAGGTAAACGTGGGCGTTGGCGGGGGAGTGCCGGTAGGCGTTGGGCTTTCCGTCGACGGGGTCACAGTTGGGCCGGTTGCCGTGGGGGTCGGCGAAGCGCCTGGTCCGGAAGCGCCGGTCGTGTTCACAAAGACCCGGAGCTCGTCACCCGCCTGCGACAGCGCAATGATGTCCGCCTTACCGTCCCCGGTCACGTCAACTGCCGCTACGGTCGCCAAGTTTCCGCCCAACGCAAAATTCTGTTTCTGAAAGCCATTTTCGTCCGGTAGGATCTCGGGTGGGAAAGGCGGTCCTGGGTCATAACACAGCTCGCTCGGCTGGCGACACAGGAAATTGATCCCCAGTCCCCCGCTCGCGTTACTCACAACCAGGTCGAGCTTTCCGTCCCCGTCGAGGTCTCCTGCCGCGAGATGAACGGAGTCAATTTCGACGAAGTCCGTATTCCCCGAAGAAAATCCGCCACCACCGTCGCTGATGAGCAAGGTCACCTTCGTATCGACGTCGACTCCGTTGACGACTGCCACGTCGTCAAAGTTGGTGTCGCCCCCGAAATCCCCAACGGCAAGCCCACCCGGACGTTCTCCTACCGAGAACAACCGCGGTGTCTCGAACGTTCCGTCGCCCTTGCTCAAAAGAACTGCCACACGGTTGCCATCCCGGCTACTGACAGCGAGATCCAAAAAACTGTCTTGGTTAAAATTCCCCGCTCCGATCGCAAAATTGCCCCGGGTCCCTGCCCCTGTCGAAATGCTCGCCACAGGAAAGTCCGTGAAACGACCATTGCCCTGGCCTTTGAGCAAGTGGATCGTCGACGCACTCAGAACGGCCAAGTCGAACCGGCGATCCCCGTCGAAATCGGCTGCGACAAGGTCCACCGGCGCCGGGTCCACCCGAAAACCATCGAGAAAATCGTCCTCCGCTTCGAAGAGCAGTTCTGTCCCCTGCAGAAGCACGCTCACACTGGCGCCACCAGAATTTGCGGTCAGGATGTCCATGCGCCGGTCGCGATTGACATCAGCGAGGAGTACGGCAACCGGACCGTCAGCGGTGTCTGCAGTGTCGTGCTCTTCGAACCGTCCTGCTCCTTGATTCAACAAAACAGTGACCTGATTGGCATCCGGTTCAGCAACCACGATGTCTGGCAAACCATCTTCGTTCAGATCGCCAACAGCGAGCGCCCGCGGACCGGGATTTTCCCCCGCATCCACTTGGACACGCGTCGCCGCCTGAAAAGCAAGTTTCGCCTGTGCCGCAGCACTCACCAAAGTGGTGGCGACAACCGTCAACAGGGCAACAAACGCGACGCGCGACATTCTTGTACCAACGGTCCTTTCAAGCAAAACGGGCCGGGACACCGATGACACCCGCCACCTGTGCCCGGCCCGCGCCCACCTTGCAAACAGTCGAGTGGCACTCCTTATCTGCCACCAACGACGGCCGTACTGCGGAACGGACTACATCATATCGCCCATGCCTCCTCCTGGCGCGGCCGCGGGCTTTTTCTCCTCGGGTTTCTCGGCAACCATTGCTTCCGTCGTGAGCAACAATCCCGCCACAGAGGCAGCGTTTTGCAGAGCGGTGCGGACCACTTTGGTTGGGTCCACGATCCCCGCCTTCATGAGGTCCTCGAACTGCTCGGTCAGAGCATTGAACCCGAAGGCACCCTTGTTGTTTTTCACTCGGTCGAGCACGATCGAGCCTTCCCAGCCGGCATTGTTCGCGATCCAGCGTAGGGGGTCTTCCATCGCACGCCGCACGATATTCACGCCAACCATTTCTTCTGGGGAGGCCTCCACTTTGTCCAGGGCTGTGGATGCCCGCACCAACGCCACTCCGCCGCCGGGCACGATCCCCTCTTCCACCGCGGCTCGGGTCGCGTGCAGAGCGTCCTCTACCCGAGCCTTCTTTTCTTTCATCTCCACCTCTGTTGCAGCCCCGACGCGAATGACCGCAACGCCGCCGACCAGCTTGGCCAAACGTTCTTGTAACTTTTCGCGGTCGTAGTCCGAAGTGGTCTCTTCGATTTGGGCGCGAAGCTGTTTGATGCGTCCTTCGATATCGGCCTTCTTGCCCGCTCCCCCTACAATGGTGGTGTTATCCTTATCGACAACGATTCGTTTCGCCCGCCCGAGGTCGTTCAGGGTGATATTTTCAAGTTTAATCCCAAGCTCTTCCGCGATGACTTTGCCCCCGGTCAAAATAGCGATGTCTTCCAGCATCGCCTTTCGCCGGTCGCCAAACCCGGGCGCCTTCACTGCAACGCACTGCAAAGTACCGCGAATTCGGTTGATCACCAACGTGGCTAGTGCTTCGCCTTCCACATCCTCGGCAATCACGATAAACGGTCGGCCCGTGCGGGCAATTTGCTCGAGGATGGGGAGCAAGTCCTTCATCGAACTGATTTTTTTCTCATGGATCAGGACGAAGGCATCTTCCAGTTGGCACTCCATCTTCTCAGGGTCCGTGACAAAGTAAGGGGAGAGGTAGCCGCGGTCGAACTGCATCCCCTCCACCACCTCGAGAGTGGTTTCCAACCCTTTCGCCTCTTCGACGGTGATGACCCCTTCCTTCCCGACCTTCTCCATTGCGTCGGCAATAATCTCGCCAATGGTAGGATCGTTGTTCGCGGAAATCGTGCCAACCTGGGCGATCTCCCGTCGCTCGCGCGTAGCCTTTGCCATCCGTTTCAACTCCTCCACGGCCACGGCCACCGCTTTGTCGATTCCCCTTTTTAAGCTCATCGGGTCGTGCCCAGCGGCCACCATTTTTGCCCCTTCGGTAAAGATCGCCCGCGCAAGAACGGTCGCTGTGGTCGTGCCGTCCCCCGCAACGTCGGAGGTCTTGCTTGCCACCTCTTTCACCATCTGGGCGCCCATGTTCTCGAATTTGTCTTCGAGCTGGATCTCTTTGGCGACGGTCACACCATCTTTTGTGATCGTTGGGGCGCCAAAGGCCTTTTCAATCACGACGTTGCGACCCTTCGGGCCCAGGGTCACGGTCACCGCGTCGGCCAGAATCTTCACGCCTGACAAGATTTTCGCGCGCGCTTCCTCGCTAAATTTGATGATTTTTGCAGCCATTCGAGTTGTCTCCTTCGCTACGGCTAGCCTTCGATCACGCCCAGGATGTCTTCCTCACGCATGATGAGATACTGCTTCCCTTCGATTTCCACCTCACTGCCGGCATACTTACCGAACAGGACCCGGTCGCCCACCTTCACACCCATTGCGACCCGATTGCCCTTTTCATCCGTCTTCCCCGGACCCACAGCGACAACCTTGCCTTGCTGCGGCTTTTCGCGAGCAGTGTCCGGAATGATAATGCCACCCTTGGTTTTCTCTTCTTCTTCGATTCGCTCTACCAATACTCGGTCCTGCAACGGCCGAATTTTCATGCCTTCACCTCCTGAGATGTTTTTCTTCAAGGCGGGGGAAGAAAACCCGGCGGCACGCTAACCGTTTGCGAAAAACTTTCAAGGGTTGGAGCTTGGTTGCGCCTGTCCTTTGAGCGCGTTTGGGGAACCACCGCGGGTGATCGAGTTCGCGAGGCAGTCCAGCGTCCGTGCCAGGTCGGCATCCGCTTGGCGGCGTTTTTCAATGGTTCGAATTGCGTACAGCACGCTCGTGTGGTCTCGCCCGCCGAACGCGGCAGCGATTCGCGCAAGCGAGGCGCTTGCAACCGAGCGGCAGAGATACATGGCTACTTGGCGCGCGAACGATGATACCCGGTCCCGCGAATGAGCAACGAGTTGCTCCACGGTAATTCCGAAGTAACGAGCAGTTTCACTCTGCACTTCCTCGATCCCGATCTCGCGTACCGGCTCCGCCGCCATTTCCGGGCCCAGCAGCGTTTCTACGAGATCGACCGTCGGTTTCTGCCCCATCATTTCTACGAACGCAAGCACGCGGTTGAGAGCCCCTTCCAGTTCGCGAACACTCGGTCCGCACCGCTGAACAATGGCGCGCACCACGCAATCAGGCAGCGTGTGGCCCCGGTTGTGGGCTTTTCGTTGCAAGATTTCGCACCGCATCTCTTGCGTGGGGGGCATGACTTCCACAAGAAGCCCACCTTCGAAACGACTTCGTAGACGCGCCTCGATTCCTGGAAGCAAACTCGGAGGTTTGTCGGAAGTCAAAACCACCTGGTGTTGCGCTTCTGCCAACGCTTGAAAGGTGTGGAAAAACTCCTCCTGCGTACGCTCTTTTCCAGCGAGGAACTGAACATCATCCAGAAGCAACAAATCCAAGTGGCGGAAGCGCTCTCGGAAGTCAGCCATTTTGTCCGTCCGGAGCGCGTGAATCATCATGTTCATAAACGTTTCTGCCGAGAGACAGCCGATCCGCTTCCCCTCCGGTCGCTTCAGCACCTCGTTTCCAATTGCGTTCACCAAATGCGTCTTCCCCAGACCGACCCCGCCCCAAACAAAGAGTGGATTGAACCTGCGACCCGGTGTCTCGGCTACGGTTTTGGCCGCCGCAGCAGCCAGCTGGTTTGCCGGCCCTACGACAAAGGAGGCGAAGTCATACTTCTCCACGAGTCTGCCCACCTTGAGTGCGCTCCGAGCACCACGCACGCGGGTACTCGTTGCAGCATTTGGATCGCCGACATGAGAGGGAGAAGCCGCCGTACTCGGCTGTGACCGAATCGTCAGGACAAGGCGCATCCTCTCCCCTTGCGGAAAGGAACGCCGCAACACTTCTTCAATCGTCTTCAGCAAGTGGCGGCCCACCCACTGCCGATGAAACGCACTGGGAGCCTCGACGCGAATCTCGCCATCTTTGCACGTCCATTGCATGGGCTCGATCCACGTCGCGTAGTTGCGCTCGCCCACCGTTTCCCTCAGTTGCGACAATGCCGCCAACCATTCGCCATCCATCTGCGCGCAGCCCTCCGCTTTGCTCGCTGGACTGTGTCGGTTCGCGCAGCGCGTTTCCACACGGGGGACAATTTGCCCAAGGATGTCTCCGGATGACAAAAACGTCCTCCCATCCCACAACCCAATCCACACCCGCCTCTACTGCACCACATCCACCCAACAGCCGACCCTTAGCAGCAGTGCGCTTGACCGACCTCGTCATCGTGTCTCACGACCTCGCTGTTGATCGATGCCAACTGCGAGGGCCGCTCAGTACTGAGATGGCTCTAGCGAGTCAACAATGAGGCAAGGCGAGCTGTAATTGCTGAACTCGGCGAGCGCTTTTGCTCGCCGACAATATCGTGGCACGATACAGGTATGGAGACATCCGTGCCGCGCAGGTTCTAGAGGCGCGAAATTACGAGATTCCTGGCTCAATGACCGGTGCGCGATTCTCCGCGGGCAAGCAACAGGGTGCGACGCAACGTCTCCGCATCCAGCGCTCCGCGCACGAGCTTCCCGTTCACCACCATCGTCGGTGTCGAATTTACACCGATGCGCGTCCCGAGCCTCACGTCTTCTGCAACACGGGCTCGGGTGTTCGGATCTTGCAAGCAGCGGTCGAACGCCTCGAGGTCCAGGCGCAACTCTCTTGCGAAGTCGCGCAAGCGGTCGCGGCGAAGCTGCTTCTGGTGTGTGAACAACAGGTCGTGGTACTGCCAAAACTTTCCTTGCGCACCAGCGCATTCGGCGGCGGCAGCTGCTTCACATGCCACAGGATGAAACGGAGAAGCCACCAGGGGGTTGCAAGCAGAGTCCAAGGGAAAATGGCGAAAGACCACGCGGACAAGCGCCGGAAAACGGCGGCGCGTTTCCTCCAAGGCATCCCGCAAGGCCGCGCAATGAACGCACTCGAAGTCTGAGAATTCGACGATGGTCACGGGGGCGTCTGCCGGGCCGAGGGCGTTGCGAGAGTCCACCGAGAGATCCACGGAGGGAAGGCGTCGAAACCAGTCTGCAAAGCGGGGATCCATCTGCGCCACTTCCGCCGCGCTCGTTGGTTCGTTCCAGCTCCGCGCGACGTCCCAAGCTGCCGCTCCGACGACAAGCAGCAACGTGGCAGCAACGCCCGTGTATAGATACATATCGCGACGAAGCGCGTTTTCTTTTTCTTTCCGGCCGATGACTTGGACCTCTCGATGCAACCGCCAGCCCGCCACGAAATTTGCCAAGGCGACGAGGTAAAGTCCGCTGCACAACATGCAGAAGCTACGCAGCACCCCAAAAGCAATGAAGGCCATATAGATGGAAAATGCGGCACCGGCCGCGAGTAAGCCAACCAGCACACCAACCAATCGGCGGCGGTTCGTCGAATTGCGCTGAAATAATAAAGTTGCCGAAAGTGCCGCAACCAATAAGTAAAACATCGTTGCCGCTGCAGAGACAGACACTCCGGCAAGCTCTGCCCAACGGCTGCTCAGCACCACGTCGCAATTGATCACGTGGTTGACGTTGCAGAAACTGCTGAAACCCGCGTCGGTTTTTAGTTGGCGGTGAATCCGTTCAGCCTCGAGGGCAATCGCGATACCCGCCAGGCTGATTACCAACACCGCAAGCAGCTTCCGCCGATAGGATTTGCTTTCCATCCAGCTCCTTCGACCTCGCGCATGCAAGTAGCGATTTTGCCCGACAAAACACAACCAAGGTGCAGTAACGTGCGCGCTGCTCGGCCTTCAGGCACGCGCCGGTGCCAGCACGCGCAGGTACTTCCAGCCACGGTCCTGAAACTCGACCACAGCGACAGGCTCACCCGCACGATTCACGAGAAGCGCACGTTCGCCTGCTGTGCCCTCGGGAAGTCCCGAGAGTACATCACGAGCGCCTTGCCGGACACGTTCCTGCAGTCGATCTGGAACCGGAAACCGCCGCAGGTCAGGGAGCGCACTCCCAATCGAAATCAACGGGGCGTGTTCGCCTTTTTTTAGCTGATCCAGCGTCACGGCTTGTTCGATCCGAAACGGACCAAACCGTAAACGGCGGAGCTCTGTAAGATGGCCCACGGTCCCCAAAGCGGCAGCGATCTCCTCGGCCAGTACCCGAACGTAGGTTCCCTTGGAGCAACGTACGCGAAAACGCACCATTCCTTCGCCAACGACTTCGAGCTCGAGGAACTCGATTTCGACCTCGCGTGGCGGACGGTCCACCACCAATCCCTGACGAGCCAGTTTGTACAGCGGGATTCCGTCTCGCTTGATGGCAGAGTACATGGGAGGCGTTTGCAAGCGTCTGCCCCCTACACGTGCAGGAATCGTAGCCAGTCGGCTCCCAATGTCCGCTGGCACCGCAATTTGTTCCACCACCCGACCGGTGGGATCGCCCGTGTCGGTCCGAGCACCTAATACGAGTACGCCTACATATTCCTTGTCAGCGTCCGCCAGGAGTTGCGCCACCTTGGTCGCCTCCCCGATACAGAGAGGAAGAACTCCAGTGGCAAACGGATCCAAGGTGCCAAGGTGCCCCGTTTTTTCCCGCCAGAGTTTTTTTGCCACCCGCACGACGTCGGCCGACGTCGGCCCGGCGGGTTTATCGACCACCAAGATCCCGTTCATGGAGTCGTTAGCTTACTCTTTCCGCTCACCGGCCCGATGCATAGCCTGCGCCAGTCGTTCCAGTTCGGGAAGTGACGAGTCGACTTCGAACGACAACTGCGGAGCCCTTCGGAGTTGTAATCGCCGCAGTAACTGTGCTCGCAAAAATCCAGTGGCACTCTGCAGACCGGCCAGACAACGCACTTGGGCTGCCTCGTCGCCTAAACAGCGGAAGCGCACGTGCGCTCGCGCCAAGTCGTTTGTGACTCGGACAGCCGTAATGGTGACCGATACCACGCGCGGGTCTTTGACTTCGCGGAGGATCAACTCCGCCAACGCTTCTCGAACGGACTCGCTAACTCGTTCGGCTCGCCGTGAGCTCATTTTATGCGACAACTGCCTCGCCGCCAGGAACCGGGGGCTAGACGTGAAAAATCTCGATTTCTTCCTCGCCCAGCTCGGCCAACTCCATGGCGTCGATGAACTGCACCACCTGCCTCAGGGCAGAATCCACTTCGCCAGCATCCGTGCCGACCCGCGAAAATCCTAGTACCGCTCGCTGCCACAAGTCATGCGCATCGCATTCGGCGACGGAAACGTTAAATGTGTTCGCTACCCGGGCCTTGATTTTTTTTAACACGCCACGCTTACCCTTGAGGCTGTGATTCTCGGGTAAGAAGAGCGTAAGCTTCAGGACACCGACAACCAACTGACTGCCTCTTTTCCCTGGGCCCGTCCCGCGGAGGAATCCTAGGACGAAGGGCCCGCGCTACGGGCGTCGAGCCACTTCTTCCTTGCGGAATGCCTCGATGATATCGCCGACCTTAATGTCCTGGTAATTCTCCAAGCCAACGCCGCACTCGTAGCCGGCAGCGACCTCGGTCACGTCCTCCTTGAACCGCCGCAAGCTCGCAATTCGACCGGTGTACACGACCACGCTGTCGCGTACCAATCGCACCTCGGCGTTGCGCAACAGTTTGCCATCCAACACTTGGACACCAGCAACATTACCCACGCCCGGTACTCGGAACACCTCGCGCACCTCTGCACGCCCCAGCGGCACCTCGCGGATCACCGGTGCGAGCAGCCCAGCGAGAGCGTCACGGACGTCGTTCACAGCGTTGTAAATCACGTCGTACAAGCGGATCTCGACGCCTTGGCGCCGTGCCTCTTCCGCGGCTTTCGTTTCTGGCCGCACATTGAACCCAATCACGATGGCATCCGACGCCGCCGCAAGGTTCACGTCGGATTCTTTAATCCCGCCGACCGAGGCCAACAGAATATTGAGCTTCACCTCGTTCGTCGAGAGTTGCCGCAAGGCGGTCGAGAGCGCCTCCACTGAACCTTGCACGTCCGCCTTCAGCACGACCCGAAGCTCTTTCACTTCGCCAGCCTGGATTCGGTCGTGCAAATCTTCGAGGGTCAATCGGGCGGTTTTCGCGAGTGACTCCTCCCGGAGCTTGGCTTGCCGTTGTTCCGCAATGCTTCGCGCTGTGGCTTCGTCCGGTGCCACCAGAAAGGTACTTCCAGCCTCCGGTACGCCATCGAAACCTAAAATTTCCACCGGCGTCGACGGCCCGGCTTCCTTCACCCGACGCCCTTTGTCATCGATCAATGCACGCACGCGCCCAAAATAAGGGCCGCACACAAACGGCTCTCCCTCGCGCAGGGTTCCTTGCTGGATCAACACCGTTGCTACCGGTCCGCGACCCCGATCAAGCTTTGCTTCGATGATCGTCCCTCGCGCCCGCCGATCAGGGTTGGCCTTCAGTTCCAGGACGTCGGCCTGGAGCAAGATCATCTCCAGCAGTTCTGGAATCCCCTCTTTGGTTTTTGCCGAGACCTTCACAAAAATCGTGTCTCCGCCCCACTCTTCCGGCGCCAAGCCGCGTTCAGCAAGCTCACGCGTCACGCGTTCCACGTTGGCGTCGGGTTTATCGATCTTGTTCACTGCCACGATGATCGGAACGCCGGCGGCACGCGCATGGTCGATCGCTTCTACCGTTTGCGGCATGACGCCATCATCCGCTGCGACAACCAGCACCACGATATCGGTGACCTTGGCACCCCGGGCACGCATTGCGGTAAACGCTTCGTGACCAGGGGTGTCCAAGAAGGTAATCTTTCGGCCGTCGACCTCTACCGTGTACGCCCCGATGTGCTGCGTAATTCCCCCAGCCTCTTGCGCGGTTACGTTCGTTTGCCGGATGGCGTCGAGCAGCGACGTCTTGCCGTGGTCGACGTGGCCCATGATGGTTACGACCGGCGGCCGCGGCACCAGGTTTTCTTCCGCCCCAACGACGGCCGGCTCGTCTTCTAGTCGCGCCTCGAGGTTGTCGGCCACTCTTTCAATGGTGAAGCCAAACTCCTGCGCTACGAGGGATGCCTCGTCAAAATCCAACGGCTTATTCACGTTCGCCAGCACCCCGAGTTCTAGGAGCTTTTTCACCACCTCCGTTTCCCGCACTGCCATCTCGCGGGCCAACTCGCGAGCCGTAATGACCTCCCGAGCAATGCGAATCACCCGCTTGTGAGCACGAGGAACGGTGATCTCGGTCTTCTGCACTTCCTGGCCGGGTGCGGGCTTCTTCTTTTTCGGCAGTTTGTTCCGCCGAATCCCAAGTTCGACGGCATCGATCGTCTCTGCCCGCTCTACGACACGCCGCTTTTTCTTTCGCGGCCGTCCCTCTACCGGGGTCGGGAGCGGAATCGCCGCCGGAACACGCTCGAGGGGCTGACTCCCCGGACGCTCCCGTGGCGCTCGAGCACGCGCTGTGCCCTGGCGGCTCAAGTCGATTCGCCCGAGTACCTTCGGGCCTCGGCGCGCCTGGCCGTCGGCCGGTGCAGCACCTTGATTTCCGGGCACTGCGGATCCGCTACCGGTCTGCACCTGAGCCTCGCCATCGACCCCCTGGAGCTTGGGATCCCCTTGCAACGCGCTCGGAGCACCTGGTGAGTTCTCAAGTGTGTCGAGCGCAGCAATCGCGGGCTCCTCAGGCAACGGTGCAACACTTCCCGTTTCAGTCACGGTCGAAGGCGCGCCAGCGGACGGCGAACCCTTTTCTACAACTGGCTCGCGTTCGAGCCCCGGCAACGCTCCTGATAGGGACTCCACCTCAGGTAGCGAAGGGGGCACGAGATCCTCGGTAATCGGAGGTAGTGGAGCCAAGTCTGGAGCACTTAACGGCTCGGCAGAAAGCGGCTCGACCAGGCCCACCTCTCCGGTGACCGGCGACTGCAACCGGGCATGTGATGCCGCCTCAGTCCCAACTGCTCCCACCGGTTGGTCCAGCTTCGGCCGGCGGCGGATGATATTGTCACTCACTCTTGTTTCCACGTGTTCTTGGCCTTCACGCCTGGTAACAACAGTCTCTCCGATCACTACCGTACCACCCGGGGACTCGGAGGTTTCAAGAAGCTGGTGGAGTTTTCGAACCTCTTCCTCGGTGAGGCCGCTTTGCGGCTTCTTGCCCCGAATGCCCGCTCGCTCGGCCGCGGTCAATACATCTTTGATGTCGCGTCCGAGTTCCTTGGCAACGTCTCTTACTCGTTTGGTTCCAACCGAAGACATTCCGTGATTTTTTCCTTACGTTTCAAGTTTCTTTTGTTTAGCGCTTTCCTTTAAACTCTGCACGAGGCGTCCCCGCGCTGCCCGGTCGACGTTGCGCCGCAATGATGGCACCACCCCCTTGCGCGCCGCGAACCTTTCCCAGCAAGCAGTACTTCGATGGAGATAGGCGCCCCGTCCTGGACCCACTGGATCGGCCACCAAGCGACCGTCGTCCGCGACACGGAAACGAAGCATTTCTTTCTTCGGTGCAACTTGACCGCAGCCAACGCACCGGCGCAGTGGGGTGTGGTGCTTCGGCATCCTCCCTAGAGTTAGGACCCGCGAGTTTCTTCCGCAGCCTCTACTGAGGCAGACGGGCCTTCTTCGGAAAACTCTTCTTCTCCTGCATCCGAGGTCATTGCGGAAGAAAGGTCGGCTTCGCTCGATTGTTGTTCCGCTGGGTGTTGCGCAATCCAGTCCCGCGCGCGTTCCTGTAATTCCCTTGCTTTCTCGGGGGTCAGGTTCTCCGCTTCCAAAAGCGTGTCGAGATCCGCGTTGGCCAGATCTTCCACTGTGCGAACACCAGATTCGTACAGCTCATCGGCCAGAGCTTCATCCACACCCTCGATTTGCATCAAAGCAAGCCGAGCGTCTTGTTGTTCCTTTGCGACCTCCGACTCGCTCTTTACCGTTAAATCGAAGCCGGTGAGCTTCGAGGCAAGGCGCACGTTCTGGCCCTTGCGACCGATTGCCAACGAAAGTTGGTCGTCGGGCACAATGACCTCCATCTTGCGCTCCTCGTCATCGATAATGATTCGGCTCACCTTGGCCGGCGCTAGAGCGCGGCAGACGAACTCTGCAGCATCCTCGCTCCACAATACGATATCGATCTTCTCGCCTCGTAGCTCTTGCACCACGGCTTGCACGCGGGTTCCTCGCGGGCCTACACAAGCGCCAATCGGATCCACGTCGGGATCCTTCGAAGTTACCGCAATTTTTGCCCGCACCCCCGGCTCCCGTGCCGCTGCCTTCACTTGGACAATGCCTTGGAAAATTTCCGGAACTTCATGTTCGAAAAGCTTGATCAAGAATCCCGGGTGGGTTCGCGACAGCACAACCCGGGGACCCTGGCTTTGGGACATCTCCACATCCAGGATGTAAGCGCGGATTCGGTCGCCTGGCCGATACCGCTCTCGCGGAATTTGCTCCTTTTCCGGTAACACGGCTTCCGTGCGGCCGAGGTTCACGATGATGTTCCGCCTGTCCAGCTTTTGCACCGTACCCAGGTGAGTCAGCTCGCCCTTGAGCTTTTTAAACTCGTCGTAAACAAGCGCGCGCTCAGTATCCCGGATTTTTTGGAGCAGGTTCTGGCGTGCTACGTAGGCGCCAACTCGCGAGGAAACTTCGGGAAGCTTCTCCAAGATCTCATCCCCCAGTTGTACCTCCGGATCTTTTGACCGCGCCTCTTCGAGCGAAATTTCTATGTTGGGGTCTTTTACGCGCTCTACGACCGTCAGCACCCGGAACAATTCTACTTTGCCGATTTCAGGATTGTACTTCGCCTCCAACCGAGCAGATGGGTAGTTCCGGCGCGCAGCAGAAAGAATTGCTTGTTCGACCGCCTCGATGACAACATCACGGCCGACGCCTTTCTCTCGACAGATGCTTTCAATCATCCGACTCAGTTCCGTTTGCACCGGCATGCTTCACCTCTCGCCTCTTTAGGAATCCACCACGAGATTCGCTCGCGCGATTTGATCGAAACGGATCCAGTGCACCCCAACTTCATCACGCACCTGAATCCGGTCTTGGTCGACTTCCTCGAGTACACCGGAGAACGTTCGCCGGCCCTCCACCGTGCAGCTCGTGCGCACCCGGACCTTCCGACCGACATAGCGACGAAAGTGGTCTGGTCGGCGTAGGCGTCGATTCACACCGGGCGACGACACTTCGAGCGTGTAACTGCCCGGCACAAAATCGTACACATCGAGCAGGTCGCTTAGTTGGCGGCTGACCTGGCTGAGCTCGTTGAGCGTCACGCCGCGGCCATCGCGCCGATCCAGGAACAGGCGTAGCACAAGCCCCCCCTGCTCCCGCCGAAACTCGATGTCTACGATTTCCATACCTTCGCTTTCCACCAGTGGCTCTGCGATCTGCCAAACCTGGCTTGGGATGTCCTGGTTCACTGTCATTTTCCGAAACAAAAAAAGTGGGCGAACGGCCCACTTTTCCTTTTAGTGGTCCAATTGTGCAGGCATCGTTCCTAGCACACTACGGGCGGCAGCCGCAAGAACTTGAGACCCGCGCTGAAAGCAGCCGCGGTACGGAGCTTAGGGCTCCCCCGCAAGCGCGAAAGGCTGCCCACTAGGGCCCAACACCTTACAACGAATCGCGCTCGTGCAAAGTCACAAGCTCGACGATCACGTACGTTCTCTGACCACGCGGCGTACGCACCTCGACCTCGTCTCCCACTTCCTTGTGGATCAGCGCCTGACCGAGTGGGGAACTCACCGAAATCAGCCCAGCCGCCGGGTTCACTTCCTCAGGCATCACAAGTTCGTAGACGGTGCGGGTACCGTCCTCGACGTCCTCCAACGTCACTCGGCTTCCGTAGCCCACGACCCCGCGCGGCACTGAGTTCATGTTGTAAAGCGACAGCTGCTGGATCCGCGCCTGCAACTGAGCAATTCGTGCCCGTACGTACTCCTGGCGATGCTTTGCGGCATCGTATTCTGCGTTCTCGCTTAAATCCCCGTGGCTTGCCGCTTCCTGGAGCTCCTTCGGCAGCTTGCGGGTCAATTCATACTGTAGGTCAGAAAGTTCTTTCTTGAGCTTTTCGATGATTGGGAGATCGTTTGGCATTGCTTAAATCACCCCCCGTTGTTCCAGTTCTTGTAGTTCTTCTTCCGTGAGACCCAACATCTCACAGTAAACTTCACGGTTGTGTTGCCCTAACTCCGGCCCTAACCACCGAACCGCACCTGGCGTACGCGAAAACTTTAGCGGTATCCCAGTAACCGGCACCTTCCCCAACGTCGGATGGGGTACCTCCACAACCATCTCTCGCGACAGCACGTGTGGGTCGGTCAACAGCTGTTGCATTTCCATCACCGGAGCGCAAGGAACGTTGGCCCCTTGCGGGCCAAGCACCTCCAACACCTCGCTTACGGTGCGCTCTCGCACCCATTCCTCCACGACGCTGTGTACTTCGTCGTAGTGTTCCAGGCGGGCCTGGGGCGATTTGAACCGTGGATCTGTACCAAGCTCTGAGCGGCCGATTGCAGCCATCAGTGCACGAAAAAGCGCGCTGTTCCCCACCGCAATGACCACCCAACCGTCGCGGGCACGAAAGCAGTCATACGGTGCTGTAAACGGATGACGGTTCCCTAACCGCGGAGGTTTCCGCCCAGTCATTGCTGTAAGCGTCAACCAGTTGTCCGTCATGCTGAGGATGGCATCCATATTGGACACGTCCACAAACTGGCCTTGGCCAGTGCGCTGTCGATGATGGAGTGCACACACGACCCCGAGGGCAGCAAACACACCGCCAATAAAGTCCCCTAGCGCTCCACCTCCACGCACCGGCGGCCCGTCTGGAAATCCGGTCAGCGCCATGAGTCCACCCATGGCTTGTGCAATGATGTCGTAGCTCGTTCGCCGGGCATACGGGCCCGTTTGCCCAAATCCCGAAAGGGCCACGTAGACAAGACTCGGGTTATGGGAAACGAGCACTTCGTAACCGAGCCCCCACTTCTGCATGGTTCCAGCAGCAAAGTTCTCCACCAGAACATCGGCTTTGCTCACTAGTTTACAAAGCAACTCCTTCCCTTCTGGGGTACGCACATCAAGTGTGATCCCCTTCTTGTTCCGGTTCAGTGCGGCAAAGGCCAACGGGACTCCTTGAAGGGACGGGTAACCGTAGCGCCCGTCGTCTCCTTTACGTGGCAGTTCGATTTTCAGCACCTCGGCTCCAAGGTCGGCGAGCAACATCGTGGCGTAAGGTCCCGCGACCACGCGCGTCAGGTCTACCACGCGCACATCGGCTAAAGGGCCGAACATCACCGGTAGAGCACTCACTCGCCGAGGACTTCTTTGGCTTTTTGGTGCGCGCTATCGCCGCGGTAGGCCGAAGCGCTCTTGTTCATCCAGGTCCAGGCATCGCGCCAGGTTTCATCCCCATGATGCAAGACCCAGTACATCGCCCCGATGCCTAACAGAAAGCCAAGGAAGAACCGTTTGAACGCGTTCATGCCAGCCTCAGTGTATGAGCAGTGGCAGTACCGAAGTCAAACGCAAACTTTCGTGCCCCACCGGAAGGGCGACTACTCCTTTGGATCCACGAAAATCGTGAGTTCGTCCCTCCCCCAGCGATCGTCCACATCATCGATTCGGCAAGATACTTTGTACTCGCCAGGCTTCTTGAATACGTGGGTCGGGTGTCGCTCTTTGGAAGTTGTCCCATCACCAAAATCCCAATGAAAGCGCGGTTTCTTCAACTCTTCGCCCAACAGATCCAACGTAAACTTCACCTTGAGCGGAGCCTCACCACTGTCTGGCTCCGCCTCGATCGTGAACAAGATTTTCTTCAGGAGCTCCAAGTCTTCTGCACTAATGGTTGGTAGCGGAGTCGGCGCTTTTTGGGGGGTCGCAACGCTTGTGGCGCTCTCCGTTTGCTCTGGAAGCTTCTCCGCCGCCCACCCTCTCGGCGCAGCCAACCACAAGCCCACAACTAAAACTACAAGCACAAGTCGCATGGCATCCTCCCTCACACCCGCCTTTTACTGGAAGACAAGCGCGTGGCTTCTACCGGATGCGTCTTTTTCCCGCAAGGTTGCTCCGCTTTCGGATTCGAAAGGCTACAGCGGCTTCGACCAAAGCTCTTTTGCAAGCTCCGGCGCGCCCGATGCTTCCCGAAATTCCTTGCCAAGGTAGAATTTGGTCGTGACGATTTGGGCAACGTTTGGCGCGCTTCTTTATCCCCCCGTGTGTGCAAGCTGTGAGAGCCTGTGCGTTGGAGAACTCGCTTTTTGTCCGCAATGCGCGAGGAATGTCCAGCGAATCGTGCCGCCCATATGCCGCTGCTGCGGCCTCCCCATTGCGGCAGCAGGCTCCGTGGACATTCTCTGTGGAGACTGTTTGTCGGAGCCTCCTGCGTTCGGACGAGCCCGCGCTGCCTTCGTTTACGCCCACAATGACGAAGGGAGCCCGATCGCGCGAGCGCTGGCGCGGTTTAAATACGGCCGCATCGTTTCCCTGGCAGGTCCGCTAGGCTCGTTGTTGCGGTACGCCGGCCCTTTGGATGCCTTTGCGTACGACTGGCTCACCCCTGTGCCCCTATCGCTGGAACGCTTACGCTGGCGCGGGTTCAACCAATCCCTGTTACTAGCGCACGCCTTGAACACCGGCACGGTCGCCCCCGCTCTTCTCGAACGTTCTCGGCCAACTCGTGCTCAAGCAGAGCTGAGAAAGAAAGACCGGCGCGGAAATGTGCGGGGGGCCTTTCGTGTGCGTGCAGGTGCCGAGAGCCTCGTGCGCGGCGCCCGCATCCTGTTAGTCGACGATGTGCTCACCACGGGCTCCACAGCGAACGAATGTGCACTCGCACTCCGCCGTGCTGGTGCACGGGTTGTCGATGTCCTTGCGCTCGCGCGGGTAACCTTGCTTTGAAGACACCTGCGAACGTGTACACCGACAAGCTCAAATGGGACGACCGCTACCGCCGCGCTGGCGACACGATCGGACCACCCTGGCCACTCGTGGTACGGTGGGCCGCCAAGCTTGCAGGGCCCGTGCTGGACGTGGCCGGAGGGAGCGGCCGCAACGCACTATTTCTGGCCGAGCACGGACTCGAGGTCCACGTCATCGATATCTCACTAGCGGCGCTCCAAGTGCTGGCACGACAGCGACGGGAAAGACAACTGCAGATCTTCGCTGTCGCTGCGGACCTCGAGCAATTCCCGTTGCCGCGCTGCCGATACGGCACCGTACTCGTGGTACGCTATCTCCAGCGCTCCCTCTTTTCTGCCATCAAAGCAGCACTACGCCCAGGAGGCCTGGTTTTGTACGAAAGCTTTATTGAGGACCAAAAAGCGTTCGGGCATCCGAGCAACCCTGCGCATCTTCTCCGACGAGGCGAACTCAAACACGCGTTCTCGGATTTCGAGCTGCTCGAATACGAGGAGGGCTTGCTGGAGGATACAACGCCCGCCTATCTTGCGCGGCTCGTGGCGCGCCGGCCATTCACCTGCGATACGGTGGCAACGCCATAAGGAGCACTCCATGCGACTTATTCTCACAACTGCCGCCCTCGTGCTGATCGTTTCCGGGTGCAACTCGGGAGGTTCCGGTTTGACAGTGACTCCATCCTCCCCATGGCCGAGGTTCCGCCACGACTCGGCACACACCGGTGCGGGGATCGGCCGAGTTGCCTCGCCCAGGGGAACACCAAGCGCAGTTCCTGTCGATGCCTCGCCGCCGCTCTCCCCGGTGCTTTCCTCCCCGGCCTTGGGGATCGACGGTACCGCATACGCACTCAGCGAACGCGGCACATTGATAGCGGTACGCAGCGACGGCACAGTGAAGTGGCGCACAGCCGAATGCTCTGTGTGCAACGACGGCAACGTGGAAATTGGGACGACCCTTTCGTCACCGACGTTGTTTGCGCCGCCGCGGGGTGCGGTGACCGTTTACTTCGGCTCTGAAAGTGGTCGCATTTACGGATTCGAAGATCGCGCAGACCGCGCCGCCTGCACGCTTTGCTTCAACGCCCCCGAAGCAACGCCGGAGCTTGCTGGTGCTCGTTTTTCGGCTCCCGTCACGCTGCTCACCCACGTTGCGACTGGCAAAGTCGTCCAGATCTTCGCCTCGGCCGCGGTGCGGCGCCCGGGAAGGAATTCCGACGAAGGGCGCATTGTTTCGATCTCCGCGAGCGGCGACTTGCTGTGGCTTTATCCGCGGCTGGAGCCGTACCCAAGTCCGTTCGTGACATCCATTGCCATCGGGGCGAGTAGCTCGGCCGTCGCCGGAAGCGCAGATGGCACACTACACGTGCTCAGTTTGCTGCAAGCAGGGGAACCCTTGTGGAGGTTTTTCGTCGGGCCGTTCCAGCACCCCGATACTCCTGTGGCCCTGGCACCGGTCACTGCCGGTGGCGTGGTGTACGCTCTAAGCACGAACGGGCGCGTGCTTGCCTTGTCCAATGCTGGCGGTAGCCAGGTGTGGGAACGGACCCTCCCTCGGACTGAATTGGCTGCTTCACTCGCATTGGGAGTTCAGGCACTCCCAGGAGAAACGCCCACGGCAACGATTCCCGTGCCACTCACGCCGACCCCCGCCGCTCCCACGATACCGGAGCCGTCTCCCGGGTCTCCAACGCTATCCGCTCCGCCGACAACCACGCCGACCCCAACCCCCACACCGACACCTCTGGGCCTTACGTCTTCTCTGTTCCTCCTCACCAAAGACGGCCGTTTTCTCGCCCTAGACGCACGCAACGGCGCCGATGCGCCAACAGGAGATGTCCAACAAGCGATCGATGGAGACGTACTGTCGAGTCCGGCTTTATCGCTCGATGCATACCTTGTTTTCGGTAGCACAGCCGGAACGTTGTACGCGATCGAAAACCGCTCTGGGCTGGCGGCTTGGCCCCCGATCGCGCTCGCTCCCGGGGTTCCGATTCGCTCCTCGCCTGCAATCGCAGCGGACGGAACGATTTGGGTCGGAGCGGACAATGGCTACTTGTATCGGGTTGGAGGGCAGTGATGGGTGGTCAGCTTTCTAAGATTGTCCATGCGGCGATCCTGTGCCTCGGCACGCTCGCGTTGGGATGCAACAGTGGGGGCGGGATTCGCTGCTCTTTCGACCAGCCGGCGCGGCTGGCAGCTTCCAGTTGGCCGAAGTTCCAACGGGACCTGCAAAACACCGGCGCGATTCCAGCACCACGGTTGCACCCCCAGGCACAAGTGCGTGCCCAGTTTGCTGACCCCTCTGGCCTGCCCTTCGCGTCCGGGCCCGTACTCGGCAACGGCGGCGCCTCCACGACCAGTGTAGACAGTCGTGTTTACGTTGGCAGCGCGAGCGGGAGGCTCTACGCCCTCGCGAGCAGCACATTGACGCCGCTCGGCTCGGCGGAGTTCTCCTTCTCTACCGCGAGCGCAATTCGCACCACGCCACTGGTCGCAATCCGACAGGACGCGGAAGTACTGTTCTTTGGTAACGAGAGCGGCTTTCTCTATGCCGTTACCCAAACCGGCAGCCCTCAGCCCCAGGTTTGGCCGCTCAACACTGGTGGAGCCATCGGCCTGGCTCCTGCCCTCAACCCACTCGATGGAACGGTTTACGCCACAAGTGCGGCCAACGCGTTCTATGGCGTGTGCCCCAACGGCGTCCGACGCTTCGCAAACACAAGCATTGCTGCGTTTGTCAGCGCACCGGCTATGACGCCAGACGGCAAGGCAGTTTACGGGGGAGACGACCGGATCCTCCGCATGGAACGGGGCGATGGATTTTTGCTGTGGAGCTTAAGCCTTGCTGCCCCGTTGCGCAGCGCGCCAGTCATTGAGTTGGATGAGGAACAGCCTGAGACCGTGCGAGCCATTTATGCAGTCGATACCAGCGGACGACTTTTCAAGGTTAGCGCTGGCGGGCAATTGATTTACAGCACCGCGCTGCTCGACGATTCACGAACCGACACGGGGCTCGTTTCTGCGAGCCCGGCGCTCCGAAAAGGCCGGCTTTATGTGGCGACGACTGGTGGAGACCTGCTTGCCGTCGATACCGGGACCGGCACCCCGGTTTGGTCGCTGTCGCTCGGCGGAGAGGCCCACGGCTCGATCGTGGTGCTCGACCACGGCGATGGGCTCTCGATTACCGTGCCGAGTAGCGATGGCAATATATACGTAGTGCCGGACCTTGGCCCGACCCCAGGTGGGGTCCAAGCGCTTTCTGTTGGCGCCCCGGTGCGCACGCCACTTGCGGTCAGCGTAGCCGAAGAACGAACTGCGCTTTTCGTCTCGGACGATGCCGGCCGAGTGTCGCGGATCGAGTAGCGGGATCTACTTGCGTACGAGCACTTCGCGCTCGCCGTAAAGCTTTTTCACCTTCACTGCCCCTGGGGGCGCCACCGCCAAGCACAGCTCGCACAGCGTGCACTCGTCGAGATTTTTTTCCACCACCTCGAGGGTTTCCTGCGGTCCCAAGGCGAAAATGTTCACGGGGCACACTTCCACGAGTTTTCGAGCCAACTCAACGTTTCGCGCCACCGCGGGATCGACTTCCACGTCGATAAACAATGCCATTGGCCCTCTCTCCTCTCGTGCCCTTACAAGCCCAAGCGCTGCTTGACCATGCCGGGGATGTCTTCGATGCGCTCCGCGACGGAAATGCCGGCCGCCTCCATGCGCGCGATTTTTTCAGCCGTGGTGTCAGCCTTGCCTTCCACGATCGTACCAGCATGCCCGAAACGCATCCCGGGCATTTCGTCCATGAACCTTCCTGCCATGAACGCCACGATGGGCAAGCGCGACTTTTTCTCCACCACGTACTGGGCAAGTTCCGCTTCCATCCGGCCCCCAGGCTCGCAGTAAATGACGATTGCCTTGGTCTCCGGATCCGCCTCGAACAACGGCATGAGATCCGCGTAGGTCGAACCAATGATGGGATCGCCTCCGATCGACACCGCAGTGGACTGCCCAAGCCCCGCAGCACTGAGCGTGTTGCACATCTCGGTGGTCATTCCCCCGCTGCGCGACATCACTCCAATGAAACCCTTCTTGAATGCCTTGCGGGCGTCCTCGGCGCGACCACCCAAGCCTCCCATTTTGGCTTCGTCTGGCGATAGGATTCCTAGGCAGTTCGGCCCAATGATTCGCGCCCCGCGCAGTTTGGCCATCTCGACCATTTGAGCCACCTCGTAGCGCGGGATTCGCTCGGTCACGATGACGATCAGCTTGATGCCAGCGTCGAGTGCTTCCATCACTGCGTCGCGGGTAAACGCCGGCGGAACGGCCACCACCGACCCATCCACACGCGTACGAGAAGTGATTTGCCGCACGGTGTCATACACCGGTACGCCGTACACTTCGCGGCCGCCACGCCCGGGCGTGACTCCGCCAACAATCTTCGATCCGTAATCGAGGCACTCGCGGGTCATGTTGACCGCTTCACGCCCGGTAATTCCCTGGATGATGAAGGTCGTATCCTTCGTAATCAGAATGGACATGCTCAACCCTCGCGCATCTTCGCCACTGCCCGCCCAGCGGCTTCGTACATCGAAACGGTGCGGTCGCAGTAGTCGACACCGTAGTCCTTGAGGATCTTGAACCCTTCGTTTTCCCACGAACCGGGAATCCGAAAGATCGCGATTTTCTCGGAAGGCTTGTAGCCCGACTCGATGACTCCCTTGATGACGCCGCGTGCCACCAAGTCCACCCGAGTGTTCGAAACGACGTTCATCATCACCGCGATTTTCTTCACTCCGGGCTTGGACAAGATAAGCTTCGTGAGTGCACAGGTTTTCGCCACACTTGGATTGCCGCCGATCTCGCAATAGTTCGCCGGGCGACCACCGTGTTTGCGAATGGCGTCGAACAGCGTAAGCGATCCTCCGCCGGCGCCAATGATCAGCCCCAGGTCGCCGTCGAACTCGACCACGTTGCCAGCCACGCCTCGCGGGTCTGAAGCATCGATTTGCGCCCCGCGAATTTCGAACTCCGTTGGCGGCCGTGCTTGGCGCTTCTCTGCCGGATCGATGCCAAGCTCCTCGAGTAACGCCTTCTGGGCCTCTCGAGCATCGTCTTCTAAATCGACGTGCCCGTCGAGACACACAAATCGTCCGTCCTCGAGGCGGGCAAGCGGGTTGATCTCAGCCAGCGTGAGCCCGTGATTTTGAAAGGCCCGCGCCAACTGTGCAGCAATGTGCGTCAGCCGCAACAGAGGCGTGCCGCTCACTCCAAGCGAGGCAATGAGTTCTTTTGCCATGTAGTCCGAAAACGGATGAATGGTCGAGAAATGCCGCTTGGCAATGTGCTCCGGATGTTTCTCTGCCACCTCCTCCACGTCGATGCCGCCCATGTCGCTAAAAATCATGACCGGCAACCGCGCGAAACCGTCCCAGGTAACGCCTAGATAGTACTCCTGTTCCACAGGCGCTCGGCCCTCCACGAGCACACCACGAGGCGTATGCCCCTTGATCACGAGGCCCAGAATTTTTTCCGCCGCATGCGCCGCTTCGGTGGGCGTTTCCGCAAACAACACGCCACCAGCCTTCATCCGCCCGCCGGTCAGCACCTGTGCCTTCAACACCACTGGCCCGCCAATTTCCTCGGCGATCGCTGCCGCCTCCTCTGGCGAGTGCGCTACCCGCGAGCCCGTCGGCAACGGAATCCCATATTTGCCGAACAACCTCTTAGCCTCGTACTCGTAAAACCGCATACGGCGAACTCCTCTGTGCCCGCAAAACGAGAGCAGGCCGCGTAGCCATTTCGGTTCCGTAGGTCAACGGACCATCCCGTGCTGAGCTTTCGCGAGAGCCCCGGGGCGTGCCGCCCTGCGTCACGTTCAACGCCCTACCACATGGGCGCGATCCAACGCGCACTCTGCTCTCGCGAACTCGAGGTTGCTCGACTCTCCGCGCTACAGATCTCGAGGGAGTAAACGAATGTTGCCCGCTAACCGCACAGCGGCAAAGTGACGCAAGTCCAACGTCGCAATCGCCTCTGCACGGCGGCGCTCCGCCACGGCCATAACCACCGCATCCACAAGACCGAGCCCCAGGGCACGGTGCCGTCGGTTCAACTCTTCGGCACGCTCGAGATCTGCCGGCTTTCCCCATTCTACTACAAACGCACCCGCTGCGAGGTCTTCGCAAAACGCGTCCGCCACTTTTGGCCCTAAATGCGTGCGCGCAAGGTAGTCGACCTCCGGCAAGATCGCCCACGGTAACACCCAGGCAGTAGGGTCCTCCTCGAACAAGACACGGAGGACCTTATGATGGCGGTCGTCCGCATCCAGCAAACCCAACACCGCCCCGGTATCCGCTACGATCATGAACGGCCCAATCCTTCGAGCAACTCTTCCGCGCGTTCGCTTAAGTCGGACCGCCCACTACGCCCCTTGCCGACGCTTCTGGGCACCACCGCCCCGTGCTCGCGCGCATAGATCGCCACTGCTTCGCGCACGAGCTCGGCGGGCTTGCGGCCTTGCTTGCGCGCCAGAGCTTTCAAGCGCTCGTAGTCCGCACGATCCAGGTAAACAGTCGTTTTCAGCGATTCAGGCATATGGCGCCATATACATCATGGTGCCGCCCTTTGCAATAGGGCACCAAAGCGCCCGCAAATCTTTCGTTACCGAAAACGTCGCACGATGGTGGCTTGAGCAAAACGTCCCGCGTTTTGAGGCCTACGTAGGTCAGGACTCTTGTTCCGTGCTTGACGGCAGCGAAGCTCGCCGGCTGACCAACTTCCGACCAAACGCAAGTGAAGGCGCGTGAAAAAGTTTGCCGCCTGCCAAGCCTCTTTCTACCACTCCACCACCCACTCGGGAGCGTTCGTCGGGTCCGGCAAGTACGCACAAACGTAGCCGCAATGGATGGTCGTGCGCAGGTGCGAGGCGGCCTGAGGAGCAACGACGGACAGTTTCTGGAGAGCACGCCGAATCGCCTTGCTCACGGCGTGGCGGCACCGCTCGGTCGAAGGATTCTTCTTGTGCTGCCGCCACGCGCGGCTGATCTCGGAGCGCAGCCACTCTTGCTCCCGGTGGAGAACTACTTGCTGCCCCAGGTCGTTCGCGCGTTGGGCTTCATCCAACTCCTCCTCCACCTGTTGCAACCGCACCTGGAGTTCTCGGAGCGCCCGGGAATCCAAGAGCGGTTCCAAATCGCTCTTGCTCGCAGCGAACTGTTCCCCCCTTGCTGCCCGAAGCAAAACCATCCGCCGGGCTGATCGACGCCAACATTTCCGCCACATGCACCCGCTTTCCTGGGTGCTTGACGAGCAGAGCCAGGTACCGAAGCCCCTTACAATCCCGCACCCGACAAATTTCTGTTCCGAAGCGCAAAAACCAAACGTCTGACTCCCGACGAAGTAGAGCCGTACGCGCAGTTCGCGCGTTTCGCCCGGAACCAGTGCTCTCGTTCGAGCCAGCACCTGAAAACTGGTCGCGAACCCCCAGTTGTTCCAGCAGCGCATGCAACAGGCCACGCACCATGGCGAGTTCGGACAACACGTTCGACAAGAGATTCTGGACCGCTTGTCCCTCGTCGCGCTCGAAGGCAGGGCCCACCGGGTCGCCCTCCGGCGTCGATAAACACTGTTGCCCGATGCGCACATCAACGGCTCTTTCCGCCGCGCGCTGGGGTCCAGCGTAGTGCAGCGAGGATCGAACGCGTTTGTTCATTTGCGAATCCCGAAAGTTCATGAACAACCGCCGAGCACACAGTTCACACCGGCGACAAGCTCCTCGATGGTAACCTTGTCGTCGCCATTTTGGTCGGCCATCGGGCATGCCCACGTGGGAAGTGTCTCCATCGCGGCCACCACTGCCCGCACTACTTCGTCGACCGTCACGGTACCGTCAGTGTCGCAGTCGCAAGTCAGTGGGCGGAGTTCCGGACAGGGAAACGGCAACATCGCCAACATGCCGCCGTCTCGCCACGATCCGAACGACCAGGTGCGCCGAGGATCCAGGCTGGCGGGATCGAGTTCCACCAGCCACGCGGTGGCTCTTCCGGCCGGTGCGGTGAAACCGCTAGCCCACAGAACTTCTTGCGGTCCCCACTTGAGGTCGGCCACGTAGCGATACTCGAACCGGCTGGGGTCGTTGTCTATTACCCACGCAGCAGTCGGGTTGCCAGCGCTCGTATCAATCTTGACTACGCCTTCGTACTTTTCGGTCGAGGGAAACCCGGACTTCACGGCGTAAGCCACTTCGTTTGCCAGAGCCAGCAACAACCGCATGTTCCACCATTGCCCAAGCTCCAACGTGCGGCGAATGTCGCCGGACAAAGTTGCCAAAAGCCACAAGTTCGGGCCCTGGGTCACTAAATGCAGTGCCTCTCCATCCGGGGACACAGCCATGTCCTGAAGCGACGCACCCGCCGGCAGCGGCGGGGTCCACTCGCGCCGGAATTCCAGTGTGTCCGCATCGACGACCTGCACTCTCACGCTGCTGCCTTGGTTGATGCCAACAAGCAATTCGTTGCGTTGAGCGTTCAGAGCAAGGGCCGCCACCGAACCCTCATAGCGGGTCTCGCGTCGAACCTCGCCGTTTGCAACATCGAGCAAAAGCAACCGCCCTTGCCCAGCACTGTAGAAGAGCCCGTTGCCTGCGAGTTCGAACCCTTCGCCTGCCCCGGCCTCAAGGGCGAACCGCCGCACGCGGCGCATCGAACTTGCCTGGTACACATCGACTACTCCCGGAGGAGGCTCCGGCTCCGGACACGTATATAACGCGGCGGCACAATGCCGCAGCGCCACAAAGAGCCGGTCCTCTTCCGGGACGTATGTCAACCGTGTGGCGCAATGCGACGCCGCGTCCGGAATCCCATCTCCAGAACATTGTTCGGCGAGCCCGATCCGGTAACGAAACACCGCCGAGGACCCGGAGACGTCTAACACCGCAAGCGTGCCGTTGAGAAGGCCGGCAACAACGGCACACGCGCTGGCTGGTTCCTCTGTCCCTACCGTGGACCATGCAGCCGCCTGGCCTACCGGTGCTCGCAAAACCAGTTGCTTCTCCCAAGCGTGTGCACAAGCGAGCTTGGGCCAACCAAGAAAGAGTGCCGCCAACGTGGTGGCCAGCGCCGCAAACCAACTCCGGCTGATCCACCCCCTCTCAATCGCGACTCCACCTGCGGACACTGCGTGCAACCCCGACAACAACTGGCCAAGGCGACCCGTCCGCAGAGCTCCTTCTGGCGCGCTTCGCGAGTTGCTTCGTGGCACCGTGGCCTCCCTCTCGCCGAAACTTCCAATGGGCGATACGGGCAAAGATGGAAACACACTTAGGCTACGCCGACGAGCCCGAGAGGGCAAGCGTGCAATCGTACGTTGACCGCTGCCACGATCTCCTCGATCGTCACCGCTCCATCGCCGTTACCATCGGCATTGGGACACACAATTCTGGGGGCGCGCGCGAGCAAAATATCCACCGCCCGCTCGATTTCGTTTGCCGTTACCCGGCCATCGAAATTACAGTCCCCCGTGGAAGTCGGCAGGGTCGCTGCGGCTGCGGCCAGGTCGATTCGCGGAAACTGCAATCCACTCCGGTGATCCGTGACTACCCTGCCGGTGCGCACCAATCGAGCCAGGGTACACGCGGCAGAATCCTCCTCGAACCCACCGACCCCACGTAAGGCCGCAATCGCGCCAGAGACATGGGGCGCGGCCGCGGACGTTCCTGCACCCTCACCTTCGCGGCCCAGGTCCTGGAAGATGCCCGTGGTGATTCGCTCGCCCGGCGCAAGTAACTTCAAAAAAGGTGCCGTGTTCGAAAAGCAAGCGACCCGATCCGGAAAGGCAGTATCGGTACACTTCGAAGGCGCAAAATCTGCCGCATCGTATACCGCACCAACGCTCACGACCCCTGGGACACAAGCTGGGACGGTCAAAGCGTCGGTTCGGCGGTCGTTGCCACTCGCGGCTACCACCAGCACATCTCGTTCGCACCACAAGCGCCGCACCCTGGCAACTAGCTCCGCCTCTTCCCTGCACGGCTCCTGCCTCAGCACTGCTTCGCCCTGTCTCGCAACCGCCAAGCTTATGTTCACTGCCACGATTCCAAACTGGAGCGCGTGCTCTGCCACCCAATCCAGTGCCTGGAGGACGCGTTCAAAATCCTCTCGGTCGGCCCTATCCCCAAGCACCTTTAACCCAACCAGGCCGGCGGACGGGGCGACTCGATAAGCAATTGCGGAAACCCAAGTGCCGTGAAGGCCCCTCAGGAACTCGTCGGTGGGCCGCGAGAGGTCATTATCCAGCCCAGTGAGAAAATTGCGGTGCCAAAGGACGGCGCAGTCGGGGCTACCTGGGCCTAGGGCACAGCCCGGGCCAAAAACGAATTGACCGCCAGCGGTCAAGTTCCAAAGGAGGCCGGTATCGACCACCGCAACGGCACGCCCCCCCCACGTAACCGGCTCTCCACCAACGGCTGCCCAATCAAGGGGAGGCTCTCGCTCAATAGCGGCTCCACGGTCCAACCGCGATCCCCCACTGGAACGACGACTTCCCGTACCAGCGGGTGAGACAACACTTTGCGCAACACATCTAGATTCGGCACGATGATGACAAACGAGGGGACGTTTCCGACAACTGACGGCACCTCCGCACCATAATCACGTAGGGCACGGACTAGGCTCTCGTTCAACGACCTCAATTCAATTGCAAGCACTGCTTGCTCATTCGGTGACAACGTTGCCCTTTCCGTCCGGTTTGGGTTCCTACTCCGAGCCGCGCGCTCCGCTGGGTACGTATCGACGATCACCGCAAGCCGGCGCGCCTTGCCAGCTGCCAAATCAGCGACGACTTCGGCTGGCGCCCTTTTCTGTCGCACATCGATGCGGTCCACACGCCACTGCAAACGCTCTCCAGAGCGGCGCGAAAGCGAGCCGGCAATGGCAACTTGCGGCTCCACGCCGAAGCCGAGACTGCCCCAATTCCCTACGAACTTGCCTGCTAAACGGCCACGAGGATTGCGCAAGCGGCCGCGGACGCTACCCCCGTCCCTCACGGTCGCCGACAGGTTAAGAACCTCCCGTTCGTCCTTGGAGCGGAGCGTCACGCTACCGCTCAGTCCCCCGTCAGGAAACAGCGTCACGGTCCCTTGCCACTCCCCGAAGTCGTCGGAACCGTGACGCCACCAACGGCCAGAGATCTCGATGATCGTACCAGCCGACTGAGCGAGCCCAGCACAGGGAATGCTAACCAGGAACACCACCACAATACACCGCCCGCTTGCTCTGGTTAGGTCACAACCAGCCGTCACCATAAGCTGGCGCAGCCACCGATACCACCGCAAAGCCAGCAAGAAGACCAACATCACTGCCACATGTGTCCAGGGCCCTTCGCCGCTGGGGGCTATCGCACAGCCTCCGCCTCCGGGCGGCTGACTCACGATCACCGCACCGCTTACCCGCGTGGGTACGATGGCAGTTCCGGCGCCATCAGATGCGTCGGCAAAGTCGTTCGCTAACTCATATCGCCCGGGAGCTGCGCTCGGGGACACTTGTACCCTGCAGGTGAACAATGGACCATCGGGCAACGTTGGTCTCTCGCTACCCAAACCAACCAAAATTGCCCGCAAAGTGTCGCAGGTCTCGTCCCATTGCCAGCAACCTGGAGGCCAAAAGGCAAACCGCCCTTCCTGCGCCACCCCCGGTGCGACCCAGCAATCGGGAACGCCACGCTCTCGCTGCGCCACTGGTGTATACCGCGGATCGAAAAAGATATGCACGCCCGCGCCACGGACATCGTGACCATTTTTTCGCAGGCTCACATCCAACTCCACGACCCAGCCGGGTTGGGCAGCAACCGAACCAACAATGATCTCCGGCTGCGCCAGTGCCGTTGCAGCGCAGACAACACTGACTCCAAGACACCAACTGAGCCAGCCGGACACACAACCTTTACACAAAACACGGAGGGTACCCACGTAGCGCCTCCAAGGGTGGAGCTCGGGACTGAGCCGGAGCTCTGTCGGCCGGGTAGTTCGCCGCACGTTCATGATTGCGCCTCCTGAAAGCGTATGTGCGACAAACCTCGTCGCAGTTGGGACATCTTCTGGTTTTAAAGCCCTTTCTCTTCGGTTTACACGCCACCCTCGGCGTGCAACACGTGGTCTACCCTTGGAAGGGTAACAGGCGGGTAACAGGATTGACGAACCGGAACCCTCCGCCCAGACAACCTTCCGTCAAACCCTGCGCCCGTGCGGGTAGGGGGATCGAACGATGGCGCGTATCGGAGGATGACCCCACACTCGTCGCTGGCCTCGAGGAGGCTCGACGACAACACCACCCCGTTACGCTGAGACAAGTTCCCCAAACGACGACGCCACTCCCGCCGGAGCATTGCCCCGAAGCGGCTCTGAGGTGGGGGCGCCGTCGTCCGTTTACACGACAACGCCGCGCGGAGCGGATGGCCAGCAGGAGTCAGCAGGACAGTGGCACCCGATACGGCGCCACTCACCCCTTGCCAGCGACCCGCGTCTCTTGGGAGAGCCCGCGAGGCCAGCGAATGGCTTTCCATGGAGCTCGCGTGTTCCAGTGCAGGGTTGGCACTCCACTAAGCATCGCCGCCTGAGGTTCCAGTTCGAGTCCCGCATCGAAACGCACCCCGAGAACTCTCGAACACGCCCGTTTCCGGAACGGTCACGAAACACTCCCCTTCTTCGCGCCAGCCGTGCACTTGACAGCTCGTGCCCGAGCGTGGCAGAGCTGCCGGCTGCGGCAAGAGGAATTCCAAACGGGGGACCGGGACGGTGTCAACGAGAACTTCGTTAGCGTCGCGCAATTCCCGAGTTGGAACGTGCGCACGCTCGTTGTGGTGGTTCGGAGCGCTTCTTCCCCTGTTCGCATTTGCCGCACCCGCACACGGCTACAATTGTGGCGGCCGAGAATTTCGCCTTGTCGCCGTTTCTGTTTGGCCTGCCGAAGCAGGAGCAAGCGCAGATTACTCCATAGTCGCCCAAATGCCTGGTCTATCGGGATGCGAGATCCTGGTAGACACGGTGATCACGATTCAGTTCCCTGGGGACACGGACACATCCACAGTTTCCGGCGGGATTCTCAATGGTGCAACGATCGCCAAATGGGTCGCCCGGTCGGGACCGTTCCTTTCGTTTCGGTCGCCCATCGAAGTGGACAGCTCGGGTTTGCTGAGTCTCCAGGTGTGGGGGCTAACCAACGACCCCGCCCCTGGAACCAAAACCCTAACGATGTCTGCCAGCCCAGTACGCAGCGGCAGGATTGGAGCGACAACATCTAGTTTGTTCACTTTGCGCCCCCCTTGGTGGGCTCCGGTTCCCACGCCCACTCCGACATCGCCCCCAGGCCCTTGCAGTCTGCCAGGCACCACCAACTCGTGCATCCCAGGCGGTGGAAAGCGCACCTCCAACTGTATGTTCGAGTGGCTTCCCTCGGCTGCGGTGCCCCGGGATTTCAGCGGGCAACCGCGTAATCGCATCGTTTGCTACGAAGGGGACCCGCGCTGCGATGCGGATCCGGACCTGGGCAATGCGGTTTGTATGGTTGCCGTGCAAGCCTGTATCAACAACCGCGACCCCCGCCTACCAGAATGCGCACCCACCAACGTGGTGGCGGCACGCGTGCGGCAGCCCAACCCACGCCACTTGCGCGATGCCAGCGATGCCCGAAACCTCGACCAAATCGAGTATCACTTGGGTTTAGGTGGTTTGGGTTTAACCGTGTGGCGAACCAACGCGCCGGCATTCCTCGGTACGGCAAACTCTTTGCCGGACGTTTGTAGCCCCGCTTTTCTAGTGGAAGTGCCCCTTCGGGACTCGAGCAAAGGCCTCAAGCGCACACGGAAGCGTTTCGACGTGAAAGTTTTCAACTCGTTTGGCGATACGGACCGTAATTTGCTCGAGATCGAGTGCCGGCCGAGTACATGCGGCGATGGCGTCGTGCAACCAGACCACGAAACCTGTGACGACGGGAACCGGATCAATGGCGACGGATGCGACCAAGCGTGCCAACGGGAACGACCCTCGACAGCCACTTCCACGCCGACAGCTACGCGAACGCCAGCCTCAACTCCAATGCCCGGTTGCGCTCCCATGAGGCCTGCTCCGGTGGGCCCAGCGGTGTACGTAGAGGATCTCCACTTGAGTGCCCCTGGAGAGGCAACTGTCAGCGTGCGGCTGGCCACAGGCGGCGCGGAAATCGCCGGCGTACAAAATGACATCCTTTTCGACGACAATGTACGCATTCGCGCGAATTTCCTGGGTCGGCCGGATTGCGCAGTAAACCCTGGCATTGACAAGGGCTCTACGAGCTTTGCGTTTCAGCCGCCAAGCTGTTCCGGCAATCTGTGCACTGGGTCGAGGGCGATTGTATTCTCCGTTGACAACGTAGCCCCGATTCCCGACGGAGCTTTGCTCTACACCTGCGGCATCAGCGTCAGCGGAACGGGGGGCGTCTTGAACGTCGCCAACGCGCGTGCCGCTGATCCGAACGGCGGACTGGTTCCCAACTTTTACGGTAGAGAAGGTGTTGTCTGCGTGTCTAACTTGCAAACGCCACCGTCCGCCACACCCACGCGGACTGGTACACCCACACCAACGAGAACGCACTCGGGAACACCCCGGCCTACGCGGACGCCAACACCACCGACGGGCGCGGTCATTTGCGGTAACGGCATCGTCGAGGGAGATGAAGAATGCGACGATGGCGGAATTTGTCTTGGCACGAGCAAGGCGGGCCAGTCGTGCGCACGCGATGACGATTGTTACGGCGTGACTGACGAATACAGCGGCGTGTGCCAAGGCGGCGAAAAAGCGTATACGTTGTGCCACAGCGACGAGGACTGCCCAGGTGGTACCTGCCTGGCGTGCTGGACCTTTGGCGGCGACGGCTGCGCTGCCAACTGCACGACCGAAACGATCGTGGACTACCAACTTGTCCCAGGGGTGGTGCGACCTGACCAAACCTGCGAGCCGGGCACCAGCTGTGCCGTAGTGTGGGGCGATCCGTTGGTCATCGGATTGCGTCTCCGCGGTTCGCAGCAGCTCAAGATTGGAAAGGAACGCGCTGGGCAAGTTCCTGTGGTGGTTCCGGTGGCAAGCGTTCAGTTCGACCAAATCCCCATTTCGACCCTAGCCTGCGCATGCATCCGCGCCGCGGAATACAAGACGTGCGGTGGCGGCATTTTCCTCCCGGACGGGACGTTCGCCGAATCTTGCACCTCTGGATTCGCGAGTTGGCCGCAACCGTGCCCGGCGAACCGGCCGTGCACGTCCGCCTTTGGCCCGGGCAACGCCGCTAGTGGAGTGATGGGCTGCGAAAGCCTCGACAACCTCAACGTAGACACAACACAGAACAGTTGCCCTGAGGCAGGCGAGCCTGGTGGGCCGGTACAATTAACCTTGTCGGGAATTGGCGGCCCTGGGAGCATGCTTTTTGCAAGCGCCATGAGCATTGGTATTTCCATTGGCACTTGTCAGCCCACTTTTTGCACGGATTTGGATCCGTTGATTTCGCGTGGCGTCCCATATCCTTTCCTGCTCACCACCGGCCAAGCTTGCGCTACGGTGCTGTGCAAGAATGACGACCCAGGATATCCCGCAACGCCGAGGTGCGTGCTGGGTCAAACGGTAAGCTGCGCCAATCTCATCGCCGGGAACATCACCGGGCTCACCTTGGGCGGCGCTTTCACGGCACTGGGGCAGCAAACCTTGGGAGACATCGAGGTCACGACTACCTTCGTAGCACAGTAGATCCAACGCTTTCGGCCGGTGGGACGCAGCCGCGGAGAGGTGGGTCAAATCGACGAAACCAACGCTGCGGTACGCTTCGGAACTCATCGACAACCGGCTCATCTGCCTCCTGGGGGATCAGGAACTACTGTACCCGACGGCCAATCGCTACATTCCGCATCCCGTGCAAATCAGCTTCCGCCATCAACCAACGAGGTCGCTCCCCGACGAAATTGCCAACTTCATTCTGCCTAGCCCGCCTGAACCGGGGTATCTCCGCTTGCTCCGCAGCGGGGAGCTAGAAAGACGTGTTTACCGAGCCTTGCGGGAGCTGGAGCACTGCACGATGTGTCCACGGCTGTGCCGTGTCGATCGGCTACACGCCATTCCAAACGCCTCAACCGCGGAGGATTTGCAGCACCGAGGAACCGAACGCCGCGTTCCCGCCTACATCCCGAAAGGGACGGCATGCTTCACAGGAAGGTGGGCTCGCGTAGCCTCGGCGTTTCCCCATTTTGGCGAAGAAGATTGCCTCCGCGGGTGGAACGGCTCCGGCACGGTGTTCTTTTCCTTTTGCAATCTCCGCTGTGTGTTCTGCCAAAACTGGGATGTGAGCCAAGCAGGAGAAGGACAAGAGCTGCGCGCGGAAGAGCTCGCCGCCCTGTTTCTTCGCCTTCAACGAGAGGGTTGCCACAACATCAACTTGGTTACGCCGGAGCACGTCGTGCCGCAGGTGTTGGAGGCCGTTTTTCTAGCCGCCCGCGACGGCCTGCACCTACCTCTCGTGTACAACACGAGCGCGTACGATTCTCTAACGAGCCTTGAACTTCTCGACGGCGTAGTCGACGTTTACATGCCGGACTTCAAGACGGCCTCCCCGGAGTTCGCAAGGCGATATTTGAAGGCTCCCGACTATCCGCAGGTGGCCCGCCAGGTGATCCGGGAGATGCACCGCCAAGTGGGGCCACTCCGGTTCGATCCGAATGGGCTCGCGTGCCGCGGGGTCCTGGTTCGCCACCTCGTGATGCCCGGCGGACGCGAAGACAGCACCGAGGTGCTGCGGATTTTGGCGCAGGAGGTGTCGACCGATACCTATGTGAATCTGATGGACCAGTACCACCCAGCCGGGGCAGTCACCCGAGGGAAATACCCGGAGCTTTGCACGGGCGGAGTGCGCCAACTTCGAGACGAGCTCGAAGCGATTGCTCGTTCCTTTGGTCTCTGGCGCTTCGACCACCGCTGGCGCAACGCGCACAGCGCGTTCTTTTGAGATCTCGGCGTGCGTACGCTCAACCGAGCACGAGTTCCGCCATTGTACGGATCACGCTCGGGTCGTGAGACATGATGAGGAGCATCGTCACCGGACTTTCTCGCCAGGCCTGCAATCGGTCGCGAATGCGTTCTTTCGGCCCCACCAGGGAAATCTCGTCGGCAAACTGGTCGGGCACAGTGGCCACAGCTTCGTCACGGCGGTTTTCGAAAAACAACTCCTGAATGCGGTTGGCTTCTGCCTCGAAACCCATCCGCGCCATGAGTTCCTTGTGAAAGTTGCGTTTCTTCGCGCCCATTCCGCCAATGTAAAAGCCAAGCATGGCTTTCACGGGCAGCAATGCAGTTTCCACGTCGGTCCCGATGTTGACGAATACGAGCGGCGCGATGGCAAACCCCGGCTTGGCATGCCGAATTTGATCGGCGTACACCTCCGGGCGGTACGGAGAGTAATACAGGGGAAACCATCCATCGCAGATTTCCGCAGCCAAGGCGACATTTTTGGGTCCCTCGGCACCCAACCAAATAGGCAAGTCGCTGCGCAGCGGATGGGTGATCGAACGCAACGGCTTTCCCAAACCCCAGGCACCAGGGCCCGAATATGGCAGTGGGTAGTGCGGACCCGGATTTGTCACAGGCGCCTCTCGACGAAGAACCTGTCGGATAATGGAAATGTACTCGCGGGTCCGCGCCAGCGGCTGTCCGAACGGCTGCCCATACCAGCCTTCCACGACCTGCGGTCCGGATACTCCCAAGCCCAAGATTACGCGCCCTCCAGAGAGATGATCGAGGGTCAAAGCAGCCATCGCCGTCGCCGTGGGGGTCCGCGCCGAGATTTGGGCAATCGCTGTACCCAGCCGGATCCGCGATGTGTGGGCACCAATCCAAGCAAGGGGCGTGAATGCATCGGAACCCCAAGCTTCCGCGGTGAACACCGCTGAGTATCCCAGGCGCTCTGCTTCCTGAGCGGTTTCCACGAAACGCTCCGGCGGGCGAGCCCCCCAGTATCCAAGTTGTAACCCCAGCTCGAGCTGCTTCATCGTTCCCCTCGGCGGCGCGTTGGCATAGTCGAAGAGTATGGAACGCGCAAATTCGGCTCTCCTTGCAACTTTCGGTTGCGTGCAAGTCGCGGTCTCGACAAAATCACGGGGCGGTGGAGATCCGCGGTTCGAGGAGGAAGCATTGAGCGCACAAAGATCCTGGCAGATGCTTGTCAGTGCCCTGGTGTTCGGGTTGGTTTTTCTGGCTTCCAGTCTGCCTTCGCGAGCAGAAAGCGACCACCGCTCCGTTAGCGACATGCTGCTCGACTGGATGAAGATGGGCAGCGACGAATGGCTTCGGCGGGCAGAACAACAATTTCGAGAGGGGAACCTCAAGGAGGCCGTCAAAGCCGCAGAAGAAGCGGCGCGACTACGCCCAGGATCGGCTTACACCCACCGCCTGCTCGGCTACCTGTACGCAACGCTCGGACAAAATCGAGAGGCCCGCGGGGAGTTCGAACGTGCGGCCACGTTGGACCCGAAGTTCCGTATGACTCTTGCGGATTTTTACTTGGCTCAGGCATGGGCCGAGCTGGAGGCGCAGCTTCGTCGCGAACCCAACGACCCCGACGTTGCACGCCGGCTACGCGCCGTGGCTGCCCTTGCCGAGCTCAATCCAGAAGTGAAAAACCTCTTGCGTCACCGTATCGAGGGGACAGAGCGGGCGGAGGCAGAACTGGCCCCGCCGCTCCTTCTTAGCGAACGCGCCCCTTATGGCCTGGTCGTGGAAAAACGCGCGCAGACCGCGCGCCTATACCGCTGGACGCCCACGGGCATTGTGCTCGAACGCACCTACCCCGTGACCACCGGACAAGCCTCCGGCGAAAAACAACGCCGAGGAGATCTACGGACACCGGATGGCGTGTACACCGTTCAAGATTTGATTCCCGGGGAGAAGCTGCCGGAGATCTATGGCGCATTTGCGCTGCCTTTGGACTATCCGAATGCTTGGGACCGCCTCCGCGGCCGGGATGGCCACGGCATTTGGATTCATGGCAGCGACCGACTGACCCAACCCTTTCGCCCTCGGGAGACGCGCGGGTGTGTGGTCATGCGAGAAGAAGATTTGCTCCAACTCGTCCAGTTGGTGTCCCCACAGCTCACCCCGGTCGTCATTGCGGAGACCGTGTCCTACCGACCGCCATCAGAGTGGCGCCAATTGTTTGCACCTCTTGCCGATGGGACCACTGGCGGCGACGGGGAACTCGTGGCCGCTGCGATGGGGCCGGAATACGTAACCGCAATCTTTCTCCACGCGGAGCGGGTACTTCACAGCTACCACGATCGCAATCGAGCTCTCACCTTCGTTGCCCGCGAGGAAAAGCGGCTGCCAACCACAGAGGAATGGCAAGAAAAACTCGCTCTTGTGTTACCGCAAGAGGTAGCCGCTCTGCAAAAGGTGGAAATCGACCGCACCTGGGGGCTCCCTCGCTTGGTCATTCAAACCAGTGCTCCCGCTCGACCGCGCGTTTTTCGCCAAGAAGCAGCCGACCGTTTTTACCTCGATTTGCCGGGAGTCCGCCCAGGGCCAGTGCCGGAAACCTTGGCGGGTGACGGAGCTTGGATCCGACAAGTTCGCATTGGAGCAAGCCACACCGATCCTCCGGTCACGCGGGTCGTGGTGGATTTGCATCAGCCTATCGGTTACCGAGTGACGACAAACGGTAATGCGACCGTAGTCTCGCTGGTGAAACCGTAGCGCATTCCACTCAGCTGCCAGCACCACCCTTTGAGGGAACTCCTTCAACCGTCGCGAACGTTTTCGTCCGCAGTCGTTCAATTTTGTCGTCGTGCGGACACCGCTCGGGCTCGTTGCTTACAACTGGGACCTTTTCCTGAGCATCATGCGTGATGGCATGCGCCTTGCGCATTGCAGCTCTTTCGTGTGCGCAAGAACCAAAGAACACACCTGTGGCTGCAAAAGCCGGCTCTCCACTCCCAGGCCTGGCTTTCGCACCACGACCCAGTACGGACGTGACGAAAGGGGGGGACGTGGTGGATGTCGAACGCTCGATTTCGTCCGAACACTTGTTTGCGCAACGCTTGCGACGCGCCCTTTTTCTGATCGCGATCGCGCTCGTTGGCTTTGCCGTTGCCGAGTGGTTCTGGAGCAGGGAGCACATACAAAGTCTCTACGCCCTAAAGTTCGTTGAGTTCACCGCCGTTCTTGGCGGCCGGGCGCTGGTCGGCAGGCTGCAATCGCGCAGCATGCTCGCCGTAGTCGCGCTTGCGGTGTTCGCGGTGCTCAGCACAACTGCGGCTACGGCGGGAATCATCGTCCGCGACCCGAACACCGTTCCCTTCGTTCTCGCGATCCTCACGTTGGCGGCTGCAACCGTGTTGCCGTGGCGATGGCAGGAACAGCTCGTTGGGGTGTGTTTTGGGACAGCCGCACTCGCGCTCCATTTCTGGGGACTTCAACCCATCCCTTGGTCAGCCCTGGGTTATGGCTACGTGACCGCTCTCGTTGCTTTTTTGGCCTCGGTCTATGTGGCCGCAGAGCTACAGCGGTTTCGCGAGGAGCGCGAACGCGTCGAGGCCGAACTGCGCGCTGCACGCACCGCCGCGGAGCAGGCAAACGAAGCGAAGACGCGGTTCCTCGCGAACATGAGTCACGAACTCCGAACACCGCTGAACGGAATCATCGGTATGACGCAAATTGCGCTGGAGACGGATCTGAACGAAGAACAGCGCGAATATTTAGAGGTCGTACGGATGTCGGCCGACACTTTGCTCGCCCTGGTAAACGACGTCCTCGACTTATCGCGCATGGAAAGTGGGGCTTTCGCGCTCGAACCGATTCCGTTTTCCTTGCGCGAACGGGTTGGCGAGATCATGAAAGGACTCGCAATCCGCGCACACCAGAAAGGGTTGGAACTCGCGTGGCGCGTGGCCCCCGATGTGCCAGACGCCCTCGTTGGTGACCCCGCCCGCTTGCAGCAGGTGCTCGCCAATTTGGTCGGCAACGCCATTAAGTTTACGGAAGTGGGCCACGTTTTTTTGGAAATCGAGTGTCAGGGGGCGCCCTCAGCTCAGGAGGTGATCTTGCACTTCGCGGTTCGTGACACCGGTGTAGGCATCCCCCCTGATCGACAGCAGCACCTTTTCGAGCCGTTCGAAAGCGACGCCGAAGTCAGCGGCATCAGCCGAACGGGGCTGGGTCTGGGGCTTGCCATCACAAGGCGATTGGTGTCCGCCATGGGTGGAACGATTTGGTACGAGAGTGATCCTGGACAGGGCTCTCATTTCCACTTTACCGCCCGTTTCGCGTCAACCACTACGATCGCTTCCACCGTTCCCCAAGGCCTACCATTCTCCACAAGTACGAAAGTCTTGTTAGTCGAACCCCACAGAATCACCCGCAATGTGCTCACCGAAATTCTTGCAGGATGGAGTCTGCGAGTCGCAGTTGCCAGCACGGCTGCCGAAGCGCGCGCGCTGCTGGATCGCGCTGCGAACGAAGCCGCACCGTACCGCCTCGTTTTTCTCAGCAGCGAGTTGCCGGATCAGAGCGGTCTTGCACTCGCAGAACTGATGGTCACAACACCGCGCTACGAAACCCCACACATCGTGCTCCTCACTGACAGTACGGCTGTCGGAGACGCTGCTCGTGCCCGAGCCATCGGGTTGGGCCCACCGATCATCCGGCCACCAAAATACGACGAACTGTATCGTGCCGTTGTCGCCGCATTGAGTCCGGCAAGCCGCCCGCAATCGTTCTTCCGCCTGCTCCATGACACCGCCGCGCGTTCGCCCGCACGCAGCGGCCCTCGGAGAATCCTCGTTGCTGAAGACAATCCGATGAACCAACAGCTCGTCAGGCGGCTACTCGAACCACGCGGCTACGAGGTCGTTGTGGTGAGCAATGGTGCCGAGGCCGTGGCCGCGCTGCAAAAGCACGACTTCGACCTGGTCCTCATGGACCTGCAAATGCCCGTGATGGATGGCTTTACGGCAGCCCAGGCGATTCGCGCTACCGAACCCGTGGATCGACCGCGAGTTCCCATTGTAGCGCTCACCGCACATTTCCTTCCCGCTGATCAAGAGCGCTGCCTAGCAGCAGGAATGGACGGGTATATTCCCAAACCTATCCAAGCTCAGCGCTTGGTGGAAACGGTAGAGGCGTTCCTTGCGTTCGGGTCCACGGCACCGCCAGCACCCAACGGAAATCCTCCGCCAGCAGCCGGAGGGCCCGGACAGAGCCAGCGTGGCCGAGCGCACTTTCCTTCCGTTCACTGAAGCATGCTTAGCGCATCCCGCCATCAACCCGCACAATCGCCCCGGTCGTGAAGCTCGAAGCATCGCTCGCCAAGTATAACGCTGTCCCGACGATCTCGTGCGGCTTACCAATGCGACGGAGCGCCGCCTGGCTTTGCACATAATTCTCCACGGCCTCCCGATCCCAGTATCGAGCGACGTCGGTAGCAAACGGACCTGCCTCGATGGCGTTCACGCGTACTTTGGGGCCGAACGCGTGCGCAAAGGCGACGGTCAACGTGTTCAAGCCTGCTTTCGCAGCAGCATACGGCGCCTCAAAAGGAGTAGGTCGCTCCGCTGCCACGCTTGTAACATTGATGATCACCCCTCCACTGCCTTCGGCCATTCGTGTGCCGATCACGCTGGCCAAACGAAACGGTCCCTTCAAGTTCACCGCCAAAACCTTGTCGAAGAGATCCTCGCTCACATCGCGCAACGACGGATACAGCGGAGACATGCCTGCGTTGTTTACCAAGATGTCCACACGGCCAAATTCCTTGTAAGCAGCGTCTACCAAGCGATCGATCTCCTCCCAACGCCCGACATGGCACGCAACGGGCAAGGCCTTGCGCCCCAAAGCCCGCACTTCTTCTGCCACGCGGACGCAGTTCTCCAGTTTGCGACTTGCCACCACCACATCCGCACCAGCAGCAGCGAATGCTCGGACCATCTCCCGCCCCAATCCGCGACTCCCACCGGTGACGAGGGCAACCTTACCCGTCAGGTCAAACAACGACTGCAAGTGAACCTCCATGGCAACGCCTCCTCACCGTACGTTACGCCCGGTGGTACCCATGCTCAAGAACGCGCGAGCAAGCAGGGAACGCCCGGGAACGCCGCACGCCTCCTCGCGAAGGCGCGTCCGTGCAAGACAATCTGAAAAAGCGGTCTTTTCGCGGCCTTGCAACAACGCGTGATCGGAGAAGAAGAGGAACTGTACGTTGAAGTACCGCGCACAGGTGGACCGAGACGAAACCGTTCTGCGAGACTGTGCTGGCATTGCGTCCCTGCGGGGCACTTGCCACAAGGAGCACGGGCCGGCTGTTTCGATGGGCCGGGCAAAACTAGTAGAGCTGCGGAAACGACACCGTACGACCGGAGGAGCGCATGCGACTGTTGCGGGCATTAGCATGGATTGGAGTCGGACTCGCTGGCGCGTATGCCTTAGCGACCATTGCGGTGTGGCGCGGTGAGACCGTCAACGCAGTTTGGTTTCTCGTTGCGGCCGTCGCTGTATACGCGGTTGCGTATCGCTTTTACAGCGCCTTCCTTGCGGCCAAGGTATTCGCGCTGGATGCTTGCCGACCTACTCCTGCGGAGGTCATTAACGACGGTCGCGACTTCGTACCCACGAACCGGTGGGTCGTTTTCGGCCACCACTTCGCGGCCATTGCGGGTCCGGGACCACTCATCGGACCAACTCTGGCCGCACAATTTGGTTATTTGCCGGGTACGCTGTGGATCCTTGCTGGGGTCGTGCTCGGGGGCGCCGTACAGGACTTCTGTGTACTGTGCGGTAGCCTGAGACGTGGAGGCCGCTCGCTCGGGCAAATGGCGAAAGACGAAATCGGCCCGATCGGTGGCTTTGCAGCGCTAGTGGGAGTGTTTTCCATCATGATCATTCTCATTGCGGTGCTGGCTCTGGTTGTCGTCAACGCGCTCCGCCACAGCCCGTGGGGCACGTTTACGGTAGGCGCCACGATTCCCATTGCCATGATCATGGGTGCATATATGCGGTGGATCCGCCCCCACGATGTCCTCGGTGGAACGATTTTAGGGCTCCTGCTCTTGTTCCTCGCCCTGATTGGGGGACGGTGGGTCGATCAGCATCCCGTGTTCGGGCCGATGTTTACCCTTACGGGAACGCAGCTCGCATGGGCCATCATTCTATACGGGTTTGCTGCCTCGGTCGTGCCCGTGTGGCTTCTGCTCGCTCCGCGCGATTACCTATCCACCTTTGTCAAACTCGGCACAGTCTTCGCGCTAGCTCTCGGCATTCTCGTGATGCGTCCGCAAATCGAGCTGCCGGCCGTAACCCAATTCGTTGACGGCACGGGGCCAATCTTCGCCGGAAAAGTCTTTCCCTTCTGTTTCATCACGATTGCCTGTGGCGCGATCTCGGGCTTCCACTCGCTTATTTCGTCGGGGACAACTCCCAAGTTGCTGCGCCGCGAAACCGACGCGCCCATGATCGGATACGGGTGTATGCTGTTGGAGTCGTTCGTAGCCATCATGGCTATGATTGCAGCCGCATCGCTCAAGCCTGGGGTGTATTTCGCGATCAATAGTCCTGCTGGAGTTGTCGGCTCCGATCCGGTGGTTGCCACCGCAAAGATCACATCGTGGGGATTTCCGGTCACCGTGGAAGAAATGGAGCAGCTGGCACGGGACATCGGAGAGCATACGGTGTTCGCGCGCACTGGAGGCGCACCCAGCTTGGCCGTGGGAATGGCACATATCTTCGCCAATGCGTTGAACGGAACTGCAATCGCGCTTTGGTACCACTTCGCAATCATGTTCGAAGCGCTGTTCATTCTGACGACCCTCGATGCTGGCACCCGGGTGGGGCGCTTCATGTTGCAAGACCTGCTCGGGAACCTTTGGCCAGCGCTCGGTCGCACCGCGTGGTATCCAAGCATTCTGCTCACCAGCACACTGGTGGTCGCGGCCTGGGGGTACTTCCTGTATCAGGGAGTGGTGGATCCGCTTGGTGGGATCAACATCCTCTGGCCCTTGTTTGGCATCGCCAATCAGCTGCTTGCAGCCATTGCGCTGGTGGTCATGACGACGATTCTCGTGCGGGAAGGGAAGACCCGCTACCTCTGGGTCACATTGATTCCGCTCACCTGGCTGCTGGTGGTTACCTTCACTGCGGGCTACCAGAAAATGTTCTCTTCCGACCCCAACCTGGGCTTTCTCGCACAAGCACAGTTCCTCGAAAGCCAGCTTTCTTCTGGCGCAATTGCGGTGGAGAAGATGCGAGCCACCAAGGCCCAAATCTTCAACCTGCGGCTCGATGCTGCGGTAACAGGCTTGTTTCTTTTCCTCGTAGCGCTGATTCTCTTCGAGGCTGCCAAGGTGTGGGTACGGGCGTGGCAAACTAGACCCGCACAACCTGCAACTGCTCCAGCTACCGACTAGCTGTCATTCTTGAACGTGCGGCAGCGCACCGGCTCCGCCTGACGGGACATATCCACACAGTAGGAAGGACGGCTGCCGGCAAAATGCCGCAGGCGGTTTCCCCCTGGGTGCTCACCGAACAAGACCCAGCGCGTGCTCGACCACAGAGGATTTCTCGGCTTCCTCCAACCAACGCCTCTCCGTCGCGGCCACGCCTCGAGCCGTGTATCGTGTGCGACGTACCGGGGGTACCGGTGGGCTGCACGAGGTCATTCGGTCGTCCAGCGGCTGCCGAGCGGTCGCTTTGCCGCCCCCGAACACCAACCAAGACGCAGGGGCATGGTGTGTCGGGCGGAGCCTCCTCTTCAACTCGGGCTTACCGCTCGCCACACGGCGACCCAAAGACCCGCTTCAACGAAACCACGGGGGTAATTCATCCGTGACTTCTTCGGACGTGCGGGGCGAGGGCCGCGGGGGCCTGGTGGGGGCGGCCACCCCTGGAACCGCACGTTCTGGAGCAACGCCTGTACGCTTCGCTCTTGGACTTGCTGCGCCCTTCGGCGTTCTAGGTGGGGGCAGGGGCGCTACGCGCGCGGGTGTCGGAGTTTCCCACAGCAAAGGGAATGCAGGAACCCGGATCACTCTAGTGGGTGTCGGTGGAACACCTTGCCAACGCGGCCCGTTGGGCATCTTTTTAGGGACGGGTTTCTGAGCACTCGCCGGCGTCGGACGCGGAGTCGCTCGGGGGGTACTCGTGGGCTTCGTTTCCGAAACGCCTGGAGTAACGGGCGCCGGTTTCGTTTCAGGAGCAGTTTCTCCGCTCAAGAACGCTCGGAACACATTTTGGCAGTCTTTCGTCGAACGCGCGAAGGAGAGGTCGCGTAACCACCCAGGAACAGTGCCTGTCTTTTGCCGCACAGTCGCCTCGATGCGCAACAGGTACTCTTCGGCTGCCGCCAGGGTGGCCTCAGTAGCTCCCCCACGCGGACCCTTTGCAAGCACGGCACGGCGGACGCACACGTCAAACGCTTCTTCGAAGAGTTTCCGCTCGTCCAGTTGGGCGAGCTCTGCCTCGCTCTTGTTGTCTCGCTCGCTCTCCCAGCGCCCGAGTGCTGCGCCTGCCCCCCAAAACACCACAAGGAGCGCAGCGATGCTCGCGACCCGACGCGTTCTCATGGTGTTGTCCTTGCCCGCACGACCCGCCCATTGCAACGGGGCTTTGCTCAGGAGCGTCCACACTCGAGCTGGAAGCGGCCCTTCCTTTAGATCCGAAGATTCCAGCTAAACCTGCGGTCTCTTACGGGCGCGGAACGCCAACGGAAAAGCTCAGGTTTGCTCCGAGGCGAGTCAATCGATGTCGGCTGCGCCCACCGGCCGCGCTTCGGAAAGAGGCTCGTAGCGGAAGGCGAGCCTACCGCCCACGGCATCCACCTCGACACGACCGCCATTCTGCAAGCGCCCAAACAAGATCTCGTCGGCCAATACGCGCTTAATTTCGGTTTGGATCAAGCGCGCCATCGGCCGCGCACCGAATGCACGGTCGTACCCTTTTTCCGCCAGATACTGCCGCGCAGCCGGTGTAATCTGCAAGAACACTTGCCGTTCGTTGAGTTGGGCGTCGAGCTGAGCGATGAATTTGTCCACCACTTTCTCGACGACGTCGGGGGTCAATGGTTTGAAGTGAATGATTGCATCCAAACGGTTGCGGAACTCAGGGCTAAACAAGCGCTCCAAGGCTTCTTGGCTCCTGTGCTCGTTCGACCGTCCCCCGAATCCGATGGGAGCCGCGGCCATTTCCTGAGCGCCCGCGTTTGTCGTCATGATCAAGATGACGTTCCGGAAATCCGCCTTGCGGCCGTTGTTGTCGGTCAGCGTGGCGTGATCCATCACCTGCAAAAGAATGTTGAACAGATTTGGGTGGGCCTTCTCGATTTCGTCCAACAACAGCACTGCGTGGGGGGTTTTGCGAATTGCATCGGTGAGCAGCCCGCCCTGGTCGAAGCCAACGTAGCCCGGGGGCGCACCGATCAAGCGAGACACAGTATGGGCCTCCATGTATTCGCTCATATCGAAGCGGATGAACTCGATCCCCAAGGTCGACGCGAGCTGCTTGGCAACTTCCGTTTTCCCCACTCCGGTGGGTCCCGCAAACAAGAAGCAGCCCACCGGCTTTTCCGGCTGCCCTAATCCTGCTCGCGCCAATTTGATCGCCGACGCAAGCGTGTGGATGGCCTCGTCCTGACCAAACACCGAGAGCTTCAAATCGCGCTCTAAGGTTTGCAGCCGTTCACGGTCCGATACCGACACGGAACGGGGCGGGATCTTCGCCATCTGAGCCACGATTTGTTCCACGTCTTTCACCCGCACGACACGACGTCGTTGCGTGGGGCCGCCCTCCGCTTGCAGTTTCGCGCCGGCCTCGTCGATGACGTCCAGCGCCTTGTCGGGGAGATGGCGATCGTTGATATACCTGGCCGCAAGCTCCACAGCCGCCTTCAACGCGCCGCGCGTGTACGTCACGCCATGGTGGCGTTCGTAGTGTTTCTTCAAGCCCCGCACGATTTCGAGGGTCTGCTCTACGGTCGGCTCGGCAATTTCGATCTTTTGGAACCGGCGCGCTAGAGCCCGGTCGCGCTCGAAGTAATTTTTGTAGTCCTGATACGTGGTTGCTCCAATGCAACGCAATTCTCCGGCCTGCAAAGCCGGCTTGAGGATGTTCGAAGCATCCAGGGAACCGCCGCTCGCAGCACCAGCGCCGACCAAAGTGTGGATTTCGTCGATAAACAAAATCGCGTTCGGCTGCTTACGCAGGCCGGCAATCACGCCCTTCAATCGTTGCTCGAAGTCACCGCGAAACCGGGTGCCCGCCAACAGTGCTCCCATATCCAGTGCGTAAATTTTGGCGTTCTGCAGCGAACGCGGAACCTTCCCGCGGTGAATCATGAGTGCCAAGCCTTCAGCCAATGCCGTTTTCCCCACACCAGGCTCGCCGACGAACACCGGATTGTTCTTGCGACGGCGGCACAGCACGTGTGCGGTGCGCGCGAGCTCCTGCTCGCGACCAATGATCGGGTCGATCTTGCCAGCCGCCGCCTTGGCAACCAGCTCGGTTGTGAACAAGGCAAGCGGGTCCCGCCCTTTGCGCGGCTCTCCTTCGAGCTCTTCTTCGTCGTCGTCCTCGTCGCCTGCCGGCAACCGTGAAAAATTATCTTCGAAGATTTTGGAAACCCCGTGCGAGATATAGTTCAGCACATCCAAGCGGGTGATTCCCTGCTGCTCCATAAAGTACGCAGCATGGGAGTCCTGCTCTCGAAAAATAGCCACCAGCACATTGCGGGCCTGAATCTCCTCTTTCCCGGCAGACTGCACGTGTGCAGCAGCGCGCTGCAAAACACGTTGAAACCCTGTGGTTTGCTGCGGCTGCACAGGCAATCCGTCGGGCACGCGCTCGAGATGGCGATCGAAAAAGTTTTCCAGGGCGCGCTTCAACGCGTCCACGTCGCCGCCACAGTGCCGAATGATGTCGATGATGTCTTCATCATGGAGCAAAGCATAGAGGAGGTGTTCGATGCACACGAATTCGTGTCGGCGTCGTCGTGCCTCGTTAAACGCCAGAGCAAGAGAAATTTCCAGTTCGCGGCTGATGCGCATCTTCAAGCCTCCTCGATGCTGCAGCGTAGCGGGTACTCGTGCTGGCGCGCTAGAGCCTCGACTTGGGCTACTCGCGTTTCGGCGATTTCGCGCGGATAGACACCAGCGACGCCGATGCCGTTGTGGTGTACGTGCAGCATGATGCGAACCGCCTCGGTCTCCGACCGATGAAAGATGGTCATCAACACGTACACGACAAACTCCATCGTCGTGTAGTCGTCGTTATGTAGGAGCACCTTGTACAGCTTCGGTTGTTCCAGCTTGCGCCGGGTTTTGGTTTTCGGGGTTGTGGAGACCTCACCTTCCCATTCAGGTCGCCGCTCGCCCATGGACCTCCAGATTAGCAGCGGCCACCGAAGCAACAACCAATGATTCGCTCGTCGCGATTGCGACAAACACATCCTAGCTCGAAAGCGCCCTTACGAACGAGCGCAAGGGGGCACGACCAAACTAGGAGTCCCTCGACCCGTCCGAACGCCACCTTCTCGAGCGTGCGGCGGGACGACTATACCCGCTAGCGAACGCGCTCTTGTGCGGATGCCTTCGGGCTGCTCAGCGCGGCCTGTGGGCAAGCGCTGCGACCAGTGCATCGAGGTCTTCGACGGAGTTGTAGAAGTGTACTCCCAGATGCAAGCAACCCTCGCGGTGGTTGATCGCGATGTGCTGCTCGTGCAATCGATGCATCCATTGCTCGGCGTTCTCTCCGGCGGGAGGACGTAGCAGTAAAATTCCTGACCATTCGTTTGCGCCACGCGGACTGGACACGGTCCACCCCAGCTCGCCTACTCGTTCCACAAGTTCGGCCGTCAGCGCGTGGATTTGAGCCGCGATGCGTTCGATCCCGAGTTCGTCCAGCCACTGAACCGAGCGTTCCAACGCCGCGATCCCCACAAGATTTCGCGATCCCTCCTCGAAACGCCGCGCTGACGATGCAAAGCGCGTGTCGTAGGCAACGATGGGGCCCTCTGGCTCATGCGGATCGGCCAGGCTTCCCGCACCGACATGTTCCACTCGCATCCGCGCACGCAACGACTTGTCGACGTAAAACACCCCGATCCCTGGTGGGCCCAACAACCACTTTTGCGCCCCCGCTGCGGCAGCCCCGATCGAGAGAGCCCGCGCACGAAACGGCAGCGCACCCCAACCTTGCACCGCATCGCATACCAGCCAGGCACCTCGCTGCTGCACAAGCGTTCCCAATTTTTCCAGGTCGTGCCGGAAGCCGTTATGAAACTCCACCCAGCTGACAACGACGCATCGTGTTCTCTCACTCCACGCCTGTGCGAACTGCTCCAGCGATACGCGCCCGTCACGAGGGTACACCCAACGCACTTGCAGATTCTGACGAACCAGGAACGGCAGCACGGTTGTGGGATGGCTTCCCCAAACCAGCAACACTTCGTCTCCGGGCTGCCACGGCGCACTACTCGCAAACCAAAGCAAGCCTTCGCTGGTGTTTCGGCAAAACGCGACGTCCTCTGCACTCGCCCCTAAAAAGGCGGCAACGCGGGCGCGCGCTCTCTCGACGAGACTCGGTGCCTGGAAAATCTCGAAGACGATCCCGTCCAACATGAGCTTCCGGAGCGTGGCCTTCGCCGCCGCAGCCGCACGCCGGGGCAGCAAGCCCAACCCATTGGACGCCAGGTATACGTACCGCCGCAACGCCGGGAATTCGCTGCGAATCTCTGAAAGCTCTTGCGAATCGAACGGCTTGCTCGATGCCACACTGTCCCGGGCACACATGCCCGCCTCGCAGCGGCGTGCCGTCGCACCGTCGCACGCCGGTGGATCGACAATCTAGATCGGCAAAGCCACCAAGCCGCCTCCGTCGATGACGAGCGTGTGCCCGGTCATCCAACTCGCTGCATCGGAGGCCAAAAACAGGGCCGCTGCCGCAACGTCTTCCGGCCGGCCGAGACGTTTGAGAGGGTAGCGTTCTGCAACAAGTTCGCCCTGCCCCTCTTCCCACAACAACCGCGCAAAGTCGGTTTGGACCAAGCCTGGAGCGATCGCGTTCACGCGGACCTTGGGACCAAGCTCGGCGGCAAGCTGGCGCGTCATGTGAATCAGTGCGGCCTTGGTAATGTTGTACACGCCCAGCAGCGGGCTTGTTTGCAGGCCACCCACCGAGGAGATGTTCAGCACAACGCCCCCGTGATCTTTCATCCAGTGCCGCCATGCAAGCTGGGTCCACACGAACGGGCCGCGCAAGTTCACCTGCACCGTTTTGTCGAATCGAGGCAAGTCGGCTTCGATCAAAGGTCCAGCGTACGGATTTGTGGCAGCGTTGTTGACCAAGACGTCCAAGGCGCCAAAGCGCTGCAACGTCGCATCCACGCACGCCCGAGCTTGCTCCTCATCGCCTGCGTTTGCGGCACAATACGCCACGTCCGGCCCTAACTCGCGGGCAGCGTGCACCAGCTCATCCGCCTTGCGCGCCGAAATCATGACCTTGGCTCCCGCGTCGTGAAATGCCTTCGCGATCGCCTTCCCAATCCCGCGCGAACCGCCGGTCACTAGCGCCACCTTGCCATCCAAACGTAACTCCATTGGGTTCCCCTCGTTCGAAGTCAGTCCACAGCACCGCGCTGCTGCAATCGCGCCCAAGTATCTTTTAAGGTAACAGTGCGGTTCAGCACCAGTTTCCCAGCCCTCTCCGTGTCTGGATCCACGCAGAAATAGCCAATTCGTTCGAGCTGATACCGCTCGCCTGGCTTCGCCTGTGCCAGGCTTGGTTCTACCCAGGCGTGCGAAATCACTTGCAAAGAGTTCGGGTTGAGGAAGCTCTTGTAGTCGGCGCCATCGCGTTCCAGCCCAGGGTTCTCGACGGTAAACAGGCGGTCGTACAAGCGCACTTCCGCTGGGATCGCATGTGCCACGGACACCCAATGCAGGGTGGCTTTCACTTTCCGCCCGTCGGGAGTGTCGCCGCCCCGCGTAGCCGGGTCGTACGTGCACCGCAGCTCCACGACATTTCCCGCAGCATCTTTGACCACGTCACGACACGTGATGAGATATCCGTAACGAAGCCGCACCTCGCGTCCCGGCGCTAGGCGGTAAAACTTCTTCGGCGGGTTTTCAGAGAAATCCTCTGCCTCGATCCACAGCTCGCGCGAGAACGGCACCTTGCGCGTTCCCGCTGCGGGATCTTCTGGATTGTTCACGGCATCCATTTCCTCCACCAGATCCGGCGGATAGTTTTCGATCACGACTTTCAAAGGCCGCAGAACTCCCATCACCCGTGGCGCACGGCGGTTCAAGTCCTCACGAATGCAATGCTCGAGCAGGGCAATGTCGACCAGGGAATCCCGTTTCGCCACCCCGATCCGCTGGCAGAAATCGCGAATCGCCTCGGGCGGAACGCCACGCCGGCGCAAGCCAGCCAGGGTCGGCATGCGGGGATCGTCCCAGCCGTTCACATACCCGCCCTCGACCAGCTCCACGAGCTTCCGCTTGCTCAACACGGTGTAGCTTAAGTTGAGCCGCGCAAATTCAATTTGCTGCGGGTGGCAAGGGGTTTCCAAAGTGTCCAGGAACCAATCGTACAACGGGCGGTGATCCTCGAACTCTAGGGTGCACAGCGAGTGGGTGATCCCTTCGATCATGTCGGAAAGTGCGTGGGCAAAATCGTACATGGGATAAATGCACCACTTCGTGCCGGTGCGGTGGTGGGGCACGTACTTGATGCGATACAACACCGGGTCGCGCAGGTTGAGATTCGGCGACGCCATGTCAATCTTGGCGCGCAAAACACACTCGCCTTCGCGGAACTTCCCTGCCCGCATTTCCGCAAACAAGCGGAGGTTCTCCTCGACGCTGCGATTGCGATACGGGCTTTCTCGCCCCGGTTCGGTGAGCGTGCCGCGATACTCGCGAATTTGCTCGGTACTCAAGTGGCAAACGTACGCTTTGCCGCGCCGGATGAGCTCCACAGCATAGTCGTACAGCCGCTCGAAGTAATCGGAAGCAAAGAAGAGCTTGTCTCCCCAGTCGTAACCCAGCCAGCGGACATCCTCTTTGATCGCTTCGACGTATTCTTTGTCCTCCTTTTCCGGGTTGGTATCGTCGAAGCGCAAATGGCACACCCCGCCAAACTCCTGGGCGACGCCAAAGTTGAGGCAAATGGACTTGGCATGGCCAATATGGAGGTAGCCGTTTGGCTCCGGTGGGAAGCGCGTAACGACCCGCCCGCCGTTTTTTCCCGCCCGCACATCCGAAGCGATGATTTCGCGGATGAAGTCGCGCGGAACGCTGCCTTCGCTCATAGCTACCGTCGGTGCTTTCGTGTTCGTCATCGTGTGGCTTTCTGCTTGTAGGGAGCTTGCATTTCCTGGTCAACGCTAGTGGGCTTGCACAACGCTGCGCGCTGAGGACTACTACAGCGTGATGGCGTTCATTCACACCGAGGACATCGGCAACGTTCGCGTCTTGGCACTGAACCGGCCTCCGGCCAACGCAATCGAGGAACAGCTCCTACGCGATTTGCAGGCAAGCTTGTTGGCAGCACGCTCCGACTCGAACATCCGCGCACTGGTCCTCACGGGGTCTGGAGCTTTCTTTAGTGCGGGATTTGATTTTCGGGCTCCACGGCGCAGCGAGGATGCGGCGGCGGCATTTTACGAGCTCTACCGCGACGTCCACTTGGACCTGCTTCGCTTTCCGAAACCCACCGTCGCTTGGATTCAGGGTCACGCGATTGCAGGAGGTCTCGTACTCGCGTTGGCGTGCGATTACCGTCTGGGCGTGGAGGGCGAGTACCGGGTAGGCCTGAACGAGGTTGCCGTTGGCGCCGCGTATCCTCGGGCAGCAATGGAAATCGTTCGTTTGCGTTTGCCGCATGCCCGCGCGGCGGAACTCATGCTCGGCGCAGCGCTGTACCCAGCGGCACAAGCCGTGCGGCTCGGGTTGGTCGATGAACTCCTTCCCTCGGCCACAGCGCGGGAGACCGTGCTACGCCGCGCGAGCCGCTTGGCGAACCTCCCCGCAGAAGCGTACGCACATACAAAAGCAGCTTTAGTCGCTCCCGCTGTCGCTGCGATTCTTGGCGAAAGCGACGCCGAGGCACGAGAAACAAGGGCCGTCTGGCAATCCCCTGAAGGCCGAGCCGCTCGGCACGCGCAGCGGCAGCGGTTGCTGTCCGACAAATCAAACAATCGGTAGCGTGGTGCGGCGAGTCAGCGTGGTCGCTCTACACCACCCGCAACGCCAGTGATCCGACGAACGCAGCGACCACAGCCGTGGCGCGCCGATCCTCTCCCCCAACCCAAGTTTCGGCCGCTCCCCGCCCAGCAGACTATGCCGGCAGCACTGTGAAAAAACGGAGGCCGCTACACGCTCCGTGCAGCAGCAACTTTAAGGTTCCACCACCTCCAACGTGCGATCGACCCCAACGTTCTCCCATGCGGCGACGGTGCCAGAGCCGGGCCATACTACTTCGACGCGAGCAACTGGCTCTCCGCTTTCTCCCAGGCCAAAGTGCACGGTGCGTTCGCTTTGTCCCAGGTAGTTGCTCCCTCCATCGACCTCGCGCATCAGCGGCGCGGAAGATCGCGTGGGCCACACGCGCACCCTGGCGTGCAGGCCGTCCCGATTCGTGCGGGCGCCGACCACGCGGACCCGTAACCAGTGTCGTCGGTTTCCACATTGGTTCCGATACAGTGCAGGCCGGTCGGAATTGTTTGCCACAAAAAGGTCCACATCGCCGTCCTGGTCGTAGTCCCACACCACGACGCCACGCCCCTGCCGCCGATCCTCGATACCCCATCGTACCGCGACTTCATGCATGGAAGTCCCGGTGTTCTCCCAAACGCGCAAAAGGTCCTGCTCGTAGTCATCGTCCAGCTCGGGCAAACCGATGACATCCAGCGTCGGCAGATGGATGCCATTCGCAACCACTAAGTCCAGGTCTCCGTCGTTGTCAGGATCCCAAAATGCCGCTCCCCACGCCCACCCAGCATCGCGCACACCGTATTGATCGGTTACGTCCGCGAACTTTCGGCCGCCGAGGTTCCGGAACAGCCGGTTTCCACTCGTCCCCCAAAAGCACCCTTCGGGTCCTTGGCACCGAGCTTTCGGGTCCCAAATCGAACTCACGAACCAGTCCAAACGGCCGTCCCCATCGATATCCCCCACCGCGGAGCCCATTCCGTTCTCGTCGGTGCCGACTCCTGCAGCAACAGTTCCGTCGACAAAAGTTCCATCGCCGTTGTTCCAAAACAGGCGGCTAGTACCGAAATCGGCGGCGATCAGCAGGTCCGGCCAGCCATCGTCATCCATGTCTGCAAAACGAGAGGTAAACGAGAACCCAAAGCCCAAATCGGCTCGCAGGGGCGGAATGTTTTCCAGCGCGACGCCTGCTTCTCTCGTTACGTCTTGAAAATGGCCAGGCTTCGCTGTCCCCAAATTCCGCAGCAAGCGTGCGTGCGATGGCGCTCCAAGGCGATTGTATGCTCGCGGGCGCCATTCTGTCACATGAAGGTCCAAGAAACCGTCGCGGTCGTAGTCGCCGAAGGCGACGCTGAACCCAAAGTGTGGCTCCAAGGTCGCAACTGCCGCGCCCCGCGGCACACCTTCCTCGGTAAAATGTCCCGACCCGTCGTTGATGAATAAGTAGTGACGGCGTTGGTCGGCACCAAGAGCGGTGGCGTAGAGATCCAAGTCGCCGTCGTTGTCTACGTCTCCCCAAGCAACTCCACTCAGGCGAGCACCGAACATTCGCACTCCAGCCTCCGCCGAAACCTCGTCAAAGCTTCCGTCACCTCGATTGCGGAAAAGCAACAAAGAAGGTTCTCGGAGCTGAGTCACGGCCAGATCCTCGCGACCGTCGCCATCGAAGTCGCCAGCGGCAGCGCCCGCGGTGTAAAACACCTGTTCGTAAAACGGAGGAGGCCACGGCGGCTCATAGTGCACGTAAGTCAGCCCAGCTTCCGCGGCCACGTCGACGAAGCAGGCTGCTTGTGTTGGCGGCGGAACGCTGGTCGGATTCGGGTCGGGCGTCGCCGTTGCGGTGGGAGCGGATGTACGCGTCGATGGCGTCCAAGACGGCAGCGGACTTTCCGTCATCGAAGGCACCGGCGTCGCGGTTGGATGCGAGCAACCGTTCAAGGCGGCAACAACGGCTTGCACGATTTCTTCGATGGTCACTGTGCCGCTCGAATCCCGGTCAGCGGCAGAGCACGCGCCGAGCGGACTCATCCCTAAAGCAATGCGCACCGCGAGCACGATCTCCTCGACCGTCGTCGTACCGCTGCCGTCGCAATCGCCCGGGCACCCCGGGCTCAGCGGCTCCGCCGCAACCGCCGTCGCCCGCAACCACGAAGAGAGCGCTAGCCACAATTGGGCACCCCTGCGCGCGTACTGGCGCAACCTGCATCGGCCCACAGAGGCAGCCATGGCTCGGCTTCTACCCCGAGCCAGCCGATGTTGTCCACACAAAATCCACCCTTGGACAAGCGCCCGGCCATTGGGGTAGGACGAACGCACACGCATGGCGCACAACTCCGAGATCGAGCAGCACAACACAGTGTATCTCCTGGAAGTTTCCTCCCCCACAGAGGAAAGGCTGCTGCGCAACTGGCTCCGGCAACGTTCGCAGCGCGCAGTGGTTTTACGAACGTCGGGCCCCGGACGTTTGCCCCGACCCTCCCCGGAGTTCGATGCGATCCTCGCGGACCCTACAGAGCCCCGACTCGCACCGGTGCGGGTCATTTGGCACCCGCCTCATCGAGGCGAAAGTAACGCCGTGCGATGGCGCGATCTGTTGCCGTTTGGTGATCCGCGGACCCCTGGGCGCATGCGGCAGTGGTTTCTCAGCCGGTTTTCCCGCCACCGCTTCGAAATTCTCGAGGCTCCGGCGGCTTCGGTTTCGGAGCTCCGGGCTCGCTGGCAGCGAGCGACGACTCAAGACCTCGCGCACACCGTTGGCTTGAGCGAGTTTGTCTGCCGACAGGCAGCTCTAGCACTTGAACGGGCAGAGCGTCGTCATCGAGGAGCGCGCTACAAGGTTCCTCGGTTCGTGATCGAGGAAATCTCGGCGCGGGCACCTTTTCGCGCCGGCGTCGCTGCTTATGCCAGCCAACTCGGCAAATCCGAAACACAAGTCCACCGGGAAGCCATCCGCTATTTGCACGAAATCGCCGCAACTCATGATCCGACCGTAATCGACCTCGTCGCGAATCTTACGCGGCGCATCGTGCAGCGCGGGTACCGAGCCCTCCGGTACAGTCCCGACCAACTCGCGAGGGTGCAAACACTCGCCCAAAAAGGGCCCGTTTGCTTCCTCCCGGCCCACCGCTCGAATCTGGATCACTTGGTTTTGTTCCTGGCTCTTTACGAAAACGGTCTTCCACCAAACCACACCGCGGGTGGCATCAATATGAACTTTTTCCCGGTTGGGCCGCTCGTGAGACGCAGTGGAGTCTTTTTCATCCGGCGCACGTTCCGCGACAATGAACTCTACAAGTTCGTGCTCCGGCAGTACGTCGATTACTTGCTCGAAAAGCGGTTTTCCTTGGAGTGGTACATCGAAGGAGGCCGCTCGCGGTCGGGCAAACTCTTACCGCCGCGCTACGGCATTCTTTCTTACGTGGTGGATGCGTACCGCCGTGGCAAAGTGGACGAAGTGTACCTCGTTCCCGTGTCGATCACTTACGACCAGATCCAAGACCTAGCCGAGTACGCAACCGAGCACCGCGGCGGCGCAAAAACCCGCGAAAGCTGGCGCTGGTTGGTTCGCGTCCTGCGTCGCCTCAGGCGTCGTTACGGGGACATCCACTTACGCATTGCTCCCGAGCTTGCGCTCAGCGAGTTCATCGCGCGGGAGTCCATCGCGACCCTGGCCGACCCGGAAGAAACCAGTCGCCCCATCCAAAAACTGGCGTTCGAGCTTTGCGTGCGCATTGCCCGTGCGACACCGCTCACGCCCACCGCGGTGACTAGCTTTGCGTTGTTGTCGGTTCCGGACCGAGCGCTCACCGCAGGAGAAGTTACAGCACTCGTAGCAGATCTTCTCCGCTGGGCGGAAACACGGGAACTCCCCACCACGGCGGGGTTTGCCTGGGGTACAGTTTCGCAAGTCACGGCGGTCCTGGAGGCTCTTGTGGAAAACGAGGCGGTATCTTGTTTCCGCCAAGGTGAGGAGCCCGTGTACTTGGTCAGCCCAGAACAGCAACCGGCAGCCGGCTACTATCGCAATACGGTCGTGCATTTTTTTCTTGGCGGAGCGATTGCGGAGCTCGCGTTGTTTGCCGTACGCGACTCTTTTCTTGCCCGCCAACGCACTGGCATGCCCGTCCATTCTCACGAAGAAGCCACACAGGAATTTTGGCGGGTCGTCTTCTGGCTTCGCGACCTGCTGAAGTTCGACTTTTTCTTTCCCGATCGCCAGCAATTCCGGGAGGAAATCGACGCCGAACTCCGGCGTGCGCACCCAGACTGGCAAACATTGCTCGCGCACGCGGACGGTGTCGACGAATTGTTCCATCACTTGCGTCCGCTTCTCGCGCCGGCCAGCTTGCGACCGTTCTTGGAGACCTACTGGGTGGCAGCTCAGGCTGCCCTTTTGTGGGGCGATCAGGCAAACGAGAATCGCTTAGGCTTCGTTTCCCAGTGCGGGAACTTGGCACGGCAGTTGTGGCTTCAACGGCGCATTCGCAGCACGGAGCCAACTTCCCGCGTTTTGCTCCAAGCTGCGGTGGATTTAGCAAGCTACCATGGCCTGCTTGGACCTGGAGTCGACCCGGTGCGCCGGAAGCGATGGGCAGATCAGTTGCGAGCAGCGCTGCTTTGGCTCGATGGCGTAGCTGCACGCGCACTGGCTCGCTTCGCTGAAGAAGTCGCACTCCGAGAAGTGCCTTCCGCCGGTTTCGCGACCATGGCGACGCCCAAAGGCGAACCGGCATCGCCGTTGTCGATCTAGAACGCCCCCAAGATGTCCGTGCCCGTTGCCGAATTCCCTGGCTCGGACGAGCTTTTAGTGCTTGCCAACGCCGGCAAGAACGGCCCCCACCGTTCCGCTGCCTCGCACCCTTGGAGTGCCCGATGAACCGCGCTGATGATCTCGTCGATCGTCACGTCGCCATTGTTGTCCACGTCGGCCGGGGGGCAGTCGTGACGATTCCGCAATCCAAGCGCAATGTTCACGGCCACAATGATCTCATCGATGCTCACGACGCCATTCCAATTGCAGTCGCCGGGACATACGAGCTGGGACATCGCCGGCGGCACAAGCAAGCACGCAGCTCCCAAAATGAAGAGACCCAGAAGCACGGCGCGCACAGCACCTTTCGACGCACCAACGAACCTGTCGGCTCTCATCATACGCTCACTGGTTGGGCATGACTTGGTACACCCAGTGGCCGAAGGGTGCAGGGCGCGCCTCCGGGCGTTTCCGAATGTTGTAATATTCGATGCTCGCTTGCAAATGCTGGCGAATTTCGTTGCGGTCGCGACGTGGAAGTCCGCTCGGCCGCTGTTGCACTAAGTCCAAGAAGTAGTTCGTGTAGAGATACGCTGCCCATCCGGGCGACACCTCACCGGTCGCCGCACGTTCTGACAAGACGAGATAAAAGTCCCAAAGTTCAGGGACGAGCTGCGGCGGAGGCGGCGCCAGTAGCAAAATCTGGTGGACGGTACGGATCGTCTCGTGGGCCACCGTAGAAGCAGGCGGAGTGCTCAAATCCGGAGTTGGCTCACGCCATCGCCCGCCTTCCGCCACCGTGGGAGGGCCTGCTCCCGCGCATGCGAGCGCCAGGAGGAAAGCCAAGCTCGCCACCCGTGTGAGCCTAAGACGCTGCATTCTTAGGTCTAAACACCAGAACCGGGTGTGCGGTCAACTGTTCCAAGCGTGAAGAAAGGGGCCGGCGGTACGGATCGCCGGCCCCACAGGGTGTGGGGGTGTAACGACACCACCACGACGAAGGACGCTACCTTGCACAAGCTCACTGTGCGAGCTTGTAGAGTTCCACTGCGTTGCCCGCGCAAATTGCGTAGCGTTCCTCCTCGGGCACCCCCGAAAACATTTCGTTGGCAAGCTTACGCGTGTACGGCCAGTCGCAAATATGGTGCGGGTAGTCCGTCGACCACATCATGTTCTTGATTCCCACCGCGTGTCGGTTGCGGATGCCGTAAAAGTCCTGCACGAACGTCACGAGCCAGTTCCGGCGGAAATACTCGCTGGGCAACATTTGGAGTTCCACTTTCGCCCAACGGCGATTGCGGAAGTAGCGATCGTCGAGTTGCTCCAAGAAGAACGGGACCCACCCGGCGCCGGCTTCGACGGAAATGAACTTCAACCGCGGAAAGCGGTCGAACAATCCCGACAAGATCGTCTCGGCGATGATATTGGGCATCGTGTCCAGCCCGGCGCACGCATAACCCACGATGGTCTTCGCTCCGGTGCTCAGCAAACCCTGCCCTTCCATCATCCCCGTACTGACTTGTGCCTTACCACTCTGCTTGGAGGCAACGCCCAAATGGATGCTCACTGGCATCTCGAGTCGCTCCGCTTCAGCCCAAAACGCATTGTCGTCCACAGTAAGCGCAGGAGCCCCGCTCGGCCAACTCGACAAAATCACGCCCCGCATGCCGAGCTGCTTGGCGCGGCGCATTTCCGCAATCATTTCTTCCACGCCCAGGTTCGGCATTTGGGCAAGCCCAATGAGCCGCGAAGGATCGGCGGCCATGAACTCCTTTGCCATCCAGTTGTTGTAAGCTTGGATGCCCGCTTTGTGAAACTCGGGGTCATCGTCGAGCATGAAATGGCGCATGGTGCGCTGCGATGGGTACAAAACCTCCGCGTCGACGCCGTCGATGATCTGTTCCTTCACCCGCTCCGAACCGATGAACGCGCCTTGATTCACCTTGTCATACCGGGCACCCGTCCACTTGAACTGGTCATAGGTCCTGCCGGGATAGGTCGTCACTAAGCCCAGCGGCACAGGTGGGGTGCCAGGGCGGTACTGCCACGCGTCTCCTCCCTCGGCGTCCTTTACCAACTTTGGTGCTTTGGGAAGGAACTCTTTCGGGAGCCACTTCTCCCACAAGTCGGGCGGCTCTACGATATGCGAGTCCGCTGAGATGAATTCGTACCGTCGTTCTGTCTGCATCTCTTCCCTCCTTCTCCGGTGTGCTCTTACAGCCACCGTGATGTATTGAGTTTCGTGGCTCCATCTCGTAGGGAAAACCGATCGAGGGCTCTGTGACCCATGTCACACTCGCTGCCCGTAACGATCGATGCCGACCTCCGCACCCGGTGGACCCGCGACTGGGCGCTGCCTCCATCGGCAATCGATCGCCTCTTGGAGGCCGCGGTGTACCGGACCTATCCGCCACGAACCGCAATCCTTCCGCAGGGAAGCTCGCGCAGTACCGTCTTCTTTCTGCTGCGGGGGGAGGTCAGTGTTTCCGTGTATCTGCCCGACGGGCGGCGGGTGTTGTGTGCCCTCTATCAACCAGGCACGATTTTCGGATTTCCTCTCGTTGACAAGGAGCGCCCTCGCTGGAGTTCAGCCGACGCGTTTACCGAAGCAACGTTGGCACTGATCCCTCGAGCGGCCTTCGAACGCGTCGTGCACACGCTCCCACCGGCAACGGTGGCCGAATTTTTCAACCGCCTGCTAATGCGCCAAGCTCGTTTCGCCATGCGCCTGCTACACTGCATGGTGTTGGATCTTCCTGGCCGTCTCGCCCTCGCCTTCATCGAGCTTGCCGAAGCCTTTGGCAGGCACACGCCAGAGGGACTGCAACTAACGTTACCACTTACACACGAGCACTTGGCAGAAATGGTCGGTGCGTCTCGCGAACGCGTGAGCAAAGCAATGGCAGAGTTCGCCCACCAAGGTTGGATCCGGTACGGCCGGCGTTCGATCACAGTTTGTGATCTCGATGCCATCCGTCAGGCTGCAAGCCCGCGCACCAATCCCCTCGCGTGAGGGCAACCTACAACCGCACGTCACTACGAGGCGGTGCCCACTGCGGCGCTCGATCGATCCACTCCCACAATGCCTCGAACAACCCATTGCCGGCGGGCGACTCGTCGTCCGCGGTGAGAACGTCCAGATGGACGTAGCGATCCATCAGCATCGTCCGGAAACCGTCCGGCACCGCCGCCCGCTCTGCGCCGTTACGCAATCGCGGTGCAATCGAGTTCTTGTACGAATCGAACCGGCTCAGATTTGGCACCAGACCACGCGAGCCACCTGCGGCAAACACCGGCAGGTCCACCCGCGCGTTCTCGGTCACTGCCAAACCGTACTGGTCCAGGCGCCAGTCGCCCTCTCGCGCGACATTGAGTCCGGTCACGACCCCCACATCCAACGTCAGCCGCGCGGGGAAGTACCATTCGATAAAGTTCGAGGGGCCACGGAACAGCATGCCCGCGAAGGTTTCCAATCGGGTCGGATCCAGGCGCGTCGAGTCGTCGGCAGCAACGCCTTGCCACGAGTAGGTCGCCGCCGGATCCAGCGGGGCAAGCAAGTTCCCGAGCGGACCAAGGAGCTGCGACAGCAACGCTGCGTTCGGGTTCGGGCCGATGCGGCCCCCAGTGGCGCTGCCCAGCGAAACTCGCGTGAACGCCAGTGGCTGGAAGTCGTTGTCGAAACCGAACCCTAACGCCGCACGATTCGTTGCCGCAGGGATTTGGGTAGACCCGAACAACAAGCTGAAGAAACCACCGTACAAGTCGGCATCGGGAGAAATCGAGTCTGCTTGGCCAAAATCAGGATGGGCCCGCATGCCTAGGATCTCAGCGGTGATGAACAAATCGCTGGAAACGAAGGGCTCGAGCGAGCTTACGGGGTTCCCAGTCCGCAAACTTTGCAAGCTCACGCGCGCTAAGCCGCCTGACACCCCGGTGGTTTCGTACGCTTGTTGCGAAGGAGGCGAGGCGCCCGGATTTGGGGCTCCTTCGAGGAGGATCAACCCCGACAAGAGTTCGAAGCCAGCGTACGATCCAAAGTTCCAAGCAGCATAGATCGGCGCAATCGAACCGCCGAGGGAATGCCCACCTAAGATGATGGCGGCGCGCGGGTACCGACGCCGAGCTTCGCGAATGAGTGCATCGAGGTCCTCGACATGCACCCGTATGCCCCACTCTGACAAAAAGCGGAGCTGTTCGCTGCGCAGCAATCCCGCGAATCGCCGCCCTTCGACTTCCGCTCCACGGAAGTAATAGTTTTTCGCGATCTCGGGATTTCGCTCTCTTTCTGCCGCATCCAGCCCCGTGTGGTCTTCGAGCGCGTTGGAGCGACGGTCTACCGCCCATACGGCCACGCGCCCCCCACTCCTGACAATCAGGCGCCGAGCAAGGTAGTCAAAGTTGTTCGCCCCGCCGAGAAATCCTGGCATAAAGACCACCACGCGATCGATCTCTTCGTCGCGGCGGGCAGAGTCCTGGTACACCAACGCACGAGCCCGGTTCAGTTCGGGAGGTGTGGCAACATTGGCCACAGGGTTTGCTAGAGCAATCGCACCAGGTACCGTGAGTACGTAGGGATGGATAACCGCCCCTTGATTGCCCTCAGGTTTCTCTCCATCGTCCCCGCACGCGACGCTCCATACCGCGACCAGAGAAACCACCCACCAGGAGTTCGCTTTCCACCATCCCTTCATGTTCTCCTCCCGCTACGACGTTACCTGACGTAGACGTACGCGACTAGCCTGATCGTTCTTAAGGCACAAACGCGCCTGACAAAAGAGGGCGTCAGGCTGTGCGCGGAGAAAACCCGCGTACTTCCGTGCGGTGGGAAAGGCCGAAGACGCCGGTGGCCTTCGTCCAAGGTGATTTTCTTGCGAACTTTACCGTGACGGGGCGGGACCGTTTGGCGGGCGCAAGCCGCGATATAAATGCCCTCGCTCCTCGCGCAACTCTGCCAGCCGGCGCTCTGCCTCCCGCACCATCCGCGGGCGGTAGTTCAGGAGGTAGTACGCAGCGATGATCACCGCGACCAAGGCAAGGCCATGATCGGGATGCGCCTCCAAGTAGGTCACCGCGCTTCGAACCATGTCCAACATCGTTCCTCCGGGGCTGAGAACGCTTGTCCACACAGCGAAAATTGTGCCCGCTTGAGAGCCCTCTACCGGTTCAATAGGGAGAACAATGATGTTTGCCCGTTGCCGCAAAGTGCCGTTTTTTGTCTGCCACTTTGTTGCCGTCTTGGCTTCTTTCTATGCGGTTTGCGGGGTCGCTGAAAGCGCAAATATGGCCTCGGATCGAAGCGAGGCCGCGGCGGAACCATCCCCACCTCCTGCGGCGCCTTTAAGCCCAACGTCGTCCGGGCTCGCCGAGCAACCCGCGCCACCTCACCCCGCACCACTCGTTTATCGTATCGTGCTTGGACAAGAACGAACGCACGTGGTTCAGCCAGGAGACACTCCGGCTGGGATCGCCCACAAATACCAGGTCGGTACAGCCACCTTGCTGCGGGTCAATCGCATTGCGGATCCTCGCCGCCTGCAGATCGGCCAGCGTTTATTGGTTTCGAACCGCCACATCGTACCAGCCCCGTTCGACACCGGATTGGCCGTCGACCTCCTGCGTTTGCGATTGCATTGGCTACGCGAAGGCCAACTGGTTGCAAGTTACCCCATCGCGGCTGGGCGTCCTGCGTGGGAAACCCCGCCCGGCCTTTATCGCATCACTGGGCGTCGCCGCGACCCAACGTGGTACGTACCTGTCTCCATCCAGCGAGAGATGCAAGCAGCAGGACAACCAGTTCGAAAACGCGTGCCCCCTGGTCCAGACAACCCATTAGGCAAGTTTTGGATCCAGCTCTCAGCACCCGGCATTGGCTTACACGGAACGAACGCGCCGTGGAGTGTAGGGCGATATGCCACACACGGGTGCATTCGGTTGCACGAAGAACACGTTGCTCGGCTATTTGCCGAAGTGCCCGACGGCACCCCCGTGGCCATCGTTGCCGAACCGGTACGCTTGGCACGAACAAGCGACGGAAGAGTGTATCTCGAGGTGTTCGACCGTCCTGATGTGTGGAGCGCGGAGCGGCTCGCGGAAGTCCTCCGCCGCTTAGGATGGTACCGCAGTGTTCACTGGGAGCGCGCGAAACAAGCACTGGCCGACCGCTGGGGTGTCGCGGTGGACATCACTGCCGAGCCGCAGTGGGAGTCGACCCGCAAGGACTCAGAACCTGGCAGCGGCTTCGCTGCAGGCCAGTAACTGCACGTCTTTAGCGGAAGCGTCGAATTAGGTCCGACGCCACTTCCAGAATCTCCACCGTTGCCGCATCCACAAACGACTGCCGTTCCTCGCGCGAGGCGTTCAAGAGTTCCGGAACACGCTCAGCGAATGCAGCCTCCAAGGCGTCGAATGCACGGCGCACCAGTGGCAGGCGCTCCTCCCAACTTTGCTCCACGCGTTCGAGAAGGCGGTGGAATTGCCACCATGCTGACCGGTCGCTGTCCGACTCGCTCCCCTCGGTCAACACGGGCGGGAGAGCAACGTCGAGGAAGATCGGGAAAAACACACTTGCGCACGGGGAGCCGAGGCAGGCCCAATACAGTGTTTGCTTCGGCTCGCTCCGCAATTCCGCAACGACGCTTGCCGTCGTCGTTCCCACAGGGTCGGCATGCATGCAAATGGAGAAATACTCCGGGTCTGCCGGCGTTACCCCAGCACGGGGATCCACGCGACCGTAGTGATCGCGCAGCCACCCGCGTAGCTGTGCCGCGTCGACGCTGCCCTGAGCGCGCTCGAGCAGTGCGCACGTGCGGCCATAGCGACCACTGGAGATGACTTCCGGTGCCACAGTTGTGTCGCGGTATGCACGAGCAAAATCGAACCGGTCCGTAGAGTCTCGCGGCCACCACCCCTGCTCCACAGCAAACGCCACGGTATCGGGGGACAGCTCGTCCCAATCCGCTCCGATCGTGAGATGGTTCGATACACTCGCCACCGTGGATACACGCTTTGCTGCCCAGTGGCGGCCTGAGGTTTCCCAAACAAACGCCTCCACCGGATCCGCGATGAGAAAGGAATTGTGATAAGGCCAGTCCTTGTCCGCGTACCCCGAGCCGCCTTGCCCATGCGCAGCTAACAATTGCACCATAACCTCGAGCGCCTCGCGTGCGCTCCGAGCCCGTTCCAGTCCTAAGCGCACCAAGTCCATGCCTAGCAGCCCCGAGGAGTCTACTGGCTCCTTCGTAAACACCGTATGGTTCCCAATGGCGACCCCGTGCTCGTTGACTCCATGTTCGAAGCCCCAGCACCAGTAGGGGCGGGAACCAATCACGCGATATGTGTGCGAGACCTGAGGAATGGTGATGTACGTGCAACGAAGCTCTGCCCCGTGAGAGTGATCGGCAGCAGGAACGTCGCACAAGGGCTGGCATTCCAAGGCCGGACGGTCGCTGTTTTTCGCGAACAGCGTGATCCCAGCAGCGGATGCTCTTGGCAGCGCCACGAGCGAGTCGCAACTCCATCGAAAAGGTGGCACGAGCATGCGAGCCCCTTAGCTTGCTTCGCAGTGAAGGAAAATCCACCGCGAAGTTGCACCACTGGTGACGAACACTGGGGCGCCTGGTAACAAGCACGCTCGCATCGCGCAAATTCGTGATGAAGGGAGGAGCGTATGGGACCGTACGAGAGCGTGCAGCTCAAGGTACAGGACGAGATTGGAATCGTTACCCTCAACCGCCCCGAGCGCCTCAATGCGTGGACGCCCACCATGGGCAGAGAACTCGTGGATGCGTTTCGTCTCCTCGATCAAGATTCCGCCGTGCGAGTGGTCATTTTACAAGGAGCCGGACGGGCCTTCTGCTCCGGCGCAGACCTTGATTTTTTCCGTAGCCAGATTGATGGCCAAACAATGGAGGGCGGGGTGACCCGCAGCGAAGAGTTTCCCCTACTGCTGCGCTCTTTCTCCAAGCCAGTCATTGCTGCGTTGCACGGTTACGCCCTCGGAGTTGGAGCAACCATGGCTCTGTTGTGCGATCTGCGCATTGCCAGCCGCGATACGAAGCTGGGATTCTTGTTCGCGCGCATGGGAGTGATGGCCGAGCTGGGCTCCACGTATCTCCTGCCAAGGATGGTGGGCCTCGCACGGGCCAGCGAGCTGCTATTTACGGCGCGAATGTATTCCGCTGAACAGTGCGCCGCTTGGGGGCTGATCAACGAAGTCGTAGCCCCCGGAGAAGCCGCCAGTGCCGCTCTTGCCCTCGCTCGCGAGATCACCGCCTGCGCGCCCCTGTCGCTGCGGTTCACGCGCCAAGCGATGTACGAAGGACTCGAAAACTCCTTTCCGGCACAGTTGCGCTTGGAGTCTTTTGCCCTGCACTACCTATACTCGACTGCGGATCATGCAGAAGCGGTCCGGGCCTTTAGGGAAAAGCGCCCACCCAAGTTCCTGGGCCGGTAAGTTCCTTACCCGGAAAGCGACCAAACAAGCAGCACGTGGCAGCAAAGACCCGCACCAGCGCACTTGTGACCGTGTCGACTGCATTGCACAACCCGGCACACGGGAGCGTCTTCTCAGGGGCCATGCGGCGCGCCTCGTGACTGCCGCATCAGAGGAAGCCGATGTGTCACCGGCTCAGCAGCAGCCGGCTCGAGTTCTGCCAACCGTGGGTTCACGTTGCGATAGGTCCCTGTTCGAACGTGCCAAGCGATCACAAGCAAGCCCACGCCCATGACCAGCGATTCACGCACCAAACGCAGCGAGGTTTTCCGGTCGCGGTATGCCACCGACACAGCCACTTCCTCCACAGGCACCCCCAGCTCCTGTGCCGCAAGCAATACCTCCACATCGAACAGGTATCGAAGAGAGCGAATCCGCTCGAAGAGCTGCAGGGCGACGTCGCGTCGAAACGCTTTCAAGCCGCACTGCGTGTCGGTAAGCGGCAACGGCGTCACCCAGCGCAAAAAGCGGTTAAACGAAATACCGATCAAGTGGCGCCGCGCTGCATAGCTGAGGGCATCCATGCGCACTAACATTTCCGAACCCGCTAACCGGCGCGATCCGATGGCAATTGGAGCCCCTCCGAGCACGCGCTCGACGACGGCACGATAACTCCCCGGGAGGAATGGTGCGTCTGCGTCCGTGAAACATACCACCGGACACGAAGCGTGGCGAACGCCCTGATATACAGCCCATCCTTTCCCTCGGTTCTGCGGACAGCGAATCACTACGACGTCGGGCAAACTTGCAGCAACAGCCGGGGTGGCGTCTGTGCTCCCATCGTCGACCACCAGCATTTCCACAGGCAGCGCTAACCCGGCGAGCTCGTGGCGAATGCGATCGATGGTTTCCCCGAGCGTGTCAGCGGCGTTGTAGGCGGGAATCACCACCGTCACCGCCTGATTTCCTTGCTGCCGGGTCATCACCACTCAGGCCCTCGCGGTCCGTTCTTTGCCAGGCCTTGAACGCGGCTGCAAGCACGGCGCCATAGGAGCCGCAACTCAACGGTACCGAATGTCGGCCTTGCGGCGTAACTCCTTGAGCAGCGCTTCTCGCACCCGTTCGCGTTCACGCTTGAGTAACACCGTGGCAATTTTGGCTCGTGCCTCCTCGATCGGGATCACACCCGACCCGCGCTGCCCTGTCACCTGGAACAAGTGGAACCCGTCGGCACCCCGCAGCGGCTCTGTGACCTGCCCGACCTGTAACTTGGATACCGCCTGTTCGACCTCTGGCGAAAGCTCGTCGCGTCCAAGCCAACCCCAATCCTCAGCATCGAAGATCTCGGTTGGGTTCTCTTGCTGGTTTCCGCTCGCGCGCATCATCCATTGTTGGCGCAATTCCTGCGCTCGGCGTTCTGCATCGGCCCAGGCGGCCGCAGAATTCCCTGTGATCGGAACGAACGTATGCCGTAGGCGCACCTGGACCGGGTGGCGAAACTCCTCCCGGTGCCGATTGTAGAACTCTTCCACTTGTTCTGGAGGCACACGCACGTTTTTCCACAGCACACCCTCCAAGAAACGCTGCACCACGAGGGACCGTTCGGTATCCGCGCGAACACCAGCAACTGTCCAACCCCGCTCGGACAGGGCCTTCTCGTAGTCTCGTTCGCTTGCGAATTTTTGCTTGGCGCGAGCGATTTCCCGATCTACGTCCTCGCCACTGACCGAAACGCCCTGCCGCTTCGCCTCTTGGTACAAGAGTTCGAAATCGATCAGCGACTCGAGCGCCGACCGCTCCCACTCTTCTCGCCGTGAAGGGTCCTGCGCGTCACCATGCACAGCAGCCACGCCGGCCACAATTTCCCGCACTGCCGTCCTTGGGATCGGTGCACCATTGACCACGGCGGCAGCTCCTTCGGGCACCACCTGGTGCGCGGGTTCTCCCGCCACCCCAGTAGACCAAGCCAGGGCGCAAATCAGCACGCCCAACACGAAACCCGCGGTGGAACTCATCGGAGCGTTGACGAGAGCCCATAACGCAGCCGGAGGGCCCTCGCAAACCGATCCCCCGCCTTGGCTTCGCGCGCAAAACAAGTCTCGATTCCTTGCAAACCGCGATCGACCGCGTCAAAGTACGCACGCTCACGACCGGGAAGGAGGTGGACCATGGCTTTGGTGGCTCTGGTTGGCAGGCTGCTACTGGCAATGATTTTTTTGCTCTCCGGACTGCACAAAATCCCGGCGTTTGCGAGTGTAGCCGAAGACATGGCCAATCATCGTGTACCTTTTCCAGAGGTCGCTCTCATCGCCACCATTCTTATCGAGGTGGTTGGGGGAATCGCGCTTGCCATTGGATACCGGACACGGGTTGTCGCGGCTGTCATTGCAGCCTGGTTGGTGGTCGTCACCATCGTGTACCACACGAGTTTGGTTGTCGCGCAAACCCAAGACCAGACGATCCAGTTTCTGAAAAATCTCGCGATCTTGGGAGGACTCCTTGGCCTCGTCGGGAACGGCCCGGGAAGCTTAAGCCTCGACGCCCGCCCCCGTCGCAACCGCATCGTGGTGTGAATCCTCGCGAAGCGGCAAGTTCGTCCTTCTGCATCGATCGACGCATCGGGCTCCTGAGGGGCTGCACGAGTTGGGACAACCCAGCGCAACACAAGGAGGAGCCCCCATGGCGGGCGTTTTCAGGGTCGTACTTTTGCTCGTTGTTGCAGCCTCAGGCATCGGGTGCGCACCCGGCCCAAATCGGGTCAACATACAGTTCCTCGACTCCGGCCAAGTACTGCCGAAGGATCTCCCCTTTTCGGAAGCCGTGCGGGTGGGGAATACGCTTTATCTGTCCGGGCAAATTGGGATCGTCCCCGAAACGGGGAAACTCGCGCCCGGCGGGATCGACGGTGAAGCGAGGCAAGTAATGGAGAACATCAAAGCCGTTCTCCAAGCTCACGGCTACGCGCTGGAAAACGTCGTTCGCTGTACGGTGATGTTGGCGGACATCTCCGAATGGGCTGCCTTTAACGAGGTATACAAATCGTATTTCCTTGGCCGTTACCCGGCTCGAAGCGCCTTCGCTGCTGCCGGCCTCGCCATGGGAGCCCGGGTAGAACTTGAGTGCATCGCAGCTAAGTGACCGCGGCCGCGCGCACGTGTTGAAGGCCGGCAGGCGCACCCCCCTCGAACTCCTTTTCGAAACCTTGGATGTTGGAGCCGCGTCCAACCTGGCGGCCACATTCTGCACCGCGTCCCTGCCCGTCCGGCGCAACTCGCTTGCATTCGTACATGGTGCTGTTTAATCGCACCCCCACCATGGCACGTTTCGCCCCAGACACGCTTCGCATTGCCGCGGTGCAAATGCGTTGTGGCGAAGACCGAGAAGAGAACCTTCGCAGAGCTGTGGAATTCATTCGCGCTGCGGGCGAACAAGGTGCGCGCATCGTGTGCCTGCCTGAGCTCTTCTGCACTCAGTACTTCTGCCAACGAGAAGATCCGGCTTTGTTCGATTTGGCCGAGCCGATCCCGGGGAGCACGACGGATGCCCTCGGGCGCGCGGCTGCGGCAGCCCAAGTGGCCGTAATCGGGTCGGTCTTCGAGCGCCGCGCCCCGGGCTTGTACCACAACACTGCTGTGGTGTTCGAAGCCGATGGCCAATTGTGTGGTGTATACCGCAAGCTCCACATCCCCCACGATCCGCTGTATTTCGAAAAGTACTTCTTTACGCCGGGCGACCTCGGGGTACGTGTGTTCTCCCTGCGCGGTTGGAAGGTCAGCGTGTTGGTGTGCTGGGATCAGTGGTTTCCGGAAGCTGCGCGGCTCGCTGCGCTTGCCGGTGCACAAGTGGTCTTTTATCCGACTGCAATTGGCTGGCATCCATCCGAAAAGGCTGAGCACGGAGTCGACCAGTACACAGCGTGGCAAACTGTCCAGCGCGGCCACGCCGTTGCCAACGGGATGTTCGTCGTTGCGTGCAACCACGTGGGGATGGAAGGCAGCCTGGAGTTTTGGGGTGGATCCTTTGTCTGCGACCCGTTCGGCCGGTTACTTGCCCAAGCAAGCCACGACCGCGAAGAGCTTTTGCTTGCCGACTTGTCGCGGGCGACGATCGAGGACACTCGCCGGAATTGGCCCTTCCTGCGCGACCGCCGTGTAGACGTGTACTCCGGCCTCCTGAAGCGATACCTAGACGAAGAGCCTCAGTGAAGATGCAGCTCTTGCCGGATCTCCCCGCACGGCTCGGCTACACGATGCCCGCCGAGTGGGAACCACACGAAGCAACCTGGCTTTCCTGGCCCCACAAGGAAGAGTCCTGGCCGGGGTTATTCGATCGGATCCCGCTCGTTTGGGTCGAGATCGTTCGAGCCTTGGTGGCTTCGGAAGAAGTCCGCATCCTTGTGGGCAGCGCGGAAATGGAAGCTGCCGCACGCCAACTCCTGATGCGGGAGCGTGTGTCTTTGGACCGAGTGCGCTTTTTTCCTGTCCCGACCAACGACGCGTGGGCGAGAGATCATGGCCCTCTGTTCGTGGTCAACCGCCGCGAGCGGAAATCCGCGATTGTCGACTGGGAGTACAATGCCTGGGGCGGAAAGTACGCGCCGTGGGACCTCGACAACGCAGTACCAAGCCGCGTCGCCGAGCTGCTTGGGGTTCCCGTGGCACAACCCGGCATCGTTCTCGAAGGCGGCTCCATTGACGTAAATGGTTGCGGAAGCCTCCTAACGACGGAAAGTTGTCTTCTCAATCCGAATCGGAACCCCACACTCACGCGAGAAGAAATCGAACGCAAACTGCGCGACTATCTGGGCGTTCGCCATGTCTTGTGGCTCGGCCAAGGAATCGCCGGCGACGACACCGACGGGCACGTCGACGACCTGGCACGCTTTGTCTCTCCGCGCCGCGTGGTGGTAGTTTCCACGGAGGATCGATCGTCCCCGGATTACGAGGTGCTGGCCGACAATCTCGCGCGACTGCGCCACATGCGAGACCAGGACGGCGAGCCGCTGGAGGTCGTTCGATTGCCTATGCCAGACCCGGTGTTTCACGAAGGCCAGCAACTCCCTGCGAGCTATGCGAACTTTTACATCGGAAACACCGTTGTCCTGGTACCGACATTTCGCGTGCCTCAAGACCGTGTCGCTCTGGAAATCCTTCAGCAGATGTTTCCTGAGCGGCGTGTTGTCGGGATTTATGCTCGCGATCTGGTTTGGGGTTTAGGCGCTATTCACTGCGTCACCCAACAACAACCCCGACCATGAGCCACAGAAAACGCCCTCACCGAGGCGGCGGATCGCCTGACGCACTTGTTTGCGTAGGTGCCGCGACAAACGCCGCGTACGCGCCCGTTGCGGATAAGGTCGGTGTTGTCCGCGGCAACCCGGTCACCGGTTGACGGAAGAGCAACACGGCAACCTGAACCAAGTCGCCAGGCGCAAGCGCTCCGCCCGCATCCAAGGCGGAAACCGTAAATCCCACAGAAACCGGTGCGGGCGTTGCTGCTGCACCAATGGGACCCAAGATTTGCCACGGCCCATCGCTTCCAACTTTGCGCAGCCCCAATACAGCCACGGTTCCCGAACCCGCCTCGGCGAACTCCAGTTGCACTTCGCCCGTGCAAACCCCGGTAGCCGGAGCGCAGTCGAGCGTGACCCCCTCAGGAGAGCGGACCACCGGACCGCCGGCGGCGTTCTCTGGCAGATCCGGTGCGAGTGGGCAGACCAGCAAGTTCACCTGGCCAGATCGCACGCATCGCCCGGTCGCAAGGGCCGTTTCGATGGCTGCATTTTCTGAAGCAATCGCATCAAAACCGCTCGAACCACTCCCACCACCGCAACCAACGAAACCAATAGTCCAAGCAACGTACAGGAGAACTGCCAAACGCAAGCGCCACATAAGGCCTCCGCATTAAATCGCCGTCGCTGCAACCAGCACGTTGAAAAAACGCGTGTCCGGCGATTGCTCGGCTGCAAATTCCTCCGCCAACGTACGCAAAGCATGGTCGAGTCGCTGGCGAAACTCTTCCATGCGGGACGATTCGATGTGCAAGAAATGATTGCGCAGGTAGGTGCCTGTGTTTTGACCCGCCAACACCAGTTTGTCCAACAATGCCTTGGCAAACAGGGTGCAAAACTCCATCGCGAGCGCCACTTGCTCTTCACGGTCCTGGGCAACGTAGTGGCGGGCAATTCGGCGCACGCGCTGGCCCCGAACCTCGACGATCCCGCGCTCGCGCAGCAAGGATTCGACCTTGGCCTCCATGCCGGTGGCGCTCGCCCGCGGAGACTGCCCCTGCTTTCGGCGCCTAGCAGCCGTAGCGAATCCCTTTCGCCACTTGGCTAGCGAGATCCAACTGCCATCGTCGGGAAGCGCAGCAATTGCTTGGCTCACCCGCACGGCTAGCTCGGCATCCGATACGCCTTCCACAGCCCGCGGCGCGGTGAGCACGCGGCGAAGCTCCTTGCCGAAGGCATGCAACATGCGGTCGCGCCACAACAACGCGAGGAGTTCGTGGGGATCTTGCCCGCGAATGGCGGCCAACCGACGTACGAGCGCTTCACTGGGAAAGCGCTTCCCCTTTTCGATGTAGCTGAGCATGACGGGATCGATCACGCCGCCAAGAACTTCCTTGGCAAAACGGCGCACGGTGTACTCCCGACCCATCAACACTCGCGTCTCGTAAAAGACGTCCTTGATCTGGCGCACGCTTGGTCGAGACCCCGCCATATCTCCGGCTTTACGCAACCCTGCCTTGCCTTGCAAGCAAACAATTCGTGTTTCTGTTCCGAACCCTGTTTTTCGCCTCTGCCGGCGACCCGTCCGCCCTCTGTGTGCAGTTTCCCTGGCCTTGGCGCGCCACGTCCAGACCCTTCGGCCGGAGACAAGCCTCCGAATCGAACGCCAGTGCACTCGTGCACGCGGCCTGGGGGCACACGAGCGTCCGAACACCTGTCGTCCGCCATCGCGAGCGAATGGCAAGGGCCTGTTTCGACCGGCTTCTCACCGGTAAGCCCGGACCGGAGGAACGATGTGCTAGAAACGCCCACTCCATGCGGCAAACGAGCATGCAAGGATGGCGGCCTGCTCGGGGGGCGGCGCTCCCGGGAGCGCCTAGCGGCTGGGTCGATGCACCGCGACCGGTAAGGCGTTCAAGTTGGACACGCAGCCACAGCCGCAAACATGATCCGCAACCGGCGCGGCCAATGGCACGCTCGTAAATTGCGGCTCACACAACTGCGGCGTGGCTTGCCGCTGGTGTTCCCCGAAGGGTGCTGGTCGCTTCGCGCCTCCATGCCTCGCGCGCGTGCGGAAAAAACCGCACCGCGCTGGGCAGCCAGGGAATGGCAAGCTGAGTTGCCAGCACGGCCACTCGAAACACCTGCTCCTCCCATGTTGGCCACGACAGTCCATAGCGCTGCCGCAGGGGCTCGGGCAGCAAGCCGGTCGTGAGCAAACGCACTGGAGGCATCACGCCTCGCAGCCACAGTGGCTGGGTCGGGTTCAAGATCGCCGCAGCGATTTCGCGACTCTCGTTGCTTACAGCCAACGAGTCGCTCGCCAACATGTGGCGATAGTAACGCTCGAACTGTACTCGGGTTTTAGGGACCAAGTCGTTCGGAATTCCCAAGATACGAGCCACGATGGTCGACTCTTGGTAATACCGGTCGCGCTCCTCCTCGGTCAAAGGTCGGAGAAACATCTCGAACACGCGCAGCGCCGTATCGACGAGTGTGGCGTGTACCCACAACATCAGGTGCGGGTCGTTGGCATCGTACGGCGTGCCCTTGGGAAACGGTCCGGCAGTTTCGCGGAGCCGCCCGCGCACGCGTGCGTGCCGCCGCTCGATCTCGCGAACCGCGCGAATGGCGTCACGCGCGGGCGCGAACGTAATCCGCAGCATCAGATCGAGCGTGCGATACAGTCGATCCAGCGGCCGTTCTCGAAAGTTGCTGTGTTCCGCTACTCCGGCTGCCACCAACGGGTGCGCTACCTGCAGCAACAACGCGCAACCACCACCGGCAAGTAACACGGCCTCGCGGTTCACGCGCCAGGTGACCGACTGCGGCCCCAATAAACTTCGGTCGAGATCGACGGGCTTTCCACCCACGGCATATTGAAGTCGCTCCTGGTCTTTTGCAGAAACCCGCTTCCCCGCTTCTTGCATTCGCTGCACCCTCCGCAAGCCAAAAACCTCTTACCCCACGGTTCTTCTCTTTGTCTACACCAAACAGACAACTAGACGGGAGGACTTGGCATGCCCTCGGAGGGCGTCACGCAGACTTTTCATCACCTCCATCGCAACGGGTTGCGTGCACGCAGGCGGGCTTGCTAGCCCAGGACCCCTCGACGCGGGCACAAAGGCTTCGAAGTACGGCGAATGACGAACGACACGATCGATTTGGTCACGCAAACGGCTGTGGATGCGGCGCGTGCAGCAGGCGAACTGATCCGCCGGGCTTGGCACTCCGCTCGGCAAGTGCAGTACAAAGGACCGGTCGATCTCGTCACCGCAACCGATCGTGACGCTGAAGCTCTCATCTTGGAGACCATCCGCAAGCGTTTTCCCGACCACGCAATCGTAGCTGAGGAAGCAAGCGCCAGGACCGCCGCCGCGATTCCAGAGCCAGGCCAACCCGCGTGGTACGTCGATCCGCTCGACGGGACGGTCAATTTCGTGCACGGCGTGCCGCACTTCGCGGTTTCCATCGCATTTGCGTACGGAACGCAGGTGGAGGTCGGCGTGGTCTTCGACCCGATGCGTAACGAACTCTTCGTGGCCCGGCGCGGCCACGGCGCCTCGCTCGACGGGCATGCAATCCGCGTATCCAGCACCGGTTCCATCGAGCGCGCCCTCCTCGCCACCGGCTTTCCGTACGACCGGCAGGCGCGAGCTGCGTATTACGTGGGCTTCTTGCGCGACTTCGTCGAAGCCGCGCAAGACGTGCGCCGGTTCGGTTCGGCTGCGCTGGACCTCTGCTGGGTCGCCGCTGGGCGCTACGACGGATTCTGGGAGTGGCGGCTGCATGCCTGGGACGTGGCCGCTGGCAGTCTGATCGTGACGGAGGCCGGCGGCATGGTGAGCACGTTCCGAGGGCATGCGTTGGACTTGTTTGGCGAACAAATTGTCGCCACGAATCCCGCCCTGCATGCACAAATGTGCATCCGCCTCATGAATCGCCTTGCGATGAGCGACGCCTAGCCTCGCCCGCATCGCTTCGTTGTCGAATTTCCGTTTCTTCTTCTCCCGCGCGGACCAATGCGGGCAAGCCGTCAAGGCTTCTTTGGTTGTTGCGCAGGCGATAGTCGTGCAGGCCCTGCGGCCCTTTTCGTAGCGCCCATTCTGTGAGCTGCTTCCGTTCACCCACGAATTGGTAAAGCGGCACCCCGTAGCCACACGACTCAGCCACGCGCGTGACCTGCACCCGGATGATTGCCCGCACTCCAGGAAGCGGTGGAAAAATTCCGGAAAGCGCAGCGAAGTCGGGATGTTCTGGGTCGATGACTTCGCCGCGGCCGTGCACGCGCAGAATCTTGGGTGGCCCTTCGAACGCACAAAACATCAACACGATGCGACCGTTTTCCCTCAGATGCGCAATGGTTTCCGCCCCGCTTCCAGTGAGATCGAGGTACGCAACGGTGCGACTGTCAAGCACGCGGAACGTATCGAGTCCTTTGGGCGACACATTGACGTGCCCTTCCGCAGCCAAAGGCGCTGTGGCGACAAAAAACACGTGTTGCTTCGCAATGAACTCTTGAGCTGCTTGGCTCAAGAAATCAGTTGCCGTAGCCATGCTGACGCTCGCCCTTGAGTTCGCTCACCAGTTCGCGGCGTCCAGCCAGATCTCAGCTTCTGGAGATGGAAGCATGTCTAGATCGATCACTGCTCCTGGGCTCGCGTCAGGGATGTACGTTCCGTCGCTGAGAAGGAACGCAAATGCTTGCCTGGTCGCCTCGGGCACATCCACGGTGACCCCGTGTCCGTCGAACTCACCGTGCCCATATTCTGTCATCACGAAACGCCAGATCCCACTGCAGCCCGCTGCCGATAAACATCCACGCGACACGTTCAGGTTCGGTAGCTGCATTGCAAGCGCGAGATCTTCTGTGGTCCGGTTGGGGACGACGGAGTCGATGATTCCCTCGTGCATGAGGATTCGCTTTGGCGGTGCTCCAGGAAGCTGGCGGCCAGGAGCGATCACGTACGGCGCGTAGTTGATTGGGTCCGCCGGGTCCATCGCCCATTGCGCAGTCTGCTGAAAGCGGTGAAGGAAAGGGGCAAAGTACGGGCTATCCGGCGCAATCCCAATGGTGATGCCCAAGAGCGGCTCGAGCAGTTGCCCGATGTCACGGGAAGCCAGAATATTCGGTAAACCGCCTCCGGGAACGCTCAGCATACCAACCCGTACTTGCGACTCGATTGCCATGAACATGGTGCCCATGATTCCCCCGAGCGATCCTCCGATGTAGTGAATCCGCTCGGGGTCGATTTGGTCGAACGGCGGAATCCCCGCAGCGTGGGCATTCCGAATCATGCGCGCGAGCTGCAAGAAGTCGGCGATGGTTTGACGGAAATATTCCCGCGTCGTGGCGATGTTCTGCAAGTTGAAAAAGTTCGTCACGTTGCCGCGGCGACCGTGCTGCAAGGCGGAGATCGCGATGCCCACCATGGGAATTTGCAAATTCGTCCGCGCAATCTGCGTCACATCGCGCCCCGAGCCGCCAAGGCCATGCCCAAAAATAGCCACTGGGTAGCCGTTTGGTGGGCGCTCGGCTTTGGGAAAGACCATGTAAAAGTCCACCTTGTTCGTCGTCGGATTCACCGCACCGGTGATTCTCTGCGGGTCGAAGGCCCCATTAGGGCGATCGCGAAAATCGAACGACTCGAAATAACCAATGGCAACTGCGGCGACATTCGGCGCGGAGGGAGCCCCCATCAGCCCCGAATAGCCAGCCGTACCTTCGGGAAAGAAGCCGGTCTGCAAATCGCCCAAAGGTCGGTCCAACACGGGCAAACCGGGGACGAGGTCACCTGAGTCCAACCGCTGCCGAATGGCCAAGAGGTCATGAAACGTGCTCTGCGTCGTGAAGAGATCCGTGAGCACCAAACGGTTGCGCGAAATGCCGTAGCTTCGCTCGAGAAAATCCCACAGCGGTAAGAGCCGCTTGCGCCAACGCGCCGTGTCCGGGTCTAGATTTTCGCCGGCCAGGAGCCGACGAAACGCTTCTGAAGGACGTACCCGAAACCCGTCGACATCTGTGACGCTGTCGGTAACGATCACCGCGTAGGTGGTCCTCGGCTCGAGTGGTACCACGGGTGCCACTTCGAGAACCTCGTCTGGTGGGTAATACTGAGCGGTGATCGGTACGGGTGGTCCGGACAAGTCATCGTACTTCAGGACCCAGATCCCACGCGGGAAGATCCCCTCGTCCACAACGACCGGGCGATCGAATGGAATTCGGATCGGCGCGAACGTGGAAAATCCATCGAGCATGCGGAGCTGTCGCGCCACTTCTTCAGCGTACGAGCGTGCGGTGGCGAATTGCGGTGTGTCCGGCAACCGAATGCGCAAGTAGCCCGAGGGGACGTTGAGCCGCCCATCCGGGCCTACGAGCCGGTCGCTCGGAAATGGATTCCGCGGGTCCTGTGGATCCAACGCGTAGAGCAGCCGCGCGGGTTGGGGCATGGTTGTCGCGGTTGGCGTCGGCGTCGAAACCAGCGTAGGAGTTGCAGGCTCCGGTGTCGGCGTGAGGGGCGGCCCGACCGAGATCTTTCCCGGCGTGGCTTGCGTTGGCAACCGTCGCCCAAATGGGTCGGAGAAGATGATGTTGGTCGCATTCAAGTAACAGGTACGGCCACCCGCCTCGCGCGCGGTGCGGTAGCGGCAGCAAAATAGGCGAGTCACATGTGCCGGAATCGGCACAACATTGTCCAGGCTCACCAACAGCACGCGCATCGCACCTGGCCTCAGGATCCGGTTCTGGAACGTTCCCCTTTCGGTTTCCGGATTCACGGTACAGGCCGCCTGATCGTCCACGGACACTTCCGGACTCAAACAGGTCGGGTCGAACAACAAGTCCAACTGCAGGCCCGCGATCTGCCCATTGTTATCCGGCACACTCGCGCACGCCTCGAATGCCTCGCCCGCAGGAACCGTGACCGAGTTCAGCGTCAACGTAACCGGTGGGAGAGGAGTCGGAGGAACCCAGGTCGGCTCCTCAGTCGGCGGCACCTGGGTTGACGTTGCTGTCGGCACCGGGGACGCCGTTTCTTGCCGACCAATTTCATTGTCGCCACAACCAGCCCACAACAACGCCAAGCCAGCAATCAATGCCGCAACACTCGTCCTCGCCATGCAGCACCGGCGCTACTCCGACGCGCGGAGAGAGTCAAGCCGCGATCCCAGGAACGCTTCGCATGCGAGCCGTGGCAACTCGACAAGAGCGCAACCGTTTGCCATGCGGCTGTGGCTCTCAGCCGCTCGAAGAGGAAGTTGTCAGCCCCTCCAGTGGTGCCCACATGAGCCATTCAGGAGCCCACCTGCGAAACTCAGGTGACCGCCAAACCCAGCGCAAGGCACCGAGCAACTCATAAGCAAACACACCACGCAGACCGACCGTACCTCCCGGGCTGAATAGAATCTTTCAAGCCAGCACGATTCGGCGCGGAGCTCACACAACAACATGCATCGAACGGCAAGGCGATGTTGTGCGTCAGCTGGCGACTGGGAGCGGGCTCGGCGGGGCGCAGAGGCTGCGTTAACGAGCCCCGGGCGTGCGAACCGGCAACTGGGGAGTACTGCGTGAAGACCCGTCGTGGGCCCCTGGCGTTGCATCGAGCCAGCGAAAACTCGCAACCGCTCGCTCGAAGATTGCCAAGTATTCGCGAAATTGCGGTGTGGGCTCGATATAGCCCGCAATGACTATCTGGACGAGCTTCCCCCGCTCCTCGAAGCAAACCGCTTCGCTGAAATGCGGAGGGAAGTCCAGGTAGCCTCCCCCAACCGTACGCACCGCCAATACCTTCCGCCCCCCGATCACCTTTTCCTGCCAAGTTGGATGCTCGGTTGGGTACACCGCCAACATCTCCGCGCACCCGCTGAACGACTCTGCCGGAGCCACCCCCACGCTGATCCAGACCTCGCCGGCATCGTCTCCACCATGCGGACTCCTTCCCACTAAACGCGTGAAGTGTTCCGTACTTGCGGTGCAAACCGCCTCCGAAGCTTTCGGATCCGACGCCTCCGGGCAGCGGCTGCCCCAATCGTCGGGATACCAGATTTCGAACCGCCAGGTGGGATGCACCATAGTTTTTGCGCCTGCTCTCGCAGGCGGCAGCGTCACTACGGCGTAAATGGCTGCCACTAATAGAGCCAGCCGGACAGCACCTCCGCCGAGGCCCCAACTCTCGACTTTACAAAGAGAACAGCGATTGCTCCGCATGGAAGTCATAGACAGCCCCACTGTGCTTCGTTGATCGCGGTGATGATCTCGTCGACGGTAATCTCCTGATCGGGAACGTACATCTCAGCCGACGGGCAAAAAGGAACATTGTACCACAAGGCCACGTTAACAAGGTGCACGAGATCCGCGATGTCCACCGCCCCGTTGCGATTACAGTCCCCGCAGCACGTACCGCGGTAAAGTAGATCGCCAGCGTTGCCCTTGTACGATTCGTAAAACCCCGTCACGTTGGCAACCCAATTCCCACAGCCCGATTGACACCACAGCTCGCCGATTTCTGCGATGGTCCGGCGAGGGCGGTCATTTACTGTGCAGTTGCGGTCCGCGAAGTTCACGTAGCAGCGCCCAAGGAAGGCAGTGACCCACCGCGTCGCCTCGACCCAGGTGCGAAACGGACGACACCTGCCGCCTTCCAGTACCCCCCAGGCATTGTTCACGGCGGGACAAGGACCCCTCGTACCAAACCCTGATTCCTGCCCAGCGATCGCTAGCTGCAGACGCGGATCCACGTTGACATCCGGCTTCGCGGCCACCTCGAAACTTGCTCGGACGACTGCCACGTCAAGCAGGGGGCTACGGCCCGCCGTGTACCGTGCCACTTCGTCTACCCAAATCCACGCTGGAAAACACGGGCCGGCAGAACTTGGCACCGACCAAAACAGCATACCCATGGCGTAAACAAACCGCAAACACGGCGCTTCTCGCGTGCTTCATTTGGTCCCCTCCTTCACGCTTACGCTCAAGCTGCGCACCATGCGTTCCAATTGCGATCGCAAAAACGCGTAATCCACTTCCATTCCGGCCACAGTGAGCCGAAACAAATACGCCCGCCCTCCCAGCTCCCGACAGACGAACGCCTTCACCACCGGGTACGTGGTGAAAACCTGTGCCAGTTGCACAAGCGGAAGCGTCGCTCCGTCTACTTTCACTGTCAGCATCGCTTCCGGATCCACCGGGGCGTGGTCCGGCAACTTGTCCAACCACGCAGCGCACCGTACGTCCTCCGCGCCACGCATCACCAACACCTCCGCGTGATTCTCGGGCAACACTTTCGTACCCGCTGGTGCGCCAAGCAAGTTGAGCTCCACGTAAGCGTTCTCGGGGCAAGTCGACGCCACAAATCCACCGTGCTCCCCCGTAAGCCGTTGCCTGTGGAACTCGAACGGGCCCCACAGTCCCCCTTTCCGTGTTACCCACAGCGCCTCCGGCTCCTTGTGCACATACCAGCCGTCGGGGTACCACACCGTGTACCCAGCATCCGGGTGGGTGAATGTTGCCGCGCTTACAGAGGCTGCCCCAAACAGCAGGAAGAGCAATATCACTGCATTGCACCGTTTCATCGCTCGCCTCCTTGCACCCGGACTCACCCTGGCGCAGTGGTAGCCGCGCTGGCACTTAGGCGACGCTGTTCCTAGCCAGAACTTGTTCCCCGGCCACGCAGCCAAAATCAACCTCGACTACCCGCGGGAGGCACCCCGGCATGCTGGAGTAACCCGTTAACGTGGCAGCCCACTTGAAGTAGTTCTAGAGAGGTCCCGGTAAGGCTTCAGGCGAAGACTGGCGATAACCTTCTCCCAGATGTCCACGTACTCGTGGTACCTGCGGGTGGGCGTACACACGTTAAGCAAGAAGACAAAAAGGCGATTTCCGTCAGACCAACAAGCCCATTGCAAAGTCATTTCCTCCTCAGCTAGCCGGACCATCAAGAACCGCCGACCGGCGATCACGCGTTCGTCCCATTTAAGGTAAGGTTCTCCCGGCTTCGCCTTCTCCTCGAGTGCAGCCCGGCACGATTCGCCCTTCTCGACCCGAAGCGAAATCAACGCGACGTCGACGTCATCGGGGCAAGGGTCGTTCGCGTACCGCTTCATCTCTTCCGCCGAAGGGATACCAGCGCTGAACCAGGCATGTGCATCGGCAGGGGGCTCGCCCCCATCCCAGTCGTCGGGAAACCAAAGCGTATACCCTTCATACGGGTGGTCGAAGACTTTGGCTCTGACATCGCTCGTACCGATTGAACACAGTAATAGAGAGATCACTGTTATCCCCATTGAAATTCCTCTTTTCATCGTTTCAGTGCCTCCAACACCTAGTAGTTTGCGGTAGGACAACCCAGGAGTGCTTCGTTTACCCCGATTAGCACTTCGTCTACGGTGATCGATCCGTCGGGGAACCCGTTCGTCGCTGGGTCCGTGTCCGCCAGGTCCAAGGTCCAACAAGCCTGTAATGGGAAATTTCCAAGCAGTACGTTGATGCCAATCAGCAGGTCGTTTACAAAGGGAACCCCGTCGCCACTACAGTCGACGCAGCAGCCGCCCGCCCACTCTAGACGGTCGCCAGACCCATCGGGTGTCGAGGTGCCACCAAAGCGACGATAAAAGAAACGCACGGCCCGGGCCCACGCAGCACACCTCGGGTCGTTTTGGCCACAATAGACCTCGCCGATCAGGGGGATCGTGTTCCTGAGGGGCCCCCCGCGAGTACTGTTGCAATCTGCATTTAGGTAACAACTGCGGAGCAGTGCGCTCACCTGCTCTATTCCGTGCTCCCAACTCCTAAATTGCCGACAAGAGCAACCATTCCTGGTGCACGCCATGACGCCCCACGCGTTATAGCGGCTGAGGCATATCTGAGCCGCAGGATCTGTACCGAACCGCGTTTCTTGTCCGGAGATGGCCAAGGGAAGTCGCGGGTCCAGTGCCCATCTCCTCCCAGACTCGTACGCAGCCAAGACCAACCCGCGCGTCAGGAACGGGCCGTTCGGGGCAAGAGCGGTTAGCGTGCGAAGAAAGGTGGGTGCCGGGAAGCAAGGAGCCGCGATCGCAGGAGTAGTGAGGACTTGCGAGAGAAACAACGTGCATGATGCTGCAATCTTCCTAAGCTCGAGCATCCCTGTTCCTCCCTCATTTCGAGCCTAAAGCCTTCAAGGAACCGTGTGCCCGCGCGATGATCCGAAAAACTTGTTCTCGATCTGCGTCAGGCCCCGCGGCGACTAGCCTAATAACAAAGGGCACGCCTGCCAGCTCTTTGCATGCAAGAGCATAGAACACTGGCCAAGGGGCGTACGGCTGGGAAACGAAAGAGTGTACCAGAACATCGCCCCCGGTCTGGGGTATGGACCGTGGTGAGTCGAGAGAACCCCAGGCAACCCGTCGAAGAATGCCCGCAACGAGTGTTTCACACGCTTGCTTCTCCTTTTCTCGCCACACCGCCAGCTCCGCTGCCCCCTCCGGCAGAATTTGCTTGCCGCCCACATATTGGTCTGGTGGGATACTGGAGGCGACAAAAATTCCGGTTGCATGTTCTGGGGAGCGCCTTTCTAAGACCACTCTCGCGCCCGCGTTCCACAACTCGGCTGGCGTCGCCACCGGTTCAACAATCGCCGGCTCCTTGTGCACATACCAGCCGTCGGGGTACCACACCGTGTACCCCGCATCTGGGTGGGTGAATGTTGCCGCGCTTACAGAGGCTGCCCCAAACAGCAGG